>Ga0116227_10002675_pt1 | contig 40202 bp, 35 predicted proteins | sample S1TSphgellanicum_FD_89693 | JGI IMG/M metagenome (GOLD analysis project Ga0116227, IMG submission 89693) | Host-associated microbial communities from peat moss isolated from Minnesota, USA - S1T2_Fb - Sphagnum magellanicum MG | ecosystem: Host-associated > Plants > Peat moss > Unclassified...
CATCGAGACCGGAGACGACGATGCCGCCCGCGCCGCTCTGGCCGCCCATGCCGCGCCCAACCGGCGGCTGGCCTTTCGCGCCACGCCGCTGATGCAGGCGGTTGACCGTCAGGATGCGCCGCTGGTCGGCCTGCTGCTGGCGGCGGGGGCCGATGCCAATCTGGGCGATGAGGAAGGGCTCGCGCCCCTGACTCTGGCCTGCCAGTTGGGCGGGGAGGCTGTGCTGGACCACCTGCTCTCCGCGCCGCATATCGATCTGCGCGCCGCCCTGCCCGATGGCGCCAGCGTCCTGCATATCTGCGCGCGTTACGCTTCGGCGACGATGGTTGCGCGACTGCTGGCAGCCAGACTGCCCGTCGATATGCCAGACAGCAGGGGCCAGACCCCGCTGATGTGGGCTGCCGCCTCGGGGCACACGGAGAGCATCGGGCTGCTGCTGAAGGCCGGAGCGAAGATCAACGCTGCCACGCAGGCCGGTTTCACGCCTTTGTTCTTCGCCATCAAGAGCGGCGTGCCCGAAGCGAGCGCCGCTTTGCTGGCAGCGGGCGCCGATGCCAGCCATCGCGGACCCAAAAACACCAGCGCGCTGCAACTGGCGCTGTACCAGCAGAACTGGGTCGCCGCCGCCCAACTGGCAGAGCGCCTGCCCGATCACAGCCCGCTACTCAGCGAGCAGGACGATGAGGGTCTGCAACCTCTCAACGCGGCGGCAATCGGCGGCGATCTGGCTCTGGTGAAACTGCTGCTGGCCAAGGGCGCGGCGGTCAACGGGCTCTCCGGCCCCTCCAGCATCACCTGGGTGACCGAGGCCAATTTCGGCATGCCTCCACCGCCTGTTCCACCAACGCCTCCGCTGTTGCTGGCCGCGCAGCATGGGCATGCTCAGGTGATGCAGCTGCTGCTCGATCATGGTGCCGATCCCCGCTTTACCGCATCGAACGGCACCAACATCGTGATCTGCGCCGCGCAGGGCGGGCGTGCTGATGCGCTGGCGCTGGCGCTCAGCGTCGGCCCCGATGTCAATCTGGCCGATGAGCGGGGCATCACCGCCCTGCATGTGCTGGCCGGCAGCACTTACAACCCCGAGCTCGCCCCGATGCTGGCACTGCTCCACGCCCATGGCGCGCGTGCCGATCTGGCGGATAAAAAGGGGCACACGCCCGCCATGGTGGCCGATGGCACACTCAAGGAGGTCAAGGCCGTCTTTAACGCAGTTTTTCCTGCGGCAACCATAGCCAAACCCACATAATTGGCGGCTACCCCGCGCCGCCCACGCCGCTCTCACGCATGACCTGCGCCAGATGGTTGAGCAGCAGCGAGGCGGGCACTGACAAGGTCCGCCCCGAGGCGCTGATCAGCGAGAGCACCGAAAGCGGAATGTTCGTCTCGGCCAGCGGCACGAAGACCAGCTTGCCCTCGGCCAGTTCGGCGGTGACGTCCAGCTTGGTGAGCAACCCAACGCCGCGCCCGCCCTGCACCAAAGCCTTGAGCAGCCCGATCGAATTGGCGTTGATCGCCGCGCGGGTGCGCCCGCCCACGGTGCGCGTCCACAGATTGTCGATCACCTGACGGTAGGAGAGCGTCTCATCGGGCAGCACTAACCCGTGTTCGGTGCATTCAGCAAAGCCCACCTCGCTGCGTTGCGCCAGCGGATGGCTGGCGGCCACCACCGCGCCCAATTGATAGACCATGGTGCGCTCGACCCGGAAGCCATGGCCCTCGGGCGGGTTGAAGGTGAGCGCCAGCTCGACCTGCCCTTCGGTCACGCTGTCGCCCACGGCCTGAGCGCCCGCCACCACCACATTGAGGTCGATGCCGGGATAATCCTCGCGGAAGCGGGTCAGCGCGCTGGCGACGAAATCGATGGCGCCCTCGGCAATGGCCATGGTCACCTCGCCGCGACGCAGGCCGGTCAGATCGTCGATCTGCGCCATGGCGTGGCCCAGTTCGCGGCGCCAGCGTCGCACATAGGTGATCAGCACCTCGCCCGCCGCCGTCAGGCGCAAGCCCTGAGGCATGCGCTCGAACAGGCGCACGCCCAGCTTTTCCTCCATCAGCAGCATATGACGGTCGATGGCCGAGGGCGAGATATGCAGGCGCTCCGACGCCTTGCGGATCGATCCGGAGCGCACGACCTCATCGAAATAGACGGCAAAACGCGAAAACATGGCGGCGGATGGCTCCGTGAAGGCAGGAACCGGAGTGTTCTAAAAATTATCAGGAAATTGCAAATCAATTCTAATGGATTTGCACGGGGGTCACCGATAGACAGAGATCTGCATCGGATGGAAGCGGCTCCGCCCTCCTCCGCCACCCCGCGCCACGGCGCCCGGCAGGATGACAGAATGATCGTCACATTTCATCACCCCATCATCGGCCAGCCTCACCTGTGGAGCCCGGTTGGCTGATCCTGTGGCCGGCGCCGCCCTCCCCTTTCGCGGCGCCGGTCCTTTCGGGAAAGGGGCCGTGCAGACGACGTCCCCGGTGACAGGCTGGACCTCTCTGCCCCCATTGACGACCAGCAAGGACCATTCCCTGCCATGACGCAAGTCGCCCCTGCCTCACCACCAGCCCAAGCCCCCTCACCGCTGGCGGCGCTGGCCCAGCGCCACTTTGCCCTCGCCGAGCGCGGATCGAATGTGCGGACCGAGGTGGTGGCCGGGCTCACCAGCTTTTTCACCATGGCCTATATCATCGTGGTCAACCCCGGCATTCTGGGGCTGGCGGGCATGCCCGTGGCGGCGGTGGCGGCGGCGACCTGCTTGTCCGCAGCCCTCGCCTGCGTGCTGATGGGCGTGATGGCCAATGCGCCGCTGGGGCTGGCGCCGGGCATGGGGCTCAACGCCTATTTCAGCTTTACCGTGGTGCAGGCGATGCATGTGCCTTGGCAGGTGGCGCTGGGCTGTGTGTTCATCTCGGGCGTGGCCTTCCTGCTGCTGACGGCGGCGGGCATCCGCCAGATGATCGTCGCGGCCATTCCGCCCCATCTGCTGGCGGCGGTGGCGGGCGGCATCGGCCTGTTTATCGCCTTTATCGGGCTGAAAAACGCCGATCTGGTGGTCTCCAGCCCGGCGACGGTGGTGGCCTTGGGCGATCTGCACAAGGGCGGGCCTCTGCTGGCGTTGATCGGTCTGGCGATCATGGCAGGGCTGTCCATCTTCGGCGTGCGCGCGGCGATCCTGATCGGCATTGTGGCCACCACGCTGATCGGCTGGACCACGCATCTGGTGCCCTTCGCCCCCGCCAAAGTTGACACCGCAGGCATCGGCCAGACGATCATGGCGCTCGACCTCAACGGCGCGCTGCATCTGGGCGGCAAGGCCTATGGGCTGGGCCTGCTGGAGGTGGTCTTCGTCTTCCTCTTCGTCGATCTGTTCGACAATATCGGCACGCTTTGCGCGGTGACGAAGCGCGCGGGGCTCATCAATCCCGACGGTTCGATCCGTGACTTGAACAAGATGCTCTATGCCGATGCCATCGCCACCATGGCGGGATCGATGATCGGCACCTCCACCGTCACCTCCTATGTCGAGAGCACCAGTGGCGTGGAAGCGGGCGGCCGCACGGGCCTGACGGCCATCGTCTGCGGGCTGATGTTTTTGATCGCTTTGCCCTTCGCGCCCTATGCCGCCGCCGTGCCGCTGGCCGCCACCGCGCCTGCACTGGTGCTGGTGGGCGCGCTGATGATGGCGCCCTTGCAGGAAGTGAGCTGGGAGCGCGCCGAGCAAGCCCTGCCCGCCTTCCTGACGCTGGTGATGATCCCGCTGACCTTCTCCATAGCCAATGGGCTGGCTTTCGGTATCACCGCCCATGCCGCGATCAAGATCATGAAGCGTGAGGTCTCCAAAAGCGACTGGCTGCTGCTGGTGCTGGCCGTGCTGTTCATCATCCGCTTTGCCTATATCGCCGCTGCCTGAGGGAGTTTGAATGCTGTCATCGCGCACCACCCAGGGCATGGTCGTCGCCCCCCATTTCGCCGCTGCCGAAGCCGGTCGCGCCGTGCTGGCCGAGGGCGGCAATGCGGTGGAGGCGGCCATTGCCGTCGCCGCGACCATCGCGGTGGTCTATCCGCATATGAACTCGATCGGCGGGGACGGCTTCTGGCTGATCCACCGGCCTGGACAGCCTGTCGTGGCCATCGATGCCTGCGGCCGCGCGGCGGCCAAGGCCGATCTGGCGCTCTATAACGGGCTGGACAACGTGCCATGGCGCGGGCCTCTGGCGGCCAATACGGTGGCAGGCGCGATTGCGGGCTGGGCCAAGGCGCGGGAGATCGCGCCGGGCACCTTGCCGCTGTCGCGCCTGCTGGCCGAGGCCATTGCCTATGCGCGTGACGGGGTGAGCGTTACCGCCGGGGGCGCCGCGCTGGCAGCGGCCAAAAGCGCGGAGCTGCGCGATCTGCCCGGCGCCTATGCGGAAATTTTCGAGCCTGATGGCAGGCCTCTGGCCGAAGGTGATAGCCTTCGCCAACCAGCCTTGGCCCGCACGCTGGAACGGCTGGTCGAGGAAGGCCTGGACAGCTTCTATCGCGGCGAGTTGGCGCTGGATATCGCCAGCGATCTGGCTGCGCTTGGTAGCCCGGTTTCCGCGCAAGATCTGTCCGCCCATCGGGCCGAGTTGACCGAGCCATTAAGCGTATCGGTCAAGGGCGCGACGCTGTTCAACCATCAGCCGCCCACGCAAGGCATTGCCAGCCTGCTGATCCTCGCTCTAGCCGACAGGCTGGAGCTGGGCGCCGACAGCAGCTTTGCCCATCTCCACGGTCTGGTCGAGGCCACCAAGCAGGCCTTCCTGTGGCGCGATGTCCATTGCGGCGATCCCGCGTTTATGGAGGCTGATCCGCGCGCCCTGTTGGCAGACAGCGCCGCGCTGGATGCCATGGCGGGCAAGATCGATCCCGAGCGCGCCCTGCCCTGGCCCCAGCCCTCGCAGCAGGGCGATACGGTATGGTTCGGGGCGGCGGACAGGGACGGCATGGTCGTCTCGCTGATCCAGTCGACTTATTTCGAGTTCGGCTCCGGGCTGGTGCTGCCCAAAACCGGGATCACATGGCAGAACCGGGGGGCTTCATTCCGTTTGGCGGAAAGCGGCTGGAATGCACTGAAACCGGGGCGAAAACCTTTCCATACGCTCAACCCCGCGCTGGCCCATTTCGAGGATGGCCGCGTGATGGCCTATGGCACCATGGGCGGCGAGGGTCAGCCGCAGACGCAGGCCGCCGTGTTCAGCCGCTATGGCTGGCAGGGCACCGCTCTGGCCGATGCCATCGCGCAGCCCCGCTGGCTGCTGGGCCGCACCTGGGGGGAGGACAGCACCTCGCTTAAAATCGAGGAGGGGTTCAATGAAGCGCTTTATGCCACCCTGCGAAATGCGGGCCATGTGGTTGAACGTGTCAGCGCCAACAACGCGATGATGGGCCACGCCGGGGCCATCGTGATGGGCGCCGATACTTCTGAAAATGCTTGGTTCGAAGGCGCCAGCGATCCGCGCTGCGACGGGAGGGCGGCTGGCTTATGAACAGTTTATCCACAGCCTTGCCTTCAGTCTTATTCCATGGCGCCCGCGCCGTGGAACGCTGCGTGTCGCTGGGCCGCGCGCCTTTTTCGGATATGGACAATGGCCTCTATCGCGCCTGGCTGACCCCGGCGCATAAGGCTGCTCTGGGCACGCTGGAAGGCTGGATGGGGCAAGCGGGCATGGAGGTCCGCATGGATGCCATGGGCAATCTGATCGGGCGCTATGCGGGCACAAGGCCCGACCTGCCCCCTGTGATGATCGCCAGCCATATCGACAGCGTGCGCGATGCCGGTTTCTATGATGGTCCGCTCGGCGTGATGCTGGGGGTGGAATGCGTGGCCGCGCTGTATGAAGCCGGGTGCCGCCTGCCTTTCCCCATCGAGGTGGTGGCTTTCGGCGATGAGGAAGGCAGCCGCTTCCCCGCCGCCATGCTGACCAGCCGCGCCATGGCCGGCACGCTGGATGAGGCCGCGCTGGATATGGCCGACGCGCGCGGCGTGACTTTGGCCGAGGCGATGGCGAATTTCGGGCTGAATATCGCGCGCTGGCGTGAGGCCAAGGTGGCACGCGCGCCGCTCGCCTATCTGGAGGCCCATATCGAGCAAGGGCCGGTGCTGGAGGCTGAGAAACTGGCCTTGGGCACCGTCACCGGCATTGCCGCGCAACTGCGCTATCAGATCACCGTGCTGGGCAAGGCGGGCCATGCGGGCACCTGCGCCATGGGGCTGCGTCAGGATGCGCTGACTGCCGCCTCGGAGATGGTGCTGGCGGTGGAGGAGATCGCCCGCGCCGATGCCAGCGATCTGGTCGCCACGGTGGGCCGGATGGCAGTGCTGCCCGGCGCGGCCAATGTGATCCCGGGCGAGACTGTCTTTACGCTGGATGTGCGTTCCGGCGATGAAACGAGACGTGACCGCGCGGCGGAGGCTATTCTGGCCCGTATCCGCGAGCTGGCGCAGACGCGCGGGCTGGGCGTGGGTATTGAAAAAATCCACAATCTGCCCGCCAGCCCCTGCGCGCCCGATCTGATGGATCTGATGGATGGGGGGATCGCCGCCACCGGGCAGAAACCGTTCCGGCTTGTATCCGGCGCCGGGCATGATGCCATGGTGATGGAGGCGATCTGCCCCACCGCCATGCTGTTCATCCGTTGCCGGGGCGGGGTCAGCCACAATCCGGCCGAGCATGTCGAAGTGCCTGATGTCGAAGCGGCTTTTACGGCTATGATGCGCTTTATCGAAAGTCTGGGAGCCAAGCATGTCTGATCTGCCGCAGGATCTTTTCGGGCAGATCGACCCGCCGCAGCGCCTGCTGATGGGCCCTGGTCCGGTCAATGCGCACCCCCGCGTGCTGCGCGCGATGAGCGCCGATATGCTCGGCCAGTTCGACCCCGAAATGACCGATTATATGAATCAGGTGATGGCGCTCTATCGCCCGGTGTTCGGCACGGAAAACCATTGGACCATGCTGGTGGACGGCACCGCCCGCGCGGGGATCGAGGCGGCGCTGGTCAGCCTGATCGCGCCGGGCGAGATGGCACTGGTGGTCAATTTCGGACGTTTCGGGTTGCTGTTGCAGGAGATTTTACAGCGCATCGGCGCGAAATATGAAACCGTCGACGCGCCATGGGGTGAAGTCGTGCCGATGGAGGCCATTGCCGAGGCCGCGCGCCGGGTGAGCCCCAAGCTGATCTGCGCGGTGCATGGCGATACCTCCACCACCATGGCGCAGCCGCTCGATGGGATCGGAGCGATTGCGCAGGAGGTCGGCGCACTGGTCTATGTCGATGCCACGGCCACCATCGGGGGCATGGAGATCGTCAGCGACCGCTGGGGCGCCGATGTGGTGACTGGTGGCTTGCAGAAATGCCTTGGCGGGCCTTCCGGCTCCTCGCCGATCACGATCTCGGAAGCTGCCGCCGCGCATATCCTGCATCGCCGCCATGTCGAGAAGGGCATCGCGCGTGACGATATCGAGGATGGCATCGGCGCGATGATCGGCTCGAACTATTTCGATCTGGCGATGGTGATGGATTACTGGGGGCCGAAGCGGCTCAACCACCATACCGAGGCAACCACCATGCTCTATGGCGCGCGCGAATGCGCCCGTGTGGTGCTGGCTGAGGGCCTGCCCGCACGCTTTGCCCGCCATGCCGCTGCGGGTCGCGCTATGACGGCAGGTGCCAGGGCAATGGGGCTGAAGGTTTTCGGCGACGACGCCCATCGCATGACCAATGTGACCGGCGTGTGGATTCCCGAGGGCGTCGATGGCGAGGCCGTGCGCGCCATGATGCGCGAGGCGTTCCAGATCGAGATCGGCACCGCTTTCGGGCCTCTGCAAGGCCGTATCTGGCGGCTGGGGGCGATGGGCTACAACGCTATGAAGCATAAGGTGCTGATCACGCTGTCCGCGCTGGAGGCCTGCCTTACGGCTCAGGGGTTCAAGCTGCCTCCGGGGGCCGCCGTGCCTGCCGCCATGGCTGCTTGGGAGGCCGCGTAATGGCCCGCGATCTGATCGGTTACGGCGCCACGCCGCCTCAGGCCAACTGGCCGCAGGGCGCGAAGATCGCCGTGCAATTCGTCATCAATTATGAGGAGGGCGCGGAAAACACCGTCCTCAATGGCGATGAACTGTCCGAGGGCTTTCTCTCCGAGATGGTCGGCGCGGCGCGGCATCCCGATCGCGCCATGGCGATGGAAAGCCTCTATGAATATGGCAGCCGGGCGGGGTTCTGGCGGCTGCATCGGCTGTTTACCCAGCGCGGTCTGCCGGTGACGGTGTTCGGCGTGGCCAAGGCTTTGGAAACCAACCCCGAGGCGGTCGCGGCCATGCTGGACGCCGAGTGGGAAATCGCCAGCCACGGCCTGCGCTGGATCGACTATCAATATGTGCCCGAAGAGGTGGAGCGGGAACATATCGCTCAGGCCATTGCCCTGCATGAGAAGGTGACCGGCAGTCGTCCGCTCGGCTGGTATCAGGGGCGCACCAGCCCCAACACCGCGCGCCTGGTGGCGGAGGAAGGCGGCTTTCTCTACGATGCCGACAGCTATGCCGACGATGTGCCCTACTGGCAGGGCAAGCAGCTGATCGTGCCCTATACGCTCGACGCCAACGATATGAAATTCGTTGCCCTGAATGGCTTTACCGAGGGCGAACAGTTCTTCCATTATCTGCGCGACACCTTCGACCAGCTCTATGCCGAGGGCGGCCGCATGATGAGCATCGGCCTGCATGGCCGCGTCGCTGGCAAGCCTGCGCGGGCGCGGGCTCTTGCGCGTTTTCTAGATCATATCGCCAGCTGCCCGGATGTCTGGGTGGCCCGCCGCATCGATATCGCCCGCCATTGGATGGAGCACCACCCCGCATGAAGATCGACAACCCCACCCTGCTGGCCGAAGTCACCGCCGCCTTCAACGAATATGAGCGCGCGCTGATGGGGGACGATATCCCCGCTATGGACAAGCTCTTCCACGAGGCCCCCACCACCAACCGCTATGGCGTGGGCGAGGTGCTGTATGGCATCGAGGAAATTCGCGAATTCCGCAAAGGTCGCGGCGGTTCGCCTCAGCGCAAACTGGGCCGGGTGGCCATCACCGTTTATGGCGACAATTTCGCCACCGCCGATGCCGAATTCTTCCGCGAGAATTCGGACCGTCGCGGACGCCAGACCCAAAGCTGGGTGAAGTTTCCCGATGGCTGGAAGGTGGTCTCCGCTCATGTCAGCCTGGAGGGGAACACGCATTGATGAGCCTCGATGCGATCAATGCCCTGCCTGCGGATGCCTTCGTGGCGCGCTATGGCGCCCTGTTCGAGCATTCGCCCTGGGTGGTGGAGCGCGCTGCAGCTTTGCGCCCCTTTGCCGATCTGCACGCCGGGCTGATGCAGGCTTTGGAGGCAGCTTCGGCGGCGGAAAAGCTGGCGCTGATCCGTGCTCACCCCGAACTGGCGGGCAAGGCGGCGATCGACAAGACGCTGACCGAGGCCAGCACTGCCGAACAGGCCAGCGCCGGGCTGGATCGGCTGACGCCTGGGGAATTTGCGCGGTTTCACGCGTTGAATGCGGCCTATCGCGTCGCCCATGATATGCCCTTTATCATCTGCGTGCGGCTGACCGATAAGGCAGGCATCCTCGCCGCGATGGAGGCCCGCGCCGCCAACGATACCGCCACCGAAGTGGCCACCGCGCTGGCCGAGATCGGCAAGATCGTGAAGCTGCGGCTGGAGGATAGGACATGATCACAGGCGGCCTTCCCGCTCTGGAAGCGCGGTTGGCGCATGATCTGGCGCAGATCGCGCTGGGCGGGCCGGACTGGACTCATCCGCGGGATCTGGATGGCCAGCATGTGTATGATGTGGTGATCGTCGGCGGCGGGCAGAGCGGGCTGGCCGCAGCCTTTGGCCTCAGGCGCGAGCGGATCAACAATGTGCTGGTGCTGGATGAAAATCCAGCCGGGCAGGAAGGCCCATGGGTCACCTATGCCCGCATGGTCACTCTGCGCACCCCCAAGCATTTGACGCCGGTGGATTTCGGCATTCCCTCCCTCACCTATCGCGCCTGGTGGGAAGCCCAGCATGGCGCGGAAGGCTGGGACAGGCTCGACAAGATCCCGCGCGGCGACTGGATGGACTATCTGCGCTGGTATCGCCGGGTGCTGGATCTGCCTGTCCGCAACGGCGCGAAGGTTGAACTGATCGAGCCTTTGGGTGACCGCCTGTTCCGCGTGACCATCGCGGGCGGCGATGCCGTGATCGCGCGCAAGGTGGTGCTGGCCACCGGCATTCAGGGCGGCGGCGAGTGGCACACGCCCGCCATGATCCGCGATGCTCTGCCCCGCCACCTCTACGCCCATACCAGCGAGGCCGTCGATTACGCCGCGATGAAGGGCAAGCGCATTGGCATTCTGGGCGGCGGGGCCAGCGCCTTCGACAATGCTCAATTCGCCCTGAACGCAGGCGTTGGCGCAGCCGAGGTCTTTATCCGCCGCAAGGTGCTGCCGCGCATCAATCCCATCCGCTTTATGGAGCGTGTCGGGCTGGCAGCGCGTTACCGCGCCTTGGACGATGCTGATAAATACCGCGCCATGGCCTGTTTCCTGAGCCACAATCAGCCCCCCACCAATGATACTTTCGAGCGCGCCGCCGCCCTGCCCGGCTTCGATCTGCATCTGGGCAGCCCGTGGCTGGCCGTGGAAGCAGTGAATCATGGCACGCAGGTCAAGGTCACCACGCCGAACGCCACGCATCTCTTCGATTTCGTGGTGCTCTCCACCGGTCTCATCAGCGACCACGCCCTGCGCCCCGAACTGCGCCTTGTGGCAGACCACATCGCCCGCTGGGGCGAGCGCGTGCCGGTGCCCGAGGGCTGCGATGTCTCGCCCGCCATCGCCGATCTGATCGCGGCACATCCCTATCTCGGGCCCTCCTTTGAACTGCTGCCCAACGCGCCCGACAAGGCAGCGCAGGTCCATGGGCTGTTTGCCTTCAACTATGCCGCGCTGCTCAGCATGGGACTGTCGGCCTCGGCGCTGTCCGGGTTGGAGCAGGCGCTGCCCAAACTGGTCGGGGGAATTGCCGACCAGTTGTTCCTTGACGACAAGGAGCGCAATCTGGCCGCCTTCCTCACCTATGACGATGAGGAATTTCTCGGCCAATGGCCCCGCGAAGGACTATCATGAGCAGCCTCTCCACCCATGTCCTCGATACCGTCAGCGGACGCCCCGCCCCCGGCATTCGCGTGGTGCTGGCGCAAGGCGATACCGTGTGGGCCGAAGGCGTGACCGATACCGATGGACGCTTTCGCGGCTTCCCGGCACTGTCAGCGGGCGCCTATGTGCTGACCTTCCATGTGGGCGATTATTTCCGCGCCCAAGGCATGCTGCTGGCCGATCCGCCCTTTCTCGATGTGGTACCGATCCATTTCGGAGCGGGCGATGAAGGGCATTACCATGTGCCGCTGCTGGTCTCGCCCTTTGCCTTTTCGACCTATCGCGGCAGTTGAGCCAGACTGGAGATATCTCAAGTGTTGAAGGGTTTCCGGGCCGAACTTCTCAGCCTGCCTCACGATCCGCGCCTGGCGGGAGCAGACGCGCTGAGCCATGAGCCGGACGGGTTGCTGGTGGTCGAAAATGGCATCGTCATCGCGCGAGGCGATTATGCCATGCTCGCTCCCCGCTTCCCCGGTCTGGCCATTGAAGACCATCGCGGTCATCTGCTGGTCCCCGGCTTTGTCGACACCCATATCCACTACCCCCAGACCGAGCGCATCGCCGCCCATGGCCTGCAACTGCTCGACTGGCTGGACCAGCATATCTTCCCCGCCGAGCGGGCCTTTGCCGATCCGGCCCATGCGCGCGATGTCTCGGCCTTTTTCCTCGACGAGTTGCTGCGCCATGGCACCACCAGCGCGCTGGTCTTCGCCACGGTGCATGAGGGCTCGGTCGATGCGCTGTTCGAGGCGGCGGTCGAGCGCAACATGCGCATCGCCTCTGGCAAGGTGCTGATGGATCTGGGGCCCGAAGGCCTGCGCGATACGCCTGAAACCGCCCGCGCCGAGAGCGAGGCCTTGATCGCTCGTTGGCATGGCACGGGGCGGCTGAGCTATGCGGTAACGCCGCGCTTCGCCCTCACCTCTTCCGATGCGCAGCTGGCCGTGGCGGGGGATTTGCTCAAAGCCCATCCCGAAGCCCTGCTCCACACCCATATCTCCGAAAACCGTGACGAGATCGCCGCCGTGCTGGGCCGCTTTCCCGAGGCCAGCGATTATCTCGATGTCTATGACCGCTTCGGGCTGGTGGGCGCCCGTTCCATCTTTGCCCATGGCATCCATCTGTCGGACCGCGAATGCTGCCGTTTGCATGAAAGCGGTGCGGGAGTGGCCTTGTGCCCCACCTCCAACCTGTTCCTCGGTTCGGGCCTGTTCGATCTGGCGCGGCTGGATACGCATGGCGTAGCGCTGGGCCTTGGCACCGATGTGGGTGCAGGCACCAGCCTCTCCATGCTGGCGACCATGGGCGAGGCCTACAAAGTCTGCCAGTTGCAGGGCAATCCGCTCGATCCGTTCCGCGCGCTTTATCTGGCGACACAGGGCGGCGCCGACATGCTGGGCATGGGCAAGCAAGTGGGCGCCCTGATGGAGGGGCAGGAGGCCGATTTCCTGCTGCTCGACGATGCCGCCACACCGCTCGCCGCCCGCCGCTGCGCCCACCTTCCCTTGGCCGAACGCCTGTTTGCCATGCAAATTCTGGGGGATGACCGCTTCATCGCGCGCACTTATATTGCCGGGAACCTCGCCCATGACCGTGATGCAGCAAGGCATCAACGCGGGCCCGACCTCTCTCTCGGCACGACATAAAGCGCCGCAGGCAGTCTCGATCATGCAGACGCAGCACGCCGAAAAAATCCTGCGCCGCCCCCAGACACAAGGCCGAACCCGAAGCGCAACGCAGACATTCATGGGAGCGCGAGGGGATAATCCCCTCGCATTTCCCTCTTCAATTCCCTTCTAAACCCCCAAAACCCCGGCCACCTCCAGCCGGGCCGCCAGATCGAACAACAGCCCTTCCCGCCCCGGCGCCCCGATCAATTGCAGCCCCAAAGGCAGTTGCCCCGGCCGCTTCAGAGGCGCCGACAGCACGGGCACTCCGGCCAGACTGATCGGCTGAGCCAGCATCCCCAGATTGGCGCGCGCGGGTGCCGGGCCAAACCCCGTATGGATCACCGGATCGGCGATAAGAGGCGCAACATCGGGCGTTGCCGGAGCGATCAGCACGTCATAGCGCTGCAACAGCGCCAGCGCCTGCTTGCGGAACCATTCACCGAACAAGGCTGCTCGCGCGCGCAGGGGCGTGGGCACCAGATTGCCCGCCAGCAGCCGGTCGCGGGTTTCGGGGTCGAAGGCCAGCGGGCGTTTCGAAAGGTCCTGCCGGTGAAGGCGCCCACCATCATGGGCCGTGATCAGGAAGGCGGCGGCGCGGGCCGCCTCTACCTGAGGCAGTTCGGCCATGGGCAGCATGCCCAGCAGCGCCTCTATCCCCGCGAAGGCCTTGTAGAGGTCAGGAATGGCGTGATCGACGAACCATCCGCCCAGCCGGGCCACGCGGCGGGCGGTCATGGGCGCGATCGGTTCGCCCTGCGCGACCTCTGCCGCCAGCCGCAGATCATCCAGCGTGTTGGTAAAAGGCCCCAAGGTGTCGAGCATCGGCACGAAGGGGAAGCTGCCGTCTTCCGGCACGCTGCCATGCGCCGGGCGAAAGCCCCAAACGCCGCAGAGCGAGGCGGGCACGCGGATCGAGCCATTGGTGTCCGACCCCCAGGTCAGCGGCAGCATGCCCGCCGCCACCGCCGCCGCCGATCCTCCGCTGGAGCCTCCGGCCAGCCTTGCGGTGTCGCGCGGGTTGCGCGTGGTGCCGAAATGGGCGTTCACCGTGGCAAAGCCATAGGCGTATTCGTCCATGTTCAGCACGGCGATGGGCACGGCTCCGGCGGCGGTCAGGCGGCGCAGCAGGGCAGCATCGCGCAGGGCGGGCGCGGTATCGATGCGCATCGCGGCCCCGGCGGTGGTGGGCTGGTCCGCGACATCGAACAGGGCCTTGAGGCCGATGGGCACGCCAGCCAGCGGGCCGGGGTCCTGCCCGCGCGCGACGGCGGCATCGATGGCGGCGGCGGCATGGAGCGCGCGGTCGCCGAGCACCGTGTTGACCGCCTTGATCTCACCGTCCCGCGCGGCGATGGCCTCCAGCGCAGCGAGGGCGACCTCCACCGCCCGGACCCGGCCTGTGCGCACGGCGCGGGCGATATCGGTGGCGGAGGACAGCGTTGCGAGGGTGGCGTTCATCGCACATCCCCGATGGCGGCAAGCGCAGCCTCCACCGTGGCCCAGCGATCCTCCAGCAGCGCCAGATTGGCCTTGATGCCGGGCATGCAAGCGTCCGGCAGGTTCAGGCCCTGCGCAAGGGCCCTGTCGCGGATCTGGTCTTCGCTCCAGCGCGTGGGGTGAAAGCCCTCGGCCATCGCATGGCCTGTATCGTCGCCCACATTGTCACTCACCAAAGACCCATCTCCATCACGCCGTGAAGAAACGGCTCAATCCCATATCGCGCAGCCCACGGCGATAGGCCATTGAACTCATATCGGCGGGAATATGCGCCTCCATCATCGGGTCGAGCGGCAGGCATTCGGGCATTTGCGCCTCGACGATGGCCTTGTCCTCCTCGAAGACGCGCAGGTTGAAGTCATAGACGTCCTGAACCGGCAGATCCGTGTCGAAATTGCGGGCGATGGGTGCGAAAAGCCGCGTCACCCGCGCCGAGACCGGCGAGGCCGCGTTCATGATCACCAGCCGCGCCTCATCGGGGAAGTGGATTTCCAGCGTGGCGGTAAAAGGCAGATGGGTGCGGAAATGGCGTAGCCATTCGAAGCCCGGCTTGCCCCGGTCGGTCACGCCGATGGGGTAATTGCCGACCGAACTGCGATATTCCACCTCGAAGCCATGTTCGGTCTTGGCGGGCTTGTAGGGCGGCACCTCGGCATTGTTCGCATCGCCAAAGGTGTCGGTGTGGACGAAGGCGAAATGGGCAACGTCGAGAAAGCCCTCCATCTGGCGGCCTGCAAAGCCGAAGATATCGATGGTGGGGCAGACGATCTGCTGAAACTCCGCTTCGTCCCAATGCGGCATGTCGGGGATGACGGGCTCGCCGCCCTCGTGAAGCAGGCAGGTCCAGATCAGGCCGTAGCGCTCGACATGGGGGTAGGATTTGAGGTTGAGGCGCGCGGGGATATCACGGTCAGGGTGGGCCGGAACATGGTTGCAGCGCCCACCCGCGCCGAAGCGCAAGCCGTGATAGGCGCAGCTCACGCCGCCCTCGACCTGCGTGCCCATGCTGAGCGGCACGCCGCGGTGCGGGCAGATGTCGCGCGCCACGACCAGTTCCGATCCGGCGCGGTAGATCACCAGCGGCTCGTCGAGCAATTTGGTGGAGAGCGGCTTGTCCCCGACATCGCGCGCCAGGGCGATGGGATACCAGTGCTGCGCCAGAATGGCCCAGTCGCTGCCGTCGAAGGTGCAGCCTCGCGGCAGTTCGGGGCCCGGCGGGGTGAGGACGGAGACGGAAGATGTAGCCATGGTCAGAAACTCTCAGTGGGTGACAGAGAGAATGGCCGCGCCGGCCCGTACGATCAAACGCAATCATTTTCATGGATCACCGCAAAAATCAGAACACCCTTCGGGGCCTGCAATAACCGGCGTGCTGTGGTGATTTGGAGAAAAGGGCCAACATTTTGCGATATTGACAGGGTTGGAGGCGCTGACGGGCGATCCGACGCCTGGCCTGCACATGGTGCGCGAGGTCGAGGCCTCGATCCGTCCGCCATCCAGTCTGGTCGCCTTCTATGCCCGTGATTATCGCGATGGCCTGGCCCGGCTGGCGCGCTTCAAGCGGCCATGCATGCCTGAGCAATTGCGCATCACCGAGGCGCGCTCCACTTTCCGCGAATGGCAGGGAATGATACCCAACCGCTGGCGCGAAGCCCACGGAACCGACAGGGCCTTTCTTCATTGAGGGTTTCACCATGACGCAACGCATTCTTCTGGCAGGCAGCACGGGGCTGATCGGAACCCTTGTGAGCGACAGGCTCCTGGCCCGGCCCGAGGTTGATCTGATCCGTCTTGTCCGGCAGGGTTCATCCGCCCATGGCAGCGCCATCGATTTCGAACAGCTCTGCGCCGCACCCGAGGCCAGATTAAAGGAACATGCTCCCGAGGGTGCTCACGTTGCGATCTGCTGTCTTGGGACCACCATTCGCACCGCCGGATCGCAAGCGGCCATGGTCCGCGTTGATCGTGATTACGTGCAGGCCTTTGCCAGAGGCGCCCATGCCGTCGGTGCGCGCCGGTTCATTCTGGTCACTTCTGCAGGGGCGGGTGGCCCGGGCTTCTATCTTCAGACCAAGGGCGCGGCCGAGCGCGCGGTCCTCGATCTGGGGTTTGATCGCGTTGATCTCATTCGTCCCGGCTTCCTGCTGGGGCAGCGCGCCGAACGGCGGGTGTGGGAAGCCATCGGCCAGAGGTTGTTCGCATGGCTTACGCCGGCGCTGGTCGGTGCGCTGTCACGCTATGGAGCCATCGACGCGGAAACTGTGGCCGATGCCATCGTGGCGTTGGCCGGTCGTCATGACGCCGGGGTTTATGTCCATCACAACGCAGATATGCGCCATATTGGTCGCCGCTCTGCCCCGCAATAAGTGGAGGCGAAGGGGCGGGTGCAGCCGCTTCATATCCCGGTACTGAAGGCTGGGAGGCAGGAGATCAATTCCAGCCCTCCGGCGCGCTATGCGAGGCTGGCTTGCGTTTCCAGCCAGTCGATCGCCGCAACCGATGCGCCTGGATTAGCGCTGCACAAGGCACCCGGCAGCGTCCGGACAAACTCTGCAATGATGCCGTTCATTCGCACGGCTCGGGACGCCTGGGGATCAAAGCCGGGGCCATGTTCATGCCCTGCTGGCAAGGCACGACCATAATTCTTCATGCAAGCTGTCCCAGTTCGTATGGACAAGCAATGTGCCATCTACGCGGATCACAGTTGAACATGATCTCAGTGACCTCGGGCTGAGACAGCCAGCGGGTGATCGCTGGCTGTCGCCAGCGCAGTCCATTGCGGTTGACGAAGATCCTCCCGCTCAACACTCACCGGTCATCGACCTAGGTTTGCCGTGGTTCTTGGGGAAATACGGTGCAGGCCGCACCATCTGCTTGTTCGTCAGCCGATACAGGTCCGCTTCTGTTCAGTCTCCTTGGGAACCCTGAGCGCATCACCGCCTGCAATCAATGGTTCCCGAGGCTCGTGGGATGACAGCATCAATGCGCAATCTATGCATGGATCGCTGCGATAATTTTCTCACGTCTGGATCAAACACCCGGTTGCTCCGGCCGGGGCAGCCAGAGGGAGAGAAAGCCAGCCAAAATCAGCAAGGCGACATTGCAGCCCAATGCCGTCGCAAAAGCATGAGCATAGGCCAGGGCACCATGCCCCTGCCCCAGCGTGCTGAAGAAAACTCCACCAATGACGGCAATCCCCAGCGCGGCACCGATCTGAAAGGTGGAGATCACGATACCGGATGCCAGTCCGGCATGGCGATGGTCCACATCGCTGATCACCACGCCGATCACCGAAGGGGTGATGATCCCCAGCCCCATACCCGCCACCGTCAGCCCGACTTCAAACAGAGGCGGCATGCTGGCCAGCGCAGCGGCAATGACCGTGACAAAGCCCAACACCTGCACCGCAAAGCCCAGCGTCAATGCGCGCGCCCCAAGACCGCGCACCAACCGCGCCGAAGCGAAAGAGGCAACAAAAAACCCGCCACCGAAAGGTGCGATCCTCAGGCTGGCCGCCAGTGGCGAAAGACCCAAGCCACTTTGCAGATAGGTCGAAACCGTCAGATAGAAGGCTGACAGCATGTAATAGAGAAGCGCCATCCCCACGCCGATGGAAAAACCGCGTCGGGTGAACAGGCTCAGGTCGACCAGCGCAGCGCCGCCTCGCATGGTCAGGCGGCGCTCGAAGGCGACAAAGGCCCCCAGCGCGAGAGGAAAGAACGCCAGCAAGGCGAGCAGATGCGGCGGCCAGCCGGTCTCTCGGCCCTCGACCAGCGGATAGACCAGGCTACCCAGCGCCACGGACAGCAAGATCACGCCGCCGCCATCCAGCCTGCTGACATGCGCGGCCTTGGTTTCGGGCAGAAACAGCATGCTGCCTGCCAGAGCGACAAGGCCAATTGGCACGTTGATCAAAAAAATCGCCTGCCACGGCAGGCCGAACGGCTGCATGGCCACCAGCACCCCGCCCAGAATCGGTCCCAACGCTCCGGCCAGGCCAAAGGTTGCGCCATAAAGGCCCAACGCCACCCCTTGCTCCTCACGCGGAAACAGCACCCGGATCGAGGCGAGCACCTGCGGCGCCATGATGGTGGCCGTCAGCCCCTGCAGCACGCGGCCCGCGATCAGCGCCTGCGCCGACCAGGCCAGCCCGCACAGCACCGATGCGAGCGTGAAACCGGCGATGCCGGCCGTGAACATCCGCTTGCGCCCCAGCCTGTCGCCCAGCCGACCGCCGGTGATCAGAAAGACCGCGTAAACCGCCGCATAAGCCGAGATAACGAATTGAATCTGGCTTGATGTGGCATGCAAATCTTGACGGATCGCCGGCAGCGCCAGATTGATGATGTTGAAATCCAGCACCGGCAGCAAGGCTCCGGTCAACAGCACGCTCAGTGCGATCCAGCGGCCCGGATCATGGGTGAGAGCGGCATTGGGAGCGCAAAGGGTGTGGGAAGTCATCATACGCCTGTCTGGAGAAGGGACACAGGGCCAACATAATCGATCCTTTCCATAACGGAACAGGATGGATATACATTTCAGAGACAACATTTGGAAATGATAGCCCATGCCGACGCTTGATGTGGACTCCGTTCGGGCCTTTGTGATGGTCGCCGATCTGCTCAGCTTTACCCGTGCCGCATCAGCGCTGGGCACGACGCAAGGGGCGATCAGCGTCAAGCTCAAGCGGCTGGAGGACCATATCGGACATCGCCTGCTGGAACGGACACCCCGGCTGGTACGGCTGTCTTCGCAAGGCGCCGCTTTTCTGGAGGGCGCCCGGGATTTCCTTGATGCTCATGACCGTGCTCTGGCAGGGCTGATCGCGCAACCCCGCCGCTTTGCCTTGGGGATTTCCGCTTATGTTGCCGGGCCGGAGGTGCCGTCGCTGCTGGCCCGGCTCCATGCCCATGACCCACATTTGACCATCGAGGTGGAATTCGACACCTCGCGCCGGTTGATGGAGAGTTTCGACCGTGGCCGGATCGATGCCGCGATCATCCAGCGAGACGATGACCGCCGCGATGGCGAAACGCTGGCGCATGAGCGGCTGGGCTGGTTTGCCGGTCCAGCTTTCCGCCATTGCCCCGGCCAGCCTTTGCGTCTGGCCACACTAGCGCGTTCGTGCCGGGTCCGCCATCTCACCACGCGTGCGCTCGATATGGCCGGGTTTGAATGGGTGGAGGTGTTCCATGGCGGAGGGTCTTCCGCGGTGCTCGCGGCAGTATCGGCAGGACTGGCTGTGGCAGCACTGTCCTATCGGGTCGCTCCAGCCGATGCGGTGGATATCGGCGCAAAGCTGGGACTGCCCGCCCTGCCCGATGCGGAGGTGGTGCTGCATTCCTCGCTGACCGATCCACGCTCGCGTGAAGCCTTGCGGGCTTTGGCTGCCGCTTTTCGCGAACACCGCGCGCCGTCACGAGCGGCCTGACCGTAGCAAGTTCCATTATGTCGCTGTTGATCAAACGACACCATCGCATCGGGAGAATGATGATGAAGCACTGGCTCATGACCGTCACGCTTGTCTTTTCGGCAACTTCGCTTGCGGCCGCCCCTTATCGCACCCCTGTACCGCCGCATTTCGACAGCCGCGGAGCCGACAGACAGGCGATCGAGGCGCTGCTCGGCCATTATACACAGGCCGTCTCGACGAAGGATCAGGCGCTGTTCGAAACCCTCCTGCTCAGCAAGGCGATCCCTTTCTCAGGCGTTCCCCTTTCCGGGAAGGACGGGAACGCGCAGACCGCAAATTACGAGGGGTTTCGCAAAGCGGTCTTCGAAGGCTCCCCCTTCACACAGCGCTTTCAAGACATCCATATTGAACAGGACGGCCCGCTGGCCCATGTCTCGCTTGTCTTCGTGAACACGACGGCAAAAGGACAAAGCTGGGGGTGGAAAACGCTTCAACTGATCAAGGTGGGCCCGGACTGGAAGATCGCCTCGGAGTTCTTCACGGGGCACGATTGAGCTGAGCCTGTTCGCGAGCGCCAATCGCGATGCCGGAATCGCACAAACGGCCTGTTTGCCGATGACAGTACGTGCGACAACGCCGCGGCCCAAGTTGGTGACCGCTATTTTCGGCGAGCTTTCGGGTTGGTTTATCATCCGTTCGCGGGCAGATTCACCCTATTCTCGACAGCTTCACATGGAACCGGCAGAGGTCGCTGACAAACCTGCCAGTCGGCCATCTGGTCAGTTGAGTTCTAAACGGCAGAAACCAGGAGATAGTGATCGATCCGGTTCCAAGATCAACAATGACGACATCCGAATTATAGCTTCATTTATTTGTGCACCAAGACTCTATTTGAAATTCTTGAAACTTGTCTATCAGGGCTAAACTGAAACGCTCAACAGTCGCCTGCTTACCATCGCGCGCCAAATGGAAAAGCAAAGTGCCAGAAGCAGTGTTCCTACCAAAACGCCGATCACGAAACTATAGTCAACGTTGGGGATGACAAACGGCAGCAGGCCGATCGCCAGTGCTGGCGGCAGGTGAAGATCGAACAAGCGAAGCGCCATGATCCCGAACAGGACAGTTGCCGCCGCCGCCAAAGGATTGCTCCCCCAGGTCATGACAAGAACCAGCCCCATGCCCGCTGTCAGCGAGCAGAGGATGGGAAGGACAAAAGGGCGCTGTGCCCAGGGGCAGGCTGGCGCATGGGCAAACATCTCAAAGGCGATGACGACAAGCGGCGGAAACAGCAGGAAGCGCCACCCCGTTGCCTGCACCAAGGCCAGCGCGATCACCAGAAAGGCCAGGAAAAACGGCACCCAGGACCAGTCCTTGGGCGCCGCTTGGAGCGTTGCATCGCGATCCCGCGACGTAACGGCGCCGGCAGGCGAAGTCACAAGGCAACGCCAGAGCGGCGACAGCAAGGCCAGCGCGCCCAAACCTAACAACAGCGATGGCGCATAAAGGATGCTCCTGATCCCGAGCGTCAGCGGGAACAGCCCGGCTGACATGGCAGGCGCGATTGGAGATTTGAGCGCCGCGATCATGGCAATGGCGATCCCCACCGTCAGCAGCACCGACACTGGGCCATAATCGAGATGCCGGGTCACCAGCGTACCGACCGCGCCGACCAGCAGCGGCGTCACCACCAGCATGACCGGCGCCTTTGCCCATGGCCCATAAGGCGCCTTGAAAATGCCATAGGCCAGCGCGGCGAGTTCAGGAAACATCAGCGAGGGCATCGCCGCCTTGTCCGCGACATAGGCGACCAACAGGACGAAGACGACCGTCGGCAGATCGCTGATGATGAAGCTGCGGGCCGTCACGTTGGACATGATGTGTGTCCACGCCGGCCGTTTACGGATCCGTTCCACGCTAAACATTCCGATCTGATAGATTTGACTTGAGCGGCGGCCTTATGGGCCGACCTGTTTCATGCCTGCCCTGATCTCGGCCATGTCGCGTGAGCCGATACCCCAATGTTCGGGCGCCACTTCGGTCAGGATGATCCTGACGGCATCCTCCGGCACAGCCAGAATGTCGACGGTGACCTCGGCGATGGCCTTGATAAAGGCTTTCTTCTGTTCTGGTGTGCGACCGGTCAGCATATGCACATGAATGGCGGGCATCGTTTTGTCCTTCGTTCGGAAAGTGATGCGCGGACCATGCAGCGGGACGAGGCGAGAGCGTATAGCCGGGCGGCTCAAAGCGATGACCGTGCGGATCAGAACGCGGGCGTGCTTCAGAGCTGGTTTGCGGAGGAAAGGCGCGGTCAGGGGTGCCATTGGGCGCCTAGCGTGCTGCCGATTACCCTTCCATATGCGCGCGATCGCATGTGCGGTGAGCTGCGCGATGGAGAGAGCCGCTGACAAACCGGTCATTCGAGGTCTGAGATCAGTCCCCTCTCTAATTGCCCTTAGTTCATGAAAGTTAGCGCCTCACAAGGGTGCTTTTAGCATGACCCTCGAAATAGGCCGTGAGCCAATGCCTTGGGAGGTCCACACTCTCAATGAGCAAGACCGCCGCCATCTTAGGGCCGGGGATATTTGCAGCGATCAACAACGCATGCAATAAGACACCCTTCATGCTTTCAAGCATCTCGTTATCACGCGCAGGCCGGTGTTACAGGTCATGCCGCATCAGGGCCCAGCGCGTGATATCCAGCCTCTCAAGAATACGCGCTTAGCGCGGCAACACCCTCAGCAAGATGCGGGCACCGGCCGTTGGCGGCACGCGGCCATCGAGCAGCGCATTCTGATTGATCGTCTGGCCATAAAATTCGCGGGTTCGCCCGCTATCCACGCCAACATTGCTGGCTTCGATCGTCGCACCGGCGTAAGCGCCCTTGGTGTTGGCGAGCAGAACCACATCGGCGCGGCCAAGATTGGCCTGGTCTGCAGTCGAGTAGGTGACCACCGAAAGGCCAGCGTTCGCGGTTAGCGCGAATTTATTGTCGCGGCGGAAAGCGTTGACGGCCTTCTGGTTCATCAGCAGAAAGATCAAAGAGCCGCCCTCACCGCCGATTTGCAGCCCGGCGCTCAAGCCGCCGAAGTTGAAGAATGCGGGCGAGGTCCAGTCCGTGCCACGGCGCACCGTTACCACGCCGGCGCCGCCCTTGCCGCCGATGATAAAGCCAGCCTTGCCGTATTCGGGCACGATATACATGCCACGCGCATGGCGCATGATGCTGGCCTTGCCCTGATCATGCTGAAACTCGACGGCAACCGAGGCCGCCTTGTCGACCAGCTTTTGCGGGCCATGCGCCTGATCGCTGTTGGCGCTGGGCGCGCCCGCCCGGGCCAGGGCCGGCCCCACCAGTGCCAGTGTCGCCATGGCGGCGCAGCCAATGATGGTCCCTGTAATCGATCGCTTCGTCATGATGGGTACGTCCTGGAAGGTCTGGAACATGCGGTCTGTCACTGCTGTCAGCCCGGCCTCATTCCAAATCAAGGGGCATGAGGGTTGTTCCTTAAATAGATTGGCCGGAGCGCCCCAACGCTCCCGCATAAATTCCTACCTGCGATGCACCCATTCCCGATCAGGCACATTTTCCCTTCCGGAGACAGCTTTCGGGAAACCCTCATGGCCGCCAGATCACTGCCGTTCGAGACGCAGGAACCATCGTCGAAGGGCCAGGCGAAGGCCGCGCTGCAATCCCTCAATTTCTTCATGGCCGACATGCAGGCGGGCATTGGCCCGTTTCTGGGCGTTTTTCTGCAGCAGCGCGGATGGACCTCCGGCCCCATCGGCACGGTGATGACCGCCGGGGGCGTGGCCGGCATGATCATGACGGTGCCAGCCGGCGCCTTCATCGACCATACCGAGAAAAAGCGGCTAGTGGTGATCGTCACCGGCATCTGCACCGTGCTGGCCTCCTTTCTTATCCTGTTGTCGCAATCGGCGCCGGTCGTGACGGTCAGCCAGATCGCCACCGCGATCGCCGGTGCCGCCATCGGCCCGGCGGTGACGGGCATGACGCTGGGCATCGTGCGCCAAAGCGGCTTTAACGCGCAAAACGGACGCAATCAGGCGTGGAATCACGCCGGCAACATGGTGGGGGCGGGCCTGTCGGGCTATCTGGGCTGGCGCTTTGGCATGGTGGCGATCTTCTATCTGGCTGCGGTCTTCGGCGCGCTGGCCATCGCCTCGGTTCTGTCGATCCCCGAGCGCGCCATCGACCATCGCGCGGCGCGTGGTCTCGAAGCAAAAGATGCCGGTAACGATCAGGCACAGGGATTCCGGATGTTGCTCGGCAATCGCCCCATGCTGATCCTGGCCGCGGCTCTGGCCTGCTTCCATCTGGGCAATGGCGCGATGCTGCCGCTCTATGGGCTGGCGGTGGTGGGCGCGGGCAAGGGTGACCCAGCGATGTTCGTCGCGCAGACCGTCGTGGTGGCGCAGGGGGTGATGATCGCCACGGCCCTGCTGGCAATGCGCATGGCTGCCGGGCGCGGCTATTGGCTGGTGCTGCTGATCTCCTTTGCTTCCCTGCCGCTGCGGGGCCTGCTGGCAGGCAGCGTCATCGAGCATTGGGGCGTCTGGCCGGTGCAGGCGCTCGACGGCGTGGGCGCCGGATTGCAGAGCGTGGCGGTGCCGGGGCTCGTTGCCTGCCTGCTCGGCGGCACCGGGCGGGTCAATGTCGGGCAAGGCGCGGTGATGACGGTGCAGGGCATGGGCGCCGCGCTCAGCCCGGCGATCGGCGGCTGGCTGGCGCAGGAGTTGGGCTATCGCGTGGCCTTTTACGTGCTGGGCAGCTTTGCGGTGGTCAGCGTGGGGTTGTGGCTGGGCTTTGCCGGGATCTTGCGCCCGGCCTGCGGCGGCACGGAGCAGCCTTGATGGATTTGGGCACGGGCGCCGTCTGGCTGATCTGCGGCGTGGCCACCGCAGGGGTGATCGCGCGCCCCTTCCGCTGGCCCGAGGCAATCTGGGCGGCAGGCGGCGCACTGCTGCTGGTGCTGCTTGGCCTGATGCCGGTCGGGGCGGCGCTGGGGGCTGTCGGCAAGGGGCTGGACGTCTACCTCTTCCTCATCGGCATGATGCTGCTGAGCGAAACGGCGCGCGAGCATGGCCTGTTCGACTGGGTGGCCGTCACCGCCGCCATCCACGCCAGAGGCAGCCCGGCGCGCCTGTTCCTGCTGGTCTATCTCGCCGGGATTGTCACCACCACCTTCCTGTCGAATGACGCCACAGCCGTGGTGCTGACGCCGGCTGTCTTTGCCGCCGCGCGCAAGGCAAGGGCCGATCCCCTGCCCGCGCTGTTCGCCTGCGCGCTGGTGGCCAATGCGGCCAGCTTTGTGCTGCCCATCTCCAACCCGGCCAATCTGGTGCTCTATGGCGGCGCGATGCCACCGCTGGGTCAGTGGTTTGGCTCTTTCGCCCTGCCCTCGCTGGTGGCCATTGCCGTGACCTTTGCGATGCTGCGCTGGGCAGAGCGGCACAGGCTGGCGGGCCAATGCGCCAGCGATCTCACGCGCGAACCGCTCTCACGCTGCGGCAAAGCGGCGATGGTGGGGATCGGTGCCACGGCGGTGCTGTTGATGGTCATGTCCGCCACCGACCGCCCTCTGGGCTGGCCGACCTGTCTTGCCGGTATGGCCACCGCGCTCGCGGTGTGCGGGATGGCGCGGCAGTCCCCCGCCAAGGTTATGCGCTGCGTCGCCTGGGGCGTGCTGCCGCTGGTCGCCGGGCTGTTCGTGCTGGTCGAGGCGCTGGACCGCATCGGCGGCATTGCCCTTGTGGCCCGCGCCATGGGCCATGCCTCGGCTGATCCGGCCTGGGCTGCGGCGCTTTGCGGGACCATTCTGGCTTTCGCCTCCAATCTGATGAACAACCTGCCCGCCGGGCTGATTGCCAGCATGGCGGCGATGCAGGCCCATCCTCCACGGCTGGTGGTCGATGCGCTGCTGATTGGTGTCGATTTAGGTCCGAACCTCTCGGTCACAGGCTCACTCGCCACCATCCTGTGGCTTCAGGCGATCCGTCGTGAGGGGGAAGATGTGGGTTTTTGGCAATTCATCAAGACAGGCACAGTAACGATGATCCCCGCGCTCGCCGCCGCTCTGGCCATGCGGATCCTGATCGGTTGAATGTGAAGGTTCACATCAGATGACCGGTCTCGTGCGCGGCCTGTCGTGATGCGCCATGTAAGGCCGCTACTCCCGTGGCAAACAAGGGCAAGGCGCTGAGCGCCAGGCTCACATCCCCGCACCAGCGCCATGCCAGCACCCCCAGAATGCCGCCGACCATAAAACAGGCGATCGTCCCGCTATGCAGGCGCAGCTTCGCCAAGACGATGGAGCGTTCCTCATCGGCCATGCCGCCTTTGGGCATGACGATCAGCCGCGCCAGACCAATGCCCAGATCGGTCGCCATGCCCGAAACATGCGTCGTGCGCACGCGAGCCTGCGAAATATGAGTCACGATGGCGTTTTGCAGCCCCATCAGAAAGCTGAGCCCGAAGATCAGGAACGGAATTCCATGCCCCTGGGACATCCCGAGCCTGATCAGCACCAGGGCCACCAACATCATAGCTTCCGCCAGAACGACCCAGGCATAGATGGTCACGATATCCCTACGCAGGCCAAGGTCGATCGTCAGGGAAGATACGGCTGCTCCCCCGATGAAAGTGAGCACGATGACCAGATAGCCCGTTCCATGCCACCATTGCCCCATCGCGATCAGGCTTGAGAGTGTCGATACGCTCCCGGTCATATTGGCGGAGAAGAAACCGACAGCGTGAAAGGCGGCGGCATTCAGGCTGCCGGCGACGCCCGCCAAGATGTAGGCGAGGCGCCGATCAAGGTTTTGGCTACGATCGTCTCCGCGTTGGATCAACACTCTGCCAAGCCTCCTTCCATGGCGAATGCTTTGTTGCCGGTTTTAGAAACGCCGGAACAAGGCCGGTTCAAGGTACTCTGGCCTCGTGCCGGAAGTCGAGATGGTTGATAAGGCAAAAGGTGCTGACAAAGCTGACTTCTGTGATCTCTGATCAGCGCGTCAGGACCAGTCCTACGTTCAGCGGGGCGAAATTCGCATCGATCGACAAATTACGTATCGCAGCTCTCCTGCGGGTGCAGAGCAGCACAATCAAAAATTGGCGATCATTCAACTTTCCCTGATGGGAAGCGGCGCGCGCATTGGAGGCTAGAGCTTTCCTGACTGATGTAGGCGAAAGCGGGCGTGCATGTCACGAAAGGTCAGTGCAGCGTCGATCTGGGTATAGACGCGCATGGGCCGCGCGCCCGGCCGCGCCTCATAGCGGCCATTGGCGAGCAATCGGGGTGTGGGCATCAGGACATGGCGGCAAGAGGTCGTATCCGGCTGCATCGGCGGCAACAGCGTGGTCAGGGTGACCAGCGGGCTATCCCCTAGCACATAAGCATCCGAGAGCGGGGGTTGGCGCAGGCCAGGAATATGGGCAATCATCTCGGCCATCGCTTCGACCCTGCTCTTCAGATAGGTGCCAAGCGGCCCGCTGGCGGCCAGTTCTTCCATGTCGGCCATGGAATAGAGCATCTGACTATAGGCGTTGGAGGGCACCTGCCAGATCTCAATGTCCGATTCATTGAAGACAATCTGTGCAGCCATGGGATCGATCGAGAAATTGAACTCTGGCTCATCGGCATGCGACCCGGGATTACCAAAACCTTCCGGCGTGTTGCCGCCGATCCAGATCAGTCTGATGCGCTTGCCGATCCTCGGTTCACTCAGCCAGGCCAGCGCCAGATCGGTCAGCCCCGCCCCGGCAGCATAGATCAGCGGTTCCTGCACATCATCGCGCATCGCCTCGCGCACGATCGCGTTGCTGGCTTGGCTCGGCTTCCATGCGGCACGCGAGGAGATTGGTGCTTCGGCGCCTGCCATCGGATGATGCAGCCCGTCCAGCTTCATGATCTGTAATAGTTCGTGGGCGCGATTGGCGGAATCACGGGCATCATGGCCGCTGGAAAAGGACGCGGGCAAATGGGAGCCAACAATCAGCGGAATGGTGACCGAGCGCGACAACACATGATGGGCCAGTTGAAAAAGCCCGTCGGGGTCGCCCGCAAAATCATTGTCGAGGATGATCCGTGCCAACAGAGGCTGCTTGGCCAAGGCCCTGCCGCCGGTCGCCAATCCAGCCAGAACCATGCTCGCGGCCGTTACAAACAGCCTGCGGCTCATCGCCACCGTCATCATTTCCTCTCCCATCCGGTCTTACGACGAGACCACTATCGGGCTGATCACAACCCGTACAATAGGGATTTTTTACCCTGCCATACACCAGGCCTATACGGCGCCATCGCACGGCGGGGGGCCTTGCCCACCATGATCCCTGCCCTCGCCGCAGCCCTAGGCTCAGGACTCACCAATCAGAGCCAGAAGAGCACGGTAGCGGCCAGAGCGAGAGCGGAGAAGAAGGCGGTTGGGCAGCGATCGTATCGCATTGCCACGCGGCGCCATTCCTTGAGGCGGCCGAACATGATCTCGATGCGGTTGCGGCGCTTGTATCGGCGCTTGTCGTATTTGACGGGTATGGAGCGAGATTTCCGCCCCGGGATGCAGGGCTTGATGCCTTTTTGCTCGAGTGCGTCTCTGAACCATTCTGCGTCATAGCTCCGATCGGCCAGCATCCACCGGGCCTTGGGCAGATTATCGAGAAGGGCCGCCGCGCCGGCGTAATCGCTGATTTGCCCTGCGGTGATGAAGAAGCTCAAAGGGCGGCCGTTGGCATCGGTAACAGCGTGAAGCTTGGTATTCATACCGCCCTTGGTTCGCCCGATCAGGTGTCCGAGACCCTCTTTTTTTACCCTAAGGCTTGATGCCGTGCGGTGCGCCTTGAGGTAAGGTCGCGTCGATCATAATGGTCTGGGGCTCGGCGCGCTGGGCGGACAGGCCTTCCATCATCCGGATGAATACGCCCATCTCTCCCCACCGTTTCCAGCGATTATACAATGTCTTGTGCGGGCCGTATTCCGTCAGTCCACCCGCGGTTTGCCTTGGCTCCTGGGAAAATAAGGCGACAGGCGCGCCATTTGCTCGCCCGTCAGCCAATGCAGATCACTCATGCCCAGTCTCCTCCCGGAGCCTGAAACACAATATGCCTATCCAATCAATGGTTCCTGAGTCCAGGCACGCGGCTTATGATCGGATGACACCGCTGGCAAAGCGGATGCGAAGGAGCCCGTTCGCGTTCGTCGAAAGCGCCCCTTCATTCATCCAATTCCCGAAGGCTAACCCGCCGGCAAACTCGGGGCTATTCAATCGCTCCTTTCACAACTGCGACGTAAGGGTCAGGAGAAGCTGGCGCGGAGCCGATCGCATGAAGGTCTGATAATCGCCGGATACCGAGTAACCGCCGATGCCGACCGATCCGATGTTGTTCCGGTTCGCCAGATTGTTGACGTCGAGCCGGAAGGTGAGCTCCGGCCTGAAGCCCGCTCTGGGCAGATGATAGGCAATATGGGCGTTCATGCTCCAGTAGGTCGGGACATGAATGTCGTTGGTGTAGGTAAAAGGATTGTCGAGATACACCGTGCTGGTCAGCCCGCTTTCGATTCTGCGGTGCTTCGCCGCGATCTGCGTGATCAGCGACATGCCGGGATAGCCGGGCTGATCGTGCCCTTTCAGCGGGCTGTTGCCCTCGGGCGTGAGGAGATTGTCCCCATATTTCAGCTTGCTGACGGAGAAGGATTGCGACGCGGTCAGCCAGGGCGCCAGTTTCGCGCTGGCGATGGCGTCCACCCCGATCAGGCGTGAGCGCGGCACGATGCCGACCGTGCGCAAGGGGGCGAATTGCGGCCCGCTGGTGCCGTTGAGCAGTCGGTTGAGCACGATGCCGTAATAGGCATCGAGCGTGATGCTGACCAGTCCGAAAGCGTGAAAGCCGCCCACCGTGAAGTTCCAGTCCCGTTCGGGTCGCAGCATTGTGCGCGCGGTGTCGAAAATCGCCTGACTGTCGGCAGCCCAGGCCGAGGAGATCGGGCCGATGTTGCCGCGCGGGGAGACGCGATAGCCGGCCATCGTCTCGCCAATGTCGGCATAGAGCGTGCTGCGCGCATCCGGATGCCAGTCGACCGAGACATGCGGCAGGAATGCGCTGCGCGCGGTGAGTGCCCCGTTCGGCGCCTGATCCGGGCCGATGCCGCCGCCGCTGGTGGTGAAGGTCACCGTCTTGAAGCCGGCCTTGAGCGTCAACGTTTCCGTGGGCTTGAAGACATCCTGAAGATAGGCCTGCATCGCATCGGTCCGCCAGCGCGAGATGTTCGCGGTCTGAAAGGCGGGGCCATAGGTGTCGTAGGGGCCGATGGCGGCCAGCGGCTTGCCTTGGCCGGGCAGCGGCTGATCGTACCATGCCAGGCGCGAGGTCGCGGTGGCGCGCTCGATCCACAGCCCGGTGGAGATGGTGTGGCGCCCGGCCTTATAGGTCAGCTTGACCGTGCCGCCGAACCGCTGCGGCTTTGTTGTCCAAACCTGCGAGGAAAAGGGTGCGCCGCTGGGCGAAGGGGTGGTGACGTCGGAGATTTCGATGCTGGAATCGCTGATGGCGGCATAGCCCATCACACTGCCCGACAGCCTGTCCGACAGGCGGATGTGATGCGTGAGATTGCCGATATAGTCATGCGTGTTCTGACCGGTGTCATAGGGCACCAGCGACGCCAGATCCCCGCAAGCATAGGCGCCGCATGACGCATTGGCGTTTTGCGGCGAGGTGACATAGACCGCCCGCGCATAGTCGGGATAGAGGATATCCGTGCCGTTCCAGCCCAGTTTTGCCAGCATGTCGAAGGATGTGTTGTTGTACCCCCAGATCTGCGCATGCGAAAAAGAGAAGAAGGCGGTGAGGTCACCCCAGGGAAGATCCTGAACGATCTTGGCGCTGGCATGCAGCATGGATTGCGTGCCGGCGCCGCTGTATTTGTCCTTGGAAATCCGTTCGAAGCCGAGCAGGATTCTGGGGCCGCCATCACCGATCTGGCCCGTATGGCCGGTCAGGCTGGTGACCAGTGTGGCGTTGCTGCCATAGCCTTGCGTGATGCTCAGGCCCGGCTTCGCTTGCGGGGCGATCAGCGTATACTGGATATCGCCGCCATCCACCGAATTGGAGAACACATCGACATTGGCCGAGCCCGGCGAGACCTCCACGCCGCCGATCTGCCCGGTGACGCCGACATTGAGCGGCGCGGTTCCGGTGACGCTGCCATAGCTGCCATCGTTGAGCGGGATGCCTTCGAAGGTGACCCCCAACTGCTCCTGACGGAAGCCGCGCACCATCAGGAAACCGTCGGACAGGTCAAGGCCATAGGCATCGGTCGAGGTGAAGGTCACGCCGGGCAGATTTTTGACCAGCGCCAGCGCGCTGGTACCCGATAGCACGTCGGACCAGTCTCCTTTCGACAGGGAGAATTGTCCCGCGCCGCTGGGGTGGGTGATGCCTTCCCCGGAACGGCGCCGGGCCGTGACCGTGATGTCCTGCGCCGGGTTGGCGACGGCGGGAGCGCCCTCGACCGTCTGGGCCTGCGCTGTCGCGGGCAGGATGCCAAGCGCCAGGGCAAGTGCGGGCAGATGCATCGCGCGCCGGGAAAGGCCGCAGCGCCTTGCCGCCATCGCGGCGTTGAACGATGGAAGGCGCGCTTGAGCGATGGTGTGTAACGTCATGATCGACTCCAGATGCAGGCATGCGGAGAGGTCGCGCTCCGCCGCATCGGGGGAGCCGCTCTTGCCGCTTGTGGGATGTTTGGGGGTGTTGCCGCCTGGCTGCCCCGCGCGACTGTGGCGGGGCGGACAGGCAAACTGTGGCCGACCGCGCGGCATTCCGCGTGGTCGACAGGTTTCAGATTATCTCGGCCTTGAGCGGGCCTCCGGCGGTGATCAGCGCTGCGCGTGCCAGATCGCCAGCGAACGTCTGGAGAGACGGGCCGACTGACGACATGCAAAGCGCACGGTCGCCGGGCTGATCCATCGCTTCATGGCCAGTGTGAAAGCGGTTTTCATGATCCAGTGCGCCAGCAGCAGATAGCAATGCTGCCGCAACCGCCGGAAGCGCAAGGCCCGGGCCAGCGATTGCCGCCATCGCCCGACGCCACTGCGACGTGACTGTGCGCGAGGCAGTGATCTAACCGGGGCGGTCTGCGGCACCGGTCTGGCAAGGGCCATTGTCGCGGGCCGAAGCCAGACCTGCGGATCAAGCCGTCGGCTTGCGGCAGCGGGGACACAAGGCTTGCCTCGGGGCCGGTGGAAGCAGGCATATGCATGCCGCCGGAGGGGGCTCGACCAAGGAGGGCGCATCATGTCAGGACCCTCCATCCCGCACGTCGCTCAAGGCGCGGGGCAGGCGGATCGCCTCCTTCGCGTGCGGCGACTGACCTTGCGGCAGGGCCTTATCCGCCTCGCCGGGATTTGGCGGCCCGGCGATGTCGAACTGCGGGATATGAAGCGTGATACCGGTTGCCGCTTCGGCCACCTTCACGGCGATCAGGGCGACGGCAATCAGCAGGTAACCGCGCAGCACCCCCATCCACAACATGGTCATCATCGTCATGGCCGAGTCGGGCAGGTGGTCGAGCGGCAGCATCCGCCAGGTCCGGCGTTCATGCGATGTCATGCGCGCAAAGGCCCGGTCACGATCGCCGTTTCGGCCACGATAGCGGCGATCGCGCGGTGCCAGGGCCAGCAGCAGGCCGATCAGCCCCAGCATGCCACCGCCGATCAGGATCTTGAGCATGACGGCTCCGCTGACAGTCGGGAAAATCGTGGCCAGGGTGAGGATGATCGACAGCAGCACGAGCACCCAGATCACCATGCCGGTGAAGAGATTACGCCCCAGGCCATTGCACCACGGACCGAGCACCGCGCGATCGTTGCAGAGCAGCAGCAGGAAGACCGTTGCGCTGGGCAACAGCACACCCGCCAGAGCCTGCACCGCATTGGTTAGAAAGCCGAGGAAAGCGTCGCTGGAGATCGCCACCAGCCCCCCGGCAATGGCGATGAGAACGCCATAGGCGACGTAGAAGCCGGTCGCATCGGTGACCTTGCGATGCAGCGAATGCCGAACCTGCAGGACATCGGCGATGGCATAGGATGTGGCCAGCGAAACCGCCGCCGCCCCGATCAGGCAGGCGTCCAGCAAGGCGATGCCGAAGAAGGTCGCGGCATAGGGCCCGACATGGTCATGCAGCGCGACAAGAATGCCGCCCGTATCGGAAAAGTGCCCGAAGCCAGGCGTTCCGGCGAAGAGCGCGGCGGAAAAGGCCGCCATGGCCACGGCACCGATCATGACGAGGCCGATGCCCAGCCACAGATCGACCTTCGCATAGGCGCTGAAGGCCGGGGTGATGCGTTTGTCGACGATGTAGCTCTGCTGGAAAAACAGCTGCCAGGGCGCAACGGTGGTGCCGACAATGGCGATCAGCAGCAGCATCACCGCCGCCGTGTCGGAATGGGCCGGCCATTGCGGCACCAACAGCCCCTGTGCGATCACGCCGATGGGCGGATGCACAAGGAACAGCACGGGCAGCAGCAGCAGGCTGCCGGCCACAAGCAGCATGGCAAGGCGCTCGAACTGCCGGAAGCTGCCGGTGCTCACCGCGCCGATGATGAAGACCCCTGCGGCCAGCAGCCCGGGGATTTTCGGCACACCGAAATAGCGCAGCACGAAGGTGATGCCGATGAATTCGGTGACGATGGTCAGCGCATTAAGCAGCACCAGATCGATGACGCTGAAGGCCCCCCAGAAACGACCGAAGCGGGCAAAGATCAGCCGTGCATGGCCGACACCGGTGACCGCCCCAAGGCGGGCGACCATCTCCTGATTCACATACAGCACCGGGATCAACAGCATCAGCGCCCAGAGCAGCGACACGCCGTAATTCTGCCCGGCCTGCGTGTAGGTGCCGAAAGCGCCCGCATCATTGTCGCCGACCATCACGATCAGGCCGGGCCCGATGATCGCCAGCAGCGTGGTCAGCCGCGCCTTCCAGCTTTTGCGGCGCAGCGTATCGTGCTGCCGGATCGTCCCGAAAGCTCCTTCGATATCGCCGAGATGCGCGTTGTCCAGCACGGCGGGCGGGCGTGGGGGCCGACCGCCCGGTTCGGCCATCGTGAGGGGCCGTTCCGGCGATGCGGCGTTGGTGGGGCGGTGATCAACAAGCGTTTCGCCAAGAGGGATGTTGCTCATCGTCCTAGCCCTCCGCATCAAGGAGGGAATGGTTCGCGCAGACCGGCAGGGATGGCCGCTTGGCCGATCGCTCGACATGCCAGCTTGCGGCCAGATGGCCGTCCTTGCCCATTGTCCAGCCCATGACGAGCTCCGGCCTGATGGACCGGACCTCGGGCAGCATGGATGGGACCTGCGCAAACGCTGCGCGGGCATAAGAGGGCGCCAGAGGCGCCGCATGCGACGTGAATAGGTGAATCGCGGCCATGGCCACCTCCTTGAGTTCAAACTTGTGTTCGAACCCGGGCGGCCTGGCCGGGGAAGCTCAGCGATTAAACACTGAGGCTCGCGCGGCGGCAGGGCGGGCCCGGGCCATGATACGGTCCTGCGGAAGGTTCACAATCGACGGTTGGCGTCGACTGTCGCTCTCCGAGGGGGCGGTGCTAGATCGCGGTTCCATGCTGTTCCCCTGTCATGCCAATCCGGACCCGGCCCGGTCGGGCAGGATCACGCCACAGGAGCCTTACGACCCTTGCCTTGCGTAACGGCGATCTATACCCCCAGGGGGTATATTGCAACTATACTCGGGTATCGGCGACGCATGGGTGCATCGGGCAGAAAGAACGATCGATCGCGCGCTTGTCGCCATCGGGGCGTGCAGCTATCTCACGGCCTGATAGCGGCGGCACGCGATGCTATCCATCCCATCATCGATCCGGAATGGTCGAAGCCTTGCGCACTTACATTCGGTGAACACCATGGCTCTTCACGACACCACGCCTGACAGCTCTACCCGTCCTTCGGGCTTTTTGCGGTCTGCCACGCTGCCGCTGGTGACCCTGCTGTTGAGCGTGGTCATCTTCATCATCGACACGGTGACCAAATATGAAGTGGCCGCCGCGACCTTCTATGTCGTTGTCGTCCTGCTCTCCACGCGGTTTTGCCGCACGCAGGGCGTGGTCACGACCTCCGCGGTCTGCATCGCGCTGACCATCGCCAGCTTCGTCCTGACGCCGGGCGGCAATTTCCGCAGCGGCATCGCCAACACGGTGATCAGCCTGACGGCAATTGCAGCGACAACATGGCTGGCCGTCAGCATCGAGGCGGCACGGGTGATGGCCGAGCGGGCACAGGCCCATCTCGCCCATGTCGCGCGGATCATGACGCTGGGCGAAATGGCTGCCTCGATCGCGCATGAGGTCAACCAGCCGCTGGCCGCCATCGTCACCAATGCGCATGCCGGCATGCGCTGGATGCGCAGCGACCCGCCCAATATGGCGAAGGCCACGGCATCGATCGACAGCATCGTCAACGATGCCACGCGCGCCAGCGAGGTCATCAACCGGGTCCGCGCGCTGGCCACCCATGCGCCTGTCGAGAGGATCGGCATGGACATCAACGATGTGGTGCATGAGGTGCTGGCGCTGGTGCAGAGCCGCTTGCGCCACAGCAGGATCGCGGTGCGCACGGGCCTGTCGGGCGTGCTGCCGGTGATTCCGGGCGATCCCATCCAGCTCCAGCAGGTGGTTCTCAATCTGGTCTCGAACGCGATCGACGCGATCGAGGCCGCGCCCGAGGGCGAGCGGGAGATCCGGGTCGCCTCCTCACCCTTCGGGGCAAGCGGGGTGATGATCGAGATCGAGGATTCGGGGACCGGCATCGATCCGTCGGTCGCCGGGAATCTGTTCGATGCGTTTCGCTCCACCAAGCGGGGCGGCATGGGTATCGGCCTATCGATATGCCGCTCCATCATCGAGGCGCATGGCGGCCATATCCACGCCGAGCCCGGCACGTTGCGCGGCGCGCGTTTCTGCTTCACCTTGCCCGGCGAGAAAGAGGGCGTTTCATGACTGAAGGATCGCTGCCTGAAGGCATGGGTGAGGACATCGATGGCGCCGTCGTGATCATCGACGATGATCCCTCGATGCGTCAGGCGTTGGTCAATCTGCTCGACTCGGTGGGGATGGCGGCGCATAGCTTTGCCTCGCCACGTGAGTTCCTGAGTTGGCCTCTGCCCGACAGGCCGCTCTGCCTCGTGCTGGATATAAGGATGCCGGGCAAGAACGGGCTCGATTTCCAGCAGGATCTGGCGCAGTTGCAAGACCATATACCGGTGGTGTTCATCACCGCGCACGGCGACATTCCGATGTCGGTGCGCGCGATGAAGGCCGGTGCCATCGAATTCCTGACGAAGCCTTTCAAGGATCAGGATTTGCTCGATGCGATCTACGCAGGCCTTGCCCAAAGCCGGGCGCGACGCCACGAGGCTATTGCTACAGCGGATCTGCGGTCGCGATATGCGTCGCTTTCGGGGCGGGAACGCCAGGTGATGGGCATGATCCTTGAAGGGCAGCTTTCCAAACAGATTGCTGCCAACCTCGGCCTGAGCGAGATTACTGTGAAAGTCTGCCGATCTCAAATGATGCGGAAAATGAAGGCAACATCGCTACTTGATCTCGGGCGCGTGGCTGAAAAGATATTGAATTTATGAAATGAAACCAGAAAATCATCATATGGATTTAATACAGACTCTTTAAGCAGGGCGGCGTTCGCACCACCCAAGACCAAGATGACCTTTATCGCTTTTGAACCTGCCGTTCCGGTTCCCGCGACCGCTCGCTCCGCTAAAGGTAGCCCGGCCGAGAGCTGATCACTGCGATCGTTCCCGCTGACAAAGCCGTCGTTGCCCGTTCGAAACCCGTTCGCTAAAAGCGGAGGTTCATGCAACTCATAGCTTTACCCCCAGCCGAGTGGTGGTTTAGCCGCTCCCCAGGCGTGAGATTTGCATCTGCGCATCGACGCGGTCCGTGCCGGAAGTCACGACACCGCGTCGAGGGCATGAACAGGCTGGCCGTGACGGCTTATTGCGCCCGATCGAACCATTCGAGGAAGGCCTTGGACTTGCCATCCGGCGCCTTGCCCACGCCCCAGCGCACCAGCGTCTTGCCGTCGGGCGAGAAGCGCCAGTACTGGCCCACGATCACATCGCCATCCTTCTGCTCCAGCACCTGATAGGTGTCGGCATCCAGCTTCTTGATGCGGATCTCGTTGAAGCGGGCATTCTCATGCAGCGGCCCCGCCACATCATCCAGCGTCGCCTCGAAATTGTTGAGATAGGGCTTGGCCGGATTGGTGGTGTTGACCGCGTGATACTCCAGCTTGTTGGCCGTCCACTTCAGGTCGATGGAGAGCTTGAAGCCCTTGGGGAATTCGCCATTGCTCCAGAAGCTCTTGGCCTCGTTGGAGACATATTTTCCATCATGGCTGACGGCGGGCTTGGCCATAGCCGGAGCGCAAGCCACGGCAGCGATCATCATCGCGGCGCCCATGGCCGCGGTTTTGGCAAGTTTCATCATCGTGCTTGTCCCCTGTGTTTCAGAAATTGGTGGTGGATTCCAGATGCGCCTCGACGTCCTTGCGGGTGGTCCAGAGGGTGCGGAATGTCTTGCTGGTCAGGAATTGCAGCTGATCGGCATTGTGCGGCGAGTTCGGCTGGCTGGAATTGCCATAGCTCATCATGCCCACCGCCTTCATCGGCGTAGAAAACTCCACCATCGAGACCCAGGTCTCGCCATGAGCCGGGGTGCGCTCGCCGTCCTTCATCGGCCCCCAGGTGATGGTGCGGAACACGCCGGTGTTACCGAAACCGCCATTGCCCGGCAGGTTGACATTGCCCAGATGGAAGCGTGACACCTCGCCAAAGGGCCGGTCGATGGCACCGTAGAGCTGCTTCGTCTTGGCCACGGCCTGCTTCAGCATGGCTACGGCGGCCGTCTTGTCCTTCAGGCCGCGCGGGGTTTCCAGCGGATCGTCCAGCGTCCATTTCACGGCGTAATTGGCTTGGCTGGTGAAATTGCCCGGCGCGAAAATGCCTGCCCATGTCTCGAACAGCAAAGCGCCTCTGCTGTCCGCATTGTCCTGATGGTCCCAGGCCGAGAGCAGCGCGACGGCGGCCTGCACATCGGTGTCGGTGCTGTCCTTGGCGGCGGCGAGCAGATCGGGCAGCATGCGGTCGGCCATCAGGCTGCGCGTGGTCAGCTTGCGCGCCACAAAATCGTCGAAGCTCAGCTTGGGGGTCTGATCCAGCAGCTTGACCGACATCTGGGCGCGCTGGCTCATCGGGCCGATGGCCGAGACATAGGAGGGCCACGTCTTCGGATCGAGCACGCGCGGATAGGTTGCCAGCCATGGCGGATCATTGGCGTTCTGCACAAAGCCGCTCGCGGGATCGAGCACCCTGGGCAGGTCGTCGTAAGTGTGAACATCCTTCCACAGGGTGGAGGAGGTGTCGCCCGCCACGGGCTTGACCCAATCGGCATAGCTGCCGCCCTGCTTGTGGACCGGCAGGATGCCATTATCGAGATAGAGGATATGGCCCGCCCGGTCGGCATAGACGATGTTGAACATCGGCGCCTGCACCGTGCGCAGCGCCTTTTCGAAATGGGCCCAGTCCTGCGCCTTACCCATGTCGAGATACTGTTGCAGCACGCCGGGGCGGTCCAGACCGGCGACTTTCAGCGCGATGGTTTCCTTCCCGCCGGGCAGGTCGAAGACCGGGCCCTGCACCGCATAGCGCTGGGTGAAGGTTTCGGTATTCAGAGTGCCGTCGGCCTGTTTCACTTTGTAGCTTTTCTGCTGCGTGGTGAAAGGCAGGGTCTTGCCATCGAAGCTGTAGCCATCGCCAGCCAGCATCAGCTTGTAGGAGGTATAGCCCTGAATGGTGTTCACCGTGTTGGTGAAGCCCAGATTGTTGTTGAAGCCAAAGCGCAGCACCGGCAGGCCGACCTGCGTCGCGCCATAGATCGAGAGCCCCGGCGCGGTGATCTGCGCCTCGAAATAGGTCAGGATGCTGGGCGCCCAGGGCAGATGCGGGTTGGCCAGCAGCATCGCATGCCCGCTGGCCGAGCGCGAGGGCGCCACCGCCCAGGCATTCGACCCGCCCGCATTGTTCGTGGCGGGATTCACCAGCACCCGCTGGTCCGAGGCGATGTAGACATAGTTCATCAGGCGGTGCGCATGCGCCATAATGTCCACGCCCTTGATCGGCAGCACCTGCCTCACCTCGGGCTTGAGCGCCTCGGGATGAGCCTTGGCATAGGCGTTGATCCCGGCGGCAAAGGCATCGAGATCGGCGCGCATCTGCGGCGTCTGCTGCGCATACCATTTCGCCGAGCGCTGGGGCACGTCATTGGCGACCAGCCAGCGGTCCTGCTTGGCGAAGCTTTCACCCCAATATTCCGCCGCGCGGGCGCGCGCCTCGCCCAGCATATGGAGCAGAATGTCGCCATGCGCCTGCGCCTGCGCATAGCCGAAGCCATAGAAGCCGCCCGCCTCGGTCTTGGCGTAGATATGCGGCACGCCGAAGCTGTCCCACAGGATCTGCGTACCTGTTTGCGGGGCGGCGGCGTGCTTGATGGGAGCCTTGGCCTGCACCGCCGCACCGGTCAGCGCGGCAGTGGCCATCAGACCGATGGAAAGAAGTTTGCGTTGCATCAGAAGTTCACCCGCACGCGGCCATAGTAATAGCCGCCCGTGAAGCCATAGGAGCCGGTCGAGGGATATTGGCCATTGCCATAGATGGCGCTGGCCACGCCCACCGCGTCGGGATAGACATTGAACAGATTGTTCGCGCCGATCGCCAGATTGATCGCCTTGGTCGCCTGAATGCCCAGCTCCATATCCGTGATCCACTTTGCGCCGAAGTAGCGGTCGCTGGCATAGACAGGCTGGCCGCCCACCGTGCCGCTGGCGTTCTGGTTGGAATAGAAGCCGCCATAACGCACCAGACGGGTGCTGAGCGTCACCGGCCCGAAGGTGGAGACATTGTTCAGAAACAGCTTCGACTTGGGCAGATTGTCGGTCATGTTCATCTGCGACACGCGGTCGAAGAGGACATAATTGGCCCCCAGCGCCGCCAGCTGCGACGGATTGGCGGCGACACGGGTGATGATCGTCTGGTTATAGTTATAACCCAGATTCCACTGCATCTTCACCCGCTGCGCAATGGTGTTGTTCCAGGTGGCGACCACATCGATACCGCGTGTGCGGGTGTCGATGGCATTGGTGTAATATTGCGCGCTGATGTCGCCCGACAGGCCATTGGCGATCAGAATGTTCGACACTGCCGTGCCGGTCAGCGTGGAGGTCAAAGCGATGCGGTCATTGACCTGGATTTGATAGGCATCGACCGTGATGTTCAGCCGCCGCGTGGGCTTCAGCACGAAGCC
>Ga0116227_10002676_pt1 | contig 40199 bp, 26 predicted proteins | sample S1TSphgellanicum_FD_89693 | JGI IMG/M metagenome (GOLD analysis project Ga0116227, IMG submission 89693) | Host-associated microbial communities from peat moss isolated from Minnesota, USA - S1T2_Fb - Sphagnum magellanicum MG | ecosystem: Host-associated > Plants > Peat moss > Unclassified...
AAGCAGAAGGCCCCATGCCAGATTTTGCTGGACTCCACAGAGGGGTGTAACCCCAAGGTAAGTGGGTAACTGAAGCACCTAGGTGGCACACACCTGTGCATTAGGCACGGGGTTCACACTCGTATAGGTTAATGTGCCTTGTTTGTCACAATCCAAGCCATTTTACATCACACACCATACTTCCAAAAAGAGACATACCTATTAAAGTTATCCGTATAGTCAGGCGGTTAGGTGGCGAGAACAGTCAGTTTCGGCATAATAGGGCATCAAATGCAGAACCGGGAATGAAATTTTACAAATCTAAATAACTGGGACCCAAACTAGTTTTAGCACCTATTTTGGTGGTAGACTGAGTTTCATCCCCTCTTTGCTTTTTCCTGAGCGCCTCCACTCCTCCAACCTGTACAACTAGGTACTGTAATTACTCTCAAACCTTGTGCATTAAACGCTGACTTTCAGCATTTCATACTGAGATTAATAAAATTTCCTTACTTTGCGGATACCACTGAAAGAGAGAGGATAGGGGGTGAAAGAGAGGGTGACTTTACGGATAACTTTATTACTTAGGTTCTGCAATTTAGGAGGAGAAATAAAATTCTTTTAGTTCTAGGGGACATGCCCCTTAGGTGCACATTCTGCCTCCCAGTGAAGTCATTACTTATCTGGTCTGGAGGGTTAGAACTGCCAGTTCTGGTTCCAGTTAGTGAAAACCAAACTGGAACCTGGTATGATTTGGGAACTTCCATAACCGGAATCAATATTTCTGTGTTTGAAGAACCAGACCCGGAACTGGAATGGGAACTGAGATTTTTGAGGAAAAAAAAGGGAAAAAAGAAGAAGAAGAAGACTAGAACCAGGGGCTAAACGACAATTAATACTGGTTCCATCCGGACTGGAACTGATTCTGATTTTCACAACCGGCTCCACAACTGGAACCGGAATCACAACCAAAACCAGAATAGTTATTTTTTTAAGAACCGGAACCGGAACTGGATTCCTGGTTCCACTTATGAGTGAGAACAAAACCGGCGGTTCTTAATAAATCTGAAGAACCGCCAACACTGGAAAACACCCCTGAAAGGCGAGGAACCCTAAACCCCCTCTCTCTTGAGTCCTCATCGTCCAGCCACGCGATATGGGCGGCTGTCGAGGATTGCGCTCTGGAGCCGCGGGAGTGTGAAGGAGCGGATTGCGGGAGGATTTGCGAGGTAGAGGAGGAGCATGGCGATGTCCAGGAAGATCTAGACGAGGAGCTAGTGGAGAACGTAGGCAGACTGCGAGAGTCTTCGAGATAAGCAGAATTGGGGGTTGTTCCGGGGTTCTCACCATGGCGAGGGCAGTTGCGGTCTCGGTCTCGGTCTCCATCTCGATTTTCAAGTCTAGGTAACAATGCTTTTGTCCCCATGCGTTTTTTTTTTCATGCACGTCGGCAAAATACTGTGATGGATATTCTCGTGTTCGTTGCATGTGCTTGACGTTAAAGGTTGGGTTTTAGGTTTCCTTTGCGCTACATTTTGGTTCTTTTGGATTGCCGTGTGTTTCGGCCATGACCTCGACAGGCATTGAAGAGGGCTTGCCCATAAATTTCACTTTCAAGCTACTCATTGGTGTTTGAAAACCACGGCAGTGTCAATTGATATGGTTTGCAATCGCAGCTTAGGACTGATTCCCGACAGCTTCAGGGTCTAGGGTTTAGCCTTCATATCCACAATAATCAATGTGGAGGAAGGATGACAACTTCAACTGCACAATGGTTTGTAAAACATTTTTACAGAATTTTTCTGGATAGAATGAACTTCTTCTCCATTGAAGGCGTTTGCAATTCACAACTGGAGTCCACATTGTGACAGTGATACATAGATAGGAGGTTCCCATATTGTGCAGATTTGTTTACAAGCAAATTGGGACGTACCAACCCTAATTTGATCAGTCTAATACCCTAAGGTGGGAGCACCCTTGGTGCAGTGTATGAGCTTCTCTTTTTTATCACAATTCATGTCTAACAGGCTTACTTTGAATCAATGCTACCTGTAGGGAGCTCAATCTTGGCCAGGAGAGGTGTCACACAACAATAGAGACAGGTCGATCACTCCAAGTGTTTGCCTGTTCTACACATGTGAGCTTCAAGAGTAGGTTGCAGCCAAGTTCATTTCAGATCAGAGGTGACCTCAAAGGTGTAGAACAACATTCATGGGAAAAGTTGATTTGCAACTGCTGTTGGCCACCCTCTGGCTTCTTTACAGCATTATCAGAAGGTGCAAGCTCCAGGGGACATAGGTAGGATCATATTTACAAATATCGTGCTTCAAGCTAGAGTGGATTATACTGCCCTTACCTGTAGGGATGAAGCTTTCTTGTGATTTGCTCTTTCTGCTGTTGCCAGGTTTCTCTGGAATTTGGTTGATATGACAAAGGTTAGTCAGAGTAACATCACTAATCAGGAAAGTAATACTGATTTTGATTTCAAAGGAAGTCTAATCAACAGCAAGATGTTGTTGCACAGGGTCTCTGATGCAATGAGATATGTAAGGGAAAGCCTATGGCATGTGCAGACTCTCAAAACGACTAAAGAGGTATGCAAAGTATGAGGATGGCCCAGTTCTGGGTTGGCAATGGACACCATCTTCAGTAAGGTATGGTGCCCTACATCAAGCTTCAATTGCTATAGAACACTGCTTCTGAATATTTTTGGATACCTAGTAATGCAGTCTGTGAAGAAGTCTTTTTCCAACGTGTCAATTTCATGAATTTGGATGCAGAGCTATCTCCCTTCCACTTTGAGCATTAGCATGAATTTCTGTGTGTCAATCTTGAATCACAACTGGTAATGTCATCAAAATAAGGCTTTTTTTTTTTTCAAACCTTTGGTCTTGGTTTTTGAGAAGACAGCTGACATGTATTGCCATCTGTGTTCCTGTGTCAGAGATACAGAAGTGGATGAGGAGAATGAAGGCATCGGCAAGGTGGAAAAAGCAGATGATGATCAGGATGCCAGTAGAGATCAGGTCCGACAGGAACAATTCAACCGTTTTGCAATGGCAATGGCCTTAGATGATGATGACATGGCAGAGCAAGTGATGCGAGAATTGGGGTATGATCTTTTTATTCTTTTGAACCATCTGTGTGTTTAAAATTTCAATGGCTAATCTTGGTCCTGATTTCATGTGCCCCCATGCTATTCATCATTCTGGTAGACCACTCAAATAGACATTGTCTGTAGGTTGTCTATGAGCGTTTAACAGTACAACCATCACTCTTGCAGTATGTGGAAATGGTGATGAAGCAGGTAGTCCTTAGACTAAGCTTGTTTCCTTTGAGTCTTCTGTGTCAATACTGCTGCTTATATTTGCTGCTGTGGACATGCCACAGGAGTCCTGTGAAGATGAGTGAGATGAGGAAGCAGGTAGATGGGGTGACTGAACTGGAGGAACAACTACAGGAGCTATATGCGGAAGTGAATAGGATGATTGAAGAAAGAGATGAAGATACTGCTCGTGCCTTGATAGAGGCCAACTACGAGTCTCTGATAGAGCAATGTGAACCTGGAGGCCAAGGTGTTGAGCATGCTGCCATGTTAGACATACTGGCCCAGCTTCGCTTGACCTTGGGTGATTTTGTGGAGGCAGAGGAACTCCTTAGCCAGGTTTGTAAGCACTCTAGCTGAGTTGCAATGGAAGCCATTGCAGCTACTGAGTGTATTTGGTCTCATCCAAACCCTCAGAATTGGTTGAAGTCTGGGTTTCAGGTCTGTGCTATTTAAGTTATTCAGTTCAGAAATGGGAATTCTGTGGCTTGGAGGTGATTTAGATAATTCTGTTGTGCAGATTAGGAAAATTCTGGAGAAAGTGGGGATCAATTCCTTGCACCCTTTGGTTGATGGTATACTAGACCATGTTGGAGGCATGTACACAGCACTGGGGAAACCTGAGGAGGGACTGCCTTTTTATCTTAGTAGTCTTGATATTCAAGAAGAGGTACTTGGTAAGGACCTGCAACCTTCTCTTTCTAACTTTGGACATGGACTTAGGGTTCTTTGAGGCAGATTCCCTTTTGTGGGGTTCGAAGAGATGCTTTGGTGTGTAGGAGATTCTGTTGGCTGTCATGTTTGTACAGGTGTGCGTCGTAACACCTGCCTTGTGTAACTTTGAATCTGTGGAGCAAAATATTGTGTATTTGACTATATACTTCACAGTTCAAAAGTCTGTTTCCAGTTGTATCTGTCTTCTTGTGAATATATATTTGAAGAATTTGCTCCTGTGGTGAAACTGGCGGATAATCTGTAGTTTCCTCCACATGGGGGGGGCCTGACCCCTTCTCCATTAGGAACAGATTCTTAGTTGCAATGTTATGTATTTGCACAATTGCTTCTTGGGTGTATTCTGAGACATAGGCTTTGCAGAATTGTGTTTTTCATTTGTGCCTGCAGGGTGTGATGATGTTGAGGCCTCAAAGCAGTGGGTAGAAGATTTTGATATTATGCATCTGGCTATTAATATTTGCTTGTTGTTTTGACAGGGCAAAACAGCCCCTTGCTAGTCAAGACCCTGTTGGGCCTAGCTACCACATACACTGACCTGGATGAGAATCGAAGGGCTACTGAGACTTATCAAAGGGTCCTGGCCATTCTAGAGAGATCTCGAGGTTCCAGTGATGAGACCCTAGCACTGCCTCTTTCACATTTGGGTCATTCTCTTCTAGAAGAGGGAAGGGTTGATGAGGCTGAGCTGTCTATGCTCAGGTTTGATTCTTGTTATCATTTTGTCATGTTGATGAAATTTTGTCTCTTTCATTCCTGCTTGACCATCTGTACCAGTGCACTGAAACTCAGCTTGAACCAGGATACTGATGACTTTTTTGATCACCTATGCCTTTTGTTTGTTAGCTGACTGCATGTCTGAGTCTTCCTATTCAGTGCAGAAATGTTACAGAAACTCAGATGTGGATTTTAGTATAATTGTTAGCCCTAATTTATTGCAGATTACTATGTGAGTGACACACCCACAGTTATGACTGCTTCATTCTTGTCATGCTTGTTTTGATTTTGCCAGAACTGACAAAGAGTTACCTTCAAAGTGTATTCGTGGAGTCCTCTCTGTAATCTCATGGATATTTTTAGTCCACTGACCAAGGCAGATGCCTTGCATTCAAGTAGTCATTGTGGTGTGCTACCTCTGTTCAGGACTCTCTACTTAAAGACTTAGACACTGTCTGGTACAGGGCAGGCAAAAATGTCCTTCAAATTCTTGCTGCAGCTTGAATGAGGACACTATTCAGTTTGGATGCTTGCTTGTATAGGTGCAATAAAGATTCAGATGAAGCTTACCCTTGTAAGCTTGTTGCAGCTTGGATGAGGATAGTATTGACTTTTTTTATTAGCTATGTCTCTTGAATGCCTGCCAACCTCATGACTAAGGCTTCCTGTTGCTTCAGGATATGCTACAGAAACCTAGGACACAGATTTTAGTACTATTGTTTGCCCAAAAAGTGGGCAGATAATTATCAACACCCACTTTTGGGAGCTGATGAAGTCAGTGGGAAGTCATGACAGTAGTGACTGCTATTCATAATGAAGGTGATGGTCTGATATGTTGAGTAACACTCATAAGGTTCTGACTACATATTCTTGTCTTGTTGGTATTGGTCCTGCTGGAAGTGACACAAAGTTTACCTACAATGTGTTCTTTTGGTGTTTTCTTTTCAATCTCATAGATGTATTTAGTAACATACTTTTTCTTTGACTGGATGTTGTCCAGAGCGTTGCGAATTGTAGAGAAGGCATTTGGATCATGGGATGGAAGAGTTGGGGTAGCCACATGTGCACTTGGCCGGACTAGAGCTGCTAGAGGTGACTAATCCAGACCTTTCATATCTGTGAGAGCTTCTGTAGTGATCTAAATGATGCTTAAGGTTTACTGGGTTTAATCTGAGTTGTTCAAGAATAGTTGCTGCCTCTGTAAGGAGCAAATCAAATTTCAATTGCTTGATGGATGGATGATGCTTCTCAACCACTTGGGATTCCTACTGCAGGTGAGATGAGTGAAGCTGTGGCCCTTTATAGGAAGGGGCTGCAAATCATGGATGGATGTGGCAAGTTTCTTGATGACAATCCAACCATGGAGACTGTACGCACTGATCTGGCAGAACTGCTCAACATGCTGGAAAAGTGAGTGTATGAGATTGAGGGTTGAGTTGTAACTTGTGCACAAGCTCTTGCAATCTTCATGAACAGTTCTGCAAAGAAAATTTATGGAGTTGATATTGGTGTGGAACTCAGCAACATTTATCTGCAGGAATGATGAAGCAGAGGAACTATGGGAGGAGAATCTGCGGGTAAAAGAGCGAACTCTGGGACCTAATGATCCCAAGTTAGTGGTGCACCTTCAAAACTTGGCTACAGCCTATGCTGCTGTTCAGAAATATGAGAAGTGTGAACCTCTGCTTCGGCGCAGCTTGAAGCTGGTTAGTACCCACCTGGGTCCAAATGCCCCTCAGATCTCTATTCCACTTGCATGCTTGGCCACAGCCCTGCACCATTTGGGCAAACAGTCTGAGGCAGAGCCCCTTGCTCGTCAAGCGCAGCACATTCGTGAAGCTGCATTTGGACCTGACAGTCTCATTGTTGGTAAGCCCTCCATCTTCTTTTTCCCTCTTGGGAGCCTGTCCATTCGTATTATCCATAACCTTGGAGTTGCCAAATTTGATCAAATGTTAAACAAGGTGATACTAATCGTTCTTTTAACTCATTTAGTTTATTTATAGAATTTATGTCATTGTTCAATCTAATATTTGTAGGAACTAAAAGCTTTGGTGTTTTATTTTTATTAAAATAATTATTATTATTTTTACACAATAATAGATTTTTTCTTGAGGTGGATCATGTAAAGAATATTTTTGAATCATGGATTTTAATATTTTTCTTGTTTGTTTTTTAAAACACATGATGACAACACACAGATGGATGAATAGGTGTATCCAATAATTGTTGAAAATATTTATCATGATGAGGTGAAGGATTTTCCAATTGGTAGATGTTCTTTCAAGAGCTAGGTGTCTTTTTTGCTCACCCAATCTGCATGAATTTTTACAGGGGAGGCATGCAATTGCCTAGCTTCCATTTTACATTCAATGGGAAGGAATGAGGAGGCATTGACCTTGATGTTCCGAGTATTGGCAATCCAAGAAAAGGAGCTAGGTCCTGACAGTCCTGAGATTGGGCTCACGTTGGAGTTCCTGATTATGTTGTTACAAGATTTAGGTAGAACATCTGATATTCAACCTCTTGTTGAGAGGATACAAAAGCTGTTGAGGTCCCAGTCCCAGCTTGGAGAAGTTAATTAGTGTCTTAAGGGTTCTGAGGAATCCAACTTGCCATAAGATTCTGAGCAACCAGTTCAGTTGACATCACGTTGCTTGTTGAGAGGATATGCAAATTGGTCTCTCAGAGCAGAGAAGCTAGTTAGTGGCTCAATGTACTCTGAGGAATCAAAGTTTTCATTTGGGTTTTGACAAACAAGTTCATCTGGCAAGTTCTGGTGTGATCATAGCTTTGATTACTACCTAGATTCTGTGTATTTTCAGACAAAAGATATTGCTGTGGTACAAAGTTACCTACTTTTGTGGTGTGATACAAAGTATTTCTGATTTGAATTGAAACCGAAAATTGCAAGCTCAGTTGAGTTTTGCACACTAGACTCACCAAAACAGAATGTGCGGAGGTTGTATCTAGGGGTATTCATCATACACATCCCCTAGCCCATTTTCAGTTCCTTACTGTATTGGCAACCTAATAGTATTGTGGTTGGGGAAGAGATAGCCTATATAGGCCTTATCTTCAGTGGGAGCAGAATATCATGCACTAATGGAGGGAACTAAGAACAATGGTGGGCTAAGAAAGCTTTATAGTGAGATCAAGCATCCAAGAGGGGAACCAAGAACTGTAATTTGTGAGCTGCAAGTCCTCTTTTTCATGCCAATAACAAGCACATTGAGTTTCATTACTACTTAGTACGCTATACATGGTGATGTCAAAAGAAAATGTAGTACAAGAACCCACTTCTGAAGAACAAGAAGCTCCAACATTCTTACAAAACCTTCAAGGAGGACAGAGCTTGTGGCAGACAATTGGCATTATTAGCCAAAAAAACAATGGAGTGGAATTCAAGATGATAGATCCTTGATCTCTTTCTTGAAGTGAAAAAGTGATGCATGAGGGAGGGTGTAAAACATGAACAATGAAGCATGATCACAGGTTTCACAGGAGACTTTAGAGTCTTCTGAGATGTGTGTGAAGTTTTGTTACAGAAATTATACAATCAATGCATATCTAATCTTGTGGAAGTTTGCTGTGATGCCAAGCACCTTGACATGACAGAGGACATTGAAATGGGAAACTGCATCATCAAGCTGCTGGAATGCTGGAATACTTTTTGACCTCCTTGAATGCCCCTTTAATCTTGTGGAAGCATGCTGTGATGCCAAGCACCTCGACACAACAGAGGGCATTGAAAAGGAAAACTCCTCATCAAGCTGCTGGAATACTTTTTTGATCTCCATCTAATGGATCTGGAAGGATACTATAATCTGTTTCAAAAAAGATGCAATGCCAACATGCCCTGTGCTGAAGACCTCAAGCTGAAATGTGAATTTTCCTAAGGAGGAAACATGCATACCAGTTGTGCCTTCTTCTTGTCTATGTAGGTCTAGGTCTTCCATGCTTGCCTTCAGTAGGCAGTTGAAGCAACTCCTTCAATTAGCCTCAATGTAACAATTAAATAACAAGACAGGAGCTGTAGTAAGCACCTGGTCATTTGGAATGCTGAAGAACACTCAGGAACGAAGAATGAATGAACAAGGATATGTGAACTTACGGACTGTAAACTAGTGCTAAAGCTATGAATGTAGGCATGCTACAGCTAACAACTAGCTTAATTCCTTTGTGCACAGTGGTTCAAGTTGATGCCCTTTACCAACTTTGCCAGCTTCCCAGCTGTAAGGATGCAATTTGAGACTCAGATGTCCTCCCCAGTACTTCTGATTTTTTTGCAAGTGTATACCTCTCTAAAGCAGAGATTGACTGTATTTTTTGCACTTTGCAACAGTAAATGCAGCATATGATCTTGCACCTTCAAAGACGTCACAGTGTGACAAGGCATGAACTAATAGGGATTTATTTTCAGTGAGTACTGTTTTTCAAGCAAGTCCAGACAGCCACCATTGGGAGATAAGCTGACCAGAGCTAATGAAGGGGACCATGACATCAGTGGCAGATCCTGAAGGACAGGATGCTATGCATCACAATTATGTATTGTTAAAGGGAGATCTTGAAACTACGAGGTTTCATATTCCCAAAGCTGAAAATGACCATAACATGATGCAACATGAAGTGGCAAAGCTACAAAATTCCCAGTTTGCCTGCTTTAGGTCTAGGACATTTGGAAAAAAAGACCTGGTGTGAACATCATGTGAACCAGGAAGAAAGTGAATACAAGCTCGTTGGCTTTCAGTGAGATGATAGTCTCAATGGAACTTCTCTTCTGTGCTTGTTACACTACAAACATTTTCCATCTACATTTCAAACATTTTCCATCTTAAATTGAGTGATAACAATGGATTTAGCCAGGGTTCAGCCACTTCTCAACTTCCCTCCTGCCAGACCCCTTTCTCAATGCTGACTTGTTACAAGCAGTTGATAATTGAGTTAGGTTCTTTGTTTTTAGTTTCTAGTCTTGGATATCTGACTTGTAGCAATTCAATTTGGACTTAGGTCCTCTCCTTTTATGCTTCCTCTCCAGATTGCTGCCGGAGAAGCAATCCAAACTGATACAGAATTTACTTCTCAGGTTTGAATAAAGTTTGGCAAGGTTACGTCATATGGCCAACGACTACGTGGTCAATTGCACGAACCTCAAGAGTGTACTTAGGTGCTACTTACGACAAGCTTTCTCCATTGGGTATATTCAAAGGATGTTCTCAAGTCCTGTTAAATTTTCTTAGTTTTTAAAGAGGATGCTACTTGAGAAGTAAATTCTGTATCACTTTGTAAAACTGCCTTTTCTTATTTCCTTAATTTTAAAATGGAAAAAAGTCCAATTCTTATGCTGGATAAGACTTATGCCCTCATTAGGAGGACCTGTTCCTCAGGGCCCATCCACTTATCATGCAAGGTACATCATTATGGGAACACTCTTGTTCTCAGGCCTTGCCCTACACATTATTATTTGTTGGTTTTGGCAATCAAAATGAACTATAGTCAGCTGGCCACAGCAATGCTAGGGCCCCTATTATTCTCAAGTGAAATGCAATGGCAAGTTCACTCTTAACATTCTATATATTAAGTACAGGGTCGCAGAAGGGCCCATGAAAACCATGCCGATATGGTAGTGCACAACAAGCACCTTAGAGTATTTAATCTTCAGGGATTCAAAACAAAAGTTTCAAATGCCTGAAATGTCCTTCAAAATCTTCGATGCACTAACCCACCAGGTATGGACCAGTGTTGGGTGGTTAGTTCTTTGAATTCTTAAAGAACTGTTAGTTCGGGTTCTTTAAATATTTCAAGACCAAAGAACTGTTGATTCCAGTTATCTCAAAAACCTCAAAGAATTGACGATTTTCATGAAAGAAATGGCAGTTCCTTGGTAAGTTCTTCAACTTTTTAAATTTGTTTTGAGAACTATGGTTATGTATCAAAACTGCTTATTTGAAAAATTTCAGAACCAGTGAGTAACTGGGTAATACACCTGGGTTGATAACCGATGAAGATCTTTCCCTCATTCTAAGAACTGCCCAACACTGGTATGGATTACATGGGATAAGGTCATCTCTGAATGAGATTTGATCATATCTTGAACATTGTGGAAATTTCAGTCTGCTCGTATCAGCAGAGAGAGAGAGGTTACCCAGAAAGCAGCCCAAAAATGGTTAGTGATGTCTCCAATACAGTTGATTGAAGCTGGTCCCTGGGAATTTCATGGGAACACTTTGTGGCCACGATTTTCTTCTAAAATCAAGACCATTTAAATTTTAACTTTTGAACCATCCCCAAGAATGAGCTATAATTTATCCCAGCCTAAACTTGGAACCAAAGCTTCTTATAAAGGTATGACCCATTGGACCTAGAACTATTCATCAAGAAAATTGGACCCAGCTCTAAACTTGTCAAGTGTTAATTTTTGAAAACATTCCCTAAACCCAAACTAGAGGATCTTCCATTTTACGAAAAAAAAACTTCAGACTTGAACTTGACCATTATTTTAAGAATAAAATAACAGCCAACGTTGGTTTTAAGCAAACAAGTGCATACAATTGGGCCTCTAGCTAGTCAACTACTTGCATTTAGGATTGCACCTATGAGGTTGGTGAGAATCATAGGTTGGTACTTTTGGTTTGGAAGATTATACTTGTTGCTAAGATCATTACATTACACATCATAATCATTAACCAAAGATATTAAGATAATGGAATTAGCTCCATAATGCACAGCGCGTTCCCCATCTTGCCCTATTAGGCTCCTCAAGAGCAGCTTACACATCATAATGGGAAGTAGCTTGCTCATTCCATAATACATCGTTTCAACTAGCCATTGTTGTGAATTTATTATCATTTCAAGTTGTTGGTGGGAAGGACATGGAGATCCAATAGCAACTAGTTTATTTGTTACTTTTTCTACTAATAAAACAATTGTGAGTGATGTATTGTTTCATACCAATGAAAGATTTCTAGCAAAATTGCACGAGGGAAAGATGAATAAAAAAAAATTCAATGTCCTCTAGAAAAGAATTAGATTTCTTGAGACCCAATAAAGCATAATTAACTTAGGGAAAACAACAATGGCAACTCTATTAGGATTTTAAAACAATAATATTTCAACAATGTAAATAATAAATTATTGCCAAGGAAGGATTGTACTCTACAAGTTCTAAACTATAAGTATATAATACAATTTCTGTGCTTTGGGAGTTGAAAATTTATCCAAAATATTGTTAGAACCAAAAAAACATTAACAAACATGAACTATCACAAGTGCATCCCTCTATAGTGGCTACAATATTGTAGTAGCAAAAAACAACAAATGAAACAAACAAAACTAGCATACTACAATAGTGGAACCTTTATTTTCATACCAATTAAGTCCATAACTTAAATTTCAACAAGTGTCACTAAGTACATACATCTCTAGTGGTTGAACCATGAAGTTACACTTGCAAATGCAATCTCCTACTTCAACAATCCTATTTTGCATTTTCACAAACCTCTAGAGTGAACACTCTTCAAGTTCTTCTCTTCCCATTAAGTAACTAACCACTACCGAATTAGATGGCAATTATTTAAAGATTAATCCTACTTTCGCTCCTACTTTCCCTTTCTTACATCTATTTCTTAACTAGTACGACAATCCCTTCTACATAAAAAAAAGTTAAATGAAGAAAGTCAACCTGACCTAAATAATTCCCCAATTACTTACTATTACAATAACTATAATAGGGTTACTATTCACCCTAAACATCCTCAACTAACATAAGGAAATCTTTATGTAAAAATTCAAAACTTAGAATTTTGATGAGCCTTGTTAGATGTGCAAGCAATTTCAATAATAAGCATTTTTCTTCAAGAGTTCAATCATTAACAAGTCTAGATTGAAAGGTAATATGAATGCTAAAATTATAGGGAAACAAATGGAATTTTGCAACAAATCACCTAAATTCCATATCATTTCATAAACACATGCAAACCTTAATGTGATAAGATTTTCATGGCCATTATCTAAGGGGACATTGGACAAACAACTTTGAGAAGTTAACAAATTGTCATTTTGACAATTTTGTGTGAAAGGGTCCATGGATTTCAGGTTTAGGGTTTAGGGTTTAAGGTTTTAGGATAAAAAACTTATTATTGGATCCAAACAATAATAAGGATCCTAGGTTTTCTTGTTGTTATAAAACCCAAGTTGCAAAACCCCAATCATTTCAATAGGTTGAAAAAAACATTTTTTGTTATAGTGAATTTTTTTTGAACTTTGTATAAACCTCCTATAAATTCAATGGACAATGCTATCAATTTGCTACACTAATATACGTCCATGTTCATTATGTGTTTCATTAGACTTTGAATGAAATTGTACAAATTTATTATGGTGAAAGTGGCCAACCCCTTAATAAATTGGGACCAATTTTTATTCTCAAGTGAATTCACTAATTGAATTCACCAATAATTAATCAAATTCACTTATAGTCAAATCATTAATAATGAATTCACTAATAATTAAATCATCAATAGTAAATTCATTGATAGTTAATTATGAACTTAAACTAGGCACCTAGGAAGCTTCCCTAGGTTACCTAGCCTAAGCTAGGAACTTAACCCACTTAAACACCTAAATGGGAAATATATTTCAATTTGTGAAGAAATATTTCTTGAAATTAATTTTTTTGTGTTAACAAATTCAACTTATTGTTATTCCTTCATATATTCATATTCAATTAAATTTGAATAGATAAGCAATCTTGATCCATATTCAAATATATTTATTATATATACATTACTATGTTTGAATATATTTAATATGAAAATTTGCTCAAACATTGATATATTCAAACTTTTGACATTACCAAGGGTGTAAAAAGTTGTATAGGGTTTGGGTAAATTGTTGGGGATTGATTAATGGTTATATCAATCTCAAGTGGAAATCAAGATGTGTCAAAAAAAAATAGTGAACCCTATTGTGGCAACCACAAAAATGAAGTGTTTTATCTATGCAAATATCATCATCTTTCCATTGTTACATAATGCTTCATGTCTTATATAACCTACTTTGATTTTAAGGAAAGTTTAACAATTGCAGTTTAAAACCATATATTAACTCTTGCTACAATTAATTTCATTATTTTTTGTATTTGCAACTTTAGGGCATAGATATGAAGGATCAATAAAGATAATTGATTTTTTTTGGGAACATTTGTTGTGTATGAAACACATGTCTTGGATCACAATAAATTGTGTTTTTTTCATGGTACCAAATTTGGCATCATGGTTTGCATTCACCTATAACTTATTGCATTCATGTATGTGTCAAATCTTTTTGAACCATCTTGTGGTGGACTTATAAACATGAAGTTTTTCATCCAACTTGTTCACATAACCATTGAACTTATGGCAATTAAAAAAAATCTTTCTTTCACATATCCAATAATTGATTCTACAACTAGAATTGGCCTATTAGATGGCATAAATGAACATATTTTTAAAAATTATAATCACACAAACACATGGATTTTTTTTTTGGGTTCTAGCTATGAAGACATTTGTAATATCACAATAGGAAGTTTGATTTGACTAAGCCATTGGCCATTTTGACTAAGGATGACATATTTAAGGACACAATAGGAGTCCTATTCAACTAAGTCATTGGCCATTTTGACCATGGATGACATTTCTTGATTTAACTTGATTAGATGTTACATTTGCAAGTGGTCAAATGGGTCACACCAATCAAGTTGATTAGTCAAAAATTACACATACCATTCACTATCTAGGGTTCTAATCAAACTATATCTTTCCATAATTCAAGATGAACAATGTGTTCAAAATGGACCACTTGAAACACTAGGACTTGTAATATAGATTCTTCTTCAATTTTTTGTCTTGTTACAACAATGATCAATGTGCAAGGTTTTCTTCTTGTTCATTTTGTTGTTGTCAGCTTTGGAGCTTGAAGCAAAATCTTCTTTTATTTTTTGTTATTTCACCTTGTTGTAGGGCAAAAGTTGTGTAAATTGTAGTAACCTATGTGTTTTCAATTGATTTGATAAACTTGTGATCATTTGAATTTCAATTGCTCCAATACATCATGCTTAGAAAAAGGATTCAACATTTTGTGTTCAATATTGATAATCCTTCAAAATGAGTCTCTTCAATGTGGTATTTTTTGATTTGGTACTTGCAAAGTTTTCCATGGCCAAATGTGATTTAATTTGATGTTATAAATTGTTGTGGAAACTTGAGATACCAATCCTTTTGAGCACAAAAATAAGATGATCAAAATAACTCTACATGCTCTAGTTACAAATTTCATTATCATGTTTTTCATTTTTTATGTGTGGAAACCACCCATCAAAGTTTCAAACAATGAAATTGAACAAACTGAAATAGTCTCTACCATTGCAAAGTGGTTAAATATGAATTATCACTTGGTGTTAACCTTTTGATCTTTTCTCTAAATTGTTGCATCCTTATGGTGAAATCCATGAAAATTTGAATTTCTCAAAAGATGGAGTGTGAATTGTGAGTTGTAAGGATTGCAAAGACAATGAACGCAAGCTAATCATGGAGCTAGTAGAAATAGATAATTGTGTTTTACATGATTTACATTGAAACTCAAAAATGGGGAACTACAATGAATGTTACTAAAAAGTTATACCTCACACAAGAACCTTGGGAATGTTCATCTTTGTTTTGGTCCCACATTTGTAAATCATCAACGAGTTTAAGATTGAAACTATGTATGTTTATTACATAGCTATGGAAATCTATGTTTTTGTTTGCATAAATATTTTTTCACCTTTTTATTGTCTATGTAAAACTAATATGCCACACTATTGTATCTTGTATCATGGACTTCACATAAACTATACCAAAACCTTTTAAAATAAAAATCTCAATTCCCTTCACAATTCTATTCCATGAAATTTTACACTCATACAACAATTTAGTTATCTCGAGTGAAGGTGTTTCCAAAAGTCACAAACACCCATTTATATACTAATCAAAAAGGAAGTTTTACACACCACATGGCTCCCCATGGCTCCATATGTGATTCCACATGCACAATAAAAGGCCAAAGATTTTTCACATGAATAATCATGTGTGAATCAATGCACATTAATATGACAAAAAAATTTCACATGATTTTTCACATGAATTATCATGTGTGAATCAATGCACATTAATATGGCAAAAACTTTTCACATGATTTTTCACATGAATTATCATGTGTGAGTCAACGCACATGAATATGGCAAAAACTTTTCACATGACTTTCCACATGAATTATCATGTGTGAGTTAATGCACATTAATATGGCAAAGACTTTTCACATGATTTTTCACATGAATTATCATGTGTGTGTCATGTGTGAGTCAATGCGCATAATTGAAACTATGACCAAACCATCATGAAATCCAACTACCAAGTAAATTGCCAAACTTAATCATTAAGTAATTACATAAGTAATAGTCTAATTACATCAAATTACACATTCACCAACAATCAACACTTGTAGCTACTAGTTATTATGCAATGTATCTCCACACATATATATTATCAATACAACAGAAAAATCACAATAATTGAAGATATTGCTTGTGCATGTTGCAGTTATGGTGAAACTAACATAAATTGAACTTGAAGAACTACTAATGTTGAGAATGATAAAAATGAGTGTTTCCATGAAGACCACAACCTGATCTTGCTATAACAAATCCTTGTACAAAACAACAACTTGAACTCTAGAAGTTCAAATAGTCCTCCCCCTATATAACATAGTTGAATAACAAGTTCAACATTAATTATATTGTTTTTAGACATGCTGAAATTTTCAAAAAAAAGATATTTTTCTCAAAGAAAATTTTCTTGATGAAGGAAAATGAAACGTCTTTTGGAACAATTTGGGAACATTTTATTTGTCAAAATGAAATAATTATTCGGCAAGAGACCCAACCTACCTACCTTCCTATTCAACTCTTTCATATGTGCACTACTAGCCAAGTGACATATCTCATGAGTGAAAGTGTCAATCAGGCAGAGCCCAAAATTGTCCCATTTGAAGCTTGCAAAGGCTGTTGTTGAGGTTCCCTTGGGGAATAGATATGTAAGAAATGGCATACAATCACCTAATAGCTGCTGGTATACTGATACATGTGTGGTGGCCCAGTACTTCTTTGTTGTACCAATCTCAACTCATTTCCATGAGCTAAGAAAACAAGTGTGCTTTATTTCTGTTATATTTGCTGGTCTCCACAAAACTCCACTACACATAAATGTTATCCATACATTGTTAATTGAAACAATATATTTGTGCACGAAATGATATCCAAACTGCTCAACATATAACTGCCATACATCGACCTATGACATACCCACATATCTTTCGGTGAAGAGATAACTACCACTCCAAGAAATGTTCACCCATGAAATTTGAAAAAATCAAAACTGGAAGGGTTCTCTTTGAGATTATAGAAACAATTTTTTTCTTAGAACCTTAAGTTCTTAGAATGTGATGTCCGTGTGAGTTGGAATCACGGTTATTACAAAATTCAAATAACTTCATCACATTGGTAACCATGATGGCTTGGGAATAACTTTAGGACTAGTGCATTCCCAAAGTGCGAGCGATGTCGTAGAACTCATTTCAACAAAGAGACCCATATTTTTTGCATAAGTATGAGGCTCTAAATTTTGCCGACTTTTTAAGGTTAATCCATTACCAATTTAAATATTACATTACCAATAGGGTATGATCAACTCAAAGCCAATAGAGTCTGCCCAACATTGGTTCGAATCAGTGAAGGATTAAAATTCTTAGGTGGCTTCCCTTTCAAATTGGATCTAGGTGTAGGTGTACTTACTTACACATAGCTCATCAGAATTGATTTTTTTCTAGGTACTAGCATTGTACAACCAATGAAAATTGACCATCTATATCAATGACACGCCTAAACCCCAAGGAAAAAAACATTGCCTTCCCGAGACATGTTCCAAAAACAACAACTACATGCCTCCTAATGCCCTCCACCCCCACCTGACCCCCAAAACTATTGTGTATTTAACAGCTTGGGCACTTGAAATTTTGTCTCAAACTAACATGTCTAACCCCGGTCAGGAATATTATGATTGTTATTATTATTTTTAAAAATTAAAATTAAAATCATTTATAAAAAAAAGATAATGAAGAACAATAAGCTATTTAAAACAGGGCTTTTGGGGGCCAATTCCAGTTTCAGAACCTTTTTTTTCAAAATTTAAAACTGGTACCCAGTAATCGACACGATAACCGGCCAAAAACCAAACCAACCAACACTGGTTTGATGAACCACAACCACTTGTTTGGGCTTTGCTTGGTGAGGAATATATCCAAATTGTATATATATATATATCCCCAACTTGATGGGGCCAATGACATGGGCCTTACTTTGATTCAGAATTTGGAATCACCACTTATGTACACCTTCAGATCAAGGGTTTCCAAATTTACTCTAGTCCTGGATCTCTTATTGTTCTTTCTCCCTTGGATTTGAGTGCATAAAATTGTTCCAACTTTGTGACCCTTCTAACTTTAACACAAGAAGGTGCTCTTTTCCATTTGTGGGACCCTTTACACACAAGTTGTTTTGAAGAATCTTTGTGATGAAAAGCCATGTATGGGGCTCCCCAAGCCTAGGGTGAATTTCACGTCACTGGTTGAGTGTTTAATTGGTGACTAGTTTTAGCAGGCGTCTTTGGTTGCTGTATTCTTATCATGCATCAATGGTTGTATATAGTGTTTTTGCTTAGGGACAAATTTCAGTGTCGTTTTTCTAACAAATCCTTTGGGAAAGTTTTTGAATTTTTTTTTCCCTTAGTGCAAATTTGACTAATTTTGCTACTTTTGTGGGAAAGTTTGGCCAATCTTTTTAAATCATGAAAAAAAAACTCTAGTTGTATAGCCTACTTAGGGTGGACACACAAAATCTCATTTGAGTTACACAATCACTTGAAATGAAAATAGTCTAGGTATCAATGAGCTTAAAACTTTCAAAATGGTAGCACTACAAAGACACATAACTTTCATTTCTTAGAATCCTTTACCTATCTTATAGGTAGAAATAAGTTGTCATGTGACTTAAAAATGTGTGAATGGGTTTATGGTTTGCTACAAATAAGATGGCATGTAACTTTAGAAAAAAAGAAATGTTGGGAAAGATAAAATCAGAATGTCCTAATTTGGCTTGTCACTATTGGTTCAAATCACCATGAACACGATTACCAGAATTGGGGAAAGCACTTTGTATTCCAAAATAGATGTAGCTTGTTTGTTTTGCTTTATTTTGGTAGGTTCAATGTCCAAGCTATGAATGTTGGTGGAATGTGGGCACCTTGTTTGCTATTTTGTGTGGCGCACACTAGTATGCTTATCAACTTTGTTTGTTTATTCTTCATGAGAGATTTGGTGGTGCAAAAGACAATTAATTTTGTGGATTATATTGAGGTGATAAAAGAGTTTCAAAAGATGGATTTAAGGAGGTGAAGATTGTTCGAAAGGCATTAGTGAAATCAAAGTACTCAATAACCTTATGTTTTTATTTGGTAGAGAGAATTTGACATGCTCTGGATATGTGCTTGGTCAACATGTAGTTATTGTTTTTGTGTTGATTGTTGAGAAAATGCCATAGTCATTGCCTTATTCGAAGTAATCCCTAAGGTTCTCATTTTGCCCGTTGCATATAAGAGTTTAAGGATTCAAAAAATTGGAAAGAAACATGGATAATGTAACAAGAGATAGTGGAATTGATGAAAAACTATAAGGGATTGAAGAGCTTGTTTGAGTTGGCATCATATTCTTAAGTTGTGCGTGCTCGATAACCAAGAAATTGATAGTGTGGGGAAATTCATGTGGGTGAAAGCAAGTGAGACCTAATTTTCTTTTGGGAACTCCAAGTGCAAAATTGTTGGTACTTCATATCCACCATCTTGTTGGGGATTTTGGAAATTGATGGTCAAAGATGAGTGATTATGTGGGTGGTAATAAACCTTTCTTATTGAAATTAGTTTTGACAAAAAGCCCATATGGGCAATGGTGGTTGGGAGATCACATTCAATTGCTGTGGTATGCTATAATGGGGTTGAATCATAAATCTATGATGTCATAGTAAGATTTGATAGTTCAAGAGAAGGTCAAAAGCAAATGTGATCCAATAGATCTTCTAGAATTTAAGTGGTAGTTTAGTTACAATTTAGGAGCACAAAATCTCAATGTTTTGATTGAGAGGAAATCTTTGTTTTCTTTAAGAAACAATTTAAATGATGAACAACTTGAATGAAACATTATGGAATTCATGACTAAACAAGATATATGAGTTTTTCCTTTCCTATCTTTTTGGGCTACAAGCACATCAACTTCAATAATTTTTTTCCTTTCCTACCTAATCTTCTAAAGGAATCCAAAAGTTATATGCTTAAAGTGGAGAGGAAGACATTTGTAATTAGGTAGTTGTTTTGGCTATGCTTGGAATGTGGGAGGATGGCTATGGAATTAATGGAATGCACTCAATTTTAGATGAGAGGTGTGTGGTGTGGAGCAAAGGTGCTCATGAACAAGAAGCTTTTTTTATTGACTTTGACAAGCATGTTCAAGGGAAAAATTCTCTATGTGACAATGTGATTGTTTTTCATATTAGGTTATGATGTGAAGTATGCATTATAGGTGGAATGTTTGATTGTAATTTCCGTTGTGCTAGTTATGTAACTCCTCTACAATGTGTAATAAAAAAAACTTGGAGATGGCAAGGAAATGATGAAAATTTCAGGGATTTTCACAATCCATGTGAAAATTTGGGAATGTGAAGAGATCAAGGGTTTTGAAATTTCAAAGGGATGGAGTGGCATTATCTAGTCAAAGTGGCAATAGTTGTTGATGAATGATTAAATAATTAGATTGAGATACAAAGAGAGAAGGTAAATGAAGGTTAACAAAATGTATATAATCAATACACATGGGTAAAAACATAGTTAGGTGGTTCACTTTTGATATTTTGAAAACTCCACATCTTACAATAATTACAATTCTTTCAATTATAATAATTATCAAACTATATATCTTATAATTATCCTTTATGTGTTTGGTCACAAAATTCATGAAAGCCTGGAGATTTCAATGTGAAATGGAAAACAAATGATAAAAAATGATGAAAATCATGACATATTAAATTTTTTAAGTGAAACTTTCTTCTATTGAAAAAGTGCATTCACTCTTAAATTCTTCATTTGAAGGTGGCCTATTTTATTTTATTTTTGACACTATTATGACATATTTTTTTAGTTCACATTTTCAACTTTCTTTTTGTGACAAACTTGATGCCATCACTTCAAAAGTCCATTATGAATCTTTTTTTTCTTAGAAGTCATCCACAATTTTTAACATGATTCCCATAATTAAAGTTTATTACAACATGGATAATTTAAAAATTGACAATGTTAATGTTCAATATGGGGTTACATTTTAATTCATCTACAATCCAAAAAACTACAATTGTGACAATTTAAACTATCCATTTAATTGTGTTTTTCACTCACATGACATAATCTTTAGGCTTTGGAAGTTGGTATCATGATTGGGTTTTTTGTTGTTCATTACATACTTGTGTTTGAGTCATTTCAAATCCTAAAGAAAGGAATGGGTTTGGGTATTCAAATGTCAAGTATAGATTGGGAGATTGTGGAGTGAAGGAAAGGTATCAACTTACCCCAAGAATAGGTGTCAAGTGAATTTGTAATATGCTCTTCAATTGCCCCATGCAATGTAGGTTTGTTAATAGTAGCAAAAAAACTATATGTAGGAAGGAAAATATATATGTCAATTGTCTAAAGTGGATTAGAATTATCCAAGTGGTATGCTCATGAAGAAAAGGTCGAGAAGATAAAATGAGCCAAATATGATATGTTCTAAAATTTGATCCAAGAATGTCATCTTCATTTTAAAATGAACACTATGGATGTTCACAAAATTTCATAGAATAATGTTGTTGTGTCTACTCTAGTGAGTGTTTGGCAAAGGAACTTTGAACTCGATTCATGTGTATTGGGTGTATATAACAATGTAATACACTCATTGTAGTAGTTCAACAAATGAAGTTAAGTCTCCTTACATGGTATCATTATAACCATTATCTTTCATTTAAAACTGACATATGTCTCCTACTGTCATGAGAATTAACCTCAATTGCTACCAAATTGAATTACATAAAGTTGAAGATTTAAAAGGGGAGAGACAGAGTTGATAAGGTTTGCATAATTGAATAGTTGAATATTTCCTTCCTCTTTGGTTATAATCAACCATGCATGCTCCACAAAGTTTAATGTCAAATGTCAACTAGTTTTGTGTGGTTTTTCAATTATGTTAATAATCTTTCATTCTAGATTTTTTAAATATAAAATTCATCAACTTTGTTGTCACACTTTTTTTCCTACATGTACTTAATGTGTCTAATGGCTACACCACCACCTTGCATGTGGTTCATGTGTGTTCAATTTGTTACCTACTAGCTCATATTAAATGTTTGAAAAATGAATTTTTCATGCAATTGAAAAAAGTGGCCAAGTTTAGTCTCATGATTTGTAATTTCAATGTTTTAATCAATGTTGGGCAATTTGTTGATTTGTTAAGAACCTTTGGTTCTAATTTTTTGAAACTTTTTAAGATCTTAGAACCAATGTTGTTGAATTTTTCCTTCTTGAAGAGAACATGTAATCTGAGTTTTGACATTTAAAAATTTTTGGTTGGTTTTCTAGGTGTGGGTTTGAGCCCAATTCTTCAAATTCATAAACCTATGATTTTGGTTTTAGTAGTTTTTTTTTAAATTCAAAAAGCTTTGGGCCCAATGAAAAAACAAAGCATGTTTCCATGTATGTATTAACATTCCCCAAGGCTAGAAATTTTACACTTGTACAAAGTTTTACAAGTTAAAATTGAAAAGCATGACTTGGTAATACAACAAATTAAAAGCAAAAATTACTTATAAAATTAACTTGCTTGTTGAATTTTCAAGAAGGTTCAATGTACCTAATGCTTATTGAAAGAAATTGAACTTGTTTCAAGATTTTATTTCTAATGTTTTGAATTTAGTTTTAGTTCTAACAAAATGGTAATTCCAAGGCCTAAGGGTAGAATTTTTTTTGAATTTAGAAAATACATGAGTAAAAATATATTGTGCCATATATAGGTTGTTGGGTAAAAAATATAATTTGATTAATTATATCAAAAGGTTGTGTTTATTCTAAAAACCAATTTATAGTTAATATAGAGTATACATTAATCCCTTATATATATATATATATATAAATAATATGTGTTTCTAAAATTAGGTATTGGTTGTTAGGAGGTTCAATTAATATCAATAGGTTCAATTTAATGAATTTAAGTTAATAAATAAACTAGTACTAGTAAGTGTACCTATGATTCCTTTAGGTCAATCATGCACAGCAATTGTAAATGGCTTGTTTCATGTCCATGTGGCATGTGTCATGTGGTAGGTCAAAATGACATCACCATAAAAACATTGTGTGTGACCCTCATAAATTCTAGGACTATTGATTAGGATTGTTGCTACCTCAATTATTGCAAACACCACAACTCAAGAAGCTACAAATTATGTACAAATGAAACTAAAGTTCCATGTTACATTTCCATCCCCCAAAATTGCTAGTTGCATTCTTCAACTTGTTAATGGCCCCCTCGTTGAAGGTTTACATTGACCATAGGAACTATAGTAATATGCCACATTTGACTATCATTGTTCATTTTGAAATAACTTTCAAAAGATTTGAAATTTGAAGCACAAATATAATGATGTTTTGTCTCAAATTGGTTTATTCCAATTTTCATATGAGTTTTCAATGCCGAAAATCTTGATTGTGGTAAATCAAGATTTGACCTACTTTTTAAAAATAGGTGTCACACTTTGTCAGTAGTCTTATGCTTTTTGTTGGTTTTGAATGAAATGGAATGGTTGATGGCTAAAAACAATAAATATGTATGTTATTTATTGGGTACAAATTGTGATTTATCCATCCAAGGGAGTAGATGGTTATATTATTTCCAATAGTTTTAATCTTTTCATAACATTTTTCAAACCCTTGAAAAATGAGGGTTGTCATATCATGACTCATATGTTCCTTCTTTGTTATCAATTATGAAAATCTAAATATATATAAGGTATCAAAGTTTGTTGTAAAAATAAAATAAAATAATATATACAGTGGTTTAAATGTGTGCATATTTTTTTAAAAAGTAATAATAAGGTGAAAAAAAAATACTCAACCTATAACCCCTTTAAAATACCTTATTTGGTGCAAGGTAATGTAAAATTTTAGCATTTAATGTCCCCCCAAGTTCTAAGGTTTGGTCCATTGTGTTGGTTCCACCAAAAATATAGAAATTGATATTGATGTTGGGTCAAGATTGAATTGCAAGAATCTAAACCTAAACCCTTGAGTTTATCACTTCAAACTTACCAACATTGTTCCAAACCTTCAACTTTAATCCTTAATATTTTCGCAAAAAAAAGAAGCATCTAGTTTTTGAGTATTTTCAATGAATTGGTAATTTTCATGAATTTGGCCAAAAACCAATGGTTCAAGGTACTTGTTGTTTGATCCAAATCTTAAAACCCAACCCTAGAACTAAAAGTCAAAACCAATTCTATGATTTTTGAAAACCATCAATTAAAAGTGTACATAGATCATGTGCCATTACCCATTAATTTTTAGTTCCAAGAAGTCAGAACCTCCCAATGCTAGTATTTACCAATGATGTTGTTCAATTCTTGATTTAAAAATGAATCTCTAGTTTTAGTTGTGAGTTTTTAAAAGTTTTAGATGGAACCTCTAACCTGGTCTTGAAACCAAGTCTTTGGATTCCGAACTTCCAATTCTAATCTTTTTTAATAGAATTGGAACCTAGTCCAATTGAAGATTAAATCCAGTTCCATCTCCATTATACCCAACTAAACCTAAATTTTCTTATGTGGTATTATTGTGTTCAACGAATTCACACAATCCAAGATAGAGATTATGCAATATTAATTATGTATAACCAATTGAAACTAATTACTTGCATAACAAGTAGGGTCAAGCTTTTATTTGAAGATTATCTACCTAAAGAACTTGAACCTATTTAAAATGAGACAACACCTGTCTTAGGCTAGTGGGTGGGGTTTGAGCAATTTTGATTCCTAGCCAAAATGTGGCCAAACATAGTATGGCTCATGGGTAAAGTAGGGGCCAAAATTGGGCAAACCTTGCCCATTCCTTGGTGTTGAAATTTGCTTCAAAATTGTCAAGGCTCATGTTGAATGATAGATTCAACATGACAATTAATTGATCTAGAAGGAAAAATCCCTAACAACTATTAGTGTAGTTGGGTTGGACTCTGATTGGTAATTTCAACCATAACCACTTTGAACAAGGGGATATTATTAAATTCATAAACCTTCATTTCCTTTAACATAATTGATACCTCTTTCTCACATTTTCAAAGTGAAGCTTAAATTAAAACCTAAATATATATTTAATTATTAGAGTACATTCCATATATCCAGAATTTTTTCCTTGGTCACAAGGTTCTAGTGAAAGAATGTAATTATGCCATTATGACATTATGACACTACATTTATTTTAAATATTTGGGCCAGATAAAATATTTCAATTAGAAATAGATTTTTTTTTGGTAATGACCAAAAAACTAATAAGTTTTCGACAAAACTTTTTTACTTTTCTGGTTTGAAAAAAATGGAATCTACAATCTTCTTATTTGGAAAATAAATAATTCATTCTCTATTCTAAAAGTGTGTACAATGTCATTCCGCAAAAATTTCTTTCTTCATTTGCCTTGTTTTAGTTATGAATACACCCCACGTTTTCAATTTATTTTTTAATTTCAAAAAAAAATTGTTAATTGAGATGTTATATTATAATTTTGCAAAGTGGATTTTTTTCCTCATTTTCATTATAATTGGTTTTACATACACTTTTTTGGTTCAATTTTGAATATAACATTAGAGATTCAAGCCGTACGTTATACCTTGTAGTATGAATTATGATTATGGTAACTAAAATTGCGATATATCCTAATCATGTAGTACTAATCATGATTAATATTAATTGAATGGGTACAAGTACATGTTTTTCATGAGTGCATGATTAAAGTTAGGACATGATTAAAGTCAAAGTCGCAAAATGCTTTAGTCACAAACAAATAGATGGGTAAGATTTTATGGAGACGATTTTGAGATTTTAAAACCCAAAGTGCAAAAAGTATTGAATATTGATCTTTGTCATTGAAAATTGCATAGTTGGAACAAGCGGCCATTGGGAGGTTTCGCTCTTGGTTTGGTCAAGTTCACTTGTAATGTGAAGTGATGGCATAGAATACACTCGAGGTGTGAATCAAATTTGGGGAAAACCATTCTTGAATAGCCTTGATAGGATCCATTACCACCAAAGTGAATGGCAGCATCCACTAAGGAGGCTTGCCGCGTTCTTTGGTGGAATGGGCCCTATCCATAGTACAATACATAATTGGTTATAATGGCTAGCCTAAAATCAAACACAATTGTGAATGGAGTCTAGCCTTTTTTTGTTTTTGCATCATGATTATAATTTTGGTGGGGATAGTTGTTGGCTTATTTAACTATAAAGTGTGATGTGATGATGAAATCATGTTGTTGACATTTTGATACTAAAATAGGTACAAGTTTTTGACATCAAATAGAGCATAAACTAGCTAGCCAAGGTGAGTGAAAATTCTTGGAAATCATAGTTTTGGATTATAGGTAAAAAGAGTTCTATGCTTGCCTCTATAATGCTGAATGAACATAAGGTTCCATGGCACATCACTTTAAAGATGAATCTTTAACCCCCCGCCTGATAAGCCAAAAACAACAGTTTTTTCGGAATTTCAAATTCATGCACCAAGTCAAAGAAAAAAATTATTTTTCGGCCATGTAAATTGAAGTCATAAGAGCATCTCCAGCTTTGCTCAGTATGTGATCCTGCACAGTAAAATTAGATGAACAAAATCCAACAACATATGCCGGTTTGACTCAGGAAATTGGTTTTGGCTCAGCATAACTGCACAGGTTGCCGTGGCTGGTAAAAGGCGCAGCAGGTCTGTGCACCTGCAGAAAAGAGTGTGTTAAATATGATCTAACTGCTGCTCAGTGTTTCTGATTGGCCCATCATAATGATTGGTCCAGGTGGTTTGCTATTAGTAGTCCCCCACCTATTTGCTGTCCCAGTTTCAATTTTATTGGTGGGGTTGCAAAAGAGTACATAACCAAACTTGGATGTGAAAACTATTTTTGCAGGGTCATATACTGAGCACCGATGGAGATGCTGAAGGCTGAGCACTGCTGGAGATGCTCTAGGCTCCAAATTGCATGTTGGTGAGGGAAATGCATGTCAAATCGGGGGGCAGAGAGAATCAGGCGTGGAGGGGTTGGGGGATGCAAGTAACCACCTCTTGGAGAAAGGAGGGAGTTGTTCTACCCAAAAGCAACATGGAGCCAATTAGGTGAAGGACAAGAGTGGCATGGGTTGCAGTTATATTTGAGAGTGGGCCAGTGAACAACACTTATTTTGGTTAGTTTACTTGTACATTGGCTACCTTTTCTATCCGATACATCGGCAAGGGCATTTTAAAACATTTGGCGTACAACGCATCCAATTGTACTATGAGTTGACCTCTAAAAGATATCCTTGTTTCAGGGTTGAACAAACCTGTTGAACAACTTCTCAAACAAAATGGAAATAGGAAGTATCCCTACACCACTGGCCGTGGTACATCAGCCATCTTTGTGGTTGTGAAATTTCACACGTGTAAAAAATAAAAAGAATCTGGTCATATATTTCCTTTTTTTTGGGAAAATAATAATTCAAAAATTTTCTTGGCACATTTCAACTCGGATTTTCATTTTAGGGGCATTTGAAAAAAAAATTATCACTTTTTGGATTGGTTCTAAAATCATGTTGTCATTTCTTGGGGTGGTTGCAATTGATGCAACATCAGAAAGTTCAAAAGAACAAAGGAAACACTTTACATTAATAATGTCTTTTGCTTCCAGGTTTAAAACTAACTTTTCCTTAGAATTCGATTGAAAGAAAAAACCCTAATTTGAATCCACAATCATTATGTGAACTCCAAAAATGTCAATAAGCTTTTTGTAAAATTTCAAAAATAGTTGTACCCCCCTTTTTATTATCATTAATAAAAAGCAGAAAATATATTTGTGTCCAATGTGAGGTGAGTAATTCATTTTAAAAAAAAATTGAGTATGGGTGTTTTTTTTTTTCATTTTAAAATAACCATTCAAGTTTGGGTTTTAAGAAACCTAGTGTTGGGCAATTATGAGGTAGTGGTGGGGATTTGGATATGTGATACAACCAAGTACATCCCTAGGTTCTACACATCAAATATTTGAATGGGTATATTCATGTTATTTTGAAAGGTTATTTGACAAACACCTTTTCAAATATTGAATTTTGAATCTTTGACAAAATATAAAGCCCAATTCTTTGGATTTTGAAAGCAAAACATTTTTACACATTTTCACAAATTGATGATAGAACACAAATTAACAAATAACAAGCAACCTCAAAGAGGTGATGGTCTTGATGGAACTTTGCAATTACACAAATTGTATTCTTAACTAAAATGCTAACCTGAATGGTGATTCAAAATCAAAACATTTTGTCAATTTCAATGGTTCTAGGTTCTATGCAACTCCTCTTTTGTTCCATTTTCCATATGACCTTTGATTCATATCCCTTAAAATTGATAGAAAACACAAGACAAAAAGACACACAAGACATAAGACATATGAAACATGAGTTACACAACATATAACAAACATGCTTAAGACATAAAACATATGAGATTTGTAAGAGACCCAAAAATCATACAACAAACACAAATAAGACCCAACACACCACACACACAATACACAATGCAAAACACACAAAATATGACAACTAAATGATGCAAACAAGATTAAAGATGTTATGTGCTACCACATTGACATATACACTTATTGTTGTCCATATACATGAACCAAACAACCAAAAACCCTCATATAAGGTGCATCACATCCAAACTTGTTTAAGGTTTTTCTATGTTTATGCAAGTTTCCTATTGCATGTCATGGTTTTATGTGTTTATTTTCTTTTATGTGTTTTGAGCTTGAAATTTTTGTAGACATATAAGTGAGCAACATTTTGAATCACCAAAAGTAATTTGAAAACACACACAAAAATATTATATCTCAAACATGAAATAACTTGAACCTTGTTCACACTTGGATTGATTTCAAGTTAAAACACAATTAACTACAGAAACCCAAATTAAGACTACAAGCATTATGATTTAATTAGATAGTTCACATCACACACTTGACAAAGACAACCAAATTAGCTATAGAATATTGAAGACATAAAACATAAGTCCCACAAATAAACAAAAGAACTATATATGGCACACAAACCAAAACAAGACATAACATTTACAACACAAAAAAACACACACACAATCACTCGACACATTGAAACTACACAATAGACACAAAACACCCACAAGACATTAAAAAAACATAGTAAACCCCCAAGCATGGTCCACTAAAACACACAAAAACTAGACATAAACAAACAAGTGACACACAATACAACACACAATTTTTTCCATTTTGAAAACTTGAAAATTTAATTTCCCCATAATCTCAAATCATGGAAGAGTTTGCCAAACCAAAACTCTGACAAATGCATCATTTCATCATCTTTACCCTACCAAGAGCATGATCAAGTTCATCCACCACCCACACATGAAACCAAACATAACAAATATCATATGTAACATAATGCCCCTTAAAGGGAATTATGTAGGTCCAAAAAATCTTTGTGTTGAACTTTGTCTTCAAATTTAACCATTGGCTCCTCCATCAAATTTTATTCTACCTCACACATACATAGATGCAACTTTTCAATAGGTTTTAAATAACCAATATGTAGAAATGGTATATCTTGTCCAAAAACATCAACTTGCCCAAATTGTTAGTTTGTAAAAAATGACATTTATGAAATGCAGTCAAGATTGTAACAACATCACAAACTTCCTTAGGCAAAATTTCAATATGACTATAATAAATCATTAAATTTATGTTATTTATTAAGTTTTTTTCACATCATTGTTGTGTACTTTTCATTTTATTAGTCTATTGTTGATAAAATGCTTGTTGAAAATATATAAACATAATGAACAATGGTTTTGACTTTAATTCCATGATTATGATGATGAAAATAATAATGGTTTGTCATTTTACCATAATTTTCATGACACAAATGTAAAAAAAAATTCCATTAAAGGAAACTTAAAATTTATATCATTTTAAAGAATAATTATGTTTATGTTGATATTGTCATAATAAAATATAATTTTAACATTTGTTGAAATAACTAAAAAATGGCAATTGATCCAAATAACATTATAGACCAATTCTCATTATTTTTACATAATTTGTTTTCCCCAAGAAGTTTGTGATGAATGTCCAAAAAATATGCATTGTTTTCATTTAGGTTGCCAAGATGCTAAAATTCTATTGCATTGATATAACAATGTTTGGAAACTTGTGTTCCTTTTTGCACCATCAAGATGAGGCACACTTGTAATTTTGTGCATCGACAAGATACCAATGGAATCCAACAAGCTCTTTTGACACAAGGTCCTTGCAAGTGTCTACATTTGTCACTACATTGTGAAACAAAATTTCAAAATCCACTTGTAATTAAAGATTTTCAATTTTTTTAGTCAAGTTATTTACATATCAACAACTTATATGCATTGATCAATAAAGGCAACAACAATTCTTCATCATATTTAATAAACAAAACAACATTGTCATAACATAAATAAATGGTGACCAACTACATGTTTTTAAACCTCAAATCAGACATCAAGGCCAACATGTTATGACCATTTTTCCTATTAAATGCAAGCAAAAAATGGGTAGAGAAACTTCCTACTTTTAGTGTTTCATGTAGACGATGAATTTTTGGAATTAATGATCTACAATACCTTCAAGATAATGGTGTTACAAACAATCTAAAATAAAGTTCTTCATAAGTTTATTGATAAATCAATATGATCAACTACAAGGCATCCATAAGCAACCCATGTCCATGACTTTGGTTTAAAACATAGCCATTGACAATTGCGGATAAAATTTTCATGCCACAACTTCACAAATAGCCTAGGTTCTTGGAAAAGGTATATGCCATTGTAATTATATAGTTTGTTGGTTCTAACACAATGCTGATTTTAAAAAGTTACGACATCTTAGAATAACAATACCCAATTTGCAATCTTATGATGAATAAAAAAATAAAATTAAGAACACCATGAACCACAACAAATGTGTGCATCTATTCCAAAACCAAAAAACATTCAAATAATAATTAAAATGGGTTTACTACATCTTCAAGTTTGTGCAAGTTTTCACATGTTTACTTACCTTACTAAATTTTTTGGGTCATGTAATACATTTGTGAATGTCACCTTGAGTAACATTTATAAATATATCTAGGTAAGACCTTGAATCATTTTGCCATATGTAGTAACATAGTACTAACACACCTTTGAAAGTGGATGTTGAAAACACAAGCCATCAAATGGCTTTAAAATGACTAATTTACTACATGATACAATAAGATTCAAGGCATTTGCATAAGTTTGTGAAATTGAACCCTTCATCCTTCACATAAACAAAGATCTTTTGAATCAAAGAATTTTTTTCAAAGAGTTACTATAATTTAAGAACCATAATTGCATTGTTTATGCATCCATCACCTTAAACATCCATATAGGGACATATTTTTCCTCCCAATGATTCAACACAAAACTAGCAACAAATATGGCATGTGCTCCTTTTCACGTCCAAAAATCAAACAAGTTAAGCAATTGGCCAATGCAAATTCCAAATATGCAATCATGATTTTTTCTGCCAAGGCAAACATGACATCTTCAACAAACTTTTTCAATATGGGAACACAACTCATGCATACAAATTATATGTCAACATTTGGTTGTGCCAAATGGACTCAATAATCATCATAGACATGAAGCCTTTAACCAAAAACTCATGGGATATTCCAAGAAACCCACCCTTATTGCATCAATTTTTTGGATTAATTTGTATTTGTGAAAAAACTAAATTTGAAGTGAGGGATACATGTACTTGTTTTTTACCAAGTTCATCATCAAGTGGAGCTCTTGGGTAATTACTTGTTTTTTCTAACAACTTTTTTTAAAACAATGTGTTTAAACTCAACATGTCCAATAGACTAATGATAAGCAATAACACTTAATGCACAAGGCAAAGATTTTAGGACCAATGATTCCATTATGGTAAACAATACATGCCATGATTTGGTTTTAAGAAAGATTCACATGTTGATTATTTTTCATCTTAAAAAATGTCAATGCACATGAATGAATTGTGATTGTGCAAATTTTAAGTAGTTTTGCACTTCTACAAATTTTGTAAGTGCACTTTGGCGCAAATATATATTTCATCAACATTAATAGCTTCTAGATTTCTAAACGACTCCCCACATTCATGGGCAAATTGCACATTGTTAATAATAGAACTACTATAGTATCTTACAAAAGTTGGAGAATTTTCCTTGTTATAATTAATATCATGTGAACATTCATGATAAGACATGAAAAACAACCCATCACTTGTAGTAAAAAGCCAATAGTTGAAAAAAATAAAAACATTGCTTCAACTTTAAATAAACACACCCCTAGGTTTGTCCAATGTTATTAAAGGTTTAAAATCCTTATAAAATTTCATTTGTGCAATGAAATGCAAACCTAAAATGTATCCCTTAGCTTCCTTAAAGAAAGATAATGTTAAAGCTTCAAGATCGGACTATGACAAGTTTTTCCAAAAAGATCCTTGAAAGAATATGCTTGTAAGTTGTATAGAAGTTTAAAAAAAGATTCATGAATAATATTCTTGGAAGTTTTTAGAAGATGTGATTTTTTTCAAAAAATTATTGATAGAAGCTTTTAGAAGACATGGTTGGCAAAAATTTCTAGAAGGTTGTTTAATATAAATCTATTAAAGTATTTTTGATGAAATAACATTAAAGATAATACAAGAAGAGGTCCAAAGGGCACCACCCCTTCATCTTGCCAACACAAGTTATGGTTTTTGTATTTTAAAGTCATATCATGCCTAGCTTGCATCATGCCTTGTTTAAACAATCAAATTGTTGAATTCTTGTACATTCTCAAGTTCTTTACTTCTTAAATATCTTAGTTTTTTCAAGTTGTGATTTTTTCTTATCCTTGATAAAAATAGATTCACCATAGTTCAAACTTGGGAAGAAACATAATTTTCTTCTTTATAACATATTTTGTAAACAATGTTGAAAATTATATCAAAGTGACATAAATTCTTGGGGTTCCCAATTCAAAATTTTGAGATTGTCAGATTATGGTCTCATTACATTCTAAGTTCGTAAATCTTTCATATGAATTTTGATTCAAAAGTATTAACAAAAAAAGTTGTATATTTGAAGAGAGTTTTCCAACAACACATCACACTCCACAATTGAAGGTGGTTTAACCCTTCTATTCTAGACATTTTAATTGTCAAAAATTAAATGACTAGTTTCATTCTTGATCATTCAATTAGCCATAATTTGTGTTTTAGATCTCCAAATTTGGAATGTGACCCCACTTTAAATATCTATATAAAAAACTCAAAGGTTAAATAAAGGTCTAATTTGAACAAGGCTTGATCCCTCAAACTTTGGTCCAAACTTGTGGGACATTTTGGTGTGTCAAACCCCATAAGTGAGAATGTATTTGGGAGTTGTGAAACACTTCCTTTTCACAAGGGGAATGTGTTTCAATGCCTTATCTACTTTAGTTCATGCCCAAACCATTTTTAAAAAAACTTGTCCCAACCTTAGTTATAAGTTCAAAGCTAGGGTTGACATGAACTTATAAAGGAGATAGAGGTTTGAGGTTTAGAGTTGATAACTTTATGGAAAGGAACAAAACATAGAACACATGATATGTTACATTTTTGAAGATCTTTCCCCACATGCATTGTTTCATGTAAGCACACTTTAAAATAGAAGCTTAAATGATGAGGTGCAAAAGCAAGGCTAATAATCAAAGTTTGAAATCCAAAATCTGTAATTCATAACTTAGTGAAAGACATTGCAATATATAGGTCATAACAAATGCCCAAAAAAAAAATTTCAACTTTTGTTATGTTGCAAATGTGTTTTTGAATAAAAACAAATTGGATAATAAAAGTGAACCTTGTATTTGTGAATAAATAGTCAAAGATCAAGGCTTGATGAAAGGTGATACGTGCTAATTCACATCCTTGTCTCATTAGACATGTGACAAGTTTGAAAAAAAAACCACGTTGAGAGTTATCAAGATGAACAACACCAACTTGCATGTAAACATAAATGCAAATAAGAAGAAATAAGAGATGTGAAAACTAAAGACCACATACCTTTTTTTACTTGAATGACAAATGCATATTCCATGTTTCCTTGAAAAGTTTGATTTGTCTCCATTAGCTAGTAGTGTGCATTCATCTTCATACCTGTTTTCTATGGCACATTGAATAGAAACTTATAAAGTTTAGAATGAACATTGGAAAGGAGAAAAGTGGCACTACCAAAAAAATGAATGAAAGTTTAGGGTCATCTACAAATACAAGTTCACAAACCACAGACTCAATATTAAAAGTTACAAAACACAAAACCTAAATCATAACCTTAATTGAAAACTTTGCCAACTATTTGAACATGTTATGAATTCAGCTTTTTTGTAGATACACCCTACCATTATCTCCCCTTGGGTTAGATCTAGTAATGGGTATTTGAATTTCTAAAAGTAGTACATATGATGTGAGGGTGCGTGTTAAATTCCTAAAAAGGCTTGGTGCAAAATGGGGTGAAATTTTTGAAAACACACCCCCCAACTATCATATATGTGTATACTTAATACAATATGCAACAAACATCTAGTTGTCAAAGAGCTCACTTTATCTTTGTTGATTTTGACAGTGATGCTTTTAATGTCACATGTTCATCTTTGCAATGCCAATTGCACAATTAATTGTTTCTCCCCCACTCTCCAATGTGCCATAGTTTTGCAAATATTGTACACATTTCAATTCTCCGTACTTTTTGCTTATTTATATCCATCATATAAATGCACTATAACTGATAAACATTTACCCCTACCTTAACCCATACATGGATTAATAAGTTTGCAAAGCATATGCATAGTATACCCTTGTTTTTAGCAAAATTGTAAAGTTTTATATACTACTATTGGCCAAGTATATAGTTTGTTGGTTTGTATGTGGCATGGCAAAGATAATGGTATTAAGGGTCAAAACCGGTTTGGTATTTGAAATATTTAGGTCAATACGTGGACTAGGTGGGTATTGTAAGTCAAAAAGCAATATGATATGCCAAAATTACTAATGATTATTTCTTACATTTAAAATTATGGTTATTTGTTGTAATTGAACTTGAAGCTAAATATTATCAATATGCTTATGAGAAAGGGCTTGAAACAAAACACCTATATTTCATTACATTTTTGAACTCATAGGGTGTTTGAACCTTTGGTCCAGGACAATTGGTTTAGCAAGGGTGGCCTTTGTGGCTGGACAAGTAGGCAATTACCCTTGATTTAGAATCCAAGTCTTGTCATTGGTAAATAAGTTTAAGCAAATAGGCTAAGAGAAATTGTTGTTTGGAGTTTTTTCAAGGCCATTGGTGGCATATGTGTGATAATTTCAATGGAGAAATTTTTAATGTTGAAAAACAACCAAGGCTTAAAGCATCTCCAGGGGCACATTGCACAACATGTTTTGGATGAAGATTAGTAAAAACTTGCCCCCACCCAAGGCCGAGTAAAATGGCTTTGGCTTAGCATTTTTGCTCAATATGTTGAGGCTCGCAAAAGCCCCTACATAGTCTCATACCTACTCTTGATTGGTCAAATATATAAATTGGTCCATGTCATTTGCTATTAATAGGTTTTGACATTTTACAATCCCAATTTCATATTCATGGGTGGGGCTTGGGATCCACGATGATTCTTTTGTCGATTGCCTGCTTGCTAGCTAGCAGAAGTAGATGAACAACTGTCGACATACAATTTGTGCATCGATAACGATCTGTTGCCACCATGTGCTCGCCTCAAGCAGTTGGCTGAAAGGCAATACATTATACACCATCAAATGGCTACAGCTGACTCCAACCGAATGAGAGCCTATCTGGGGTTGAATAGCTCAGCACAGTATGGGTACAAAGAATACCTCTCCAGGGTAGACAATGCACAACTTAGGAGAAGTTTGGCACGTTTTCGTTGTGGGAATCACAAGCTGCAAATTGAGCTAGGAAGGCAAGTCAAGCCAGTGAAGGTGTCGGTGCAACAACATTACTGCAAATTGTGCAACTTGGGTGTGGTTGAGGATGAGAACCACTTCTTGTTGGTTTGCCCTGCTTATCAAAGTGTTCGAGAGAGGTTTAGAAGTTCATTGCCACTAACTGCCATCACACCTTTGGCTGAATTGTTGAGCTGTCAGCAGCAAAACATCCTTGCTAGATTTTTAGTACAATGTCAGACATTTAGATCTGAATTGCTTTATCAGACTTAACGTCAATTGGGTTCTGGCCCGGGTGCTGTTTGGCCCATTTAATGACGCTAAATTGTAAGTAAGTAAGTAAGTAAGTAAGTACCCAAAGTGGTGATGATTCACAAGAAGATTAAGCCAAATTTGGCTACACACTAATTATGAAAGCAAAATATTTAAAACCATCTTTCTATAAAATTGGCAACGTACTTGAACCATATATAAAAATTTGGCAAAATTACTTGAATGTCGGTCAAATTCTAGCTATTGAAAATCTCAAAAAAAAACACATGATTTTAGCAATTTTAATTTTTAATATATATAGCTGTTTGGGGGGAAAAAAAAAACTACTTGGGAAACAGTAAATAAATAATCTTGGATCTGAGAAATACTAGTTGTAGGGTCAAATTCTGAGTATGGGTGGATGCTCTCAATTATTCGCATATCCATACTTTTGTGACTATGGGGGCAAATCCACCACATTGGCTCTTTTCTCCATTTTCTTCTCCCGAAAGTGTTAAAGTTCAAACCCAGAAGAGAAACATAAGATAAGATATTAGAATTATTTAATTTTTGTATTCCCTATCTTTTTTCTAGAACAGCTGCCCTTACAGAAACAACAAAAAAGAGGGAATCTTTTCTTTTCTATTGTTAGTTCGGAGGACAAGTGGTAGATTTCAATATGGAGTTTGTGTCTCTGGACATTTTAGGGTTCATACTCCCTCATGTATCCATGATCCATGTGTGAATCATGGGAAAAGATGAGAGCCAAGTGAAATTTTGGAAAGCACAAACATTGTATCTTCACCCTGGTCCCTCTGCCCTTTCTGTATGGTGTCTTTCTTTCCAATGGATTTTTTCATTAAAAAATAAAATAAAGAAATAAAAATAAATTTGTAGCTAGGTGATGGGGTGTGTAAAATTGGAGAAAAATTTACCCGTATACAAGGGTTGTTGAAAAAGCAAATGGAAATGTCAGGGGATGTCAGGAAGTGTTGAGGATAGGTTCTGGGACATTGGGCAATGTCAAAAAAAATTTAGCAGATGTTGGGTGGAGCCAAGGAAACTTCAAGGGGTGTTGAGTAGCATCAAGACAACTCCAATGGGAAGCCAAGAAAAATTTGGGAAATGCCAGGAAAACATTGTGAAGATGTCAGGCAACTCTAGGAAAACAATGGAGAATGTTGGGCAATTACCAAAAAATCAAGAATTAGTGTCGGGAAGACACCATGTTGCATCGAAAAAATGTCAAAATACAATAGGATGAGCTAAGTCTGAACCAAAAAATAACTTTTGGTGAAAATGTAACAAAAAAAAACCTATGCTTCTAGGGACACTTGGAGGGTTTAGGGTTTGCCAATCACCCATTTTGTTAGGTGGGAACATGTTCTACCAAGGCCTGTTCCAAAGCCATGGCTTTCCCCACCACGGAATTACATCTCAAATGTGTTCTCCATGGTGAATTCATCCAAGCAATTTAGAGGTCATATTGAGACGGGGAGGAACTTAGAGCATCCTCCCATGCACACTCCATGGTGGAATGTTTTGGATGAAGAATAGCAAAGCTTATGCCAGTTTGGGGTATTAAAATGGCTTTGAGCCAATGTTTGTACACATGATGCTATGCCAATAAAAAAAACCATTACACAACCTAGCAACTACTCTTGATTGACGAGATAAACGATTAATGTGGGTGGGTTGTTTTAGCCACCTTCCACCCTTTACATTCACAATATTCATGTTTACAATTGGGGACAAGTAAGCAAGCCATCTTGCATGTGAGAAATTCTCTTGGAGGCCCAAATGCCATGTATGTGTGTGTACAGATGCTCTAAGAAAAAGATCCAGAAGATGTGAAATCCTAAACCAAATGAACTAAAGATGTAAACTGAGTTGGGTTACTAGTAGTCATCAAATTGTACATTTGGATGGCAATAACTCCCTTTTTAGATGGAGAGTCTTTCAGTGACCTCAAGAGCCTCTGAAACTTGAGGCCTCTGACCCTCCACATCCAGTACCACTTTTGCCTCCTATTAGGCCTGAAACTGTGGTGAGACCCGGGTGAACCGCCTTGTTTTCTCTGTTCTGGTCATGTACATGGCCCAGCTACACAACTTTCTTTCATCATCCTATCTTGAATTGGTTGGTTGTATTGGATCCTTAACCCTATGGGAGAATCTATTTTGTTTTGAGACCGTAAAGTTATCCGTAAAGTAGGGCAATTAGGGGGCGAGAATGGTCAGTTTCGGTATAATAGGGCATCAAATGCTTAACTGGGAATGAAATTTTACAAAACAAAATAACTGGGACCCAAACTAGTTTTTCCACCAATTTTGGTGGTATACTGAGTTTCATTCCCTTTTCCCTGCTGCTACCTGTACAACTACTATAATTACTCTCGAATCTTGTACATGATTTGCTGAGTTTCAGCATTTCATACCGGAAATTTAATAATATTTCATTACTTTGTGGATACCACTCAAAGTGAGGACAGGGGGTGAAAGAGAGGGTGACTTTACGGATAACTTTAGTATGTCAATTGGACCAGTGGCCTCATGTGACAAATGCTTCCATCATCAGGTTGATCACAAAAATGGTTCATCAACTCAAAATAGGTTAAACCCCTATGATCACAATGTGGTCTCTTTAGAAGGCCTTACATGTACCCGAGCACTCAACTTTGGTTTAGAATTTTCTATGAAAACAACATATGGGAATTTTATATTGAAAAATTCTTGGTGATGTTATTTGCTTTTCCTTTCAAAATTGGATTGAAGTTTAGTTCTGAAGCATTGAAAATATAAACTCCAAAGTGGGTAGGTTTTTTCCCTCCAGACTTCATATGAGAACCCAGGCGACAAGGTAATCCCCAAACTGGTTCAAACTTTTCATCAAGATGATTCTGTATTCATTACAGGATTTGTGCTGAAGCAACCAAATATGATCACCCAAAATTGGTTGCATAAAGGCCCCTTCACTCCACGATGTGACCTCTCATTGGTTGCATGGAAATTCTATTTCTAAAATTGGCTGCCGTTATTTTTGGCCTGCACTTATAGCCCTTCCTAAGAACACCCTACCTATTGTATTGGGCAGATTCCAAAGAGGCTTTTGCAAAATGAGCTTCAATGTTCTCAAATTTGTTCTCTAGTAGAAAGCTAAAGACTTTTCAATGTGAAAACTTGATTTTTGCAATTGGAGTACATAAGCATCATGAATTTGGGGGCATTGGGGAGAAGAATAATGTTATATTAAAGGCCTTCAAGGAATCTTACATGACTTCTTCACTAGTGTTGGACCCATATCCCCTATTGAACACACCTGAGTGGTCCTGGTATTGGGATATCCTTTTTTTTCCTTTCTTTTCATACCTGGCAGGTACTGGTATTGGGTACTCTTTTAAAACTTTCATATGTCTGGTACTGGCATTAGGTCCAAGGCTAATTCTTTCCTTGTATTTTTCAGGTATAAATTTGATATTGGTACTGGTATAAAGTCAGTATTGTCTCAGATCATAGTGGGTTAATTCTCTAGTAGAAAAAACCCATTTTGTGACTTGTCCAATGCAATTAAAAGTGTTGTTTGCAACTACACAAATGACACTTTTAGTCTCATTGGACAAGTTGCAAAATGAATTTTTTTACTAGTGGTTCTTCAATATATCGGTGGTACCATATATCCAGGAAATGACACTTTTAGTTTCATTGAACAAGTTGC
>Ga0116227_10002678_pt1 | contig 40191 bp, 31 predicted proteins | sample S1TSphgellanicum_FD_89693 | JGI IMG/M metagenome (GOLD analysis project Ga0116227, IMG submission 89693) | Host-associated microbial communities from peat moss isolated from Minnesota, USA - S1T2_Fb - Sphagnum magellanicum MG | ecosystem: Host-associated > Plants > Peat moss > Unclassified...
CCCCCCATCTATTTTTCTACCTGCCAACACTTTAGGTAGGTACCTACCAAACCCCACCTACATGGCTACACCTACCTACCTGGTTGGCATTCCAATAGACCCCCAACGGTCGAAAACCATCAAGAAAGAATAAAATGAAGATATTGCATGAAACTTGGTCTTGTTCCTTGAAATAAAATTAATAAGGGCAAGATTAAAGTAATTATCCCCCCCTTGTGTAAGGGTGTTGCAAATAGACATTGGTTGTAAACATGTAATTTTTATGTGTTTTGAGGATATTGCAAAATCTTTTGAAAATCTAGAGTATGTGAAACCCCCTAATTAGGGTATTGCATGTTCTTTTTCAAGAGTGTTTTTCACAATGGAGGGGTATTGCAAAGCCAACACATTTTATGCATGTTGTACACATGAGGGCCTAGATCAAACAATTTGATTTGCTTGTTTTAATGGTGTACTTAAGCAATGTGGATTAGATTTTGCAATTATTTATGTTAGCACTAGGGTTTTAGAATTTTGGGTTATGGAAACAACAAACATTTATGACTTTTTGCACCTTTTAAGCCTAATTAAAATTAAACTTAATATGGATTTTGGGGGGGGATTTGGCATTTGTAGATATATGTCACAATACATTTTTTTAAATAAAAATTATCAAAGAAAATGAAAGGCTCACAAACAAAGACCAAACTAAAAGGTAAAAGACACATTGTGGCTTCTATTCATTTGTTTGTTTCATTTATTTTTTTCAAATTAGGGTTTAATTAGTGATTTTTTTGTTTTTGCTTTTACTTAGGGTATTTTATTCCCCCTTGCATATGGATGGTCATAGAAGTATCAATTGCATGTGGGTATTACACATTTAGATTGAAAGCCCTACATATATACAATTGATTATCTCTAAGAGGATAGGGATTTATTATTATTATTTTTTTAATTTTTTTTAATTTTTTTTGCATAAGTCTAAATAGCCATAAGATAGTCGTGTGATTTTTTTTCATTTGTAAATTATTGCTTATTTATGGGTTGTGATAAGTTCACTTGTAAGGTTTAACGGCTTTGTTGATTATGATTATTACGATTTGTAAACTTGTGAAGGTATTCCATGGGTTTTCACAATTTGGGGACTCCTACTATAGGGTTATTCCTTCAGCAATTCAAAGCATGGGGCGAACTTCATTGTCCCAATCCATTGAAATCCAAAACTCGACAAAGTCACCTTTTTCGAATGTGGACCTAATGTGGAAAGATGGGTTTAGGCATGGAGGCCAAAACATGGTGGCAATTGAAATTGCATACATCCCCCATGTTCATGTCTCTAAGTTTTTGTAGGGTGAATGAAGGGATATGCAAACTACGGTCAACTGGAACATCTCCAAGAATTTGTCCCTTCAACAAAATGTAAAAGAATCACCTCATACATACTTGGTGTGGTTTCAAAACCTATAAACCCTTTTCCATTGGTCATTTTTGCAAGTTCTAGGGTTAGTTGTTCTTGTGTCTTTTGATTTGATTGAATGGAAATTATGATTTGTAAGTATGAATGTGGTTATGGGTCGGAAGACCACCACGAAGACCCCAACCACATGAGGTCAATCAAGCATGGTTGTTTGGCCCACTTTTTCATCAAGAGACTTTACACATGGCTAGATGTGGTGGAAATCACTTTTTACCATTGGACTCATATTCGGGCCAATGGAGATCCTATTCATGGTGCATGTGACCTAAGGTCCACATCATGGATGTCAACATATGCTCCACGCATGTCTCACAAGTTGAAGGAGTTTATATGGACCCAATTAGGGTTAAGTTACACCATGAAACAAATTTATGACAAGCACAAAGACATTTGGTGGGCACAAGCAAATGCGGGTGAATGGATGACTTGAGATGATTTACTATGACTCCAAAATATCGCCTACTTGGATTGGAAGTGCAAGAGGGGCACTTAGTGCTTGCACACAAACTTGGTGTTTTCCATTCAATCATGGGTTTGTGCTCATCCTAATGAAGTTTTTTATTTCTATGATGTAGGTGAAGTGAATGGGATTCATGTCCCTTTCACCATAGGGATCCAAACACCTATGTAGCTTTAGGCCCTACTCCAATTTGGTCACAACATGCTTATTTCTATGGATGACATGTTTGGCACCAATGATGTGAAATGCCACTTATTCACATTGATGGCGTTTGATTTTCATCGCACAAGGGTGTCAATTGCTTGGGTTATCACAAATCGAAAACCATGTGAAAACATGGTGGAATGGTTGAATGCCTTGCGAACAAAGCTTCTCTCACATATGCCAGATTGGAAACCATCATGTTTTATTATGGATGATGCCCCATAGCAATTCCAAAGATTGTGGTAGGTTGTACATTGATTTTTTATTTTTATTGCATTGTTTTATGTTTTGGTACTACATTAGCATGGGGATTCCATAACATATTTATTGTTCATGGTAATGAACATGGTAAGCACATTGATGTTGGGTGTACCATGGCAGGATTGTGTGGGGTCAAGATCCTATCCCAATTTTTCTTTACGCATGGCATGTGTTGAAAGCATGGCGTTTATGCTCCATGGAAAAAATCAAAGGTTCAAAGGTGAATTGTGCAATATTTGATCGTCTCCACATGGTGATGTTCATGTCCATCAACCTAGATGAGACCATTGATGATTTCAAAACACATGGGAGGGAGATGGTGGTGGAGAGTTTTGATAACTTACAACCTAGTGTTGTTTGGACAAGATATTTTTGGGCTTATTATTGCCAACTTAGTAAATAAAATGTCCCCTTTCCAAGTACGACATAATTTAAAACCTTTTTGCTATGGATGCATTACATGGATGCATGTTCACTTTTCACATATATTCAAATTACATCATGGGTTGAAAGTATGTTGTGCATGTCCATGCAAAGCTTTGGATGGTTAAGCATTGTCAAGTGTCACATTCGAATCAAGACACATAAGCTAGCATAGAGTCTTATCATGGGGTTGTAAAACGTTGGTTTTCTTTTGAAACCAAGGGTTTGAGGGCCACATCGATTGGTTGGTGTGGAGGTTAACCACAATTGTGGCATGACATTATATGCACCAAGTCAAGATGAAGAAGCAAAGGTTCATAAAAAACAAGGTCATGGCATGACTTGTGGTGGCAAGTGTTGACAAAGCTAGTTGAATTTCATGCACCAATGTGATCTCACCTACCTTTGAAAGGGATAATGTTGATGATGTTTGGCGGGTGTGAAGCTAACACCATCCTAATGTTACTTATAAAATCCATGCCCCTTTCATTGAATATGCAAGTTACACTTGCAAATGGGCATTGCAAAGCAACTTTTGCAAGCATCAAATTGTTGTTCTATTAACGTGTATTAACCTTACAATGGATAATATCATTGAGTGTTGCAACACATATTATGGAACTCACCATGGTGGTTTGAAAAACATGTTTGCTGACACGACATACTTACAATTGGATGATGGTGCGTTCAACACCGAGGATTGTAACCAAAATTCAGTCAATGAGGTTAGCATTGTTGACATTGGGAGGCTTGCATCCATGGATGAGGATAGTTATTTTGATAGTGTTGATGTGCAAAAAGGTTTATCTACACCCATGGATCAAGCCTTAACCCGCTTGTATGAAATAATGGTTGAAATCACTACGGAGTGTACCACACATGCAAGCGTCGAATTATGCGACCATGCAACATCACTTTTTCAAGGAGTTGAATCAAACATTCACCACCTTCGTTTGGCCTGAGTCACCGAATCCATGCACCCAAGAATGGTATTTCGTTGGATGGATGATGATTTTGGATCTCCATCAACCGGATGAAAAATTGGCACGAAACAATGATGGAACACTTAGATATTCATAAAAAGAGGATTAGGGAATAAAGAAAGGTTTGTCATTTGTACCCATATTTGGAATTAATATATGTGTGATTGAATTTTCATTTATACTTAACCTTTTACACCTTTCACCAAATCAAATTGAATTATGCACAATTTGCATTGGAAAATAAACTCCAACACATGCGTTAAAGCAATATCCAAATGATTTGGTAACCAATATGTGTAAATGAATAATTGTTAATCACAAATAGATGTGATTACTATAAAAATCTAAATCTCCAAGTAATGCACAAAACAATGAAAGTTTATTGCTTATATAAATCAAGTTCAACTATAATACCCCACATTATGTAATCCAAAAACGTGCAATACCCTTTTTTGAGTATCCTTTTTGAAATGCTTTAGGGCCAATCAACTATTGTTGGACACTATGAAGGGCATTGCATAACCAAACCAAAATTTAAATGGATAACAATATTTGTATTAGGGTACTTTGTAAAACACCATTTGTTGATTCATTTTGGCCTACGTTATCAAAAAGGTATTGTTCATGACCAGAAGGATGGAATGAAGCTGTAGTACCCCTTTCAAAAATATCCTGAAAATGCTAAATGGTTAATCACACATATTTTGATAATTAGTGGGGTATTGCATAACCCTACCAAAAACCTAGAGTGAAATCAATACCCTAATTGGGGTATAATGTAAAACACCATGGGCTAAATTTTTTTCTGGGTAAGTTATTTAAGGGTATCATTCATGGCCAAAAGGATGGAATAAAATTATAATACCCTTGTCTAATATCCGATAAATGTTTTGGGGTAAATCACACATCTTTCTACATTATGTGGGGTATTCCATAACCCTACCAAAACTTAAAGGGAAATCAATACCCTAATTGGGGTATTCTATTAAACACCATGGGCTAAATCATTTTCCGCCTAAACTATTCAAGGGGTATTGTTTAAGGCCATAAGGATGGACTTATATTACAATACCTTTGTCCAATATCCCATAAATGTTTTGGGGTCAATCACATATCTTTTTACATTATGTGGGGTATTGCATAACCCTGCCAAAACCTAAAGGGAAATCAATACTTTAATTGGGATATTTTGTAAAACACCATGGACTAAATCATTTTATACCTAAATTATTTGAAAGGTATTACTCGTGGCCAAAAGGAAGGAATGAAATTATAATACCCTTCTCCAGAATCGCATAAATGTTTTTGGGTCAATCACATATCTTTTTACACTATTTGGGGTTACAACATCCAGAAGATAATTTATTAATGATTTATATTTAATTAATGCATGTAATCAAATATTTATTATATGTAAATTGAAATTTAAGGAATAACATATCAAATAATGCCATTAATTATCACTAATTGTCACACCTCAAATTGTATTCCCTTTTGTCTCAAAATATGTATTTTCTTCATCTTTTATTAAACCTAAAACACATGTGAAGTTTATTTGAATAAATGAATGGTTGTTTATGATTCAAAAAATATGAATGGTGCATAATTTATCAATTTTTAGTTTTGAGAATATTTTAATTAAAAATATGATTTAATTAATTAATTAATATGTGAATTTATGATTTTTCTTGCATTTCTAAAGATATAATATTTGCCTAAATGTTTTAACTTCGGAAAATTTTATTTTTTATTTTTTATTTTAAATCATTTTCAGCGTCATAAACAACAATAATTCACTAATGGACCAATGCAAATTGGAATGTAAGTATTGCAAAACTAGCCACATTGATGGTATAAGGTTATTTTAACAAAGTTTATAAATGTAACTACAATACCTTCATTGTGTTTTCATAATGTCATTAACCATGAAATATATCAAAAAAAAATTCTCATACTTAATCCATGTTTAATATATCATGCCATGTCCATATTATAACAAGCAAACAAGTGTATTACAAAATTGGTCACATTCATGGTATTGAGCAAAATGTTGAAGTGTGAATGCAATATGCTCATTACTTTATTGATAAGTCAATTGACCATGAGACATAAAAGTAAAGTTTTTAAAATCTATATTTAATTAAATTGTGTGGATTTATTAATTTTTTGAATTTTTAAATATATAATATCTTAATAAAAATTATGTTAAAATTTTTAAGTAAACATTAAATATAGTGGAAAGACATTTTCAAACTCATAAATGGACCAATGCAAAATCATTGGTATATGTACATGAGGGTATTGCAATATTGGCCACATTGATGGTATAAGGTTTGAAGGTATTGCAAACCCTTATACCATCAATGTGGCCACATTGAACTTTGCAATACCCTTTCATGTTTCATGGTGAATGCAAATATCCCAAGATGATGCAAGTATTGCATTTAAACTCCATAACTTTGTTCAAATAACATTCTACAATCAATGTGAAGAACTTTATAATACCCTCATTTATTTGAATTAATATGTTTGGCATGATATAATGATCATGGAATAAGTATTTTTAAAAAACTTCTTTTGTTTCATGGTTTACAATATTATCGCAAAATGATGTGGGTATTACTTTCCTTCTAGGTTTTGTTAGGCCTATGTAATACCTTTCCAAATTTCAAAAAAAATGTTATGGAACCCAAAGGTTTTATGGGATACCCAAATAAGGGAAGTGCATGTAATTGAGTACATCTAGGCATGAACAATACCCGTCCGAAAGCCTAAACCAAAACAACTAAACCCATGGTGTTTGTAGATTACTTCCAATAAGGTATTGTTTTCCTTGTAGGTTTATGCAATACCCTTATAGGTTTCAATACATATGTGATGGAGCCCGATTTTTTTTTGATATACCCTAAGAGAGGTATTGCACACCCATTGAATAATTATGGGCATAAGCAATACCTTTCCAATAACCTATACTAAAATAATTTAATCCATATTGTTTACAGAATATCCTCATGAGGGTAATGCGTTCCTTCTAGGTTTTGTTAAGGTTACGTAATACCCCTCCAATAGCCTAGACCAAAATAATTCAATCCATGGTGTTTACAAAATACCCTCACGAGGGTATTGCTTTCCTTTTTAAGTTTGAACTTCTAATTTTTTGGGGTAAAGAAAGATTTTTTGGTTTAAATGCAAGACTAAAATTGTTATTTTGATAAATTTATCAAGCATACATATAAAAATATGTGAGAATGTATTTCTAAATATTAACACAAAATGGTGCAAAATGAAAGTAAAATGCCTTTAATAAAAAAAATGGGTGACATGTGGTACAAAAATGTGCAAAAAATGCCCAAGTTCAAAACAACCCTAGCTTAAAATGGGTTCATAATGGTAAATATATGGTTGATTCAAAATAAATTGCTACCCCAAATCTTGAAGACCAAAACAACACTTCCTTTGTGGTGTTTCGAACCTTAAAACAAACAACACAATACAATAAGTAATGCATATGAATTTTAAAACTTGGAATTTAAATAAAATTGTCATTGTTGGAAACTTACTGACCATGAATCGTTTTAAAATCGTGGTATTGCATAAAGAGGCCAATCTCCTTACATTGCATTATCTTATTTGATGCAAACTTCTAGTCGTGCTCCATCCAAGTGCCTATAAATGCCTTTGCATATTCAGCTTGAGTTGCTTGAATCACAAGTGCAAGGTCTTCATCGTGGTTTAGCTTGGCCTACACATTGAAAGGGATTGCCCCCACATCTTGTGTAGTCATGTTAAGAAGCTGAAAAATGTGGTTAGAAATTAACCTCACAAGTGCAAGCTTAGGCACCTCAGGTGTGTATTACAAATCAACATGGAGCCTATCCCATTCGAGGAATCCGTGCCTCCTAGCCCTAGCAATAGCCTTTTGCTCATTGCAACGAAAGCAAGCCAAAAGGTTGCTTAAAACCCTCCTTGCATTCATTGTTGCATGATTTTAAAACCTTGGGCCTTGCTCTTAAGTAGATGGGCATTCGAGCTTGCCTAGCTCCATGGTAACATTGTGACGTGCCTACAAATGTTGCACCAAGTTGTACTTGGCTATATAGGATGCATCACACCCATCAATGTTGCAAGAAAATTTGGGCCCATCCTTTGCCTAGTGCAACACCCTCTATGGTAACCAGGGGAGTGGCAACCACATTTGAAACCAAAAAAATAAAAACAAGAATTAACATTATGGATGAAGGTTAGCCCATGTACAATGAGGTTATTTCATAAATAGATAGAGCTCAAAATGCTACACGTGATAGGCCTTCCAAGCAGAATCAGCCATCTTCGGTCAGAGTAAACAAACCATGACAGGACGGATGGATGATCGAACGAACGGATGAATCGATGACGGGACAGATGGATGAAATGATGATTCACATCCCGACGTCCTTTAAGATCTAAACCTAAGGATGATGGTATTGCATAGAAAGATAAAGATAAAAAAACTTGAGGTGAAGGTATTGCACACAATGATAAAATATAAAAAAACACAAAACAAGGGTATTTCTAGAACCCAATGTTTAAAAACAAATTCTAAATAACAAATCATGTACAAAGGCTTGGGGTATTGCTTTCAAACTTTACCCCAAAAAAATGCCCCAACCACCTTTTTACATGGCAAAGGAAGGTGGGGCAAACGTGGGGTTAAGGAGTATAATTAATAAAGGTACTACAACAAAAGAATTGACAGAAAAAAAACCCCACTCATCATCTCCACTTGAAAGGATGGGTGGGGCAATAAATTATAAAGGAAGTTTAATATATCACTTCCATCAATTTGGGCATGAGGTTCAATATACTCATTTGTATTTTCTTCCTCTAGCACTAAAGTAGGAATTACATTTTCTTGTCTTTCTATCATCAAAATAGTTTTCTCCAAATCTACCTCGATTTTTTTTGCATCTACAACAGATGTTTCTCCAACATCCCCACTTGCTTGCACTTGTTCCTGAACAATTTTAGGACCAACTAATGTAGCCACATCTTCAATTGATACTTGCATTTCGTATCCCACCACCCCTACATCCAAATCTCCTTCACCTCCCATGCCATCTTCAGTTGAAAGTTACTGAATTGCTCCACCATTTGTTGTTCTTATTCAAGTTTGCATCTAACACAAACACAACAATGAAAAAAATATATATATACCAAAAATAAATAAATGATGGCAATGTTGTCATTGTTTTTTTTGCAACATAATTTGTTTTAAAACAATGACAAGCAACATGTGCTGTTCCTTATCTTTCTTCCTGTGTTTTTGCAAGACAACATCAGAGGAGGACGATGACAACACCATGTGTCGTCGTCATCTTCTTCGCAACAAATAAAATAATAATAATGAGTAGCGCATTCTGCTCATTGTTTTTTTTCCCGTGGTCTTGCAAAACGACACCAGAAGAGGACAATGATGACACATGGTACCATCATCGTCTTCTTCATTGTAAAAATAAGAAGAAGATGATGACATTAATGTCGTTGTCATCTTCTTAACAATAGAAAAAATAAATGATGAGTAGCGCACGTTGCTTGTCGTTTTTCTTTTTGTGTTCCTACAAGATAACATTACAAGAGGATAATGACGACATTAGCACATGGTGCCATCGTCATCCTCTTTGCAACAAAAAGAAGAAGACGATGATGATGGCATTGATGTCATTGTCGTTTGCTTTACAATTGAAAAAAAACAAAAATACCACAAGCAGCGCGTGTTGCTTGTCATCTTATTTTTTGTGTTCCTAGAAGACAACACCAAAAAGAGGATGAAGGCGACACATGATGCCATTGTCATCCTTTTCAAAGCAAAAAAAAAGATGATGTTAGCATTGATGTTGTCGTCATCGTCTTTTTCATAATAAAAAAAAAAACAAAGATGACGAACAATTGCATGCTACTCATCATCTTTTTTCCTGAAAGAAAACACTAGAATGACGATGAACAATAGCCATGGTTTTTTTCCGCTTGCAAAACACCAAAAGAAGATGATGACGGCACACATTGTAGTCATCTTCTTCATAACAAAAAAAAGAAAAGAAAACAACGACATTGATGTGGTCATTGTCTTCTTTGCAACAAAAAAAACAATGAGCAACTACTTATTATTTGTCACCTTTTCTCCTACATTCCTACAAGGCAACACTAGAAGAGGACGACGATGGCACATGGTGCCGTTGTCATCCTCTTTGCAAAATAAAAGGACAACGATGACACTATGTGTTATTGCCGTCTTTTTTTGTAGCGAAACAAAGGGACGAAAAGACTAGAGTGTTATGATTTTTTCTGTAGTAAAAGACAGAAAAGAGAAGATGATGACACCATCATTGTCATCTTCTTTACAATAAAAAAAGAAAAGATAAGATGATAACAATGGTGTCGTTGTCTTCTTCTTTTGTTAAAAACATTTTTATTTTTTTTAAAGGAGAAGGTAGGAGCTTACCTTCTCCTCTTGCATTGTTCATAAGCTCGTCATGCTTTGTTTAGTAGCTCCTCTTGCCCTCCTCGTAAGCTCCTAAACTCCTTTTGCGATGGCAATGGCGGACTGCACATTGCTACTAGGGACGATCATGGCAAGAAGAGCACTAGTGAGCATTGGAAGTGAATGCAAATGGCCAACTGGGGAGGGGTCAATAGCATGAAGAAGGGAGGTGGGTTGGTAGGAAGAAGGGTGATAGGTAGGTTGGGTGTAGGTAGGAACTTCCCAAAACAAATTTTGATTCACGGGTGGGCCAAAAAGAAAGTGGAATAAAATTTGTCCCCAGAAAAATTAAAAATTAAACTAGGGAATACAAATTGGGCTAAAGAAAAAAGTAGTAGAAGGAAAAAAAAAATTAATTAGGTAAACTAACCCATGGGGGACAATTTCATCTCATCCATGAAATCTTAAAACGAGATTTTTTGGATGGTGCATTGGTGGGTGTTAGGTCACTCAAGCCAAAAATCTTGACCCAATTTTTATGAATACATTTTTTTCACAGTTTTAGTTCTAGATCCAACAAAAGATTAATTTCACAAGTTTTATTAGAATTGAACGCATTCAAATTCACCTAACATGAACTTTTATTTCAGTAAAGTTCATGGTTGAAGGCATTGCCCAACATTTACAACCCCATAATTATTACCTTGGCCATCATTATTGATGCATCAAATGTAATTAGAAATAGAGAGCCAACTATCATTTAAGAAAACAAAAGTTACAAGATATCTAATAGCTACCCATTCATTATTAAATGACATGAACAAATTACATAGTTGAAATTGGGTAATAGTGGTTTACCACACACATGTTCAAAATAGTGGTACCCTTATTGGCGCGCTCCCAAGCTCCTTGATGGACTCAAATGTGAATCTAAAATTAAAACAGTGGAAGAGCAAGGAGTTGTTTGCACATTCCTTGCTCCTCGCAGCACTTCGAGGGTACAAGAGCGTGCTGGAGTTCCGGGATGAAACTAGGAAGATGGACAAGCAATTCATTTATTCACACAGACCTGCACAAACCAAACGAGTTGGTTAGTGCATGTTGGAACACTTTTGGTGTTAGGATGAACCATAAACAAACTCAGACTCACAAGATTCATCACGGTTCGGACTTGGGGGAAGCCACCACCTTCCCCCTTATAGTATACTTTGTGCCTCTCCACAAGGCCCACATCCAAATGGCATTTTGTTTCGGGACTCCGAAGTGGGAGTCGCGAAATTCCCAAAGTTGGGACTCCCGCGACTTTGGGGGCTCATAACATTGTTTGTAGACCTCCGATGATATGAGGTTTGAAGCAAAGTTATAGCCATTGTTGAGAGATTTTCAACGATATGTTGCACGCCGCCTGCACACAAGGAAATCAGGGAAATTCTCGACTTTTAGTGGTCGGGAGTCAAACTGCCAATTTGACTCCCGACCCTTCTTTTGACCATAACTTGTGTTTGAGGTGTCCAAATGGGTCATGCAAGCCCATTTCGGACATCTACGTTCCAAGAGCTTTCCAATGATATATGTAATTTTTGAATCCAATGAGTTTTAGCCCCTGAAATTTCTCTTTGAAAATTTAGAAATCCATTGGGATTCCAACTCCCAAAATGAGAGTTCATTTGGGAGTGTGAGGGTTCATTCCCTCACACTCTTTTGCACTCCTGAAAGCATGAAATGTGACTCCCGAGCTCACTCTTGGCCCGCACCTTTGTAAGCCCTTGCCTTGGTCTCAAGCCCAAGGTTAAGGTTATGTCACTTATGGAGTGGAGATTTAAGAATAGTCACATGTGGTTGTTGGTTACTTAGTTTAACTTCATTATATTATAGTTCATACAACCTTGTGGCAATTCATGAACTTTGAAATTCCATTTTTTTCATTAATGTATACTTTGATTATTTGGTAGTACTTGCAACTGATGTTTTTTTTGGGTTAATCCAAAAAGGGCTTGGCGAATGGCAGAGAGTGATTTGGCTATCAAATTAGGTTGAAGTTGCCAAGATGCAACGTTTTGGTAGGGTTTATGAACCAATGTTTCGACAAATGATTTAGATATGGTGTTGTTTCATCCTTAATTCTCCCATCCGTTAAATGCTAAAAAACTACGCGAGTATTATACCTCTTCACCACTTAGTGCACTCCAAGCTCCCCACCATCACTTGCAATTATGCAAGCAATGAAAAGAGACCGCTACCTCTAGGGACCTTAGATTTTATGTTGTAATGTGTTTTGTAGGATGTGTTTCCTATTTAGATTTCACAATGGTTGAAGAACACAACGAAAGCACAACAAAGAACAAAAAAAATAGAGCATTTCAAGGTGTGGATGTAATTTTAGTCGATTTGATATTTTTGGGTTAGATATTTGCATTTATGGTTAGAAATTAGGAAAGGGGGATTATAGTTTGTTATATAATGTTTAATGTGTGTTAAACTAAGTTAGGGAGGTGCAAAATGTAAAGAGGGACATTCAATCAAGGTATAAGTACAACGTTTGTTTTCAATTCAATCTACTTTTATATCAGCAAGTTTTCATGCATTGAACAAGCTTCTAGTTTTTTGTTATTTGTAGACTATGTTTTCAATTGTTGAAATTCCCATTGATTTATGTTGCTTGAATATTCTTGTGCCTTTGACCTTGATATGTGATTTTGTTACTACTTTGAAACTGGTTGAAGTAGATCTTTTTGCAATATTTTGTGAAAGCTCATCAAAATTTTCACATCAATAGTTCATTTTTTTTTAATATGTTGGTAATCATATGATTTTGGTCCTTTTGTGTCGTAAAATTTTTCATCTAGTGTAGGATGCATAGTGAGTGAGATTTGCATTGATTGCACATTTAATCATTTGCTTGCAGGTCCAAATTTAGATTCCAAGGGTGCTACAATTGGTTATGGTTAGAAAATTCTTGGATCCAACAACAACCACTGGTTGAATGGGACAATAGTATGGTCACGTAGTTTCTTGTGTTTAATTTCATATACATAACAAAGGCATTTTACATTGAAAACCCACTTTTCAATAATTTGTGTGCTATAGTTTGTCATTGTTGGTAACTTGGTTTTTGCATGTGAGGTCATGCTATTTAGTTTGAAGCATGTTAAACTTTTGTCATTAACACCCATATGTGTATGTCATACATGATGGTACAACATCTGAAGACAAGCATTTGTCATGTGTGAACTATGGAAAATCCAAAATTGGGTATTGCCCGATTTGCTTTCTGTGACTTCAAGTTTTTTAGTGTTTAAGCTTTACTTACTTTTGGATGGCACTTCACTTCCTCTATGATATATGTATTTACTTTACTTCCTAGCAATTCACCATACTATAGCTACACTTGATCAACCATGTTCCACTCAACATTGTCATACAAATTAAGGATGTGGCATGCATTGTCGGCATGCATGTTGTAAGAAAACTTGTTGTTCATGTATTAAAATTGACAAGCACTAGGCATATCAAAATGTTAACATTTTGAGTGTAAAATGCCTTGATTAAATGAGATGCAACTTTTCATGGGGTCTATTGACAATCACTCCTATTTCAGAATTCTCATTTTTAGGTTTTTTTTCCCTTCCTTTTCTAACATTGTTTCCATTTTATCTTTTGTTATTTGGTGTTGTGTTTTTTCTTTTTCATTTTTTTTACTAGCACTTATGTTTATAATTTGAATATTTGTGCTATTTACTTATAACTGCTTGCACATTACATTGTGAGCCATAATTGTTTTTTTAATAAGCAAGAGTGGTGAAAAGATGGCAACCACAAGATAAGATCCATATTAACAATAAGTAGAGCACATATCTTGACACCTCTTCACATTAATTTGTAGCCACAAAATTTATCATGTTAAGTTACTTGTCATTTCATATTTGACATTGTTTTGCAATTTAGTAACCTCATAAACGTAAATGTGAAAAAAAATGTTGTTGCATGAATTCATAAGACTCTTTAGATGCTCGTCACAAAGTTTGAACATGGATTGTTTAACATAGCTAGTTTGAAAGACAAAAAATTGTGCATAGCCAATTGGAGTTACAAGTCTTAAAAAAATATGCCACCTAACACCCCCACTATGGGCAGATGGTAGCCAAACACCTTAACGAGACAAAATGGAAAGAAAAAACATTGCTTGTAACTACACCACCTAAAAACATTATGCACATATCTATCTACCAACGCATGTTTTAGTCATAATATAAAAATATTTTTGAATGTATATAAGTTTATATATAATTCATATAAACATATACATAAACTTATGTAACTAACAAGATGTTTGCAATAACCCCCAAGTTAGGTAACCAAATGGAATCATCCAAAATTGATCTTTTAGTTTAGAATTAATGACACATATGTTTTATGCACATCTTATTAATGAAATCTCATAATAATTTATTAGCATCATCATGGATGTAGTTCATCCATCATTTTTCATTTTCCATCTATCAAATAAATTGTTCATCATTGTTCATTTTTCATCCATAATGTGCTAGGAAAGTCTTCATGAAAATTCATTGAAATATTTTCATATGGAAATTTCCTTGAACTAAATCCCAAATTTCATCTATGAAGGAAGGTTGTTTATTTGTTTTGTTTTGTTGTGCTCTTGGTACTGTTGGAAAACCCTTGACAAGTAGGGGTGCACCAAGTTGGTTTCATAATGTTATGACATGTGGTGAAAAAATTATTGAATATTGAACATTTAATTCAAAGCTAAAAATTATAAATTATTTGATTACACTCTTGGTATTGTTGGAAAGGCCTTCAATGAATAGGATTTAATGAAGGTGATTTAAAAATTTAAAAACCTAACTTGCAAGGAATATATGCATTTTAAGTAGTTTTTGTTGTTGAAAATTCAATTAAATTATAAAAATATTTTCAAGGAAAAAGTTAATTGGGTAACTTGATTACACTTGGGCCAATGATATAGGCTACATTGTAAATAAAAATAATTTCTTTTATTACCTTTAGTCTATTCAACATCATTTTGAGATATAATCTTGCATTATAACCTTGTTTCTTTCATTTCATGTTATAATTTTATACATGATCATAATAAAACTTCATTTCATCCTTTTTCTTGGGCACTTCATGTTTATATATATCATGTTTTATGTTTAAACTTAAATTTAAGCTTGCTCTTTCCATAATTCATTTTTGTTTCATGTATTTTGGAATTCCCCTTGCCATCATACCTTTTGTGCCCATGATAAAATATGTGATTTAAATAATTATTTTTACAAATATATTGTCATCATTAGACAAATAAATCATTAATGAACCAAGGGGATCAGGCAACAAAATTCTTTTGTTGAAAATATGGACAAAATATTATGGATTTGATTATGATAAATGTGGGAGGTGCTAGGGGAGGTTTTGTTTGGTGCAATCTCATGACTAATCATAATTAAATGTCCAAAATTTCAAAGTCATGGTTTGGGCACCATTGTATGACTCCATCATCATAAAATAATGGTGAAAAGCACAATGTAAATGCTCTTTGCATTGTCTAAAGTTGATATTAGGAGATTTTACCTTGCCTAACTCAACAAGAGATTTGTAAAATTTATCCACCATTATATTTGATGCAATAAATGAATTGAAATCAAATGTTGAAAAACATCCATGATAATGACCAAGATTACTTATATATGATCAATATATCAACTAGTAGATAGTTTGAACATGAACATCATAAAAATCCTACTATGAGTTTGTGCTCTCAAATAAAAAGAAAAACCTAGAAACTCAAATAAAGACCCATAATGCAAACATATCCCCCATATTGATTGCATCCAAAAAGGGGGCATATGCACTAGAACTTACTTAAATCGAATGACTAAGTTGCTGTAGTGCCCAATCATTATTGTGAATGTACTTCAAGCTTAGTGATAATAAAAGTTGTCCTTTCGACATTCACGACTTTATGTAGACTTTTGGATCCCAAGATCCTACAATTCACAGAAACCGACACACTCAAGCCAGTTACTGAACATACCAATTGTATGGGAGCACCAAGCTTCCGGGTTATGGGACACAAAAGACGGTGAGTTATGAGGTTCAGCCAACAAACGACCAGCAATGTGGCAAGAAAGGTACTAGGGAGCTATGAAAACGTTAGAAGGCAGCAAGATATGTGATATATTTGGGAAACTCTGCAGAACTCTTGTCCAATGGTGTGCTGTCACAGTAGTGGCTTTTGAAGCTATCACCATGGGAATATATTTCCACTCTTTTGCTTAAACAAATGCACATGATGTTTTGAGTCAAAGCAAAATATTGGCCAGCGGCAGCTTCTGGGTCCTCCTTCTTGCTCTGACAGATGGATTCAGATTACTCTAGTCTCATTATAATCTTACTGCAACTGTTGTAGGCCTTGTCCATGTATCCACCTCAGATTGATGAACTGTTTGTCCTGTTGTACTTGGAAAAGCTTATAAAGAAAGGATTGTTCATGCAGGTCCCCTCACAACTGTGTATGATCACCCCTTTCCAAGATACACCAGAAGAAAGCATAAGTTTCCAACAAAGAGCCCACCTGAGAGTAGTCCCCAGAATCTAATCCTTGACTACTCCTGAAAATCAAGTACCCACCTGGAAAAGCAAAAGGAAACAACAGACTCTCTTTCATATCATGCATCTCACAGACATGGTGGTTCAGAACACTAATTGCATGAACCCCACTCTTCCAGAATTCCCCTTTTTGTCATTTTGACCCAGTCTGGTAGAGTCTTCTTCTCCAACTGAAGTTGAAATTCATATAGCCCCAGATGTGAGTAAAGTACATTGCATTGTCTCTGGCCCACTCTATACAAGAGACATAGCTTGATATGGGGGGCTGATATTTAGTGTCTTGCGTGTAAAGCCCTGAATACCCCAGTAGAAGAGCTGCCCACCCAATTAGTTAAATGGCCTGTTCAGTGTACTTTGGATGAAGTATAACTATCATATAGTGTGAAAATGGATGAAGTATCATCACATTTGCACGAAATACAGTGCCCTCCTCAAGGTCCACTACAAATCAAATTTACTGCTTCTCCAATGATTGGCCAAGGCGGTGAGATTCAAGTACCGTAGTACCTTTATCTTCTTGATGATTTTTTTTGTTTTCCAGTTTTTCATTTTGGATGTAAAAATAAAAATTTGCTGAAATTCGTACAATTGAGGTGGGAAAAATGATGCGAAGTAATTTTGCACTACTGAGGCACACTGCACCACCAAGCTTTAAGGACAGGCCGTCAATAGTATTGTCAAACAAATTTCTAGAGCTTTTGACATTTCGAGCAGCTGATTTCCAGAATGGTAAATGTATTACAATAGTCTCTCATCTTATATTGTTGCATCTTTCATGTTTATGGGTGAGGATGGAGAAAGAATTAACACTCTACATTGGATGTCATAAACAATGCTAGAAGCCCAAATAGGGCATTATAGCTCAAGATACTGTATGCAATATGATACGTGTGTGTAGCAACCAGGGATTTTTAAAAAGGGAACTTTCATCACTGGAGAATTGTTTTTTGGAAAATTGATACAAATTTTATTTTTTTCCAGGGCTTTTCTAGTCACCAAATTTCTGAATCAATTAATTTAAAAAATTGCCAAACTTTTGTATTAAGCTCCAGTAGGGTAACAAACAATATACTCAAATTTTTTACTTTCATTTTTTTTTGGGTTTCTAGCCCTAGCCAGATTTGCTTTAATCATCATCTCACTGATGATCACCACTTCTGCTACATTACAAAATTGACAAAAAAGAGAGGGGAAAAAAAAAGCACTGGTGGCAACCAAGTCATGTTATGGCTTGATTGTTTTGCACCCTTCATAGTAAGTAGTACGAGTAGCGCCGCATAAGATCACATCGTGGCCGCATAAGATCACATCGTGGCAGTTAGTACTGATGACGCTGCACAAGATCATGTTGGCAGTCGTCTGTATTACTCTTGACTCCACCTCTCGCAATTTCCAAAGTTTCAAAGGGAATAAGGCAGTTTGCTAGTGGATGCTGGCAGGAGCCAGAAAGAAATAACTTTAGCAAGAAATTATTATAGCAATGTGGATGGTTTGTGAGCAAAAAGCTGGTAGCCAAACATGTACTAGGACAGATCCTTGACTCCTTGGCAAACCCTAACTAATGGGATGGGACTCCACTCTCATGAAGCATACTGCATGTGTGGGTTACACTGATGGGTGCTTCAGAATAGTAGTCATCAACCAATATTTGTCAGCTCTGATTAATCCGAGACTGAAGTCCTGATGTCACTTCTTTCAACCTTTTGCAGCACTGACACCCGCAAAGTTTGAATGTAGAAATGTTTTATACATCCTGCAACCCTTCTTAGTACATAAGGAACAACACAAATGATGAATCTTGCCTATTGTTGTTATATTGGTGTGTACCTTGCTCACGTTGGTACATGTTTGTCTAGAAATAATTAATTCATTTTGAGTATTTCATTTCAACAAGTGATATATTCCCAAATATTCCATCAGCTTCTTTATTTTCCTTCAGAAAGAAATATTTCTGAAAAATATATTTATTTATTTTTTGAATTCTGAAAATAATATAATTAGTGTTGAACTGGACCCAGGTACTACAATATAAAGATAAACTCTCCTATGTACTAAAGAGCAGGCCCTTAGTGGCCTATTCTGCCAGGCTCCCACTCACTGGACAACCTATCATGCCCAGCCTGCTAGCCACGAGCCTGGCAGAATCGGCCACCAAGGGCCAATTCCCTGACATAAGTTGCAAGTTCCCTGGCATTCAAAATCATGTAAACTCCTTGAACAGGAGGTTTCTCTCTGACTGTCAATTGGGCTGGAGAATCATGCCACAGAGACGGCTGAATGGGGCCATCCCCATGGCATGATTAATGAGCATAAGATATCCTCCAAATACACGTAGGAAATTTCTGCAAGTGCTTTAACCATATGCACTAAGGCCACTAAACCACAGTAAAACTTGAAAACCTTTTGGGTTTCTTCTAAACATTAGAGATATCAATAAAGTAACCTTCTTTTAGGCCTTTCTTTCATCCCCCAACCGGCCCCTTTTTTTTGGGGGCAAAAAATCGTCTAAAGGCTACAAATGTGAAGGTCCTACAACAGCCCTGTTATAAAATTGAAGGTAAAAATAAGGTCAAATAGCCTAATCCACCTATTGCGAAGTGGTTGTATCATCACCCTTTAGAAAACCTAAACCACTTTATCGCCATTGCCTTTATCCCTGTCGTTGTTTAATCACCATCATTGCACCCATCTTGCAAGAGCTTTTCACTATCATGCTATGTAGTGACAAGCTTTGTTGTCAACATTGCAATAACAACAAAGTAGACATTGCTAGCATCTTGCGACACTAGCACAACTAAAATTTGCCAACATTTTTTTGCATTGGGATTTTATAGATAATGAGATCCATATGCACGGTGATGGTAGTTAATTTAATAGCACTAGTTATTGTAGTGACTCTTTGAATGATTTTGTTTTGGAGAGGGATGGTTTCATGGATTTTGAATTCTAATGGTTGGATTGGATTTGGAGCAAATTGGGATTTGGAAATTGGAGTCAACTTGGGAGAGATTTGGTGTACGAATTGGTCCATACTCCAAACTCCTGAATAATGATTAAGAAGGGATTTGATCATTGTGGTTGTAGCTTGTGGGCACTGGTGACTAGGTAGTGGGAAACCATTCTAACATAGTGACAATTGCTTACAAGTTACAACAACAATTGAAATGGTATTTCTTTGAAGCAAGGTTCAAAATTTTGTCAAACTCCAAAATGTTTTCAATTTCGATCACCAGACTTGTAGGTATGGCTTTGGTGACCAGTTTTCAAAATTTCCAAGTTCATGTTTTTGCTGGCAAGTGTTACATTTGAAGTTTACTACTTGTAATCTTGCATATTGAGTTTTTGGAAATCGAGAATTGGAACTTGGAACTTGAGGTGTCAATGGTCATTTGAATTTCACAGGCTAGGGTTCAAGGCTTAAGCTTCATTATGGAGGATTATGTGCATAATTCAACAAATTGGCACGTTGTAATCTTTCATTGCTTAAGCTCTTGAAACCTTCATTCATCATTTGATTTTCAACTAGATGCTTAAAAATTCCATATTCATTACACCATCTTTTCAAATATTTGAGGTTTGCAGTTCCTTCCACCTTTTGGTCTAATTTTTTTTCCCATCTTTGATTTTTAGTGTATGAACAATTAGGGTTTAGTTAGGGTTTAGGTTCTCAAATTTAAAGCATTTCAAAAATCTACTTGTATGATCTAACTTTTAAACTTTGTGGAATTTTAAATTTTTTGCAACTTTCTTGTATTTCCAAGGTTTTGGAACTTGATCTTTGAGCTTTTCAAGTCTTCTCAATTTTGCAAGTTTAATAGAATCAAAGTCTTGCTATAAATTTTGTTGAGTTTTTGCATTAGTAAACACCATGGCCCTTTTTTAAATTCCCAAAAACTTCAAATTCAAGCCTCTTTACCATTTGTTGTTTCAAGATGGAATTGGGCCATCTTCTTCACCACCATTGTCAAACATTAACCCACCCATTATCTTGTTTGATATGTCTAATTAAGATTTATGCAAACAAGGAAAAAAAAAAGGTTTTATGACAACTTTTGAAAATTATAAGATGCATGGATTTGCTTGCCTACCTTGGGTTGAGTTTATTTGTTGATTATAAAGGGGAAGTTCATGAAGTCAGATGCATGATATGCACATTTGTTGAAGGGAAAAACAAGTTGTTATCTTTTAAGCTAGATAGCCTTTTTAGGCATGTTGACCATTGGAAATGCACAATTTTCATGCTTGGTGTTGATGCAAGTTCTTATTATATGAACAAGAATTATGTGCATTCCAATAATGAAAATCAATACACTATTAGTCAAAGACCTTTTGCTTTAGACCTATTTCAATGTGATATTCCCCTTGAACATAAACGAAAGTATGTCCAATTTGTTACTCTTTATCACATCCTTGCTCATGGTCGTCTAATGACTAATTTTGAAAGGTTCAAAGTTTTATTCCAAATGTTCAAAATGAAAAATGTTGGAAGGAAACATTGGAGTGATTAGTTTGGTTGGGGCATGGTAGAGGTCATGAATAGTATGTTATTAGATGCTACCAAAGTTACATTTGCATTTCTGCTAATGAAGTCACAACAATTGATAATATTCAATGGTTGTCCAAGCTTGGAAGAGGATTCCAATCTTCCTTTGTGTTGAAACAATTGCGGTCTTTGCCACTTCTAATAACATATTTGTTTTAATGATTGAAATTTATTTGGATTTTGGTGGCCTAAGACTAGAAGAATTGAGAGCTAAGCTTGTTAACATGGGTTGTGATGGGAATAGTGTGTTCCAAGGCCATCGAACTAGTGTGACACTATAGTTCAAAGGAAAAGTTCCTTTTATCAATGGAGTTCATTGTTTTATTTACAAGATAAATTTGGCAGTGGTCACTTGATTAGAGTTGGATCTAGGGTGTTAGTCCGAAGGTATTTAGGAAGCACTATATGCTTTATTTGTTCATAGTCCAAAAAAGTTCATGGAATTTCAAAAACTTATTTAGCCAATTGGCACTAAGGGGAACAAATTGTTCAAGAATGTGAAAACCTGCAAGATCTCTATGCTTTCTCCAGCAAAGTAGGTTTTTGCATAATATTGGTTTTTAATTGTCATAATGCATGTAGGGAGTTCCAAAAGTGATGCATTTATAAAGAACTTTAATTCTTTGTGTGATGTTGACCTCATTCTCAAGCTTCCACATATCTTTCCGATGCTTGAATATGTGTATGCATTGATCAAAATTACATAGAGAAAGGATGTATTCATCTGCAATTTTGTGGAGTTTATCAAATTGGCCCAACAAGAGCTATACTGGCTCTATTGTGATCCTTATGCCAAGTATGAGGATTTAGCATTTGATGAGTTCAATTTCATCCAAGCTTTAACCAATCATACCTTTCCTTTGAATTAATTTTTTAATTTGAATGATGGAGAGGACATTGCATACCTTGCATTTTCATTTGTTGATTTTAAGTACCATGTTACCAATCCCATGTTGATCGTGGTGGAGAAAAGTACCATGCCACCAAAGGTGTTTTAAACCAAGCCATAAACAAGGTAAAAGATGAATGCGAAGGTGTAGTTTGAAATTTTATTTCATAGCTTGAATGTTGCTTCCCACAACATGAAGTGATGACAACCTTGGGTGTAATATATCCTCAATTCTAGACTACAAATGGACTAGAAACATAGGAGAATTTCCACACTCACTTGAATTTGTTAAAAGCCACATTTTGTCTACATCACAAGGTGGGTGAAATTAGGAAGATTTTGCCTCCTTTGCTTTCAAGTCAGAACCTTGATGTGCATACTTCTTTTTTTCAAGGTCACCATGCTACATAATGTAGAGGCAATTTTCAAAGACGACAACCAATTCAACCTTGTTACACAACTTGGGTGCAAAATTTTTACATCTTCCATTTTCAACCATAAGTGTTCGGAATACATTAAGTTTGCTAGGATTGTTGCTGTCCAAGTGTTTGGTTCTGTTGAAAATGAATGTACATTTAACACCGTAAGTTTCATGAAGAATAGATTATGAAATTGACTTAACACACATTTGGATCTGTGCACTAGATTCTACAACTAACATTTTTTTATTATGAAATTTTTTCCGTATGAACAAGCCATTGCTAAGTGGATTGGCAAAGTTTGATATTATGCATATGTATAAGTGACATCATCAATGTTCTTAGAGCTTTGCAAAATGTCAAACCAAAATTGGATGTTTTGGGTGTTGTAGTTTTGATGTTATGATTTAAGAATCATTATTACCCATATATAAACTACTTCATTTTATTTGAATCACTTGGTGAGTCTATTTTTGTTTGCAATTTTTTTTCTGCATTGGTTGTTCAATTTGTGGCTATTTTTTTCTACACTCCAGTGAATTATTTTTTTAGGAGGTGCATATCATTTGAGCTCTTGGGATGGTTTCAATATTGATGTGCAAGTGGTCTTCATTGAAGTTTTAGTTCTATCCATGGTATTCTCATGGAATATTTTGTTGACCATGCCACATGGTAGATTCAAATGATGAATATTGTAGAATTTGTTTTCTAATTTGTCTTAGGCGCAAAAAGGACTCGAGCAATAATGGGTAGCACCCTTATGGGGGTTGGTGTTCAAATCCCCTTCAAGCTACTTGAGATATGATTTGAATGTCCACTAATAATTGTGAATGTTGATTTTGTAGGTGTATCCTACTCCAATTCATTAAATTCCAAAAATTCATGTAATTTAATGTTGTTGATTTGCTTTTGGATTGAAATTTTATTTGCAAGCTCTTCAATGCTTCTAAGTTAATTAGTTCTTACAAATAGAACCCATTTGGGCTCTTAGCGAATGTAGCCAAATGTAATCCTTTGACAACACACATGTCACCACTATTTTTTATCACAAGTATTCTAATTATATCCACTATGTAAACATTTGTTAGTTTGATTGTAGCCACTCTATAAATATATCCAGATGACATCTCACCATCCTGGCCACTCATTAAAATAAATAATTCGCCAAGTCAACTCCACCCCACACACATATTTAGCCATCTATGTTATTTGAGGCCTAAGTTGTGTGGTCACATTAGTAACTAGTTAAAATTGAAAAAAAAATGGTTGCCCCCAACTTTTCTTTCAACCTTTAAACATTGTTATCTGCAAAGCAATGAAATTTTATTAAATATGGATATAAAATGCTGAAATTTAGGATTAAATGCATGAGATTTGAGAACATTGTGAAAATCACAAACAAATGCAATAGTTGGGATAAGTGAAACTCGGTGTTTTGGGGATGGCACATTTCTTGTTCACACACTTGTTGCCAAAAGAAGGGTTGGAGGATGAAAGAAGCTAACAAGCAACATGGGTTCCTTTAGGTTCCCTATTAACAGTTCTATTTGTAGAAGCAAAAATTGGCAACAAGCATGTGAACTAATAATGTGTCAAAACCTACATCCTTCATCCATGAACTCACGATTTGTTAAAATGCTTAGTTGAAACTTTGGGATTGATCCACATTTTAACACCATGCATTTTTGAGGGGTTGTATTGAAGGGCCATATTCAAAATGCAATGTTATAAGTCCTTGAAGAAATATTTGAAGTATATGCCCACTAGGAAATTGATAATTGAAGAGCAAAATAGTTCCATTTAGGTTTGCGGTAATCCACAATCTCACTATGAATGTTAAATGTCTTTAAGCTGAAGTAGTATGATAATGGTTTCATATGGCCTTTTTCTACCTGTTTTGTAGTCTCCTTACAAGGCACAATGGATGGGTCTTTTTGAGTCTACCTGAGCTAACCATTGTTGAAAATCCACATGCCCATCATATGGATCATGAGAACCATTATTTGCCGGGGCATGCTGGGTACAGGCCATTGTGCCCATTTTGTTTCGCTACCCCTTCAAATGGGATTTGGGTGAGGGTAGGGCAAATTTTTTGACCAGGCAGCAAAATGGGCACAATGGCCTGTACCCAGTATGCTCCATAATACAAGATGGGCAACATTGTTGTGACCTCAACATGATTGTATTTGCAGTGCAAGTAGTAAAATCAAGGACCATGCTAAACTTCCATTGATGTCCTTCATGTCATATCTTACTTCATAATACAACATAAACAACATTATTGTAACCTCAACATGATTGTATTGGCAGTGGAAGTAGAATCAAGGACCTATGCTAAACTTCCATTGATGTCCTTCATGTCATATCTGATTTCAGATTTGGACTTAGCACTTTTGGGTTTGTGTAATCGGGTTCAGAATTCTGCTGAAGCCAGTTTCATTGGGGAAACCATCAACCATCCTTTGAGAATTCCCAGTTTGTTGTCCTCTCTCCTATCAAAAAGGTACCTCAATTGGGATTTTGACTTTGAGAATCAACTTCAATTGGCCTTATGCACTATTTTCATTTGTCCTCCATGCAGGGCTGCTGCGGGAGAATGGGATGGGTCTGTTGGAGTTGGGTTGCAGTTGTAGGTGGGTATCACGGAAAACAAAATGAAAAAAGTTCAACTCTGTTGGGACAAGACCGCATATATGTTCATGCCATTTACCAACTGGTAAGAGTCCTTTGGGCGTTAATCTCTTGTTTTTCTGGATGGAGTTTTATGGTCTCCATGAATTTTAGTGACAAGAATATACTCTTTTCCAGTCTGCCAGACATTTGAGTAATCAATATTTTAAGTAGCATGATCTCTCTCTCTCCACGGGTCGTGCACTTCTTCAATCAATTCAATAAAATATATCATCCTTACATGAGGTTGAAAGGTTCATAATTCATAGCGATTTTGCCTGACACATTTTGTATTATGGAGCGTGCTGGGTACAGGTCATTGTGGTCGATGAGATAGATGCCTGTGCAGAATTTGGGTGAGCCCAAATTTCCAAATAGTCAGCAATACAGGCACCATGGCCTGTACCTGGCATACTCCATTATGCAATGGTTTTCATGGATTTACATAATTCTCATACGGATTTACACAATGGTCATGTGGTCCAAGGTAGATCAGGTACACCTGCGAAGACACTCTGTGTAATAAGGGGACTGAAAAGAGGCAGAAAAAGGCCACATGAAAGCCCTTACATGTTCTTGTTACTCCCAATCCGTGCATATATGTCTCATCACTTAGGAGGTTGATTTTCAGAGACTCAGTATTAGGAGTCGTCAGGAGCAAGCCTTAGGTTTTAAAGGCAAACCAGTTGCCCTTTTGTGGTGAAAGGCTATTGTGAACCTAGAATTTCAAAGTGAAAGGATTTGACCAAGACTTTGCAAAACCCTTTCCAAGAACTACACCAAAGAAATTTTGCATACAAAATTTGAAATTTAAAGAATTGGGATTTATGATGCATCCTACACTTCCTAGAAATCGGTAGTGTGGGTATGGGCAGGTTATCAGGGCAGTTCTTCAATCTCATAACTGCTGTTCTCATAATATCAGACAACAAATTCTGATCCAATTAGTTATGATCATCATTCTAAATATGTATGAAAACAATGAAAGGACTGCCCAAAAACCCATGGTTCTTTGCCAGTTCTTTCATGAAAACTGCATGTCTTTTGGTTTTTGAAATAATGGAATTGAAGGTTCTTTAATTCTGAATTGTTTTTTTCAATCAACTGGAGGTTCTTTCATGTTAAAATTTCAAAAGCCGGAGCCCAAGGATTACTAGCAAAATCAAATACTTGCACAACATTGGTATATAAATATGTTAGTTTCCATATATGTAAATGTGACACTAAGAAAAAATGGATTCAACTCTCTCTCTCTCTCTCTCTCTCTCTCTCTCTCTCTCATACATATTGACACAAATGCATGATCAATTGTCAAAAAATACAACATTGCACTAAGTGTAGATGCTACATATTTCTACATTAATGTGGATCAAACAATCATGGGTCAATAATAATTTTAAACTACCAATTATGTGTCTTCTCGATGTTTCAAAGTGGGTACAATTTTTATCAATCTTGAATTGATGAAAATTAGCAATCATAACATAGTTACACAAAATGTAAATATATTGGAATATAAAATATCACATGTCCAACAAACTTGTAGAAATCACATCTTTGAAAGCTTAGACTTTTTTTTTCCCCCTTAGGGAAACAATTTTCTACTTTGAGGAGGATAAATCCCAATCTAACAATGATCTTGTGACTATGATATAAGCATTACACAATCCAAGGTTTGCAAACATAGGGGGACACCTCTTGATGTTTTTGTTGAAGTTTTGTTGACTAAATCCTTGCTCACATGATGTACCAATAGAAATGCAAAGTATAAGTTGCCATAATTGCACAAGATGATAATACCTCTTTCAACCTTGTGTTAATGAAGAAATGTCACAAAACATCTTGCAAGCCTCCACCATATAAAAATCATTGCAATGGATGAATAATGCATTAATAAATTGGTGAAGATTAAAAGTTGATGCCAAGTAGATGAGTTATGATGACCCTATTCTCACTAAGCCCATATTGCATCCATATACATAATGTGCACCCATGCACACATAACTAAGCTTTGCATCAAATTGGTACTTTATTCACATTGCAAGTATAATGTGATAAAGTATGCCAATTTGTCATCCTTACTCATGGACATGCAATTTGGATTAATTATGTCCAAGCATTTGAATCAAACTGCAAGATTCATTGCATATTTCCTTTCAAATTTGGGTTTTCTATTATAATTTTATTGAAAAGGAATGTTTGTACATTCAATATTTTCCCTAACTATTAAAGGAGCATCCCAAATGCTTCCTTATTAAGACCCAAATTGGTTGCAATATTCCATGAACACACCTTATGACAAAAACATAACCATTTTGGACACAAAATGAGAAGTGGTGAGAGTGGAAAGTCTATACAATATCAAAAGAAGATCCTTTAATGAGTTAAGAAACATTTGGCTTGTCATTGAGAATACAAAACAATAATTGTTTTATAATTAAACTTTTATAGGAAAAATATCATATAAGGTACCTTGGGAATCCAAAATGACATTCCACGATCCCTTCTGTAATATTTCACCAAGCCCATATCAATTAGAACCAAATGGTGGAATGATTCAATATTTATCTTTCCTTTGGTGGCTTTCCTTTCTAATTTGATTACTAAATATTGATTCTCAAAATGCACCTTCACCTTGGGAGAGCTCAAGGATAATTATCCTTTTTCTAGCACCTACTATGTTTTATAAATGATATTTTCAAATATTTTATTATTGAATATTTTAATAATATTACTTCACATTATAAGTAAACATGTTTTGTAAATGTTACTCATAATAAATGATCAAATTATATGTTCATTATGATTGCTAGTTTTTGTGAGTTATCCCAATTGACATACATGGAAAATTAACCACAAAAATAATGATTTTTTTTTGTTGGAGTTATAGGGTGGCATAATGACATTAAATTTGGTAGGAATTCATTTTCGTGTCAATTCATTGGTTTTTCAAAAAATGAAATTTGGTTTTTCATTTTCAAATAACTAACAACAAACCAATCACCCAAATAGTTGTTTCACATTAGCACTTCACACATTTTCAATGCACAGCTAAACTGTGCTAGCTAAACACCAAAAGAATTGTTGGGTAAACCAATCACCATCAATTGTGTGGGTAGTAGTTACACGAGGGGTCACACATTAGGAACCTAGGTTGGGCAACCCTATCACCATGTTATAGTTGTGGGAACTACTTCCAAAATGAAAACAATATTCTTTCCAAGGTGACAAGCTTCACAATTGTTATCACAAATCACATGTACTCGTTGAATTAAATAATTCATTTTTTCAACTAGTTTAACACAATACTAATAAACAAACTTAATGACATAATGTGTCAATATGAGGATTTGATGGGTCCCTATGCATATGATAATTGATATATAACACATTTGATGTTTGATCATGGCTTGGACATGTAATTTTGTAAAGCATAATTCTATTGGTTTTCAAATGTACTAACAACCATTATGGTGAACCAACCTCATCCCACTAATTTTTAAAAAAAGTTGATAGGGGTTTCATTCCTTGGGCGTAAATATTCAATAGTGAATGCCATTTCAAATTAAAGAAGCAAGGGCTCCCAATAACCTTAAGAAATTTGAACTTATGGTGACTTTTGTGGTGTGGTTGTGCAAGTAATTCACCACAAAGGTAGGCTAGACATTATTTATAATGGATACTATGATTGTAATAATCAAGGTCATAGGATGAATTGTCACTCAAAAAAGGCTAAACTTTTAAAGAAAGTCACACAACTATATACTTGATCCCATTACAAAAATTAGAATATGTCCATCTTTAAAAAGGAAAAACCTACCCTAAAAGTTAAAAATAAATTCAATCATATTAATTAGCAAACTTCACAATTCCTCTTTTTCTAAAGTCAATATGGTAAGGCAAACAAGTCAGCCTTTTTTTATTCGAGTGATGTAAGAATTGATTTATATGGGGGTGGTTTACAAAAAAATTCATATGTCACTTTTACATGACTATTGTAGTCATATGGTCATCCCTGGACAATTCCAAGGACAATTCTAAAGACAACTCATAACTACTTCATCATTTTTCAACTTAATTACCTCATTTTTTAATAATTACCTTACTCCTTTCCCTTACCCTCTAATAGAAATATGAAAAAAAATCTTATTTCATTCTCAAGCTTAAGTATCTCATCCTTTTATTAATAAGTACTTCATTTTATTTTTGTTATAATTACCTCCCTATTTTACCTTGCCCACCATGTATATAATATTTAATAATATTTAAATTAAATTTGAAATTTATATAAATAATAACAAAATATTGAAAACCAAATGGGAACATGATAATAAAAAAAAAGTTTGAATGTCACTGGTAGTGTTTAGCAATGCGAAGCCCAAGTTTTGCTTATGGCTTACAAACATTTTAGGTGTTCACAAATATTTTGGTTAAATGCATTTGAGATTTTTTAATTGTAGTGCATAAAATCTGCTATATAATGAATATAGATAAAATCTTATAAATAATAATAATAATAATAATAATAATAATTATAATTATTATAATAATTATTATTATTATTATTATTATTGAAATTTAATTTTTCACCAATCATTCATTAATCTACCTTGAGATTTGACTTGGGCTTGGAATTTTTTGAGGATGAATTGGATGAAAAGTTGGATATGAATGTGTTGCAATTACAAGAACCCCTCACAAAACTAGATCCAATAATACTTATAACCAAACATTAATACTAGAGTATGAAAGAACAAACCTTCAACCCTATGCCCAAATAACCATGGGTCAAAGTTTTTGGAATATGTGAAAGACATATATTGTTACATTTTTAAAGAAACATTCAACACTTGTGTGATTATAGGATTTTTTTGGCCTCTTACAAAAATATTGTTAGATGTAAAATAAGTAACCATTTATTCCATATTTTTTAAATGGCCAAGATATACTACAATCACCCAATTGCCAAATGATTGTGGAAAACATGTTGCCTTATATGCTTGGTGACTTTCATTAACTTTACAAGAATAAGTTATTAATTCCAAGGATAAAATGGACTATCTTTGTTTGCATGTAACTTTTAATTTGATAGAATGGCCTCCCAAGGTTTCGATAGTTTCATGATAATACTCATACCACAAGATGTTTGAGGAGAGGCGTGCTTTGCATATGTTGATGGTATTGTAATACATGGAATACATGGCATGATTTTGTCATTGGAGGTAGGCATGAAAGGCCAAAATGCAAGTTTAATTATTAAAGCATCATGTAGCATCATATCACACTATCATGTGGCATGTACCAATAATATTGCAATGTGGTACCTATTTGCTAGATTTAAATTTTATTCTAACTTACTCACATATCCAAGCTATTTGTCTACATAACATGACATGTCCCAATGTGGCACTTACTAGTTGATTTGATTATACTCACAAGTCTTGATCATCCTATTCATTAAATAATTAACTCTCTTGTTTAGATACTCCACCATTATTGAATGGTTTATAGGTATTCAAACTTTTCAAGTTGCACATCTCATGTCATGTTCATATCCCAAGTTAAGCCTTAAGCTTTATTGCAAAGCAACGTAGTCAAAATTTTGAAATGGACATGCACCATATAGTATTGTAATGTGAAATTTCTGAGATGCAATTTTACTATTTTGAGTATCCAATCTATTTGTTAACTATTATCATATTTTCCATCGATTATTAACAATTTTTGTGAAAATGACTTGGGCTCTATGCTATTGCGCATTATTGCTAACGATCAATTGATGGAAAAAATTAATTAATTTTATGAATATATTGAAGGACGCAAACACAATGCCCATAAAGGACAAGGCTCCAAACTAAGCAAAATCTCTCATCTCGTTTTTTTCTTTCACTTGTATGTTTCTACAAGGTTCCCAATAGTTCATCGTTACTTACGTTAGAATTTTCATGTGGAGGGGTAACGACTTAAACATATAGTTTTGAAAATACTAACATGGACATGAAAATGCACATGCTAATTTGTTTTTTCATATCCATATAAGTGGGTAGGAGAAAGGGATGAGGTAGTTAGGCTTGAAAGAGGTAAGTATGAACATCATAAATAGACAAACGAACATATATCTTCTTATTTACATAGATTGCATGCAACTTGAATTGAATGAAATTCAAAATCCATTGAATTCAAATTCAATCGCAAAAAAAGGGGATGCAAATTGATGTAAAAGGCATTGAAAATATGTTCATGGTTATGGTGTTGAATTTATTTTTTTCAAAACACAAAAATCCAAAAAGATTACCTTTTTTATTCTTCCTTACTTGGAAATTGACTAAACATATTCCAATTTGGAACTATCATCCAAAAGGACAATTTAATCATCATCGTTACAATTAATATTTGAAAAAAATGGGATCCATTGGCACAATTTGAATAGTGAGAATTTAGAACCCATGATGGGCAAGTATACAATTTGTCATATACAAATATGGTAATGACATAGAGGAAATCTTCAACAAAAACCAATAATACTAGAATGATCAAGGTATTAGACAAATTGTCAATGTTATATATTGCTATGGTATGAATATGAGTAGTGAGAAGACAAATTATTGAAGCAAGTATTGAACATGAATAAATACTCATATTATGTGAAAAACCCTAGTATAGTATATATACCTTAGAATGTTCTCCAATTTATTGTTCAACTCAATTACAACAAATGATCATTTCAAACTAAAAGAAATAATCACTAATAATGGTCCCCCTTATTTTTCAAGCTCCAAAGAAGCATGTTGTACTAGAGAAAAGGGGAAGAAGGGGTGTCAATTCTTTTGTGTTAAAAGTTACAAGTATGTAGATCCACTAAGTTTCAGGCGGCTGGTGGTAGGTAGGTAGGTAGGTAGGTAGGTTGCAAATATTTAAGTGGTAGGTAATGCACTAGGGGGAGGGGTGTTACATAAAACTGAAGGCCTTGTTGCACATAAAAGCTTTTGTCACTTCTTTTATAAAAAGATTCGTCGTAGTCGACTATTGAGTTTCGTGTCCTTGGAATGTGATCAACACCCATTTAAACGTGCCACTTGCTTCATTCGTTCATTCATTCATACGTATCACTTGAAGGAATTTCCTAGTGTCATTGAAGGGCACCTTATATCCATGAATATCCATAATTGAAAAGACGAGGGGGATGGTTTACTATGGGTAACTTAGCCCAAGGGTGGGGGACACGACATGCCCAAAATGCTGGGGCCGCACTCAACTCAGCTTTGCTACTCCCTTGTCTCGGGCCCCTTAATATTTTGGACTTATTTTGGAAATGCCACTACGGGGGGTGCTTTACCCTAGACCATATAATCTGAAAAGGATTGATTCCTTGAATGTGATGTACAGCTTGAACACTCAACACACTTGCTTTATTCAACAAGCTCAAAAAAGGGGTTGCCTGAAAAATGCTGTAATCCTGGAACACTCATCCACACAATTGCTTTATTGGAAGCAGCCCCAAAAGACGAGGAAAAAACAACACTCCAAATGATTCATTTCTTCCCCATGCTTCCAGAAAGGAAGAAAGCATGGCAAAATTTTGGTGCAAATATTAGATTTAAGAGTTATTCCCAAAGTCACCCTGTCTTCGGCCCTTAGTTTGACCCTCGAACCCCTGTTCCATCCCCAGTTTGTTTCAGTGTATCCTGAAAACAAGCAAAATTGGGTTATTGTTTCATAAAACTGGGTATCAGTTCAGAAGATTTGCAGGTCTCATTATGACCAAGAAGCTTGATTTTAACTAAGAATATGAGCTGCTGCAGTCAAGGCGCAGGAAGGGCTGCCAGATCCAATACCAGGAAACTAACTCTTCTAAAGATGGATTTAGGTGATGAGTTTGGTCTCCAATGTTTCGGTTTTCCCATGTACTACTGTTTTCATCCGAACTTCTCATTTTTGTACTTGGGTCCCAGTTTCGCCAAAAATAGGGACGAAATGGGAAGTTGGGATGAAGACGACAGTACACAGGATTAATTTTTAAAAAAGGGGACCAAACTAGTTTTCTCACTGAATAAATTTTTCCTCCCCCCAGTTTTGGATCTGCCTTCCTTGTGCTGCCTCTTAGTCTTCATTAAAATCAAGCCTTGTCAGAATGAAAGCATGCAAATATTCTGAACCTATACACAATTTCGCTCACTTTTGAGGAATACACTCCCTAAATTGGGGATGAAACAGGGTTTAAAGGATCAAGAACTGAGGAGTAGTGGCCACTCCTCGTCAGTTTGAGATTCCCCGTCCCAGTTTTGGGAGTCTTACTGGGCCCCAGTTTGGAGTAGTTTGCGGAGTTCTTGTTTCTGAGGTCGAGGACTTGCAACGAAGCAATGGCAGAAAGCGCAAGCAAAAAATCCGGACTTGGCAACAACGGCAAGGACTTGGCGATGGCAGCCGCAAGTGTGCAAGGACTTTGTCATAACACGACAAATCGAATCCGTGCATCGATAACTCACTCCAAAAGGAATTTGTTCAGGTATTTGCGCTAGTCAAAACAAAGACCCAAAAGGGTAGAACAATCCTGGCTGGTGGGTCACGAGAATAAAGAGCTGTCGTAGTTTCTTAAGTAGAATGGACGCCAGGAGCACCAGCAGCACGGCCATTGGCAGCGAGCGCGGCGTCAATCCCGAGTAGGTACTTTCCTTACCGGGCTTCCGGAATCCAGACCTTCTCACCACGTTATCACACGGATATGCTTAGCTGTTCCGTTGCTAGCGGGCGGAGCTCGTGGTCCCGGTTTTTGCAGGCCTGCTGCAATTGCGGCCGCCTGCGCTTCTTCTTCTTTTTCTTCCTTCCTTCCTTCCCTCGGGTAACGCAACGGTTGGAGCTTTCCAACATACAACTACACCTAAACCGTGAACCCTTATTGGCATTCACGCACGATCAGAAACCGCGTGGATCGCTCACCTACCTTGATTCTTTTTTAGGGTCTTAGTTGAACTGCAAGAGGAATTCTTCTCCTTGGCTACAGCAGCAGTTCCGGCGTAACCAGCAGCCAAGCTACCAAACTTTACTCACTTTCTAATTTTCTTGCTTGCCCTTGCTTCCTTCCTTCTTAGTCTGCTGGGTTTAGGATTTAGCTAGCTAGGAGGCGAGATTTTGGAGCCCTGCGCTTTTCTTTTTCTGTTTTTGCAGCAGCAGCAGCAGCGTTGTGCGGTTTTTTTTCAAATCCACGTTGCTGATATTCTGACGAATCTCTCTTCGTCAGAAGACGACTAGGACACCCAATCCAGCTGCATCATCATGTTGCGTTGCCCCCAGACATTCAGAAAACCAGTTTAATCTCTCCCACTCTAATAATAAAGCCAAACACTTGCTTGACCAGTTAGTTTCTTTTCCTTCTTTTGAAAAAACTGGGTCCCTTGTGAGTCCCTACAAGCTAATGTTTTGTGGTCTCTGACCTCACTGACAACAACCCAAAAACATCGACAAGCAAGGGAGAATTGCAAAGCAAAGCAAAGGCTGCTGTTGTGATCAGTGACAAAGATTGTTAATAGGACATAAAATTGTCGGAAACCAAATCAACAAAACATATTAGCTACAATTGGATGATGGCATGCAAGAGAAAACAACCTTGTTTCTATGAACTGGGGGAGAGATGGGACACTTCTGGTTACAGATTTCTCTGAGTATTCGGAGGGTGCCTTAAATCCATAAGAATCCTCCTTACAACTGGGTCATCTTAAATATTCCGGGGAGGGCACCTTACACATTTGGTAAGGACCCATTGTGTTTTTTGGGCACAATGAAAGGTCTCTGCAAATCTCTGACATGTCCTTAGGTATGGTAGTGCGGCCCTTAGACCTGGGTGTTGGTGTTACTACAATTCAGTGCTGCCTTCAACTGTTGCCTCAGGTGGGTGCCTTATTCTGCTCGTAAAGTCCCTGTCCCCGCGGGCCTTACCTAGCACAAACTAGTCAAGGCACCCCGCATGCTAACTTGGTTGAACCAGCACCTACACTCACTATTGGTACATCTACCAAATTGGCAATGCCATAGAAGCCTTTTGCAAAAATTGAGGCTTATTAAACATTGCTATAGGTTGCTCAATGCCCCTTGACTACATTGGCCAATGTGAATTTTTCACCTTATAACCAAAAACAAATGGTGGTGAAATTTTTTGTTCAATTCTTTTTAAGAACTCAATCCAAGGAAATTGTTTTGTGTTTGGCCATAGGATAAATTTTGCAAAATTGTTGTGTTATTTGCACCCCACTTCGATTAAGGATGTGTTTAATGATGGCTAGAGTAATTTTCAAGGCACTTTTACAAGGTAGTTGTTTGCTCATAAATGTAATGAAGAAACATAATAAAGGAAAAATTACATACCATTTAACAAAAAAAAAGATTGGTAATAGGGGTTTAAGAATGCATTTCTACAAAAAAAAATCTAAAATACAACACAAGTAATGGGTCTAGGGTGTAAAATGGCCCAATAAATGGGTAATTTGTAGACCACAAAGAAATGTTTCCTATTAGTGTGGTTTAATTGCAAGATTACAAAAATTTAAGGTTTTGGGTACAAACAATGTTTTGAATACACAATTATGGCCTCAACACTTAAAGCACAACATCTTTGCATCCCAAGACAAAACACTTATATAAATGGCCATAAATAGCATGCAAATTTGCCTAAGCACATTGGATTCTTGCCAAACCAAAAATTGTAAACACATGTTAATCATAATAAAAGCACACATTTGAATAAATTTTCAGACTTTTCATTTTTCAATCATCACTCCAACAATGTCATCATTGGGTGAAACACATTAAAGGTAAACCACTTTTGGCCCAAAAAATATGTGTAACAAGTATTGTAATATATAGTAAATTAAAATCTTGACGACATTTTTTGACTATTTTACACACAAGAAAAAAACTTAAAAATTTACATGACTACATTTTGGAATTCAAATTCACTTTTTTGAATTAAAAATAATTTTCATTCAATAGTTAGATGAAAAGGATTGGCAAAAATCAATATGTATAGAATATATAATTTACATTTTTTTGACAATCATAGGGCCTCTTGTTTATGGTTCATAAAACATTACCAAAAATAAGAAAAATTTAAAAATAATGCAATGCATAATTATAAAATCTCTTCTTTCTTATATGGTAATGATTATTAAAAATGCCCAAAAACACATTTTTTAATGAAATTTCATCCAAAATTTTTTAACTTATAAATGGTCTTAGATTTAATTGATGTATATCAATATCATTCACCATTAAAAAAAACTTAGTTGAAAATTTTCATTCACAACCCTAGTTTTGAAGTATACATGTAATTTTTCAAACTTTGTGACGAGTATTAATTTTTCACAAATATATTTCATATGTTCATTTTTTCAATGTTTTTTGAATTTTTAAATGAATTGATTTGCTTCAAGCAAAATTAATGTAAGATGTGATGTCCATATGTTACCAAAAATTTATTTATAGAAATGTTATATTTGTGATTACAATTTTTGGCAGGCTTAATATGCTTTCACCCCATTATCCAACTTTGTGAAGATGATTTTCAAGATTTCTTAGAACGTATGTTTATTAGTTTAAAATCATTAGAGGAAATAGAAATGAGAAATGAATAAGTCTACAATTAGAACAAGGGGAAGGACATGTCAAAGTTGAAGCTAGTTTACAAGATTGCCAAGTATAATCAAGTTTACATGATCAATTCATATAAACATTAGCTGTAGAAAAAAAAAAACCAATTATCTAAATAGGCTACACTAAGAAAATTTCAACATATATCTCTATCATCATTAGATTTAATAGTCTAAAGACAAGGAGTTCAAATAGCTTTAACTCTCATAGATTTCAACAAGTTATAGGCCATAAAATTAACTTCACACCAATGGCATGCACATCAATTACAAATGTTAATTTAGAGTGGGCTAACTTTGCAATAATCTATGCAATGATTTCTTTTAACCAACCTATGGAGAGTCACACACTTTTGCATTCTCTAAACCTAGCACATTTTTTGAAATCTTGGGTTGAAGGTTGAAGCTTATGTTTCTTATAGGTCCCAATTAAATCCCCCTGGCTAGGGTCATTAAACAAAGGACTACCATAGTGTCAATTGTACCTCATAGATGAAAAAATGGATTGTAGGAACAACCGATAGAAGATAAGGAAAATAACTCACCTATATTTACAATATAAACAAACAAATCAATAAAAACCATGTTGTTGCTACATTAACCCGATGAAAAAGATGGACATCTAAGGCCTTGGGAAAAGCAATGAATGTATTAGAAAGAGGTAAAAGTCTTTGAAAAATAAAAATAAAAATTGGCACATCATCACAAACTTACCAGGCTTCATAGGTTCATATAGATTTTGTGTGATATCCAATTTTCATAGGTTCATACAATAATCATATGAATTCCATGTTATGGTTAATATGAAAGATATGTGTACTATTCAAAATATTAAATATTCAAATGGATGAGACATTGTTTTTGTGTGACATAGGTGAATGTTCATTTTTAATACACAAAATTTGCATAATTTTATGTAAAAATAGATCACAATAATTGCATAAATTTAGTTTAAATGTAAATTGTACATGTTTTACATCAAGACATCACAAGTAAAAAAAACAAATCGTGTGTGTGTATGTGTGTGTGTGTGTTTCATGTTATTATTACACTTTGAAGCCCATGAATTTTGCACAAACATATTGTTTTACGATTTTCACACAAATTCCATTGAAAGTTTGTGATAATACCATTGACCTTTCTTTTAGATAAATTGAATGGTAAAACAAAATCAAGGAATCTAGGCCACAAGGTGTGTTAATTAACAAGGAGGACAAAACACTCACAACTTGGATTTTGGGTATGTAAGAACGTGGAATCTCAATTACTTTGCAATACCTCAAAATGAAAGTGGCAAAATTGATTAAAACCATACCCAACCCCTTCAAGGATGGAATTATTGGGAATTCACGGTGGTATTAATTCAAGTGTCAACATACAAAACTAAGTAACAACTTGCAAAAGGATTAGACATTTGCAAAGCGCAAGGTTTCACAACTTAATCATGCAACTCATTTTATCAGAACTGACATGCCCTACACACTTTACACAACTATAGTCTAGATCACATATGGAATTCAAACAAACTAGGGATTTAAATGGGGCATTTGTTAAAGGCCAAGGTTCTTGTGAAAAAAAAATCACAATAGGTTTACAACACCATTCTTAAATCTAGATAATGGCCAACAATAAATTGTTCCATAAACATAATAAAGGGTCATTGGCCAAGATTTTAAATATTCAAGGTGAGCAAATCAAAGATGATTACATCAAACAATACAATGATGATTATAATGGAGCAACTAGTGAACAAGAACAATATAGAATTGCCACACAATTATTGAACATAGTAGCAACAATATAAAAGTTCAAAATTAAAAAATGGTGATGAACATGAACAACCAAATGTAAGTTAATATGTGTAGGATTTCTACTACCATGCATGAAACTAGGCAAACATAAGTTTTCTATGACTTAATTATTGACCTAGATGGATTTAAAATTGAAGTGCAAGAACTTGAAAATTTAAAAACACCATTATCTTTTGCAAATTTGTTATCCGTACTATGTTTACTTATATGGGAGACAAGGGGCAAAGAACTATTAATGGACTATAACCAATCACATGTAGTAACAAATGAAAGCATGGTAAAGTATACATAAAAAATAGATAAAAAGAAAATAAAAAATGTTGCAATTTTTTCCACAAGTAGAGGAAAATAGATTGAAAATAATTTAATATAAAATAGTAAAAACATGGTGCTTTTTTTTGAGTTTATAGTGAGGTGATTACAAAAAATTTAAAAATTTTGGCACAATAAAAGTAAATAACAAGTTTGTTTGAGAATGACTAGTCAAATTAAGTTGAAACATATTTTTCCATTAGAAGTTTGATGCATTGTACTAAAAGACTTAGACTTAGAGACCTTACAAATACATTTAAAAAGTACATCATGTTAAAAATGGAGAATATTCAATAATTTATCTACTTTCACCTACTTGTACAAGTTTGGACAACCTAAACAATAGGAAAAATCTATAAAAATAATAATATTTGAATGCATATTAAATATGCAATTAATCAACATCATTGTGATAATATTAAATATTATCCTTACGATGACCATTAAATTCTTTAAAAATTTACTTTCAACACATTAAAACTTGTTTATTTTTTGTGACAAGGAGTAATGATTATTTACTTTACCTTACTAACACCCTAACATTCACATAATAATTTAAATTTTTTTGAAGGAAAATGTTAAGCAAGGAAATAATAGAAGAAATCAAACAACAAAAATGAAAAAGGGGGGATGACAAGAGGGCTTGACAAGTTGCCAATTCCCTTATAATAACCAAATGAATAGCTCAAATTTTGGTGAACAATTGATATAAAGCATATTTCATAATAACTTGGTTTATAATTGCAATAAAGGAAGTTGGGGATAGATTTCACAATAACTTTGTAGAAAGTTTGAAAGCCCATCTTTATTCTATAAGGGCATCAATATCAGGGTTGTAACATAAGCTAAAAAATATGTAAGGCCAAGAGCTTGAACGAAGGTGAAGGGACATATTGCAACAAGACTACAATCCACCTTCTTAAATGAATCAACATTCAAGAAAGGTGGGGGGGGGGGGGGGGTGAAAACCTTTATAAAAAAAGAAAAAGACAAAATAAAGGAGAGGAAAATTTTTTGGAAAAAAAAGAGAAAAA
>Ga0116227_10002679_pt1 | contig 40179 bp, 35 predicted proteins | sample S1TSphgellanicum_FD_89693 | JGI IMG/M metagenome (GOLD analysis project Ga0116227, IMG submission 89693) | Host-associated microbial communities from peat moss isolated from Minnesota, USA - S1T2_Fb - Sphagnum magellanicum MG | ecosystem: Host-associated > Plants > Peat moss > Unclassified...
GATGAATCCCCTGGCACGCGCGCTGCGCCTGCCCTCCTTGCTGCTGTTGTCGGCTGCTTCCAGCCTGGTCTCTACCCCTTTGCTGGCCGAGAATCTTCAGCTTGCGGCTGCCACCGAAGGTGCCGTCGAAGGCCATTTGCGCGATAGCGCAGGCTCCCCTTTTGCCAACGCTGAAGTGCGCCTGTACGACAGCAATGGCGCGCCAATCGGCAGCACCAATGCCGACGCCAGCGGTCGCTTCCACTTCCACGGCCTGCAGCCGGGCAGCTACCGCATTTCGCTCAAGCGTCCTGGCTATGCCGACAACGACACGACTGTTGTCGTCCGTGCAGGCCAGGAAACCCATGCAGACCTGCAACTCCTTGCACAGCTGCAAACCGTTACCGTAACGGCCGAACGCATGGAACATGCGCGCAATTCCCTGTCGCCCAGCACCGGCAGCAGCCAATATGTATTTGACCAGGCCACGATTGAAGCCCTGCCGCAAGGCAAGAACACGCCATTGAATCAACTGCTGCTGCAAGCCCCTGGCGTGGTCAATGATTCCTTTGGACAGCTCCATGTACGCGGCGACCATTCGGATCTTCAATACCGCATCAACGGCATCATCATTCCGGAAGGCATCACCGGCTTTGGCCAGGTGCTGGATACGCGCTTCGCCAACCAGGTGAGCCTGCTCACTGGCGCCCTGCCAGCGCAGTACGGCTATCGCACGGCCGGCATCATCAACATCACGACGGCGAATACGTTTGATGGTGGCAGTGTCAGTGTTTACGGTGGCAGCCATGGCACGTTCAATCCGAGCATCGAATACGGCACCACCACCAAAGATGGCGTCAGCATCTATGGCACCGGCCAGTTCCTCAGCAGTCTGGTGGGGATTGAAGCACCCACCGACAGCTATCGCCCGATTCACGACAAGACGCAGCAGGGCAAGGGCTTTGGCTATCTGTCGTTCTATCCCGCCGAAGACATGAAGGTCAGTGTTCTCGCAGGCACCAGCTTCGGCAAGTACGAGATCCCCAACAATCCGGGACAGACCCCTGATCCGGACTACTGCGCGCAACTCGGCGGCAGCAGCTGCAGCTTTGATTCCAGCAACCTCAACGATCGCCAGTACGAGCGCAACACCTACGGACTGGTCGCCTTGCAGGGACAATCCGGTGCGCGGCTCACCTATCAAGTCGCCGCGTTCTCTCGCATCAGCTCGGTGGAATTCCTGCCGGATAACGAGGGTGAACTCGCGTTCAATGGCGTTGCTGCAAATATCTACCGGCGCAGCACCACCGCCGGATTGCAGAGCGATCTCGGCTACCGGATCAGCGACGATCACACCCTGCGCGGTGGTGTTTTCTTCAGCAACGAGAACGACGTCTCCAACAACACCTCGCAGGTATTCACCACCGACGCCAGCGGCAACGTCAACGGCGGCCCGGTCACCATCGTCGACAACAATCCGAAGAGCGGCAACCGGCTGTTTGGCGTCTACGCACAGGACGAGTGGGACATCACCGATGACCTCACGCTCAACTACGGCCTGCGCTATGACAAGCTCAATGCCTACATCAACGCCAGCCAGCTCAGTCCGCGTCTCGGCATGATCTGGAATGCTTCATCGGCCACCGTGGTCCATGCAGGCTATTCACGCTATTTCACACCGCCGCCGAATGAGCTGATCAGCAACGCCACGATCAGCAAGTTCAACAACACGACCAATGCACAGAGTGGCGCGAACGATCCGGTGCAGGCTGAACGCACGCATTATTTTGATGTGGGCGTGACGCACCAGTTCACTCCCAAGCTGAATGTCGGCATCGACAGCTACTACAAGATCGTCCGCGGACTGCTTGATGAGGGCCAGTTCGGTTCCGCGCTGATCTACACACCGTTCAACTATGCCAAGGGCCGCATCTACGGCCTGGAAGTGACGACGACGTATCGCGATGGCGCATTCAACGCGTACAACAACATGGCGCTGTCACGCGCACAGGGCAAGGGCATCAACTCTGCACAGTTCAACATTGATCCTGCGGCGCTGGCCTATACGCAGAACAACTACATCTATGTGGACCATGATCAGCGCTTCACGGGCTCGGCTGGGGTGTCGTATGCCTGGAACGGTACGACCTATGCCCTGACCAATATTTATGCGAGTGGCCTGCGCACGGACAGCGCCACGGTTCCGAACGGTGATCGCCTGCCGTTCTACAACCAGCTGGATGCCTCGGCTCAACGCAACGTCAATGCGCCGGTGCTGGGCAAACTGGATCTTCGCTTGACGGTGATCAACCTGCTGGATCGCCGCTACGAAATCCGCGACGGTGAAGGCGTTGGTGTTGGCGCACCGCAGTTCGGTCCGCGCGCCGGCGTGTTCCTCGGCATCAAGAAGGACATCTAAAGAAAAACCCTCCACCCGGCCTGCTGCAGACCGGGTGGAGGGTGATGTTGCTGCTGCCTTATGCGCTCAGCGCTTCCGGCTTCGAATCCGCCGCCATCTTGCGCAGGAACGCGAAAGCCTGTGACCAGTAGAGTCGGGAATTTTCACGCCAGGCAAAAACGTGGAAGGCGTGGATCTCGCGCGGGTAGTAATGCACTTCCACCGGGACATCGAGACGCTCGCAGGCGCGATGCAGGCGCTGCACATCCTCGCAACAGACATCCCAGGTCCCCACGCCAGAGAATACCGAGGGGAACGGCTTGTCCGACGCGCCGCACTCTTCCAGCACGCGGATCGGATCCGCCATCATCGTTTGCGCACTCGGCTGCACACGGCTGGAACCCAGATAGGCCTTGGCAATATCACGTGCCGCACGCAACGCCAGCCAGCCTGCACCCGGATTGTTGCTCTGGCGCGCGGCGTTGGTGACCTGCAGGTAAGGCATGATCGGCTTCACGCCAATGATCTTGGCCTTGGCGTTGTAAACCTTCTTCGCCCAGGACTCGGGGCGCTTGTAGCTGGCTGCAATCGCGACTGACAAGGCAAGATTGCCGCCCGCCGATTCACCCGCCACGACAATGCGATTGGGGTCGCCACCAAAACGCGCGCAATTCTCGGCAACCCAGACAAAGGCCGCGCAGGCATCTTCATGCGCGCAGGGAAACTGGAATTGCGGCGCCAGCCGGTAATCGATGTTGAACACCAGGTACTGCCCGCCCCAGGCGCAGGCGCGGGCAATGCCGCGATGCGTATCCTTGGAGCAGAGGCTGAAGGCGCCGCCATGGATGTAGAGCAGCACCGGCATCGGCCGCGCTGCAAACTGTGGACGGTACACATCCAGCTTGTTGAAGGGATGGGGTCCGTAGGACAGGTTGCGGATCACTTCGACGTTGTCGCGCAGCAGGCGCGAGCGCGACATCTGTTCCGTGAGCGCCGTTGCCAGCTTCAGTGTACGGTTCAGCGCCCGGCGCCTGAATGAAGGACGCTTGCTGAACCGCGGATCATCGACCGCTACTGCCATGATGCGACTCCCAATTAGCCAGTGGTACGGCTACCCCATGTACAGCTCGCCGTGGTTCCGTCTACGCGGAATCTGTCGGCGTATTGTTTCTCAGGTCTTGGGCAGTGTGACGCCCTTTTGTCCCTGGTATTTGCCCCCTCGGTCGGCATAGGAGGTTTCGCAGATCTCATCCGATTCCAGGAACAGGAACTGTGCAACGCCTTCGTTGGCGTAGATTTTCGCGGGCAGCGGCGTGGTGTTGGAGAATTCCAGCGTCACGTGGCCTTCCCATTCCGGCTCCAGCGGCGTCACGTTGACGATGATGCCGCAACGCGCGTAGGTGCTCTTGCCCAGGCAGATGGTCAGCACGCTGCGCGGGATCTTGAAATATTCGACGGTGCGGGCCAGCGCGAAGGAGTTTGGCGGAATCACGCAGCAGTCGCCCTTGAAGTCGACAAAGCTCTTCGGGTCAAACGCCTTCGGATCAACGATGGTGGAGTTGATATTGGTGAAGATCTTGAACTCGTCCGCGCAGCGCACGTCGTAGCCATAGCTGGAGGTGCCGTAGGACACGATCTTGTGGCCGTCTGCAGCGACACGTACCTGCCCGCTTTCAAACGGCGAGATCATGCCCTGCTGCTCCGCCATCCGGCGAATCCACTTGTCCGATTTGATGCTCATTGTTTCCGTACTCTGGTTTTAGGTCACCGCGTTTGCCGCGGTCACTGCTTAATCTTCGCTGATCTCAATCTTAGGGAATGCCGCCCCTGCCGCGCCATAGGCCAATCTTGCTGTCGCCTTACGGGCGATGTCGCGGTAGCGCTGGGCGCTGTCGGATTCGGGTTCCGCAATCACCGTCGGCGTGCCGCTGTCGGCCTGCAGGCGGATCGAAGCCTGCAGCGGCAACTGGCCGAGTTGCTCCACACCGTACTGCGCGGCTAATTTTTCGCCACCGCCTTCACCGAAGATGGCATCGTGGTGTCCGCAGTTGGAGCAGATGTGATAACTCATGTTTTCGACCACGCCGAGCACGCTGACTTCCACGCGCTGGAACATCGCCAGGCCTTTGCGCGCGTCGAGCAGCGCAATGTCCTGTGGCGTGGTGACGATCACGGCGCCGCTGATCGGCACGCGCTGCGACAGCGTCAGCTGGATGTCACCGGTGCCTGGCGGCAGGTCAACGACCAAATAATCGAGGTCTTCCCAGTCCGTCTCGTTGAGCAGCTGCGACAGCGCCTGCGTCGCCATCGGGCCGCGCCAGATGCTGGGCTGCTCTTCGTCAATCAGGAAACCAATGCTCATCACCTGGATGCCGTGGGCGGCGACCGGGTGCATGCGCTTGCCATCCGACGAGGTCGGGCGGGTCTTGCCGACGCCGAGCATGCGCGGCTGGCTGGGGCCGTAGATGTCGGCGTCGAGCACGCCGACGCGCGCGCCTTCCAGGAACAGGGCCAGCGCCAGGTTGGCGGCGACCGTCGATTTGCCGACGCCGCCCTTGCCGCTGGCAACCGCGATGATGTTGCGGATGTTGGGCAGCGGCTGCAGGTTCTTCTGCACCGCGTGGGACTTGATGCTCCAGCCGATCTTGATCTCGGCGTCGCTGTCGACCGTCGCCTTCAGGTGCTGGCGGATGTTCTCGATCATAACCGCGCGATAGCCATTGGCGGGGAATCCCAGTTCGAGTTCCACGCGGGGCTTGCCCAGCCACTTCATCTCGACGCTCTTCACCGCCCCGGCGGCGACCAGGCCACGGCCAATCAGCGGGTCCACATAGCTGTCCAGCGCGGCCATCAGGGAATCTTGGTTCAACGACACTTCACTTACCGGTTGTAGCTCTAGGGGCAAGTCCGTATTGTCCCGCATGGCGCCACCCTTGAATACTCTTGCGCTTTATAAAATTTTAGGCCCCATGAACGGACCCACCAGCTTCTTTTGGCACGATTACGAGACTTTTGGGGCTGATCCGGCCCGGGATCGCCCGTCCCAGTTCGCTGGCCGGCGCACCGACGCCGAGCTCAACCCCATCGGCGAACCCCTGATGGTCTACTGCCAACCGGTGCTGGACGTACTGCCGCACCCGGACGCCTGCCTGATCACCGGCATCACCCCGCAGGAGGCCCAAGCCAAGGGCGTGCCGGAACCCGAATTCGCCCGCCAGATCCTTGAGGCCTTCAGCCAGCCCGGCACCTGCGCCGCCGGCTACAACTCGATCCGCTTCGACGACGAGGTCTCGCGCAACCTGTTCTACCGCAATTTCTACGATCCCTATCAGCGCGAGTGGTTTGGCGGCAATTCCCGCTGGGACCTGATCGACGTCATGCGCCTCTGGCACGCGCTGCGACCGGACGGGCTGGTCTGGCCCAAGCGTGAAGACGGCGCCACCAGCTTCCGCCTCGGTGATCTCAGCGGCGCCAACGGCATCATCCACGAACATGCGCATGACGCCCTCTCTGACGTCGACGCCACCATCGGTCTCGCCCGCGCCCTGCGCCAGGCCCAGCCGCGCCTGTTCGAACATGCGCTGAAACTGCGCGACAAGAAATTTGCCGCGACCCTGTTCAACCTGCGTGAGATGACGCCGGTGCTGCACGTCTCCTCGAAAATCTCCGCCGCACGCGGCTGCATCTCAGTGATCGCGCCGCTGGCGATGCACCCGACCAACAACAACCAGGTCATCACCTACGACCTCAACGTGGATCCGACCGAGCTGCTGGAGCTGGACGAAGACGAACTCCACGACCGCGTCTTCACCAGCGAAGCCGATCTGCCGGAAGGCCTGAGCCGAATCCCGCTCAAGGGCGTGCATCTCAACAAGAGCCCGATGCTGGCGCCGCTGTCGACTCTCAATCCCGAACAGGCGGAGCGCTGGGGCATCGACCTCAATCGCTGCCAGGAACATCGCGCGATCCTGTTGCGCGTGCGTGAAGCCCTCGCCGAGAAAGTCCGTACGGTGTTCTCCGCGCCGGAGTACGAGGAGCGCGATCCGGAGCTGTCCATCTACGGCCAGTTCCTGCCCGATGCCGACAAGCCTCGTTTACAACGCGTGCGTGATGCTGCGCCGGAGACACTTTCCCAATTCCAGGGCATGTTCAGTGATGCGCGCTACAACGAGCTGCTGTTCCGCTATCGCGCAAGGCATTATCCGAAGACGCTGAACGCCGATGAGCAGGCACAATGGCATGAGTTCGTTACCCGCAAACTGGATTTCGATACGGGATTAGCGTCGCTGACGCTGGAGCAGTATCAGGATCTGCTCACGGAATATCAGGCTCAGGAAAAAGATCCGGCGAGACGCCAGATCCTCGATGCGCTTGCGGCCTGGCCGCAGGAATCAGGGCTGCTGGATTTCCTCAAGAGCTGATTTGTAGGGTAGGTAGAGCGCAGCGAAACCCACCATTTTTTCGACATGCGATATCGGTGGGTTTCGCGATGCTCTACCCACCCTACAGCGCCAATCCGTAGGGTGCGCCATGCGCACCATTACTATTATCTGAAGTCGGTGCGCACGGCGCACCCTACCGCTTGATCTCTGGCGATTTGATCACCATCATCTTCCTCACCTGCATGTCATGCAGCGTATGCGGGATGCCGCCGACGCCATAACCCGACTGGCGAAGACCGGCAAAGGGCATCCAGTCCACACGGAAGGCGGTGTGATCGTTGACCATTACGGCAGAGGCATCGAGACGCTCGCCGCAACGCAAGGCGGTGTCGATATCACGCGTGAATACCGCCGCCTGGAACGCAAAGGGCAGGCGGTTGGCTTCGGCAATCGCCGAATCCATTTCATCGAAGGTGTACACGCACACGACCGGGCCAAAGACTTCGTGGATGGAAACCTTGGCATCCGGCGCCGGATTGAGCAGCACGGTCGGGGCATAGCAATGATTTGGAAGGCGGCGGCCACCGCAGAGGAGTTCCGCGCCGCCATCGAGTGCTTCATTCACCCATTTCTCGATGCGATCCACTTCAGCGGGATCAATTAGCGGGCCAACCTCCGTCTCTGCCAAGGTGGGATCGCCCACGACCAGCTTCTTCGCGGCCTCGGCCAATTGCGCGGAGAATTCCTTGACGATTTTTCGGGCGACGAAGACACGCTGCACCGACACGCAGACCTGTCCTGCATGGTAGAAGCCGCCCTTGGCGAGCAGCGGTACCGCCTGCGCCAGATCGGCATCGGCAGCGACGATCACCGGCGCGACGCCGCCATGCTCCAGTGCGCAACGCGCGCCGGGCGCGAGCTGGGAGCGCAGGTTCCAGCCGACCTTGGCACTGCCGATAAAGCTCAGGAATGCGACGCGCGTATCCGCCGCGAGCTTGGATGACAGCTCGTTGTTCTCCGGCATGAGCGGCTGGCACCACTCGGCGGGCAGGCCGACTTCACGCAGGATTTCAACAAAGCGCATGCACATCAACGGCGTGGTGCGCGCGGGCTTGACGATGACCGGACAACCCGCGGCCAGCGCGGGGCCGACCTGGTGCACGATCAGGTTGAAGGGATGATTGAAGGCACTGATCGCGACGACGACGCCAATCGGCTCCAGCTGGGTGAAGGCGATGCGATTGGCACTGGAGGCGGTCACGCCCATCGGGATCACTTCGCCGGCATCGGCACGCAGGGTCTCGACGCAGATCTTCAGGCAGTCAATCGCCCGCGCGATTTCGACCTTGGAGTCCGGCAAGGGCTTGCCACCCTCGCGGGCGGATTCCAGTGCCAGGGTTTCCGTACGCTCACGGATCAGCGCCTGGGCCTTTTCCAGGATCTCGATGCGCTTGGCGCGCGGCAGCCAGCCGTCACGATTGCGGAACAGTGCGTACGCGGTGTCCAGCGCCTGCTCCACCGTGGCGGCGTCCGCCAGCGCCACTTCACCAATGGGGCTGCGATCCCACGGCGCTACCACGGCCAGTGGCCCGGCGGCGCTTTTTGCGCCGGGAATCATCAGTTCGAATTTGTTCATGCCTGCCCCTGCTTGTCATGAGGCAAGCATAAAAGAAAAACAGCAAGGAAATATTGAATCCCAACTTGTAGGAGCGTCTTGTCCTTGTCCCCACAAAAAAGCCGCCTCGCGGCGGCTTCTTTGTTACATCGAGCCGCTTTACTTCTTGTCGCCTTCGAGCCAGCGCGAAACAAAACCTGCAATCAGCGCACCTGCAATCGGCGCAACCCAGAACAGCCAGAGCTGCTGCAGCGCCCAACCACCGACGAAGAGCGCCTGGCTGGTGCTGCGCGCCGGGTTCACCGAGGTATTGGTGACCGGAATGCTGATCAGGTGGATCAGGGTCAGGCCCAGGCCAATGGCGATCGGGGCAAAGCCCTTCGGCGCACGGTCAGAGGTCGCGCCCAGGATGATGATGAGGAACATGAAGGTCATCACCACTTCACTCACCAGACCCGCTTCCATCGAGAAACCACCGGGGGAATGCTCGCCGAAACCGTTGGCGGCAAAGCCCGAGGCTACCAGATCAAAACCTGGCTTGCCGCTGGCAATGCAGGCCAGCACCGCAGCGCCCGCGATACCGCCCGCCACCTGTGCAACCACGTAAGGGAGCAGATCGCCACCGGAGAAACGACCGCCGGCCCAGAGACCGAAAGACACCGCCGGATTCAAATGGCAGCCCGAGATATGGCCAATGGCATACGCCATGGTCAGAACGGTCAGGCCAAAGGCCAGCGCGACACCTGCGAAGCCGATTCCCAGGCTGGGGAACGCCGCGGCCAGTACCGCACTGCCACACCCACCCAAAACCAGCCAGAACGTGCCGATAAATTCGGCACCCATACGCTTGCTGATAGGCATTCTAGAAACTCCTCTATAAATGTTATGACGCCCCAAAGGCGCGAGAAATTACTGCAAACCCCTAATGCGAAACTGTGCGGCAGTACCGTCGTGTCATAATTTGCGGCCTTTATCGCTTTTAGCCCTTCTCATATGACGCGCCGTATTCTAGTCACTAATGCCCTGCCCTATGCCAATGGCCCGATCCATCTCGGCCACATGGTGGGTTACGTCCAGGCCGACATCTGGGTGCGCTACCAGCGCATGCAGGGTCACGAGGTGCACTATGTCTGCGCGGATGACGCCCACGGCACGCCGATCATGCTGGCGGCCGAAAAGGCGGGGGTAACGCCGGAAGCCTTCATTGAAGAGATCCGCGTGCAGCACGCACGCGACTTTGCCGACTTCCACGTCAACTTTGATCACTACCACTCGACGCACTCGGAAGAAAACCGCGAGCTGTCGGAGTCGATCTACAAGGCGCTGAAAGCCGCAGGCGCGATTGCCAGCCGCGAGATCCAGCAGCTCTACGATCCGGTCAAGAACATGTTCCTGCCGGACCGCTACATCAAGGGCGAGTGCCCCAAGTGCGGCACTGCGGACCAGTACGGCGACAACTGCGAGAACTGCGGCGCGGCGTATTCGCCCACCGACCTGAAGAATCCGCACTCCGTTGTCTCCGGCGCTACGCCGGTGATGAAGGACTCCGAGCATTACTTCTTCGAACTCGGCAAATTCCAGAGTTTTCTGGAGAGCTGGCTGAATGGCGATGTCGCGCATCCCGCCGTCAAGGCCAAGCTCAAGGAATGGTTTGCCGCGGGCCTGAAGGATTGGGACATCTCGCGCGATGCACCCTACTTCGGCTTTGCCATTCCCGACGCACCGGGCAAGTTCTTCTATGTGTGGCTGGACGCGCCGATTGGCTACATGGCCAGCTTTAAGGCCTTATGTAACTCTGGCAAAAAGCCCGAACTCACTCCTGAAATTTACAATAAGTTCTGGACAGACGAACAGTACGCCGAACTTCATCATTTTATTGGCAAAGACATTGTCAATTTTCATGGCCTATTTTGGCCTGCAATGTTGAACGGCGCGAAACTGAGAGCACCGAAAAAACTTCACGTCAACGGCTATCTCACCGTCAACGGCGCCAAGATGAGCAAGAGCCGCGGCACCTTCATCAAGGCCCGCACCTATCTCAATCATCTGACACCGGAATACCTGCGCTACTACTTTGCTGCCAAGGTTGGCGCGGGCGTGGATGATCTGGATCTCAACCTGGATGATTTTGCGGCGCGCATCAACAGCGATCTGGTTGGCAAGTATGTGAACATTGCTTCGCGCTGTGCCGGCTTTATCATTAAACATTTCGATTCGACGCTACCTTCGGGATACGACAAAATCCCTGCAGACGATGCGATTGGAATACTTCCCTCACTGAGTCCTAACACGTTCAATACTGTGTCGGGCATGGATGTCGTACGTGCAGCAGAGCTGAATCTGGACGGCCTGATACATCCAATAGCCCAGCTATACGAACGTGGGGACTACTCCAACGTTATTCGTGAAGTCATGGAATACGCCGACGACGTGAATCGATACATTCACAACTATGCTCCATGGAGCTTAGCCAAGGAGTCCGATCAGTTGCGCTCAGAGTCGCAGTTGCATCAACTATGTGGCCTCTTTATTAATGCGTTCAGGCTACTAACTGTTTATTTAAAACCCGTGCTACCCAAGCTCGCCGAGGAAGCTGAGCACTTTCTTGCAATACCTGCGCTGACTTGGGCTGATGCCGCACAACCATTATTTGGCCATAAGATTCGTCCTTACGCCGCACTCGTCACCCGCATCGAAAAGAAATCCACCGACGCCATCGTCGCCGAAGAACTGGCCAGCGCGCCACAAGAGAAAAAGCCCGTGACGACCGAAGCCCCAGCCAAACCTGCCGCCGCGCCCCAGCCTGCTGCCGCTGACAACAGCTACATCTCCATCGATGACTTCGGCAAGGTGGATCTGCGCATTGCACGCATCGCCAACGCTGAACACGTCGAAGGCGCGGACAAGCTTTTGCGATTGACGCTGGACCTCGGCGAATTGGGCCAGCGCCAGGTGTTTGCAGGCATCAAGTCCGCCTACGCACCGGAAACGCTGGTCGGCCGCCTGACCGTGATGGTCGCCAACCTGGCTCCGCGCAAAATGAAATTCGGCATGAGTGAAGGCATGGTGCTGGCCGCCAGTGGCGATGCCGGCGGCCCGTTCATCCTCTCGCCCGACAGTGGCGCGCAGCCCGGCATGAAGGTGAAGTAAGCGCTTCCAGCGCCTGCTTCACATTGACTTGCGATGACTGCGCTGGCCACCCTCGCCGATCAGATCAACCAACTGCTGCCACAGACGCAGTGCACCAAGTGTGGCTATCAAGGCTGCAAGCCTTATGCGGAAGCGATTGCGAGTGGCGCGGCGCAGATCAATCAATGTCCGCCGGGCGGTGAACTGGGCATCCAGCACCTTGCCGCGTTGCTGCACAAGCCTGCGCTGCCGCTGAATCCCGTCAACGGCATTGCGCAGACGCAGCGACTGACGGCGGTGATTGATGAAACGGTTTGCATTGGTTGCACACTGTGCATCCAGGCCTGCCCGGTCGACGCCATCGTCGGCGCCAACCAGCTCATGCACACCGTCATCACCAGCGCATGCACAGGCTGCGATCTGTGCCTGCCACCCTGCCCGGTGGACTGCATCACGATCGAATCATTGCCTGAAGCCTTGCCGGGATGGACGCAACGCCGCGTGGAAGCGGATCAACTGCGTACACACTACGAGGCCCGCGAACTGCGTTTGCAGCGCGATATCGAAGACAAGGCCAAGGCGCGCGAGCTGAAGAAAGCCGCGATGATTGCTCGCAGCCAATCAAGTGACCCCAGCGAAGCCCCACGCGTACAGGCCAACGCTGCGTATGATCCTGTCGCCGCCGCGCTTGCACGCGTGCAGGCCAAGCGCGCCAGTGAAGCGCCACCGAAGAAGCACTCATGAACCCTGCCAAGCGCCACGAAATTTTCTCGCGCCTGCGCGCGGCCAATCCGCATCCCACCACCGAGCTGTGCTTTAACTCGCCATTCGAGTTACTGGTTGCCGTGGTGTTGTCAGCGCAGGCCACCGACGTCGGCGTGAACAAGGCCACGGCCAAACTCTACCCCGTCGCCAATACGCCCGAAGCCATCCTCGCACTCGGCGAGGCCGGCCTGAAGGAATACATCAAGACGATTGGCCTGTATCAAACCAAGGCCAAGAACGTGATCGGCCTGTGCAAGATGCTGATTGATCATCATGGCAGCCAGGTGCCACACGATCGCGCCGCACTGGAAGCGCTGCCGGGCGTGGGCCGCAAAACCGCCAATGTGGTTTTGAACACCGCCTTCGGCGAACCAACGATGGCGGTCGACACGCACATCTTCCGTCTCGCCAATCGCACCGGGCTTGCGCCCGGCAAGGACGTGCGCGCGGTGGAAGACAAGCTGGTCAAAACCATCCCATCGGAATTCATGCGCGACGCACATCACTGGCTGATTCTGCACGGCCGCTACACTTGCATCGCCCGCAAACCGAAGTGCCCCGAATGCCTGATTCGCGATCTCTGCGAGTTCAAGTCAAAAACCGCCTAGCTCCACGCCGCACCCTTCATCAAGGATCTCCCTCATGATGCTGCCCAATCCCGCCCACCGCCGCCGCGTGCCGTTATTGCCCTTTATGCTGTTCGCCGGCGGCCTTGGCATCTGCCTCTATTACGGCCAGCAGTGGTATGAACTGCCGAAGTACAGCGAGCGCGACATTGACGCCTCAACCGAACTCAACCTTAAGCTCGACCTGCAACATCGCGGCCCCAATCTCCAACCTGCCAGCAAGGACGAACTCGAACGCCTGCGCGCAGGCGTCCGCTACGAGATCACCAGCTCCATCAAGGCCGAACGCGACAAGCTCACCCAGCGTTTTGGCATTGGCCTGATCGCACTGGTATTGGGCCTGGGCCAGCTTGTGATGGCGCGGTTGATGCGGCGCACGCGCTAAAGCGAGCACAAAAAAAGCGCGGCTCAAGGGCCGCGCTTAAAAAAGATGACTACGCCTGAATACTAATTGGGTGGGGGGTTCAAACAGATATCAGTACCGGTGTTTCCGGCGCTTGGCCCTCCAACATCACCGAACGGACTAATAACGCCGGGAGGCGCAACGGCAGGATTTGTGTAATCGCCGCTCAGACCCGGCAACTCAAATACCGCTGTTGTAGTGCCCTGATCACCATTCACCGTAATAGTTGCTGTCACAAAGACCTGTATCCAGAACGCACGGTCTTTATGGTAGATAATACTGAACTGCCCGGTGCCAGTCGGATCAAGTACGACGCTGGATGGAACCGAAGCATCATTTCCCGGCTCCAGCTTGCCGTTCCCGTTGTAATCATTATCAGCCGAATCGAGGATACCGTTGAGATTCAGGTCTTCGTTAAAACAGCCATACGATCTAGTGGTTGCGCAGCCCTGATCGGTTGTGCAGTCAATCTCTTTATGTTGATTCCAACCGTTTTGCACCGGGTACCAATGCCCTTTCTGGTAGGCCACCGCATTCACTACCAGACTTACGGTACTGCCAGCGGGTGGCGGATTGCCCCCTGCATCAGTCACCAGCACTGAATAAGGGAACTGATATTGAGTGCTATTGAGTGCACTAACCGAGTTGCCCGTTCCAAGCGCGATACGAAGTGACAACCCTCCGACCGTCAGATTGGTAGAACCACTCACAGCGCCAATGGTGCCAGTAACTGTCACGCCATTGGCCGAGCTGCTGATTCCACCAGCCTTATAAGTAATCGTGGCTTGGCCGTTGGAGTTCGTCATGGCTGAAGATTGCAGAAGCGATCCTCCCGAGTTATCCGCCGGCAGCGTAAATTGTACAAGCTGATTGGCAGCCGGATTGTTGTTTGGATCTCTCACAGTCGCAGTGATCGCACTGGTTCCGCTGATTGCGACACTGGAAGGGCTGGCCTGCATAGTCACGGACCCCGCCACGGTTGCATTGAACTGCACGTTTGCCGAAGTAGAAATCGCAGGCGAGCAATTCGTACATGTCGCAGTGATGAGTGCACCTCCAGCATGACCCGCGCCTGTAGGCTGCGTAATGCCCACCGTTGCAACACCGCTACCATCAGTCAATGCAGATGTGGCAGAGAGAATACCGCGTGTAGTGTTGAATTGGATTGTCTTCCCGGAGTTGGCGCCGCCAGTGAGTTTTACCGTGATGTTCTGGGTAACGGTCGATGTAGCACCCGTTCCTGAACCACCGGTGACGGCGGCTGGACTCGAGGGAATAACCGTATAGGTACCCGCGTTGGTAACGTTCACTGCGGTTATCACCCCGCTGGTGCCGATGCTGCTGACGGTCAACTGGGCCGGAACCGTAGAAGTGCCGCCGCTCACAGTAAGCACATCACCAATTACATATCCAGTACCACCGGAAGCAACGCTAGCGCCAATAGAAAGAGTGCCGACGCCAGCAAACGGAATCTGAGAGTTGGAGTTCGGCGACACAATTGCAAGGTTCTGGGTGGCCACTTGAATTGATGCAGTCGCTATATTCGACGATGACGCACAGATCGTCGGCTGTGCAGTCAGCGTATCGGCACCTGAGTTCGTTGCTCCGTAGGTCACCATCAGCTGACCATTTGCATCCGATTTGCCGCTATTACCAAGCGCCACCGAGTTGCTTTTCGCCGACGTTACTGTGATTCCTGTATTACTGATCGGATTATTCCCCGCATCAGCCAAGGCAATCGTATAACTGGCATTTCCGCTCAACCCTACGGCTGAAGGCCCGGTGAGCGTCAGTTTGGTCCCAGCCTCTACAATCTGGATCGTCGCAGGCGTTGCAGTCCCAGCGGTTGCAGTCACTTTAATGGTCTGGTTGGTCGTATCACCACCGGTATATAGAACCGCTTGCGCCTGCCCTGCGGCGTTGGTCAGCCCGCTATTGAGGACTTGCAGCGCACCGCCGCTGCCGCAGCTGGAGACTGTGGAATCTCGCGCCGCACTGAACTGCACGGTGACATTGGGCAAGATATTGTTCGATGAATCCAGAACAACCGCAGTCAAGGTAACGCCCTGCGCAGGAAGGCTGGCACTGGACTGGAGTTGCGGAGAGCTTGTAATCAGCGTAATTCTTGCTGGAACAGGCGTAGTAGTACCCGTTGTAGTCCCTGTTGTAGTCCCTGTTGTGGTGCCCGTAGTACTACCGGTCGTTCCTCCACCAGAACCGAACCCGGCTTCACCCCCACAAGCCGCAAGCGCAGAAGCCGCCAATACCACAGCCAAAACCTTCAAAAAGCCCTTATTGCCCATCTGATCCCCCGGCGGCGTCAAATGTGACGCATCGCACTTAATTAATTCTTCCGATGCTATATGCAAAAATCAATTGAAACAAGTACGTCGAAAAACAATTGAATCCTTCTTGGAAGCATAAATTTGTAGGCAATTTCCTGCGCATCAGGCCATTACTTCCCTTATCATTCCCGCCATGTCCCCGTAGCTCAGCTGGATAGAGCGGTCCCCTCCTAAGGGACAGGCCACTGGTTCGACTCCGGTCGGGGACACCAAATGACTCCCCCTCGGTGCCGCCTCGCGCTATTCTTCACCTCTTATGCGCGACGCCTCTGAAGCCACTGCTGAATCCGCCAAAGTCATCCGCCTGCGGGCCCGTGCGGATGACCAGTTCCAACTGCAATCGGACTGGCCGCCGGCGGGTGACCAGCCGGCCGCGATCGAAAAGCTGGTGCAGGGCCTTAAGGATGGCCTGACCCATCAGACCCTGTTGGGCGTGACCGGCTCGGGCAAGACCTACACCATCGCCAACATGATCCAGCAGGTGCAGCGCCCGGCCCTGATCCTGGCGCCGAACAAGACGCTGGCCGCCCAGCTCTATGGCGAGTTCAAGGAATTCTTCCCGAACAACGCGGTGGAGTATTTCGTTTCCTACTTTGATTACTACCAGCCGGAAGCTTACGTCCCGTCGACCGATACCTTCATCGACAAGGACAGCGCGGTCAACGAACACATCGAGCAGATGCGATTGTCCGCCACCAAGGCGCTGATGGAGCGCCGCGACGCGATCATCATTGCCTCGGTCTCTGCCATCTACGGCCTCGGCGATCCGGAAAGCTATTTCAAGATGATGCTGCACCTGAACAAGGGCGACCGCATCGGCCAGCGCGACATCATCCATCGGCTCACGTCGATGCAATACACCCGCAACGACGTCGCGCTCGAACGCGGCACTTATCGCGTGCGCGGCGAGATCATCGACATTCACCCGGCGGAAGCCGAAGACGAAGCCGTCCGCGTCGAACTGTTCGACGACGAAGTGGAGACGCTGAGCTATTTCGATCCACTCACCGGCGAGGTTCGTCGCAAGGTGCCGCGGCTGACGGTCTACCCAAAGTCGCATTACGTCACGCCGCGTGAAAAAACGCTGGGCATGATCAGCGAGGTTCGTCGCGACCTGCAGGATCGCCTCGAATACTTCAAGAAGAACGACAAGCTGCTGGAAATGCAGCGCCTCGACCAGCGCACCAACTTTGACCTGGAAATGATCCAGGAGCTGGGTTACTGCTCCGGCATCGAAAACTATTCGCGCTATCTCTCAGGCCGCGCGCCTGGCGAGCCGCCACCCTGCCTGCTCGACTACCTGCCGCCGGATGCGCTCACCATCATTGATGAATCGCATGTGACCACTCCGCAGCTCGGCGCCATGTACAAAGGCGATCGCGCGCGCAAGGAAACACTGGTGCAATACGGTTTCCGCCTGCCTTCGGCGATGGACAACCGGCCGCTGCGCTTTGATGAGTTCGAGCGCATCTGCCCACAGGTGGTTTTTGTTTCGGCGACACCGGGCCCTTACGAAGGACAGAAATCCTCGCAGATCGTCGAACAGGTTGTGCGCCCCACCGGCCTGGTGGATCCGCAGGTCGAAATGCGCCCCGCCCTCAGCCAGGTTGACGACCTGCTCGGCGAAATTCGCCTGCGCGTCGAGAAGAAAGAACGCGTGCTGGTGACGACGCTGACCAAGCGCATGTCGGAAGACCTGACCGATTATCTCGACGAGCATGGTGTCAAGGTTCGATACCTGCACTCTGACGTGGATACGGTTGAGCGCGCCGAGATCATTCGCGATCTGCGTCTCGGCACCTTTGATGTGCTGATCGGCATCAACCTGCTGCGCGAAGGCCTCGACCTGCCGGAAGTTTCGCTGGTAGCGATTCTGGATGCCGACAAGGAAGGCTTCCTGCGCTCCGAACGCTCACTGATCCAGACCATCGGCCGTGCTGCACGTCACTTGAACGGCAAGGCGATTCTCTACGCCGACAAGATCACCAACTCGATGCGCACGGCGATGGATGAAACCGATCGTCGTCGCGCCAAGCAGATCGCCTTCAACGAAGCCAATGGCATCACGCCCAAGGGCGTGCAAAAGCGCATCGCCGATGTCATGCGCCTCGGCTACGAGGAAAGCACGGGCAGCGCCATGGCGATGGCCGCCGAATCCGCCGCGCAGTACAACGTCACCACGCCGGAAAAACTAAGCCGCGTGATCTCCAAACTGGAGAAGGAGATGAAGCAGCACGCGCAGAACCTGGAGTTCGAAGCCGCCGCGCAGAAACGCGACGAAATCCGGAAACTGCGCGATCGCATGATGGTGATTGCTGCTTAATTCGCGGCCTTGCCTTCCACGCGATATCCATCGGTGAGCGTCTGCAGGAAAGCAATCATGTCGCGGATTTCCGCTTCCGTTAATGCCGGCTTGTCACCCGGATTGCCCCCGAACGGTGGCTCGACATTGACGTTGGCCTGATACTCGGCCGGCAGGTCGTTGAATTTTTGCACCTGCCCCTTGGCATTGCGCGGATACCACTTCTGCGGATGCGTATCACGCTGGGCATAAAAGCGCAGAACCTCTTCCAGGCTGTGAAACGCGCCGTTGTGAAAGAACACCTTGCGTGTAGCCACGTTACGCAGAGAGGGCGTGCGGAACCGCCCGCAATACTCCTTGTGATCCTTCAGATCCGCACGCAACGGCCCGCACAGGCCCAGATCGTAATATGTCGCATCAGCATTGGCGGGGATCTTCAAGTTTCGCGGGGCGCCGACAGCGATGTAACCGAAATCGCTGAATGCGGGAAATGCGCCATCCTTGATGGCAGAAGGATGGCAAACAGCGCAATTGCCTTTGCGTGGATCGTTGAACAAGGCCAGTCCGCGCGCCTCTTGCTCATTCAAGGTGGACTGTTTTCTCAACACTGCATCGTACTTGCTGCTGTAAGGATAAAAATCCGCAGGGCTTTGCTGAAAGACTTCCAAGGCCAGTAACGCTGCATTAAAAGCTTGATCATCGGCGTCTAAAACTTTTGGCCCGAAAGCATCTTGAAACGCTTTCGCATATCGAGATTTCCTGATCTTGTCGACCACTGCCGCCGGACTTTCATTGGCCATCTCCAGTGGCGAAAGCAGCGGCAGCTTCGCTTGATCGTGCACGCTATCTGCACGTCCATCCCAGGTGTGGCCACCGGCAGGCCCCTGATCGATGCTGTCGTCACCGTCATCATCAAGAAAGTGCTCGTTGAAGGCAGGCACGTTCTGCATGTAGCGCAATGAAGGCACCGCGCGTACGCCTTGCAGATTCAATTTCGCGCCGCCCATTTGCACAGACAAATGATTGGCAGGTGCGTAGGCGTGCTCCGGACTATGGCAACTCGCGCAAGATACTTTTCCGGAAGCCGACAGCGATGGGTCCATGAACATGGATCGCCCCAAAGCCGTCATCGCGGCCACTGAAGGGCGGCTCTCAAATGTTGTGGTGTAGAACGATTTATCGCTTGGCGAAGCGCTTGCATTTGGCGTGTTTGCAGGCTTTGACGGGCCCGTTGGTGCTGCCGCATCACTGCATGCCGATTGGAAAATGATCAGCGCGAATACACACGCGCCGCGCATCGCGCCTACGAAGGTAAATTGAGTTTGCATATCTTTCTACGTTTAGCAAAGACAAATGACAATGCAATGACGTTATCTTGATGTCTGTTTGATGAATTTATGTATTTTTTATGCCAACGGACATCTGTTTGTCATAGCCCCTCTCGAAGATTGTGAACGCAAATTTCCACATCAACTGGGGACTCAAATGAAATCTGCTTTTCGCTTGTTACCATTCACTGCGGCACTCGCCGTCAGCCTGAGTGCTTGCACCAATAACGATACCAACGATCACAGCGCCGCCGTCACTGCTGCGCTGCAGGACAAGGTTCAGAACATCGTCGTGATCTACGCTGAGAACCGCGCCTTCGACAACACCTTTGGCAATTTTCCGGGCGCCAATGGCTTGAGCACAGTGGTCAACTCCAGCGGCGTGCCAACCTCTACCTACATCGCGCAGAAAGATCGTGACGGCACCACCGTGCTCACCACCCTGCCGCAGACTTGGGGCGGCGTGACGGCTGCCGGCAATCCTACGGTAGTGACGCAAGCTGCAAGCGCAGGTTTGGCCAATGCGCCTTTCTCGATTGAATCCACCTTTGCGCTGACCACCGCCGATGTGACTCGCGATCTCTATCACCGCTTCTTTGAAAACCAGATGGAAATCAACGGTGGCAAGAACGATATGTTCGCCGCATGGGCAGATGCCGGCGGCCTGACCATGGGCCACTGGGACACCAGCAAATCTGCGCTGTATTCCCTGGCCCAGCAATACGTGCTGGCCGATAACTTCTTCGAGGGCGCTTTCGGTGGCTCCTTCCTCAATCACCAATATCTGATCTGCGCCTGCGCACCGTCAGTCTCAACCGCTTACATCACCAGCAACAATCCTTCGGTCAATGTTCTGGGCACTGCAAACTCAGCTGGCGTGCCACAACTGGCCACCAACAGCAGCTCACCCACTTCGGCACTCACTGGCCCTCCGTCGCTCAAGACCGGCAATATCGCGCCGCTCGACTATTTCGGCACGGGTGACGGCTATCGTGCAGTCAACACCATGCAGGCCCCCTACCAACCCAGCGGCAACGCACCTGCAGACATCACTGGAAACGATTCGCTCTACGCCAAAGCCACGGCAGCAACGACCCTGCCGCCGCAAACGCAGACCAATATTGGCGATCTGCTTACTGCCAAGGGCGTGAGCTGGAAGTGGTACGCAGGCTCATGGAATGCCGCACTTGCCGACGGCAAGCAGGATCCTGCCGTAGCGCGCTCGGTCATCTATACCCCCTCGGGCCCTCGCGGCAATCCGGACTTCCAGCCACATCACCAGCCGTTCAACTATTACTCCAAGTTTGATCCGGTGGCCCACGCTGATCTTCGCGCTGCGCATATGAAGGACTACACCGATCTGGTCAACGATGCAGCGGCAGGAACGCTGCCTGCCGTCAGCTTCTACAAGCCACAGGGCAACCTGAACCAGCACGAAGGCTATGCCAACCTGGATGACGGCGACGCACACATCGCCGATCTGGTCAGCAAGCTCAAGGCCAGCCCGCAATGGAACAACATGGTAATTGTCATTACTTATGATGAATTCGGCGGCGTATGGGATCACGTGGCACCGCCCAAGGCCGACAAGCTGGGCCCCGGCACGCGCATTCCGGCGATCATCATCTCGCCACTGGCCAAAGCCGGCACTGTTGATCACACGCAATACGACACCGCGTCGATCCTGCGCCTGATCACGCGTCGTTACGAGCTTGACCCGCTGCCGGGCATCACCGCCCGTGACACAGCACTCAAGAGCAATGGCTTCCCCGCCATGGGCGACTTGACCAACGCACTCAAACTGCAATAAGCACTTGGCAGCAATCAGGAATGGGCAGCTTCGGCTGCCCATTTTTTTCGTACGCCCTTGCATCTATACCCTCGCACCGCTATCCTTCGCGCCCTGTTTGCTTAGGCATCGGCAATAGGCGCGTAGCTCAGCTGGTTAGAGCACCACCTTGACATGGTGGGGGTCGTTGGTTCGAGTCCAATCGCGCCTACCAATTTGGTTTGTTTTCAAAAGGCCACCCTGTCGGGTGGCCTTTTTGTTTGCTCAAAATAACTTTGCCTGACTGCCCTGCCCCGACCTACTACGTTCGGTGGATAGCCCCCGCCCCCGCTTTCCGGACAATGCGTTATCGCGCCGCACTCACCGTGCGGTTCAGAACTATCCGGGGAGATCCATGCGCTTTCAATTTCGCACGCTGTGCGTGTCATTACTGCTGACGCTCACCTGCGGCAGCGCTGCCGCGACTGTCATCGACGACGCTGCCCTCAACAAGGTTGAGGACGGCAGTAACTGGGCAGCCTGGGGACGCACCTTTGACGAGCAGCGTTTCAGCCCGCTCGACCAGATCAACACCCAGAACGTGTCCAAGCTGGGCCTGGCCTGGTCGCTGGATTTCGACAACATCTGGAACGTGTCGAGCCAGCCGGTGGCCGTGGACGGCGTGATCTACACCGCTGTCGGCTACAGCCACGTGTATGCGATCGACGCGCTCACCGGCAAGGTGCTGTGGGATTACGACCCCAAGGTCACCGGACGCAAGATGGGCATGGCCTGGGGCTCGCGCGGCATCGCCTTCTACAAGGGCAAGGTGCTTGAAGGCGCGCAGGACGGCCGCCTGTTTGCGCTCGACGCCAAGACCGGCAAGCTGCTGTGGGAAGTACAGACCACCGATCCCAAGGACAACCGCTACATCACCGGCGCGCCGCGCGTGTTCGACGGCAAGGTGATCATCGGCCACGGCGGCGCGGACTTCGGCTTCGTGCGCGGCTACGTCACCACTTACGACGTCGAGACCGGCAAGGAGCTGTGGCGCTGGTATGTGGTGCCAGGCAATCCCAAGGATGGTTTTGAAGACGAGTCGCAGGCCGCGGCCGCCAAGACCTGGACCGGCGAATGGTGGAAGAACGGTGGTGGCGGCACGGTGTGGAACGCCATGACCTACGACCCGAAGATGGATCGTATCTATCTCGGCACCGGCAACGGCTCGCCGTGGAACCACAAGCTGCGCTCACCGCAGGGCGGCGACAACCTCTACCTCTGCTCGATCGTGGCGCTGGACGCCAAGACCGGCAAATACCTCTGGCACTACCAGACCACGCCGGGCGAGAGCTGGGATTTCAACTCGACGATGGACATGGTGCTGGCCAACGTGCAGATCGACGGCAAGCCGCGCAATGTGCTGATGCACGCGCCGAAGAATGGTTTCTTCTACGTACTGGATCGCGACACCGGCAAGCTGATCTCCGCCGAGAAGATCGGCAAGGTTACCTGGGCCGATCACATCGACATGAAGACCGGCCGCCCGGTAGAAACCCGCGGCGCGCGTTATGAAGACGGCGAAGCGCTGATGTGGCCGGGCTCCGGCGGCACGCACAACTGGCAACCGATGGCCTACAGCCCGGACACCGGTCTGGTCTACATCCCGGCGCGCGAGATGGCCGGCTACTACAACGATGAAGGTCGCACGCCGAAGAACTGGGAGATGTCGCTGGCGGACCCGATGGGCCTCAACGGCTTCTTCGACGATATTCCCAAGGAAGCCGGGAGCACCTCACTGCTCGCCTGGAACCCGGTGACGCAAAAGCAGGCCTGGCGCCAACCGACACCAGGCGCCACCAACGGTGGCGTCATCGTCACCCACGGCGGCCTGGTCTTCCAAGGTCGTTCGGATGGCCGCTTTGTTGCAGTGGATGCGAAAGACGGCAAAGAACTGTGGAGCTACTACATGGGCGTCGGCACGCAGGCCGCGCCGATGACCTACACCGTCAACGGCAAGCAGTACGTCACCATCCTCGCGGGCTGGGGCGGCGCACCGGCGCTGCTTGGTTCGCTGTCAGCGCAGCACGGCTGGGTGGGTCGCTCGCATCCACGTCGCATGCTCACCTTCGTGATGGACGGCAAGGCCAAGCTGCCCGCCTCGCCGCCGCCATCACCTGGCAAGGCCAAGGCGATTGATGATCCCAACTTCAAAACCACGCCCGAGCTGGTCGAGAAGGGCAAGCACCTGTTCGTCAAATGCGTGATCTGCCACGGCGTCTCCGCAGTGGCCGGCGGTTATGCACCCGACCTACGTGCCTCGCCGATCCCGCTCAACTCGGCCGCCTTCAAGATGATTGTTCGCGACGGTGCCCTGCAGCCGCGCGGCATGCCGCCGTTCGAGAACTTCAGCGACGAAGACCTGCTGGCCTTGCAGAACTACATCCGTGATCGCGCGCGTTATGAGCCGGGCGTCTGGGACCAGATCAAATCGATCTTCAATTACCTGCGATTGCTGATCAAGATGGAACTGGTGAAGCGCGGCTGGATTGATTGATCCGTTCCTGCCAAACAACAAAGCCCGCGAAAGCGGGCTTTGTTGTTAAAGGATGGCGACTTTCAATTCCCATGCTCGGCAAACGTGCGGGTTGATCCATCAGCCGAGAACAGTACCGTCTCATAGGCGTCATGACGATCGCCCTGCTCCATCCCTGGAGAACCAATCGGCATGCCCGGCACCGCCAAACCGCGCGCCGCAGGCTTCTCGGCCAGCAGCTTGCGAATATCTTCCGCAGGCACATGTCCTTCAATGACATAACCACCAACGGTAGCGGTATGGCAGGAAGCCAGATTCTGCGGCACGCCGAGTTTGGCCTTGAGCGGATTCATGGCGTTTTCATCGTGCGTCACAACCTTGAAGCCCGCGCCCTGCAGGTGCTCGACCCACTTCGAGCAGCAACCGCAGGTCGGACTCTTCCAGACTTCGATGGTCGCCGCTTCGGCCGGCACAGCAGTGCTGGGCTGGGCCGGCGTCTGGGTCGATGCCGTCGCAGCGGGCAGCGGCGACTGCGAGCATGCGGACAGGGCCAGGGCCAGGGCAATGACAGGCCACATCAGGAGACTCTTCATCAATATTCCTTTCAATAACGGGGCAATGGAAACTCCAGCCAGCGAGGCGGAATCCCCGGTTTGACCGTGATCCTGCTGTCTTGTCCTGAGATATTTCATACCTGACGATGTGCATGGCTGCCATCCGTCCGGGTAGTCTGGCCCGGCGCCACAGTACGGTATTCTTGGCCTGCCGTGCCGCTGAGCCGCAATCCACTCCGTAACCAAGAACCATCCATGCAACTCAAGAACAAAGTCGTCGCCATCACCGGTGCAGGCCAGGGCATTGGCCGCTCCATCGCTGAAATGCTGGCCGCCGAAGGGGCCAACATCGCCCTCATCGACCTCAAGGCAGAAGCACTTGCCGCCGCCCAGGACGCCTGCGAAAAGCTCGGCGTGAAAGCGCGCAGCTATACCGCCAACGTGGCCGATGAAGCGGCGGTCGACGCAACAATGGCGGCCATCGCCAAGGACTTTGGACGGCTTGATGGCCTCGTTAACAATGCAGGCATCACCAAAGACGCGATGCTGATCAAGGTCAAGGACGGCGAGATCGTCAGCCGCATGTCGATGGAGCAATGGAACGCCGTGATTGGCGTCAACCTCACCGGCGTGTTCCTCTGCGGCCGCGCGGCGGCGGAGCAGATGATCCGCCTCGGTAACGGTGGCGTCATCGTCAACATCTCCAGCATCTCGCGCGCAGGCAATGCCGGGCAAACCAACTACAGCGCCACCAAAGCCGGCGTGATCGCGATGGCCACCGCCTGGGCCACCGAACTGGCGCGTTACGGCATCCGCACCGGCAGCGTGGCGCCCGGCTTTACGCGCACCGAGATCCTGGCCGCGATGAAACCGGAAGTGCTGGAAAAAGCGCTGGCGCCGGTGCCACTCAAGCGCCTCGGCCTGCCTGAAGAAATCGCCAAGGCGGTGCGCTTCATTTTCGACAACGACTATTTCAGCGGCCGTTGCATCGACGTGGATGGCGGCCTGCGGCTTTGATCGCAGGTATGAAAAAGCCCGGCCTCAGCGCCGGGCTTTTTGCTGTGCAGAAGCTCCTCGCAGTGACTCAGCGATCTTCCAGAACGCTGACCTGATCCACCTTGGCGCGCACCTTGAGCCAAGCCACGATCTGACGGCGTTCAGGCGCCTTCAGCATTTTTTTCGTAGTGACGCGCACCACCAGCACCGGCTGCGGCTTGTCGCTGCCAGCTGACCAGGATTGCATCACCGACAGCGCCGCCGTCTGCAGCTGCGGATACTGCGCCATCAGTTCCTGCGCGATCTGGCGCTGCTCGCCTTGTACGCCTTCGAAGGACTTGATCCTGGACTGCATCGCAGTGATCTGGGTGTCCTTCTCGATCAGCTGGGTCTGCGTGTTCTTGTACAGGTCGTTCAGCAGGTTGGTGCGCAGCGAGCTGAGGTCATGGTTGAGCGTTGCCTTGAGCGACACCACTTCATCGCTGGCGTCCCTCGACTGGTGTACCCGCAGCTGCGCCTGGCCCAGCTGGTAGATTGGCATGCGCTCCTTGATTTGCGCGAGCTGCGCTGCGTTGAGCGGCGAGCCGATCAGCGAAACCTCAACCTCCTTGTTGCGCGCATCAAACTGCGTATCGGCCACGTGCACATTGGGCAGCAAGAACTCTTGGCGGACAAACTTGTTCGCATTGCTCTTGAATACTTCCTCGCTCACCAGGTTCACCGCCAGATAAACACTGGGCACCAGCGTGGCAATGGCCAGCATGCCAACGATGCGCTTGACCCGCGCCTCCACCTTGGCATCAACGAACTGGCGATGCGGTGGGTTGATCACCGTCACCATCAGGAAGGTGGCGATGGCGATGAACATCGCATTGATGAAGAACAGGTAGAAGGCGCCGAGGAAGTAGTAGATGTTGCCGGTGGCGATGCCGTAGCTGGCCGTGCACAACGGCGGCATCAGCGCGGTGGCGATGGCCACGCCCGGCACAGTGTTGTTCTTCTCTGCGCGGGTGGCGCCGATGATGCCGGCCAGGCCACCGAACAGGGCGATGAGCACGTCCCAAATGGTCGGCGAGGTGCGCGCCAGCAGTTCGGAACCTGCTTCGGAAAGCGGCGTCACCGTGAAGTACAGGGTAGAGGCAATGAGACTGATGAGGATCGCCATGCCCAGCGCCTTGAGCGCCCTTCTGACCAGTTCAAAGTCGTAGATCGCCACGCCATAGCCCACGCCCATGATCGGCCCCATCAGCGGCGAGATCAGCATGGCGCCGATGATGACGGCAGTGGAGTTGACGTTGAGTCCGATCGAAGCCACCAGAATCGCAAACATCAACACCCACAGATTGGTGCCGCGCATGCGCACGCCACTGCGAATGCTGCTGTCGATCTGGGTGTAGTCGGCCTGGTCGTCATCAAGGCGGAACTGCGAAAAAAGCAGATGGCGGACCTGTTGCAGGACGCCGGCAGGCTTTGAGGACTTGCTTGATGGTTTCATCGGTTTTCCCGTGAGTGAACCGCAAAATTCTGCCTGAATTCCCTCCCCCACAGTCCACATTGGCATACAGGCGATTTGACTGGAGGCCTCGTTGAAATCGCCACAGGTCCCAACCCGCAAGTACTCAGGTCGGGATCATCCAGTAGCACTTATATATTTCTCAAGTGACTGAACAAATTAAATTTTATACAAGCTCATGCGCAACTCGGCCATGACCGGCGCGGCGATAACAGGCACGCTGTCTTTTCGTCAGATGAACCAGAAACCCAGTATAAAAAGTCTAGCACTCAACGGGCATTGCCCAGGCAGCGCGCAATCCGGAACTGATGGGCCGCGCCGGCCCAGGTACTGGCATCCGAGAGTCAACGGATGCCGCCACGGTCTCGACACGCTGAAGCTTGAACGCGATCCAGGCCGTTGAATCCGAGAGCGCAAATGTCCGCGCCGCGCCCGCCAGAGGCCTGATCCGCAAGGCCAAAACCAGTCACGAATAGGCCCGGCACAGTCTGGACGCGTATCATGTCGGCCTGTAATGAGTTGCCTGAACCATGCGCCGCTATAAAGAAGAACCCGAAAACGAGTACGAAGGCCCCAGCAAAACCCAGCTCAAGAACGCGATGCTGGAATTGCAGGACCTCGGAGTCACCCTGCTGGAACTACCCGACGAGCAGCTGGACCAGCTCATTACCGACGAAGGCCCCCTTCGCGATGCCATGCGCGATCTGCGGCGTATCACCGCGCACGGTGCGCGCAAGCGTCAGGCCAGTTACGTCGGCAAACTGCTGCGCGATGTGGATGTGGAGCCCATGCGCAAGGCGCTGGCGATATGGCATGCACACAAATCGCGCGATGTGCGCGCGCTGCGCGAGATCGAACAGTGGCGTGAAAAGATCATCGGCAGCGATGCCGGCTGGGCCGAATGGACCCAACGCTATCCCGCAGGTGACAACAAGCAGCTGCGCGCGCTGGTCCGCGATGCACGGCAGGACCGCGAAATGTCCAAAGTGAGCGGAGCCAGCGGCAATGGCCGCGCTTTCCGCGAGATGTTCAAGATGATCCGTGGGACCCTGCTGGCGCCCAAGCCATCAAGCGACGCCTGAGTCAGAATTTTCTGACAAGCACCCTCAGCCAGAACAAGCGCTTAAGGCGTTTTTAACGGCTTTTTTGTCAATCTCTTACGTCCTGTGTCAATTTAGGTCGCGCAGCGTCAATTCCGGCACCACAGCGCCTCAGGAATATGGCATCCTAAATCTAAAGAATAAGAGCTAGGGGCTGGATCGCATTGTCTATTTTGCATATTGAATGCCTGCGGTATTGCACGCGCCAACCGGGGCTGCCTCCGCTATGAGACCGGCTGCCCCCACCCGCCCACAGTCCGCTCACCTGCAACGCCTGAGCATTGCGGCAGCTGAAGAGCTGCGCAAAACCGTTCGCAACGCCATCAAGGAACTCTTTGGCACATTCATGCCGCTGTTCATTCAGGGCGTGAAGCAGGCTGCGGACAAAGCGCTCAGCCCCCAGGAACAACAGGGTTTCCAGTCGCTGGCGCGCGCGCTTCAGGATCGCCGGGAACTGTGGACCGAATCCTTCGCGCAGCATATCGATGCGCACCTCACCGGCGGCAGCCTGCCACAACGTCAAGTACGCGGCGGACAGCAGTCCAGCGGCGATGACTCGATTGCCGTTGCCAACATCGAACTGCGTGCTGAAGCGCGCTATCACAAGCTTGTCACCGAACTCGACGCGCGCGTCAATCGCCTGCGCCTGATGCTTTATGTCCCGGTCTATACCAAGGCACTGGCACCCGCCGGCCTGTGCCGCGCACTGCAGGACACCGCGGATGAACTGCAGTGGCCCGGCCGTCAGCGCACGCTGCTGTTTACCAAGTTTGATGAAGCCTTCATCTCCGGCCTTGAAAGCCTGTATCGCGAGTTGATTGCCGCGCTGACGCGCATCGGCATCGATACCGCCAAGGCCGCCGCGGATCAGGATGGGCTGAAGGCACAGGCACCGCCGCCGCGCCAACGCAAACCGGCCACCGCGATGCAGGCGCCGGAAGATACAAGCTACATGGATCCGGAAACGGTATCGATGTTGCAGTCGTACGCCTTGAAGTCCGATGGCGAGGGCTACACCGACGGCCTGCTGGCCGCTGATCTGCTGGCACTGGCCGAGCAACGCCCCCTGCCCGGCATGGCGCAGGAACAAAGCTGGATTCCCTTGCAGCGCATTTCGCTGGCGGGCCACTTTCTCAATGAAGCGATTGGCGACACCATCGTGCCGGACTCGATGCAGCCCGAGCATGAGTCGATGCGTTATCCCTTGATGAAATCCGCGCTGACGGATGAAACGCTGTTCACCAGCGTGGCGCATCCGCTCGCCAACATGATCAACGAGATGCTGCTGAAGTCGGCAACCTCGCGCGTCACCGGCAATGCCGAGACCAAACGCATCGCCGACCTGCTGCAGCAGGTGCTGGTGCAGTTCAATCTGTCACCGGAGTTTGTGCGTCTGTCGATGCAGTCCGCAGAGCCGATTCCGGAAACCCAGGTTCAGCGCTTCTTTGAATTGCAGCGCCAGCAGGCACAGCAGCGTCGCGACTTCGTGATCAGCGAAGCACGCCGCGTGGTGGCGAACCAGCTGGAACGCCTCACCTTTGGCCGCGATACACCCGCGTCCGCCATTACCTTCCTCAACGTTGCCTGGGGCCCGCTGCTGACCAAGCGCCTGCTCCAGCACGGAGCCAATCATCCGCTCTGGCATGCCGGCGTCACGCTGATGGAACAGCTGCTGGACGAACTCGACTTCAGGGATCCGGAAGAAGCCAAGACTTCCAGCTGGCAGGAACTGACCAACGCCATGATCAAGGCATTGATCGCCGAGGGCCTGCCCCAGGACAAGCTCAAGATTGCGCTCGGCAGCCTTGAACTGGCCCGCAAAACCCCACGCTCGCCGTTATAGGAACTTGGCGGCGCCCAGCTTGAGCCCTTTGCCTGGCAACGCCATCAGCGTTGAAGTGCCGTGCGCCAGCAGATCTCCGGATTCATCGAATACGCTGGCTTCGGTGTAGCTGATCACGCGCCCTGCACGCAGGCATTTGCCCTCGGCACGCAATTTTCCCTTCGACACCGCCTTCAGGTAGTTGAGCTTGAGATCGACATTGACCAGGCCCGCATCGTCCGGCAAACGCAGGAAGCCCGCCCAGAAAGTAGCGGTATCAATCAGCGTTGCCAGCACGCCACCGTGGATGATGCCAAAAGGCTGCAAGTGCTTCTCGCCCAACGTGATACCGATGGTGCAGCTATCGAAATCAATCGCGTCCAGCGACATGCCCAGCAAGGCTGGATAGGGCGCGGTAAGCACGCTTTCCTTCAAGGCACGGATATAGTCCGGGTTAGGCGTCATGGTGTTTTTTCCTGATGAGCAATGAACCGAGTTTAGCCTTAACACCGGCATGAAAAACCACACACCTGGTGGAGAGCCCGAGATGGAAACCAAGATGACTGACTTCGACATCGATACCCATCTGCAACGAATGCAGCGTGACGGCTACACCATCATCGAAGACTTTCTTTCCGCCGATGATCTGCGCGAGGTGCGTGCAGGTCTTGCGCCGTATCTGAATACGCACGCAGGCCGCAATAATTTCGAGGGCTACAAGACTGAGCGTGTCTACACGCTGGTTGCTCGTGACAGGATTTTTGAAAATCTTGCAGAAGAACCTCGCGTGCTTGCACTGCTCGACAAGCTTTTGTTGCCTGGCTATCTGCTCACGGCCAGCCAAGCGATCTGTATTCATCCCGGCGAAACACCACAACCCCTGCATGCTGATGACATGTTCTACCGGGTTCCACGCCCGCGCCCTGCAATCAGCATTTCCACCATCGTCGCGGTGGACGCCTTCACTGCGGAAAATGGCGGCACCGAGATCCTGCCTGGTAGCCATGCCTGGAGTGATGCCGATGTCGCGGGCGTTTACGATGGCTTCGATCACGATACCGTCGCGCATCAGGCGCTGATCAAACAGCTGATTCCGGTGCGCATGCCTGCAGGTGCTTGCGTGGTCTTCGCGGGAACGCTGCTGCATCGTGGCGGCGCCAACGTCGGCCATACGCCGAGGCTCGCGTTTTCCAACCAGTACTGCGAACCCTGGGCACGCACGCAGGAGAATTTCTTTCTTGGAGTCCCGCCGCAACTCGCGCGCGAGATGTCGCCACGCGTCCAGCAACTGCTGGGCTACAGCATCTGGCCACCGTTCATGGGACAGGTGACTGCGCGCCATCCAATGAAAGCACTGGATCCTGACTGGATCGCTCCTGTATCCAGCAAAAAGCCGTAAGCACCTGCCTTCCATATCAGGCAGAATCGGCCCACTACACAGGTTCACTCAAGGAAGATTTCCCATGGCCAAATGGCTCAAGCGGCTGCTGGTGACCGCCGTCATCCTTGCCGGCGCGTATTACGTGCTGGTGATCCACAGCCCCTCTGAAGGCAGCGCATATACCCTGGATATTGCCAAGGTGCGTGAACTGGCCAACTCGATCCCGGGCGATAAACCGGCGGAAGTACGTTACGAACACATCATGGATTTCCAGTTCGCCGAAGCCATGGTGACTGCGGGTGATCCCTGGAAGTGGACACCGATTCCGGTGTACTCCTGGCAGCTGGTATACCCGGGAAAAACCATCGTCGTCGATACGGCGATGAATCGCGAAATCGCCAAACCGGATGCGCTGGTCCCGATGTACAGCGATGCTTCTTACCAGCGCATGCAAACCGCGATGGACAAGGCATCGCTGATTGTGCTCACGCATGAACACATGGATCACATCGGCGGGCTCGCGGCGAGTCCGCATCTTGCTGCCTTATTGCCCGTACTCAAGCTGACTGATGAACAGCTGAAGAATCCCAAGGGCATGGAACCTGCAGAGCTGCCAGCCGCGCTGATGAAAGACTATCAGCCGCTGCACTACGACAGCATGATGGCGCTGGCGCCGGGTGTCGTGCTGATCAAATCACCCGGGCATACCCCGGGCAGCCAGATGGTTTATGTGCAGCGTGCCGATGGCCGCGAGTTGATCCTGCTGGGCGATGTCAGCTGGCACATGCGCAATATCGATCTCGTGCGTGAACGGCCGCTGTTCATGACCCTGATCGTCCATGAAAACCGCGATCAGGTGCTGGGTGAATTCCAGGCGCTCCACGATCTTCAGAAGGCCGAGCCCAAACTCAAACTGGTTCCCGGCCACGATGGCGTGGTGGTCAAGGCGCTCACGGAAGAAGGACTGGTCTTGCGGGGCTTCAAGCAATGACATTGCAGCCATGGCAACGCGATATTCTTTCCTCGGTGGAAACCCATCCTTTACACCGCATGATGGGTGTCGAGAAGATTGAATCCGGCGAGGGCACGGCAACCATTGCCTTTACCGTGGGCGAAATGAGCGTCAACGCGCGCGGCGCATTCCATGGTGGCGTTGCCTACACGATTTGCGACATGGCCTGTTATTCAGCGCTGCTGGGCGTGTTGGCCGAGGGCGAAAACGCAGCAACGCACGATATCCACGTCTCGCTGCTTCGTGCTGCCATGCAGGGCGACCGCATCGTCACCACTGGAAAAGTCATCAAGCGTGGGCGCAATGTGGCATTCATGGAAGCCGAGATGCATTGTGGCGATGAGCTGATCGCGCGCGCCACCGTGACCAAGTCGATCTTGCACCCAAGAAACTAAGGCCGGTCGTGCCCCGGCGCAATCGACAGCAGGCGATCTGAAATCTGCTGGCGGCAACCGCGCCCGAATGCCGCGGTGTAGCCGTCGCAACTCCTGTCATCACTCAAGTTGGATGAACCCGCCCACTGATAGCCCTCTTCATATGAGGCGCAGTAACGCGAGCAGGGATTCACCGGCGCCAGCGGCGCGCTGCTGCAAGCCGCCAGCAGGCAGGAAACCGACAGGATGATGCGAAGCTTCATAGGCAAGTGACCCGAACACGCAAACGTGGCGCTTTGTAGCAAGGTTGGCAACAATTGGAAAGCGCGGTCGGGTCTAAGAAAGGTAAAGCGCGGCCCCTCTACCTTGGACTATTTTGTGTTGCGGGCATACTTTGGACCAGGCCGGAACCATGCCCGGTTACCAGCGTCCAAACCCTTCAATCTCCAGGAGAAGCCGGCATGTCGCACGCCACCATCACGATCCACCTGCCCAGCCATCGCCGCAAAAGCCTTCTCTCCGAAGGCGATACCCGTGAAGCGGCCGAAGCCTACGACAGCAATATCGGCGCCTATATCCATTACCTGCAAGCCGAGGCAGGTAAACAGAAACACACGCTCAACACCGACGAACAGCAACTCGACTCGGCCTACTCCATTTCCGCCACCGACCACGACACCAAGACCGCCGCACATGACTGGCTGCAGGAGCAGCCGGACCTGTGGAACTGGATTCCCTAGGCGTTCAGCGTCGCGGCGTGATGCGCCAAATGATCGGCGATGAAGCTCTGGATGAAGTAATAGCCGTGGTCGTAGCCCTGGTGACGTCGCAGCGTCAGCTGTTGGCCGGAAATGGCAGCGGCGGCCTCCAGTGATTCCGGCGCCAACTGCGGCGCAAGAAACTGATCGCTGAGCCCCTGGTCAACCAGGATCGCCCCGGGAAATTTTTTAGCGCGCATCAATTCGCTGGCGTCCCAGTTTTTCCATGCTTCGCGATTCTGTCCAAGGTAATTCGAAAACGCCTTCTCGCCCCAAGGCACTGCGCTGGGGTTGGCGATAGGCGCAAACGCCGACAGCGATTGCCAGCGCCCCGGATTGCGCAGCGCGCTCACCAGCGCGCCATGCCCGCCCATGCTGTGGCCGAATACGCCACGACGATCCTTGCGCGCCGGGAAATGGGATTCGATCAGGGTCGGCAACTCTTCGTTGACGTAGGAACCCATGCAATAGTTTTTCGCCCACGGTGCCTCTGTCGCGTCCAGGTAAAAACCGGCGCCGACACCAAAGTCCCAGCTTTCACTATCGCCAGGAATGTTAAGGCCACGCGGCGAGGTATCGCAGGCCACCAGCATCAGGCCCAACTCCGCAGCAAGGCGTTGCGCGCCTGCCTTGATCACGAAAGTTTCTTCCGTGCAGGTGAGTCCCGCCAGAAAATAAAGCGCAGGCACCGCACGCTGCTGCGCCTGCGGTGGAACAAACACGGCAAAGCGCATCTCAGTGCCTGTGGAAGTGCTCGCATGGCTGTAAAAGCCTTGTGTTCCACCAAAACAGGCGTGGGTGCCGCGCGTGGTCATACTCATGATGGAACGGTTCCGATAGTGGCAGCGAAATCGGCGAGCAGTGCGCCGAGCCGCCGGGTGATGGTAGTGTCGGTGGAAAAGTCGGGCGCGACTTTTGGCGTGCGCGGCAAGGAAAAATCTGCCACTGCTGGTACGTACAGTTTTGCCGACATCGTCCGCAGGGTTTCCAGCAAGGCCGCATGTGCATGCATGGCGCCATTGCCGGTGTTGAACAGCAGCACGGGTTTATCGACAAAGCCTTCGCTGCTGACCAGCCAGTCGAGCGCGTTCTTGATTGCGCCGGTCACGCCGTGCGCATACTCGGGACTGGCAATCAGCAAGCCGTCTGCATGTGTGACACGCCCACGCAGCGCCTGCACGTAAACCGGCGGATGCAGGTCATGATCCGGATTGAAAACCGGCAGGTGCCCGAGATCTTCATACAGGCTGATCTGCACGCCCGCTGGCGCACAGACAATGGCTGCACGCAGCAAGGCGCTGTTACCGGAAGCCGCGCGCAGACTTCCCGAGATGGCCAGCAGATTGATCACGCGGGATGGATCAATAGACCACGACGCTGCGAATGCTTTCACCACGCGCCATCAGATCAAAACCTTCGTTGATCTGGTCGAGCGTGAGCTTGTGCGTGATCAGCTGATCAATGTTGATCTTCTTGTCCATGTACCAGTCAACGATCTTCGGCACATCGGTACGACCACGCGCGCCACCGAAGGCAGAACCCTGCCAGCGGCGACCAGTGACGAGTTGGAACGGACGCGTCGAGATTTCCTTGCCGGCTTCCGCCACACCGATGACGGTGGAGACGCCCCAACCCTTGTGGCAACACTCCAGCGCCTGCCGCATCAGCGTGACATTGCCGACGCACTCGAAGCTGTAGTCGGCGCCACCCTTGGTGAGCTCCACCAGATGCGCGACCAGATCGCCTTCGATGTTCTTCGGATTGACGAAGTGGGTCATCCCGAACTGGCGCGCGAGCTTTTCGCGCTCGGGGTTCACATCAACGCCGACAATCATGTTGGCGCCGACCAGCTTCAAACCCTGGATGACGTTGAGGCCGATACCGCCGAGGCCGAACACGACGCAGTTGGTGCCCGCTTCAACTTTCGCAGTGAAAATCACCGCGCCGATGCCGGTGGTGACGCCGCAGCCGATATAGCAGACCTTGTCGAACGGTGCGTCTTCGCGGATTTTCGCCAGCGCGATTTCCGGCAACACGGTGTAGTTGGAGAAGGTCGAGCAGCCCATGTAATGCAGGATCGGCTGGCCGTTGAGCGAGAAACGGCTACTGCCGTCCGGCATCAGTCCCCTGCCTTGGGTAGTGCGGATCTTCTGGCAGAGATTGGTCTTGGGATTGAGGCAGTACTCGCACTCGCGGCATTCCGGCGTGTAGAGCGGAATCACGTGGTCGCCCTTCTTCAGCGATTTCACGCCGGGGCCGACATCGACGACGATGCCTGCGCCTTCATGCCCAAGGATCGCCGGGAACAGGCCTTCCGGATCTGCACCGCTCAGCGTGTACTTGTCGGTATGACACAGGCCGGTGGCCTTGATCTCCACCAGCACCTCGCCGTCACGCGGTCCAGCCAGGTCAACGGTTTCGATGGACAGTGGCTTGCCAGCGGCAAAGGCAACGGCGGCGCGGGTTTTCATGATCAGGCTCGGCTGAAATTGGGGAGGCCGATTCTAACCTGCATGAGTCGCCTATCTCGTCCTCAGTGATGAGGTTTGCCCAATCCGGCAACGGCATATTCGCTAGCGAGAAAATTAAAAGCATGGGGAGAGCAGAAAAATGGCAAACAAGGCATCCGCACTGGGCCTGATCACCGTCGCCTACGTGGTCTGTGTCGCCGCCGGTCTGGCGGCGCTGGTGAATCTCAATATGGTGGAACCGTGGAACGCATTCATTGCGGACGTGGTGGCCACCGTCGTGATTTTCGGTTTCAGCCTCGCCTTCAGGAATTCGAGTTTCTACGACGCTTACTGGAGCGTGATTCCGCCGTTGCTGGCGCTGTGGTGGTTTGCACATCGCGCGCCCGATATCGATACCACGCGCGCCTGGCTGGTGATTGCGCTGGTGTGGCTGTGGGCGATCCGTCTGACCGCCAACTGGGCGACGTTCTGGGAGGGCCTGAGCCATGAAGACTGGCGCTATCCGCTGGTACGCAGCCGCGCCGGCAAATACGGTGTGCTCGCCGATTTCGCCGGCATCCACCTGTTTCCAACCATCCAGGTTTTCCTCGGCTGCCTGCCGATCTACGCGGTGATGACACGCGGCACCGCACCGCTGGGCACGCTCGACATTATCGCTGCCATCGTCACCTTTGGCGCGATTGCGATCGAGTTGATTGCAGACCTTCAGCTGCACGCCTTCATCAAGACACGCAAACCCGGCACCTTCATCACCAGCGGCCTGTGGGCGTGGTCACGTCACCCGAATTATTTCGGCGAAGTGAGCTTCTGGTGGGGCCTGATGCTGTTCGGCGTGGCGGTTGCGCCAGACCAGTGGTGGGTTTACACAGGCGCCGCCGCGATGGCGCTGATGTTCCAGTTTGCCAGCATCCCGCTGATGGACGAGCGCAGCGCCGAGCGGCGCCCGGCGTATCGTGAACACATGCGAAAGGTTTCGGCGTTGGTGCCCTGGCCGCCGAAGAAGTGAAGAATTGACTGCTGTCGCTGGGATTCAGCTGCCCAGCGACAGCAGCAGCTTGATCCACAGGAACGCCAGCACGCCCATGCTGACGCCAAACACCGGGAAACGATGCGATACCCGGTTGTAGCTCAGGTGAATGCCCGAGTGGATGACACGCAGGGCAACGTAGGCCCAGGCCGCGACCAGTACCGCCTGATCCACACGGCCCGCTACATAGATCGCGATCAACACCGCATAGAACAGCGGCGGTGCTTCATAGAGATTCTGCACATTGCGTGTATGACGCCGCAGTGAAGGCGGTTCGCCATCGCTGATGTCATAGGTCAGGTAGTAGCGATGATTGACCGCACGCGTGCGAACGGCAACAAAGCGGCGAAGGCCCAGGCCAAAGATCACCGTGATTGTCATCAGCGCCATTGCGACGGCGGGATACAGGACATCAACTCTTTCAATCGCCATGAAAAATCCCCCAATGGTGTTGGGGGATTGTTACCCAAATTGGATGGTCAGTTGATGATCAATTATTGGGTTTTCGGCAGCGGGTGCTGCGCGCGCCACTGGCCGAGTGCTTCCAGCGTATTGCTCACGTGCTTGTCCGGCCCCAGGGCAGTGTATGCATAGAGCACGTTGCCATCCGGCGTGATCACATAGGACGTGCGATCGGAATGGCCGGGCCAGAGGAACAGCGTGGCATCGTAGGACTTGGAGATCTTCAGATCAGGATCGGCCAACACGGCAAACTTGCTGCGGCATTCGGACACCGAGAATTTCTTCAGCGTGTCGATGTCATCGCCGGAGACCCCCACTACCTGCGCGCCCAGCGCCTTGAATTTCTCGGTGGCCTCGGCAAACAGATGCGCTTCAACCGTGCAGCCGCTGGTGAACGCCTTGGGATAGAAATACAGCACGACCGGCCCCTGCCTGAGGGCATCGGCCATGGAGAACTTGAAGTCCTTTCCATCCAGCGCACCTTGCGCGACAAAATCTGGCGCGTGAGCGCCCAATTTCAAACTGGCCCATGCAGGAATCGAGATCACCACAATCAACAGTGTGGCCAGAACAGCGCGAAGCTTTTGCGTGGAAGGCATGGTTCTTCCTGAATTTGAGAAATGAGCCTGACAGCAATACGTACCGCGCTGGAGAACAGACGCAATGTTTTAATTAAAATAATTAAAAATTTTAATGATATAAATAATCACATAATGGAATATATCAAATCGGCCTAAAAATAAGCCACTGACTGCAATCTCAATTTGCTACCGTAGCCGCCCTTCTTATTCCAATTTTCGAGCACTCCATGGCACGCAATGTTTTGATCACGGGCGGTAACAGCGGCATCGGTTATGAAATGGCGCTGGCGCTGGCCAAACAGGGTGATCGCGTGATCATCGCCGCACGCAGCGAAAGCAAATCGCAGGAAGCGATCAGCAAGATCCAGTCGGCGGTTCCATCTGCCCAGGTCGAATCGCTGTCGCTGGACCTGGCCGACTTTGCCAACATCGACCAGTTTGCCAAATCACTGCTGGCCAAGATGCCCGTGATCGACATCCTCATCCTCAACGCCGGTCTCTACACCCTCAAGCTTGGCAAGCTCGCCAATGGCTACGAGTCGATGATGGGCGTGATGCACTTCGGCCACTTCCGCCTGGCGCGCCACCTGCTGGACGCAGTCAAAGCCGCAGCGCAGGGGCGCATCGTGGTGACCAGCTCGATGATCCACAACCTCGGCAAGATCGACGAAGCCAGCTTCACCAACCCTTCGCTGCACAAGACCGGCCTGCACGCCTACGGTCAGGCCAAGCTGGCCAACCTGCTGTTCACGCGTGATCTGGCGCGCCGCCTGAAGAACACCAACGTGACGGTCAATGCCTTCCACCCGGGTGCCGTGGCCACCGACATCTACCGCCAGGTGCCGGGCTTCCTGAAGCCGCTGATCCGCCTGACCATGCTGACGCCGGCACAGGGTGCGGACACGGCCGTCTGGCTCGCCACCGCGCCGGAACTGACGGATGTCAGTGGCGAATATTTCATCAGCCGCAAGCGTAAAGCCGGCAGCAAATTGAGCCGCGATCCCGAGTTGGCCAAGCATTTGTGGCAGCTCAGCGAAGCGGCGATGTAGGACGCCAAACAAGGCCCCGATCTGCTAATTTTGAGAACGATTTCCCGATTTTGGTGTTTCTCTAGCTATCGGGGCTGATTTTCAAGGGTTTTGTCTGCCTCAAAACTCGATGAAACGCAAGACCCATCCAAAGGAAGAAAGCTTGCGTCAATGAGCCCAATCTTGAGACTCCTGAAGCCTGTCCGCGCGCGCGTGGCTGGCAGCAGGCTCAAATAAATCGTGAGCGCTCTGGAGGCGAATTTGTCATGACGTCCAACCCTACACCCATCAATCTGAAGATGCTGCTGGAGTCCCAGACTCTGAAGCGCGCGCCATTCCCCGTGCCGGTGGGCTGGTACTTCATCGACTATTCCGAAAACCTGAAGGCAGGCGAACTGCGCAACATCAACGTTTTTGACCAGGAATGGGTTCTGTTCCGTAGCGAAGACGGCGGCAAGGTCGGCGTTACCGATCCTTACTGCCCGCACCTCGGCGCCCACATCGGCCACGGCGGCAAGGTCTGCGGCGACAACGTTCGCTGCCCCTTCCACCACTGGGAATACGACACCAATGGCATGTGCAAGGCCATTCCCTATGCCAAGGTGATGCCGCCGATCACCAAGAAGCAGCCGATCCTGCGTACCCTGCCGACGGTAGAGAAGTACGGCATGATCTGGTCATGGTTCCACCCGCTGTGCGAAGCACCGCACTGGGAACTGCCTTACATCCCGGAACTCGAAGACAAGACCGGCTACGCCGGCACCCGCCGCGGCAGCTGGACCGCCAACACGTGTATTCAGGAAATCGCTGAGAACGGCGTTGACGTGGCGCATCTCAAGTTCCTGCACAACGCACCGATGATCCCGCCTGTCTCGGCCACCTATGACGGTGCCAAGATGGTTCTGGATATCGGCCAGGGCTACATCGTCGGCCACACCTACGCGGGCGGCCTCAACGTGATGCGCTTTACCCAGAAGGATCCCGCCACCGGCCAGGCGATCACCGCCACGATGATCTCGTACTCGGTGCCGCTGACCCACGACACGACGCAGATGAACATGTCGTTCCGTCACGTAGACTACCCGGCAGGCAGCCCTGAGCTGGCCTTCACCAAGAAGCAGATCGATCACATGATCGGCGCTGCCGAAGGCGAGGAAAGCGCCGGCTTTGAAAGCGTCGACTTCATCGTCTGGAACAACAAGCGTTATCGCCCCAACCCGCTGCTCTGCGACGGTGACGGCCCGATCTTCCCGTTCCGCAAGTGGTTCTCGCAGTTCTACGTCGAAGCCGATCTGAACAAGCTCTAATCGACTGCGGTACGCTTTACCCAATGCCGCCGGTCACAAGCCTGCGGCATTTTTCACTTAAAAGTTTGTCTGGAGAGATGTGATGGCAGAAGTTCGGGTCACCGACCGCAATGGCGGTACAAGCACGATCAACGCTGACAGCGGTCGCCCGCTGATGGAAGCGCTGCGCGATGCTGCCGACCTGAACCTGCAGGGCACCTGCGGTGGCGCGATGTCCTGC
>Ga0116227_10002680_pt1 | contig 40171 bp, 25 predicted proteins | sample S1TSphgellanicum_FD_89693 | JGI IMG/M metagenome (GOLD analysis project Ga0116227, IMG submission 89693) | Host-associated microbial communities from peat moss isolated from Minnesota, USA - S1T2_Fb - Sphagnum magellanicum MG | ecosystem: Host-associated > Plants > Peat moss > Unclassified...
CCAAAACAAACCACCCACGTGGTTAGTTCACATTCCGGGACCCCTTTTGGTGTTGGGACTTGCCACGGGCACTTGGACACACAAGACTCACCACGGCCCGGACTCAGGGGAAGCCACCACCTTCCCCCATATAGTATTCTTTGCGGCTGGTCGCGGAGGCTACATCTGAATGGCACAAATTCCCGGGACTCCCGAAATGGAGTCCCGAAATTGTCCCGGCGGCACTCCCAGAACTTCGAACCACCATAACTCCCGACTGCAAAATTGGATCGCAACGAGGTCTAAACCAAAGTTGTAGCCCTCGTCAAGATCTTTCCAACGCCATGTCGCACACTCAATTCGGACGTCAGGAAGAGGTCGATTCCCGACTTTTAGTGGTCGAGAGTCAAACTGCCAGTTTGACTCCCGGCCCTTCTTTTGCCCATAACTTGGGCTGCAGATGTCCGAATTGCCAATGCGAGGCCATTTTCGATATCTACGTTTCAAGACATTTTCAATGACACCAAGAACACCCCAATGCAAGGTGTTTTGGGCCTTGTTGTTGAGCTCTGAACATTCGAAAGTCCCGAAAGACTCCCAACCTCCAACTTTTCCAAGTGTTCGGCTTCACCCCCACACTTGGCCAAAGTGGGGTTGCGACATGAATCCAATGTGAGAAGTTTAATGTATGCCATGGTTTGTACTCAACCAAATATAACATCTTTTGTAGGTCTTGTTTTTCAATATTTGTCCAACCCATGATTAGCCCATTGATCATCTGTCAAAAGAATTTTAAGACATCTAAAAAGCACATCTAACCTTGGGATTATTTATAAAGGAGGATCTACTTCTTTATCAAATAAAATTCAAGGATATTCAAATGTTGACTAGGCTAGGGATGTTGATACTAAAAGATCTAACCTTGGCTATGTTTTCTTGTTAAATGCAGGAACAATCAATTGAGTAAACAAAAAGCAAACAACAATTGTTTTATCCTCAACTGAGGCCGAATACATAGTGATAACCAAATATAACCTTAACTCAAAATCCCAAATTCCATTCAAAATCAAAACATACAAAGTTACAATTTTATTTTATTTGGAACAAGGTGATAACTAATGAGGTTCAATTCACTTATTGCCCCCCTGAAAGCTTGATTTTTGACATTTTTATGAAGAATATACCAACTAGAAAACATGAAGATTTTACTATGGATTGTGGAGTTTCACTTAAATCAACTAAAGCTAAAAATGGAAACTTAGTTCAAAACTTAATCAACCTTGTGTTAAAGCACTTAACTTTTAAGTTAATGGAAATGTTGGACATATAATTTATAGTTAAATTGTCCCTTAAGTATTAGGACTGAAACATCTCTTGGTGGATAAACAAATTAAATAGATACAGAATGCAAAAACATAACTCTTGGAAAGGGTCATGACTCTTCACTAATATTTAATGTGCTTGGTGGAAGAAACACATGTGGTAGACATTGTAACCACATTTCATGGATGGGAGGCATGAACATAAAAGTAAACCTCATATTTGTTAAATTTTGTGCAATGTGTGTTTCCTTTAATATTTCACACTTACAATATGTAGTGATTCATATCATGTTCAAGTAGGAATTTATTACTACACATGAAGAAGTTCAACAACACAAGCATGGGCAATAGGCATTTAGGTTAAGAAGAATGCTTAAATGAAATCAAAGTTGAACCAGAAAACAAAATTAAAGGTACAAACATGAAAACACTAAATTACATAAAGAGAAACTCCAAAACTAATTATTAAAAAATGCATGTGCATTGTCAAAAGTTGTAATGTTATTCTATCAAATAATTGTGATGGCAAAAGGACATGGTGGTCATAGCGTGATAAGGTGTCCTTCGTACACAACTTCAAACCCCATTTAAAAGCTTCTTATTTTTTTAGCATCATCATTATGGACAAAAGCACCTATGATTTGAATATTGTGGATGACTTCTCCTTCACTCTACTACCAACCATCATCAATGATCCCTTTCATCCTTCCTTAAGCAAAAATATCATTCCATGTAATTTAATGTACAATCATCCTTGCCTTTCCTTCATTTTTATTTTCTTATTATTGTAAATGAACTTTAGGTTTAAATAGGTTTAAAAGAGTAGTTAACAACCTTACAATTCTTGGGTAATCCTAACAGTTAAGGTGTCAAAAAACACTATCTTACAAAATATCTAAAAAAACCCCTTCAATTAGACATGTTTTAAAAACTTAATGGCACATTCAAATTGGAAGTTTTGTTTGCTTCATAGATGCATACAATATTAAGGTATTATTTTATGTTGACCATTTTTTATGTGAAAAAGTTTAAAGATTCCTAATGAATTTTGAGAAATAATTCAAGACTTTGTTTCAATGAGTGAAAAATGTTCAAAGATTGATCAAGAATGTGTACAAAAATTATTTTGGCCCAATGCTTTTACCACAAACACCTTAGGTGTTACTGTGTATAAAACATTCAAATGTGACAAGAGCAAAGTGCCCTATTGCAATGTATAAAATTCCAAAAAAATTTATAATAATTAGGAACCATTGATAGAACATCACCCACATTGATTATATTTTATTATTCTTATTTTCCTTAGTGAAAAAAATAGATATTTTAGATACATGTATAAGATTTGAAGAAAATTTATTTTATTTGACATGAAAAAGGAAGGGGAAATTTAGGATAAGTCTTAGGTTTTGTGAAAAAACTGTAAACTTGGGATCCTAGGAGTCCTTCCTTGTGTTTCAAATGTGATACTTCAATAATATTTTGACCCAACTAGGTGATGGGACAATAGGGGATTGTCAAATAGTGTAAAAAAATGTAAAACAATAATCCTTGGGTCCAAATTCTTTAAGGAGTATCAAAATAATGTCACATTGTCACCCTTTATGTCGCAACCTTTTATGTTGCAACCCCAACCTTGGGCTTGCGACTAAAACAAGGGCTTGCGAAGGTGTGGGCCAAGAGTGAGCCTAGGAGTCACATTTCATGCTCCCGAGAGTGCAAGAAAGTGTAAGGGAATGAACCCCCACACTCCCAATTGAGATCCCACTTTGAGAATTGGAATCCCAATGGACTTTTGAATCTTTAGAAGGCGATTACAAGGGTAAAACTTATTGAATTAAAAAGCTCCCTATATCATTGGAAAGCTCTTGGAACGTAAATGTTTAAAATAGGCTCGCATGACCCATTTGGATACTTAAAACATAAATTATGGCCAAAAAAAAGGTCGGAGTTAAATTGTCAATTTGACCCCTCGACCACTAAAAGTCAAAAATCGCCCCGATTTCCTCACGTGCAAGTGGCGTGCTAAATACCATTGAAAAGCTCTTAACAAGGCCTACAACTTTGCTTTAGACCTCACCTCAATTTGAGGTCTGCACACAAAGTTATGGGCCTACAAAATTGCGAAAGTCCCAATTTCGGGACTTGTACTTTGGAGTTTTGGAACAAAATGCCATTTGGGTGTTGGCCCCATGGCTAGGCACAGAGTATACTATAAGGGGGAAGGTGGTGTTTCCCCCAAGTCCGAGCCATGGTGAATCTTGTGAGTCCATGTCTACCCGTGGTTTGTCCGTGCACCAAAAGTGCTCAAACTATGCACTAATTAACTTGTTGTTTGGTTTGTGCACTAGGTCCTTTTTGTCTTTAGTGGTACACCTTAAAAATTTGGAACCTTCTACACAATGTTTTTACATTATTGGCAATGCTAAAAAATAATAATTGTAATTTTTAAATGTGTTAAAAAATATTTTATCTTCATTGGATTACTTTCAAACTTATCTAAATGTTAACTTGATATATTATAAGGGGCATGTAACAAATACAACCACTCCATCAAAATGTGTTCTAATTCACTATGGGTTCCATTAGATTTTGAGTGAATTTGGACATTTTTACCACAATAAACTAGTCAACCCCCTAGTGAACAAGGACCAATTACTACAGATAGTGAATTAGTCCATTAGTACCTAGTGAAATACAAATTTACCAAACCATTTCACTTACTAATTAATTAACTTGATAACATGGAAATTAATTAAATTTAAATTATTTAACATTATTGATAATTTCATGACTTTTTAGTTTATGAATTATTGACATGTGTCACTACCTATACATAGGCCATGTAATCAACCTAAATAAGCACCTATTCTATGAAACTACATAGGAAAATATTCAGTCAACATACCATTATTGACCACAAACACACCATTTGTGAAGTTTGATCCCTTGACCTTTAAAATGGAAACAAACATCCCTACCCTCAAACCATCACACTTGTTGTGATAATGTGTTACATTATATTTTATTTATCAAATACTTCATTTTAAACATTACAAAAACATAAACTTTGAAAATTCATATTTTATTAAGATTTTGTCCAAATGAAATGATTAAAGTTTAATTTCTATAAAATTTCAATGATGTACACAATTGTATTTATTTCCTTTTGAAAATGTAAAATCATTTGAACATTTTTTTTTAATATCAATATTCAATACATTTCAATGACCATTTTTTTGAAAAGGAAAATGTTTAATAAATGGATAAAAATTTGTTAATATAATAATACTACTTATGTTAAGCTATTTTCAATTATTCTAGGACTACTTTTCATTGTTTTAAATTATTTCACCTTAAATTATTTATGGTTATTTATGGCTATTCTTAGTTTTTTTGTTATTTTTAATTATTTCACCCCAGGTTACTTTCAATTATTTTATGTTATTTTTGGCTATTGTAAATTATTTCACTTTAAATTATTTACGTCTATTATAAGTTATTTTTGGTTATTCTAAGTTATTTCAACTTAGACTATTTTCAGTTATGTGAGGCTATTGTTAGTTATTTTTTGCTATTTTTGGCTATTGAAAATAATTTCACCTTATGTTATTAGTGGTTATTTTAGGTTATATTATCATAGGCTATTTATGGTTATTTTATTGGTGGTTATTAATGGTTATTTTATTCGTGTCTATTAGTGGCTATTATATTAATGGCTATTGGTGAAATTATTTTCATAATGGTTATTAATGGATATTCTATTGGTGGTTATTTTAAGCTAAATTATCATAAGTTATCGGTGGTTATTAATGGTTATTATATTAGTGGATATTGGTAGTTATTTTATTAATGGCTATTGGTGGTTATTTTATTGATGCTTATTAATGGCTATTGTTAGTTATTCAATTATAGGCCATTGATGGGCATCTCATTGATGGTTAATGATGGCTATTTTATTGGTGACTATTAATTGTTATTTTATTAATGGTTATTGGTGGTTATTTTCATTCTAAGCTATTGTTGGATATTTTAAGTTATATTATCATAGGCTATTGATAATTATTTTATTGTAGGTTATTTGAAATTATTTTTCATGGGCTATTATTGGTTATTATAAGTTATTTCACCTTAGGTCATTAAATTTTATTTTAGATTATTTTAAATTGTTATACTTAACATAAAATAACTTATAATAACATAAAGTAGAATGACCTTGAATAATCTAAACTATAACTTGAAATAACATATATTAACTTAAAGTAAAATAACCTAAAATATAGCCTAAGGTTAGTTGAATAATTTAATTTTAAATAACTTCAAATAAAAAGCCTATAATAAACTAGCTAGAATACCTTAAGATAGAATAATGTATAATAGCTTAAGGTATAATAATTTATAATAGTCTATAATAACTTATAATAGCTTAGGTATAAATTAAAATAATTAAAATAACCTAAATTAATATAGGGTATATCATAAAATAACATAGGGTATTTGAATTAACATAAAAATAAACCTATTTATCACAATAAATTATAATAGTGAATTTTGTCAACTAGTAGCGAAACATGATGTTTACATAATAATATAATAATGAAATAACTTTAACCAGGGTGAAATCACTAAAATGTTGTGAATTTATTTCACTTTTAAGGTCCCATAATGATTTAGGTTAGTGAACTACACCCCACTTTTGCACTAGTGAACACACATTTCCAACATCAATTTGATGTAATAAACTTGCAAACATGTCAAGTAAGCATTGATTATGTTAAAAATGGTTCTTTTGTCTACATTTTTAATGTTTTTCTATCGTAACACTAGCATTGGGCTCGCGACTAAGGCAAGGGCTTGCAAAAGTGAAGGCCAAGAGTGAAGCTCGGGAACCACATTTCATGTTCCCAAGAGTGTAAGAAAGTGTGAGGGAATGAACCATCACACTCCCAAATGAGCTCCCACTTTGGGTGTTGGAGTCCCGATGGACTTTCGAATTTTCAGAAGGCGATTGCAAGGGTCAAAATTCATTGCATTAAAGAGTTCTTCATATCATTAAAAAACTTTTGAAATTTAGATGTTTAAAATAGGCTCGTATGACCCATTTGGGTACTTAAGGCAAAAGTTATGGCCAAAAGAAAGGTTAGGAATCAAATTACCAATTTGACTCTCAACCACTAAAAGTTAGGAATCACCCTAATTTAATCATGTGCAGGTGGCATGCCACATATCATTGGAAAGTTCTAGATGAGGACTACAACTTTGTTTTAAACCTTATCTCAATCGGAGGTCTACACAAGAAGTTATGAGCCTCCGAAGTCGCAAGAGTCCCAATTTCGAGAATTTTGGGACTCCCAGCTTGGGAGTCCCAAGACAAAATGACATTTGGGTGTTAGCCTTGTGGCTAAGCACAAATAATACTATAAGGGGGAAGGTGATGGCTTCCCCCAAGTCTAGGTCGTGGTGAGTCTTGTGAATCCATGTTTTACGCATGGCTCATCCATGCACCAAAAGTGTTCCAACTATGCACTAACCAACTTGTTGTTTAGTTTATGTAGGTCCACATGAATAATTAACCCACTTGTCACTCTTCCTAATCCCCATCCCGAAACTCCAAAACACCCTTCTACCCCCAAAGTGTTTTGAACCAAGGAGTGTGCCCCAACTCCTTATCCTTCCGTTATTTTCACCTTAGACTCATAATTAAGTCTATTAAAAAGCTTGGGAGTGCGTCATTTTCATTCCAAAATGTTGCCATCAAATTTAGATTTAGCCATGTGGAAACAATTAGTTTTGTGTTTTGTTTGAAATCCTTGCCATATTTACGTTACTTTAAACTCCATTCCAAGAATTATAAAATAAAATCACTTTTAGATTATTTTTCCATACGGTGAATGCACGCTAAGGTGGCTCACTTTTTGAGTCACAATCCAATTATACAAAGTGCACTTTCTTTGGACGCTTATAACAAATAATAAAACTTATCAAATTGAGAATTTAAAATTGATTATACATTAACAATTTGATTATGAAAATACCTATGAAATTATTTTTCAAAAAAAGTACACTCACTTTTCACAATGAACTTTTGAAGTATAAAAATATGGATTATTTGATATATTAGAATGGTAGAAAATAAAAATGTTCATATTGAATTTCATTCTAATTTATCCATAGGGATTCAATATATGATGTAACATCATATAATAAACTTTTATTTGAAATTCTTGCTTCAAATCATAATCAAATTTTAATTAAAGACTTTATGGTCAAATTTGAGGCATACTTTGATAAGTCCCTAACATAGTTTTTTTTTCAATTTCAATTTTTTTTAAGGTGTATATATTTGGAACATGTAGGCAGGTTCTTATTAATATGGACTTTATTACTTTTGATACATGGACTTTATTCCCATTAAACCCTTGGTGACATAAAAATTCAAAATTTTAACACTAGAAAATGTACTTTTGCGGACTTTTATTTTTTCAAAAAGTGAACCACCTTAGAGTACATACACCCTAAAACTCTTAATAACTATGATTATAATCTAAGTCTTAGTCCACCTCCTTGTTTTCATATTTTTCCATGTTGCCAATCTTGTAGAAGTTGAATAAGCAAAATTGGGGATCCAATAGATAATTATCAATTTGTGAAGCTTATGAGGCAAGATTTGAAAATAATTTCTAGAAAAAAATTATTGTTAAATCTATGGGCAAAGGACACAATGTTGATAACATTTGTTTGGTTGAATTGGGTCTTCATCCTCCTCATGTGAATGATTCCTAGTGTTCAAATGTGCTAGTCACATAATTATTCTCTTACTTTTTTATATAAGGGCTACAAACATTTGTGAACCGATAGGTCTTCTTTGCACCTCTTTCTCTTACTTGTGCAATTATGGTTTTTTTTTAATTGTTGATTTGCTACAAGAGAATGTGGCTTTTCTCACACAAAAAGCCACAACTCATGACACATGTGAAATAAACTTTGTGGTTTCATCCAATAAAATGTACAATACATATTGTTTATTGTTTCATACATTACATTAAAATGGCAATTTGACATTAGGTAATGCTCATGTAATATAAATGTAATATGTGCCATTAAACAAGTATTACCTAATGTCAAATTGTCATTTTAATGAAATACATGCCACATTAAATACCAAATATTGTTCATTGTAGCAAACACAAAATTTACATCACACATGTGTCTTGAATCACAATTTTATATGTGAGAAAAACCACATTCTCTTGTAATGATTATTACTGGATGTTTTATAAAAAAAATTCACCACATTGTGTTATTAGATGAAATGTGGACAATCACAAAACAATTATGTTGCATGCATGCACAAAGCTACAAGGGATTAAGAGGTTTTACAATAATCTTATTTTGTGTTTTGAACCTTTTTATAAAATACAATGGAAACTTATGCATTGTTAATCTTCTCAAATTTTATTGTTATATATCAAACATTATCTTTATAATTACTACCTTTTTTTTGTTGCTCCACATTTAAATGAAGGTTATTAGTTGAATGCCTTACATGGGTGGTTGGCCAAATGGGTGGTTGGTCAAAGTTTACAATGATTTGCAAGTATAGCACACGTATTGAACATAATTTTCACAAATGTTGTAACCCAACTTGGTAAACATAATACACCTTTGAAATAATTATTAGATAGTTGCATTATTTGTCTAACAAGTGGGTGAGCGCACACTAAAGAAGGCCAACTTGGGCACTTCCACTACATGTACAATAGTATACATATTCAAAATGTGTTGCATTTAATTTTGGGTTTCACTTTTGGTGTTTAGGTCTTATATTTTTATTTTCACAAAGTTAATGTTATTTAATATTATTTTAAAAAAGATTAATTAAAAAGATTATATTCAAGGAATAATGGGTATATTTATGGTATGCGAAATATAGTAAAATTTGTTTCTTATTAATTTGCACTAGTTTTTGGTTTAAACTACTCAACCAAATAACATTTTGAAATGAAATTTTTTAAATACACCACCTCACATTTCTTGTCATTTTCCATTTGAAAGTGATTGTTTGTTAAAATTTTAATTTACCACATACTTATGGTCATCACCTTGAAAGAAATCCATTTGTGACAAAATAATTATCAAATTCTTCACATGGCTCACAAACCTATTCCCATCATATGGAATGATAATGTTTAGTAGACACTACAAATTATTTCATAAAAAGTAAAAATCATTTCAATCATTTCTTGAGTATATTTTCATTTTTTAATATGTTATAATGTATTTTTTTGTGTGTGAATATACTTGAACATCACATCATATGAAATAAAAACTTGTAGTTTTTTTTGGGATATGACTTTTTTAGGTTTTGACGTATTATGATATTATCCAAAAACATTGTGAAAATCCTTCATAATAATGACATGATTGAAGTTCAAACATGGTACCCTTGAAAAATAATACAATGTGACAACAATCCTAGCGTCCACATAATGTGTTTTCACCCAAGTTACTTTTGTGGATAATGAAAAATCTTATTTACAACTTGGTCATTTGTGAAATTTTGTACACTTATTTATTTAATTTTGGATTCATATGAAGTATTTTGTAATCTTATATTTAAGCTTTCTATGGGCTTCAAGTTTTAGCAATGTTCAAATGTAATGCAAACAAGCTCAAGCAAAATGAATTACCCAAGAACTTCTTGTAGGAGCTAAAAGCAAATATTTTCATTTTATCAATTTCTTGATTGACATTAGAGTTTTAGATAATAAGGTATTGTCTTATAAACTCGATTTGTAAAAACATGAAAAACATATTTAGTTGCGTACGAAAAAAACTTATGCAAAACATGTAATTAGAACAAATATAAATATTAAATTTCAATTGAATTATGTTTGTTGTCAAGGAGTCACCACGTGCAAATTTTTCAATGGTTAATTTTTTTCTAAAATAAATTTCAACTATGAATCATCCATGCTCTCCTTTTGTTATTACATGAATTGTAAATGAAATTGGGAAATGTGTTGAAAAGTGCATCAAATGGATAACTATGACCATGTGTTGCTCACAATATGATGCAACTACAAGTCCCAAGAATTTGTCACACGAGTAAATTTTAGTGTCAACAGCATGTGGGGCATTTTGAAAGTATCCATGTAATCTTTTGTTATTTTTCATTTCATATCTTGCATAATATGAACATGAAATAAAGCCATTTAGATTATTTCACTATTTCCTTAGGAAAATCAATGGATAATTTCTAAGGAGCTCAACAAAGGTTAACCTAGACTTGGGATGCACATTACAAACTATTGTCAACATATGCATGATATTGGATGAAGACAAGTACTTACTTGTAAAAGACCTTAACAAGCCCAATTTCATGCATTTCCTCATATAGTTTAATGCAAATGGGTGAAGGTTATTTAAGCTAACCCCAAAATATTGTCCTTAACAACGTTTTACAATTTTTTGGATGGAAAATACCATAAATAACAATATTGAAATGATTATAACATTATTCTAAATGGAAATTTTTCTTAAGCACAATAAGAAATTATTTCAAAAGGTGGATTAAGTTCAATTAGTTTTGCATGGTATTTTATAAATATTTTATGTTTGTCTAAAACAACACACCTTTCCACCACATGGAAATATTATGTTACATACACCATTTTGTACAAACATTAGGCCATGGATAGGTGATATTTATGTGCATCTTTTAATATGTGTATTCACCCTAATAGAATCAACAACAACCCACTAAAATGTTTGTAACTTCACTTAATTGAAAAAAATTGTTTGCCTTTCAAAATACCTTTTTTTTGTTTATTTATAACATTATGTCGCCTTTTTATCTATTCAAATTCAAAATGACTTGTACTAGTGTCCTATAAAGATCTCAAATGAAATCTTTATGTGAAGTTGCATACTATTGTATTTGGTGTCAATGATTGCATTTGAAAATGGATACGTAAAAAATTAGATCTTTTAAAAATTAGATCCCCCATATTTTCTTAAAGTTTTTTCTATTTGATGATGATAGTTTAATAACCAAAAACCTAGATATTGCCTATATATAATTTAAGCATATATGCAAACTTAGCTAAAATACATCTTAATTCATGGGAATGTAAATAAATTGGCTTAATCATGTTGATTTATAAAAAACATTTGGAGTAAGTTTGATTGAATTCACAAGTTGCCTGTGAAGAAGCTTGTAATATAGGGCATTATAAACCCAAAAAAAGAAATAGAACAAAGACCCAAAGGAGAAATCAAAGGAAAAGTTGAACCAAGAGTAGATGTTGATGTGGAAGGTGAAATAAAATAAATTTAAAAGCTGAAACATAAGCAAAAGCAATTGTAAAGCTAAAGGCAATAGACTAGCAAAATTACAAATTAAAACAAAAATAATCAAAGATTCCAATAGAAACAAATGTTATAGCAAAGGCAACATAGTGGATACATTCACTACCCTTTTATTTTCATTGATACACTCACAAGTAGCTTCGAAAGTATAAACATTTAAACAATTCTACATGAATTCAAAAATAAATTTTTCTAAATCAAACATATGTCATCCTCTTCCTTGTGAATTGAAAATGATTGTGTTCAACATTAAAGGTGTAAAAATGATTGTGTTCAAAGATTTGAAGCTAGAATTAGATGCTCAAATTCCTTTATAGCCATGTTTTTTCCTAACTAGCCCTTGTAAATCATTTCAATCATACTTTTTATGTGACTCCATGCATGAAGAAGCCATGCACATATGTTAGGTTTCAAAATTGATATCCAAAAGTCAATTTTAAAGTTCAATTCACCTTTTCAAGTTAACTTTCAATGGTTGAACATGTCCAAAAATGAAATTCCTTCTTTAACACATGTTTGAATAAACATTAAAGAACAACATCAACATGCTAGTTGCTAAAATGTGCTAGTGATGTAAACTAGAATGAAGATGACATGCACGCACTCAAAAAAAATTAATTTCATCCAATTGAATTTGCTCTTGTCAACTAACTTATAAGAAATTAACCAAACCATCTCACTTGATTAACTATTTAATATGGGATAAGGATGTGCTCAACAAATTTTTTAATGGTTAAGAAATTAGACCAACAATTGGAATAGTAGGTTAAATGGAAGCTAGTTGAAATGTATAATGCTTTTTTTCCTTCATTCATGGGTAGGATTGTACAATTTGTTGACCCTTTGAACACAACTTGCAAAGGTAATAGTGACTCATGTTTGTTGAAAATGAAACAACTACACAAATTGTCCTTTGTCTTCTACCTTTAGAACTTGAATGCACATTTTGTTTCCCATACATTAGATCATTGTCCAATTTGATCTATATTGACAGCTTATCATATAAGAATGTTGTACATTCTTATAAGGTAAAAAGCCCTATATGCCACATGGTTGTACCTTTTTACTTTCATGTTGGCGATAATTTTCTTGTTATTGTAATTCTTGTTTTGTAAGACCAATTGAGTTGATTCTTCATGAAATTTTGTATCTCTTATTAAAAAAAGACATAAACATTTCAAAAATGGATATTATTGTTTTATTAATAATTGCAACAATTCGTTTAGCTTGTTGGAATGTTTTTTCAAAAATATATTAAATTAAAAATCAAACGAAATAATGAACTTTTTTATTCTAAAAAATAATTATTTCAGCCAAAAATTGTTGAATGTTATACACAAATATGGTAAACACCATATTTCCCATCCATGGATTGCTACATGTCTTAAAACAAAACCATTTTTTCAAATACAAATATACAAAGTTTTAAGTGTGCTACTAGGAGGGACATACTTATGATTTCTACAAATTTGGACTTTGGTGTTATTTGCCATAACAAAAACAAAGTGCAAAATATTTAACATGCAACAAACTAACAACAACAACAAATATTTCAATGTTGCGATAATGATGAAACACCTAAATGAGCTCACAAACACACTAAAATGAAACCTTATAGACACACCTAACAGAAAGAATGCATGAACAACTTCATAAAAAAAAGGTGCAAAGAACAAAGGATGCAACATATTGACAACAAACACATTAAATGAACTTGCAAACACATGCAACAAGAAAAATGTAAACATGTAACAACACAAAAGCTTTGCATGAATGATTGCAACAAAATAAAGTGCAAAAATAAAAGGTGCAACAAATTAACCACAAGAAAAAAAAAAAATAGTTATCTCAATGTCATGTCAATGATAAAGATTGTGACCTTACAAAATGAAATCTTACAAACACACACAATGGAAAAAATGCAAACAAAGGACAACACAAAAGCTTTGCAAATGCAATAAAGACAAAGTGCAAAAGATCAAAAGATGCAACATATTGACATCCAAAATAGAGGAGAGAGAAGTGACATTTACCTAACACAAATCTAGACATGCTTCAAATCCAAAAGACGAAAATCATGGTGATTGTCACCAAAAGCTTAGTGTGTACAACCCACAAACTTTACCTGCTTATCTTGATGGCAAAAGTGGGCCTTTTTGCCACATAGTGTTGTGTCAAGGTAGCAACAAGCATTAAGACCTAAATACCAAGTGTGGGTAGGCCTTTATCTTAAGAAAAAAAAGGGTATGTGATGTATGCCATCCGACCAATAATAAGTGAATTTCATTATCCAATAGGAGTTGAATAAACTATCATCCAAGATTGTAGTTTCATTGAATACCTTGAATGTTCATCGATTTTGGTGGGATAATAACATGTTATGGAATGGGAACTACTAAAATTGCACTATTAAAGGACTTTGTTGAGTTAATATGCAGTCATCAGAAAAACAAAGATCACTTTATAAGCCCACACTACCCTCAGAGTTAATGGGATCACAATCTTTTGGGTGCTCATATATGGCCCCCCACAACATGGGTTTTTCGATTGCCAAAGTTAGAAAGAGATCCTTTGAGTGAGGTTTGTTTAAATTTTTAAAGTGCCCATAAAAGTTGAAAGGGAACACTATCATTCATTAAAGTGCTCAGTGCCCAAATAGACACACTAAAAGGTTTCTAGTATAGAGGGGTTAAAGCCCCCAGGGTGAGGGGCATTCCCAAAACAAGGGTCCTAAGATGAGACCATCAATGGAGGTTTTTTTAGTGTAGGGTAAGGTCAGGCCGGGGTTAGGGCATTCTTGAAATAAGGGGCCTAGGGTGAGCAAGTAACCTAGTCTAACCTTGTGTTTCAGGAATGTCCTCTACCCATGGTGAACACTAACCCAACATAAACCAAAGGTCAACAAGATCATAAGCCTAAACATAAGTAGATCTCAAGATGGTAAGAGTGAGAGGCCACCTCTAGGCAATCTTACACACACATTGAGATCTGGGGTGACAGATTATGTCATTTTCTTGATCACATTATATGACGTAATCTTCGGGTGATGATCATACCCCCCCTTAATAGTGACCAAAATATCTGTTTGTGGAATCTGCCACCCCCAGACATTCATGTCATGGAAAAGCCTCACAATGCCCATTATGTTGGGTGCATTGCCCAGCTTCACTTGAACAGGCTGTCTTTGCACCTCACCCAACATAATAGACAGGACTTGACCATTACATAGTAGAGTTATTCATAAAGTCAGGTGACTATGGGGGCGAGAACGGTTAGTTTTAGCATAATAGGGCATCAAATGCGTAACTGGGAATGAAAATTTTTCTGAAGGAAGTAACTGGGGGACCCAAACTAGTCTGCACTGCTGCTACATATATTTTCACTGCTCCTACCTGTACAACTACTCTCTAGTACATTATGGGCAGGGCTTGACCATTCCATAGTACGCAGGAGGTAGGTTGCAAGAGGGCCTATAACACTTACATGGTCGGTATTATAAGAGGCCTCTCTTCTAGGCTTAAGGTACCTCCTGAAGATCTGCTTTCCTCAATGTAAGCACTCGGTGATTTGGCTCTCTCTCTCTCTCTCTCTCTCTCTCTCTCAGATTTGTAAGTCTGATGAGACAAGGAGTGTGCGGGGTGGAGAAATCTTGTTACAAGTTTTTGAGGATTTGTGGAATTTTTGGGTTTCTTGGTCTCTTTTGTCTTTTGGCCTTTTTCTACCTTAGTGGTGGGTAGAGCACGTTGACAAGGAACAGGGGGCGTTGGTGGGTTTGTTGAAAGTGGGGAGGATTTTGCAGGTTTGAAGTAGGGACTATAATTTTGTGGAGATTGGGTTGGGGGATTTTTGCGTAGTGAGGCAACCGAGAGATCGACACTCACTCCGTTGCTTGCTGTTTCGTTGGAGGATCTCGGGCTGTTGGGATTTTGCAAATGGGTTCTAAGTCTGCTAGAGGGATGATGGTGAGGATAATTTTCTACTCTTTGCTGATAGCTGCCATGGTGAGTCAGTCATCGGGGATTCGTGTAGTACAGGAGAAGGAACAGGTCACAAAAACGGCTGTATTTGCAATGGGAAGCTTTTGGAGAGCGGAGGCAGTCTATGGTTGCATTACAGGAGTGGTTAGGACACGAGTTGGCTATTCAGGAGGCTCGAAACTCAACCCTGATTACCATAGCATTGGTGATCATGCTGAATGCATTGAGGTCAGAGAAAAACCGCCACCCGAAAAAAACACTCATCTCTCTTTCTTGAATTTGGATTAGGGTTTCAGTATTGCGTTATTGCTGGATCGCACATTCCACATCCATGTATACCCTAACTTTAGGAACAGGAAGAGAATCCCAGTGTTCTATCTTTCACAGAACATAGCACAAATTTGAACCAGACAGAATTATATCTCCATATGCAATTAGGTTTTGGTCTTGAGTGGGAGAACTTGCTCAATCAATATGTTTGGAGATGGAAGAATTGAGCTAAGGGATTCAGAGTTCCATGTCTTTAGATGTGTAGAAACTTTCCACACATTCCACGATCAACACCTTTAAATTGTGTTTTTTTATCCTCATCACATTCTTCATTCTTGTCCTGACTTTCTGTACTCTCTTTGGGCTGGGTAAAGTGGTTACAGGTTTGCACTTATCTGTCTACAAAAGTTTCATTAGTTTTTCGATTGGACTAGTTGGTTACAGATCTGCCTGCACAAAAAAAAGAAATCTTAGAATAGATTATGTTGAGAAGACTCTGATGCTTGTTTGCAATGCTGCCAGGTGGAGTATGACCCAAAACTGATATCATATGAGAGACTCCTAAATGTGTTTTGGGCTAACCATGATCCCACACAAATATTTGGCCAAGGCCCTGATGTTGGTCCTCAATACAGGTAAAGCACATGTTTTTGCCTCTCATTCTTGTTGGCTTTGGAGGGTATGTATAGCCATGACACAGGGGTATAGTCAGTCAATTGGTGACTTCATCAAAGATTTTTCTTTGATTGCTTAGTTTATGTTAGTAAGGAATCAGCATGGAAAATCTGTGATGATCACCGCTGAATTCTTCTTTCTCATTATACAACAGGCTAGCATAATGCTAAAGCATGATTGAACTTGCAAGTGATCTTGTGTGTGCAAATACCAGGAAATGAATGATCTGAACTTAGTCTCTATTGGTTGGCTGATTGTGGGGTTGATCTTGTCCTGGACGGTAGGTTGCTTCTGATGCTTTCTATGTGAGTAAGCAGAAGATACAGATTGTGAATAGGAGAATTCTCACAGGTTCTGTTATTTGGTGTGCAGGTCAGTGATATTCACTCAAGGAGAGGAAGAGGTGAAATTGGCAACAGCCAGCTGGGACAGTGAGCAACTCAAGCTAGGAAAGAATGAGGTGGTCACTGAGATCCAGCCTCTACAGGCTTTCTACTCCGCAGAGGCAGAACATCAGGTTAGGAATCCTAACTGATAGTTTTCTATAGCAGATTTGGGTAGACCTGTAGCAGTACCTGATTTAAGTCTTTTGAGTGTGATGATTGTTCAACGGGCAGCAGCATGCACTACAGAAAGTCCTGTCTAAATGGAGTAGTTGGATTCAATTGCAGAAATTTGAGTTACGACAGAACTCATCATTGTTCCAGATCTTGGGAGAGATCACTAATGACGAGTTGATAGCATCAACTATAGCAGCAAAACTCAATGGCTATGCTGCAGGAATGTGCACGTCGTCAGTCAAGAAGCTCTTGGACACAAAGGTTAGACCATTCCTGTTCAATAGATCCAGGCTTGAAGAAATGTTCAGCTCTTGAAGTTGTAATGTCTAACTATGGCAGGTAGGTGAAAACTGAGTGCAAAGGACAGAACACTCTTTGCAAAAATACCTTAAGTCATGTCCCTACTGTACAGCAAATCAATTACTCACAGGCTGGGTGTCCATCTGTTTGAACTTCCTACTATCTCATAACTCTCAACATCATGACCCCTCAAGCAAATGTACCACATGTTCAAGAGAGGAAGTCTCCAAGTTAAATGGAGTCCAGGCATATTGGAAACTCGTTAAAACTGTGCAATGTTCTGTGGATCCAATCCCTTTCATAAGCACAATAATGCATGTAGCTGATAGTACAAATATTTAGCTGCGGTCTGCATGTGACCCTTGAAATTCCCTGATTGCTGCTACATGCTATATGTCAGCTGGTCATCTGCACAGACAACCACAAAGATACAAAAATGTCTGGTTCCATCAATGCCTGAGAACTGAGAAGATGGTATGGAGCAGCAAGCTCAGAATGGCCTTGTATGCTGAAACTCCAGATCCACACTCACTGAATTCTGCTAATCTAGGATTTTTTAATGAAGGCATTCAGTGGTTACCAAAGCTTGACCTGACAAGACTACAGTCTACACAATGCTTTGAAAACTCTTTTGCATGTTTGTTGATACACCTCAGTTTCTCTGAATTTTTTCTTTGCAGCGACAGTGCAATGGACAGTGCATAGTCCATTGCAATCAGATGATGCGATGGAAGGTGGAAATTATTTACTGCTTGGTGGTGTTCTTATTGACATCTAGATAATATGCTCTTGATTGCTCTCACTACCACAGTTCCTTGTAGTTCCAATCTGACTGGTAGCAATGCATCCAAACCCTGGAAAAAAGCTGTGAATGTAGAAGGCAAGCGCATGAAAAAATGTCTAACTCAAGACTCATAGAGCACTCAGTTCATAAAGCATTCTTCCCCACATGAATCCCAACACACAAGAACTGGAAAACATCTGAAATTTAAATCATTTTCACATCTGAAATTTAAATCAGAAAATGAACGGTAATCTGTGAGAAACAACAAGAAGTGGATTGTCGCATAATGGCTCTGCCCTTTTAAGTAAAAGTACATAAGAGAGTCCCTGGCAGAGCTCATTACGTGACCCTGCACAATAACTTTGGATGAAGAAAAGTCAAAACATGCCTCTTTGGCTTAGCAAAATGGTTTTGGCCCAGCATTTTTGCACAGTTTACTGCTGAGGCTGGTGAAAGGCAAAGCAAACCTCAACACTTGCGAAAGAAGAGTGTAATAAATATGATTTGACTGCTGATCCGTGTTTGTAATTGCCTAATCGTAACGATGGGCACCAATCGGTGGTTTCCTATTAGTAGTCTCCTACCTTTTTTGCAATCCCAATTTTAGTTTTATGGGTGGAGTTAGAAAATAGCAAATAACTAAACTTAGATGTGAGAAATTTTTTTTTTCAGGCTCGCATGCTGAGCGCACCACCACCGCTGGCCCTTTCTGGGTGCATCACGATGTCTCTACCCTGAAAAGCAGAGACGACAAATCTCATTAGGTACCGCTGAAAAGAGTCGGAAAGCTTGATCGATCACGACACGACCGACGGAACGCTTTTCCATTGACGACGGCCAGATCCGAATACTCCAATCCGACGGCCAATCAGAGCGTAAGGAGAGCTAGCGTGTGAAGGCGTTCAACCAATGGAAAGGCTTTGACTATGTGTGGTTGGAATCAGGCGAACTGCAGTGTGAAAGGGAAAGTCGCGATCCGGAGGTTCGTTGCGCCATGTGTTTGAACCGATTCTGCTGAGAAGCGAAGGACTCGATCGATCGCGCATTCGCCGGACGTCGGGATCGAAGCTGTCTTGTAGCTGTGATGTCTGTTTAGTGAAGAAGGTTCAGGTTGCAGACGAAGGAACGAACGGTTTTTGAATTTTGAAGAAAACGGAAGGACACCCACCGGGTGAGAATTAGGGTTCAGAGTTCTTCCCTTGCATCTGGACTCGTAAAGTTCTTTGTTTTTTTTGTTTTCTTTTTGTTTTCTGTTTCCCCTCTCCGAACCCCCTGCAGAGAACGAGAAATTTCAGTAGCAGATCGCAAGTTTTCTCTTTGCAGGTTGCGTTGATACAGGAGGAAGTGCTCCAGAGTTGGGGGATACGGGGGGAGGTGTGGAAGTTGGGAGTAGTGTGAAGTGATGGCATCGGAGGATATGGATATTTTTCCTGGACCGTCGGGTGAAGGTACCAGTGCGAGTGCCAGTTCTGCCGCTGTTGCTAAGCGGCCCAAGCGCTTTGAAATTAAGAAGTGGAATGCTGTCGCTCTGTGGGCTTGGGGTATGCTCTCTGTTTTCGTCAGTTTCCACGAATATATATTAGATTTGTGTTTTGGAGTCACGAGAGCAGCGTCGTCAAGTTGGAATTAGGGTTTCGGATGGATTTGAGGACACGGTTTTGTGTTGTAAACAGGTGAGGTTGCTGCAGTACTAGAGTATTGATGGTTTACATGTGATTTCGCAGATATTGTTGTGGATAATTGTGCCATCTGCCGCAACCACATCATGGACTTGTGTGAGTTCCTTCACAATTTCAACTACAGTACTGTACATCTCTGTCCTAACAATTGAAGTTATGGATTGCTTCACAATTGTTGGAAAGATTAGGGTTTTCTCTTGAATATGAAGATGGTTGTGGCTTGTTCTCCTCACTCTTCATCATGAACTCTTGTGAGCTCCTTCACTATTTCAACTACAGTACTGTACATGTCTGCCCAATTGAGGTTGTGGATTGCCTCACAATTGTAGGAGAGATTAGGGTTTTCTCTTGAGTATGAAGATAGTTGTAACTTTTTCTCCTTGCTCTTCATTATGGGCTTCCATGTAGGTAGTAGACAGAAGGGATTCTTTCAGTGCCTTTGGTTCTCATCTCTCCTGAATTTTTCCTATGGGTTCTTTCTCCTTTTGTCTGGTTTTTCTCCTTTCCCTACACCCTCCTAAATGTGCTTCTTGGCTTCCATTCTTGTTTTCTTTTGATTGCATGTGTTGGGAGCATCCTGCCATATATCTACCTCAACTTGTTTCCATGTGGAAAACAGTCTGATGATGAGATGAACTGCTAATTGTGCCTTTGCTTTTTGCACTTGTTTGCACCAGGTATTGAATGCCAAGCAAATCAAGCCAGTGCAACTAGTGAAGAGTGCACTGTGGCATGGGGTATACCTTCCTTCTCTGTTTTGTAAAGAATCAATGTGACCTTGTTGAATGTCTGGTGCATAACCTGCAAACTGTTTAGATTTTTCTTTCTCCATTGCTCAGTGATGTTGTGTCTATAATGCTTGTGGGAATGTTGGCCAGGTGTTTGCAACCATGCCTTTCATTTTCATTGCATAAGCAGGTGGCTTAAGACCCGACAAGTCTGCCCACTTGGTGGGTGACACTTCTTCATTAGTCTTTTTGTTGATTTTGTTTTGGAGACTTCAGTGGTGTGTCCAAGTGTGAATGTATTTCCTGAGTTGGCAATCATTTATGCTACATCTATTTAGGGCTCTTCAACATCTCTTTGACAGCACTTTTCTTGCAAGTTATATACACTAGACTAATGAGATACTTGAAATGGATGCAGACAACAGTGAATGGGAGTTCCAGAAGTATGGACGCTGATCCACTCAACAAGGCAGCATGGAAGCTTTTACTGCTTTGTTGTGCCACAGGCAGAAGAAGCATGATCATTCTGTGTGCACAGAGGAAACCCATGAACAACTAACTTAGAGAAAGTGTAATGCTTTTCATTTTCCAAGTTGGTATTGACCAGAACTATACCTAACACTCAGCATTTAGGTGGTAGATTGAGCATTGATTTACTTTACTGAGGTGCTCCTGGCCAAACAAGTGCTGCCAGGGCTGTATCAGGGCTTCATTAGTTCCATATACTTGGACAATACTCCTATCTAAGTCAGGATGTCATGGATTATGATTCAGGTAAGTCTGTGGGAAGCACTTACCTAGTTCATGCAGTTTGTTATTGGTTGCAAAAACTCACTGATAAAAATTGGTTGTTTGATTTTGGACAACACCAGTCTACTTTGATAATCCATGTCCCATAGATGTGGTGCTACCTGATTGTCCCTGGTGTGCCATTCAGGTATCCTAATTTGGCAACTGGAGACTCAATCTAGCAGCTGAGAAATGCTGATATATACTTGGTTTACAGAGCTTTCTTCACAGCAGTGTTACTTTGATTGTCTCAGGTTCAACACAAGCAAAGAATTCAGCATTTGCCAAGAAATGAAGGTATCACACTTTTCAGCTGGAGGGTTTTTGTCCCAATTACAATAGACCCACAATCAACTCTTCCAACTTTCAAAGCATTTTTGAAGTTTCATGGGTTTTTAACAACTATCTCTATGGACATGGTTAGATTCTCATACGTTCTAATCCTTGTTTTATTTTGTTTTAATGCAACAATTGGGACGCATTGGATGAATTGTGGGTCAATAATTAAAGCTGAAAAAGTTGGATCATGGATGAAAATGGGGCTAATGGGGGATAGTTAAATTTGGGATGATTTGTAGGTCATGGAAATTGAGGGTTGAAAGAAGATAGTATAGCATGTAGGTAGGTGATATTTGGGTGTGGGGAAATGCAAACTTTCGAATAAGTTGAAAATGGGTAAGAGAATAATGAAATGATATAAAATTCAAAAGGTTAGACATTGGATGATATGCATGTTGAGGAAAATTGTCCAAATTTTCACAAAAGCCAAATCAAAGGAAAACAATGGTTGAAACAATGGCTAGTAAAAATGGGTTCTAAACAAAGCAACAATGAAATAAAGGTTGTAAAAAATGCCAGAAAGTTGAAATTCAAGAAAAAAAAAAAAGGATGAAATAGAGCTCAAAAGAAAAGATCCTAAAAATTTGAAATATGGGGGAAAAAATGGACAAATATATTGCAATGGTGAGATACTTTTTAGCACCCCAATTTGTCTTGCATTACTTGGTTGAAAATTTGAAGAGATAGGTTGAAAAAGTGAAAAGTGAAGTTTTAAAACCCTAAAATGCAAGAGGTGAATAAGGACTAAAGGTTGTAATAAAGAATATTTTCATCTTTCACATGCCAACTTTCTTAAAAGCCAACTTGATTTTGGTTATATGGGTTCAAAGAATGGATAGGTCACAAAGGAAAGTAGTTGTTGCTTTACTCTTGTTTACAATTTTTGTTGAAAACGAAAGATGTTGTGCATAAAAGTTTTTCTCAAATCAACTTTTTCGTTGTTGATTTTTGTATTTGAGATGTGCATGTCTATACATTGCATTTCCTATTTTTGTTGTCATTGTTGTCTATTACAATCCTACTTTATTTGATATACAATTTTTTGGGTCCTTGATATGCAATTTAGGAAATTGTGCAAATGCCAATTCAAGATTCAAAATCGCTTTGAAAGATTTGATCAAAAAAGGGGTACCATTTGCTAGAAATGAAACACAAAAACAAAAACATTGTGACCCATATGATGGATGAGAAGATGCAAACATGTCATAATATTATCACATTCCTTGCAACAACCTAATTAACAAAAAACATTCCAATGAAGGATTTTTTTTCCACAACATGCTAAAGAGCAAATTTGTCATTAATGACTAAATCTTTAAAACCTTTTATTCTTTCTTGGCATTTCATGTTGCAAAAGGTGTGAGAAATAGAGATCCATTTTTTGGGAGTATACCCAATCATGTCACATGCAACTCTTGTAAAAGTGTATTAATGTATTATATTAGTGGTGCAATGTATTACCATTTGTTTTGGAACAAATTGTTTTGGAGATCTAAGTCATTATTGAAGCCATGGGGTTGAAACATGATGTGAGCAAGAGAAGAACATTGACATTATGAAAAGACATGTGGAGAGTTTGATTTTCAAATACTTGTATTGGAATAGGACTTTGGAACAAACCACTTCATCATGACATGTTATGAGTATATAGCCAATTAGTTACTAAAAATTTGATTCAATCTTTCAAGAATTCAACCTAGGCTATAATGGAATAAGTTATGTCCATCACAAGGATGTATCGTGACCCAAGCTTTACAACCATTTCCCCTTTCAATTGTTCAAGGAAATAACATTAACAAATTAAAGGTACAAATCATGGAGTTTATAGAACAATTTTCAAAGCTTCACCGCATCACATATTTTTGTTGTGTGTATATAGATTTAGATTCATGGGAAAATGTTTTGTCAATAATGTACATAGATTCATACATTGTAAATAAAAAGAAATAGTTGTAATATATTGTCATGGTTTTTGGCATGATAAGTTTGGAATACAAACATATATTCTATTGCATTGAACATAAAAAAGATTACATTATGTGTATGTTATTTTTTACTTCCATTTAGCATCAAATCTTGACAAGATTTTCTAATTTTTTCTTCAATGCACCTTCCAGTAATGATCTATATTCAATTTTAATATGTTTTGGGAAAAGCTTAACTACCATGTCACATTCATTCATATTGATTGTTCAAGAATATACACAATAGGGTATCATTGGGACATGGGGACCCCCTTCTCCATTGTAAGAAATTAGATTTTGAAATAAAATTTGAATTTTCTGAGGTTAACCATTTCAAACCTAGTTTCTAGAACTTTTGTTTCAACCAATCAATCTTGGTTGTGTTGTATTTCATGCAATCAATAAATTGTTTACATACAAAACTAGTATCACGATGCTTCCCTCGTTTAGGGTATGACACAAATTCTAATTCACGTCACTACTTAGTAAACATTGTTCCTTCAAATATAAGTTTATCTCATCATACCAAGCTCTTGATGCAATACGAGCAAGGTCTCAAGAACAAACAATGTATACCTTAGTTTATGGATTACTTTGCACAAAACCTAATAGTTGAATCATAAAAACTTCTTTCATATGGGTGTGCAAATTTAGTGGATGACCATTAGTAATGTCAAATGGAAGATCCAGGATTAGACATTATGTTCTCTATAAATATTATTAACATCTCACCCAATTTTACATCTCAATTGACTACTATATTTTCTTTTTTTTAGGATTTAAATTACATCTATAAATTTTGGACAATTCATCATATTTAATGAAAGTACTTTGAAAACATTGACATGTAATTTTGTCATTTTTTCGTCAAAATGTGAACAAAATTTTCATCCAAACACTCATATGTGATGTAGGTTAGGTTTTGTTCATGAAAAAAATCCGTTCAATGTGTGTGGCAACATAGTTTTGTGTGGCAACATAGTAAAGTTGCCCAAAATTGGCAAATGAAAGTCCCTTTAAGAGTTAGTTTCTAGTGGATTCGAATGTGGCTTAAATTTGACCATGTGACTTTCATTTTTAAATATGATTTTTTTTCAAGTTTGATTTAAGGCCACCATGTTAAAATTCATTTAAAACTCCTTTCTAAAAAGGAATTGGAAAAAAAAAATTATAATGCCAAATATGAATGTTGCATATTTGATGCCACAAATAGTAGAAAAACATGGTTTCTTTTACCATAGAATCTAATTTTTAAAAACCCATTTGGACAAGTGTTAGAAAGACTATCCTATCAATTTAATCAAGTTGATTTTTACATGTCCATTGTGACTTTGGTGGTTGTAAATATGACTTATTAAATAGCCCATAATCTACTACCATGTATACACAATATACCTTAATTTCTCCCGCACACCTTCCAATACCTTTTCCATTGCACAAAACAAATGTTTTTTTTTCAAGTACAACCACCAATTGTGAGAAGAAATAAGATGAGAAGATAAATAAATTGATATAGTTAAAAATAGAGATAGAGAATGAAAAAATGATCCAAAGAAAATTCTTTAAATATTTTATTTTTCCCACCTTTGTCCTTTTACAAATTAATTGAACTTTTCAAATCAATCTCTTCAAAGTTTTGTTCTTAGTGTTTATTAGGTGAGTTGACTTTCCAACTATATTACTTCTTTAAAACTAATTAAATTAGTTGGTGTCACCTCTTAAATTAATGGAGGTAATTGATAAACCTATTACTAGTAACTTTTGAAGCTATTGGGTTACTTTACTAGCATAGTTATGTAACGAAGGGTAGGTAAGATTTATCTTTTAACATTCTTTTATTTGGGTCCAAAATAATCTTAGTACATAAAATTAGGATTATATCATAAATAACAAGAGTGTTTACTAATAAAAATAACAATACTTCCCACAATGAAATTATCACCTAGTTGATTTACCACCAAGATTATTTCTAGAAAATAAGAATGGATGATTTCTACCAATGAAAGTAATGATTCATTCATAAACGGCAATAATTTTGTCACAAGCCTAGTACCGACCTAGTATCAATTTGTTGGTGCCAAATATATTTCTAAAATCACAACAAAAACAATAAATAATAATAGTAGATAAAATGTAAAGGCATTTGCATCAAAATACCTTTATTCCTTTCTCCAAATATTTCTTTAGAGATGGCAAAGTGCACATCATCCTCTACCACTTTATGTCTAAAGAACTATACATTTTTTTATGCCCATTGGTGATAACTTGCCTTGCAACATCTATTACCACTTAGGACATCTATTAATGTTATCATATTTGGAATTCTTGCACAAGTGGTAATTCTACCTTGCATCAAAATTATTTTTTAATATTATTAAGCATGATAACAAAAACAAGGTTCAAATGACCTTCGATCAAAACATGAAATGCAAAGTTAAAAAGATCATGTCTAGGGCTACAACTTTGTAACTTGAAGCTTTTAAATCAAAGCTAAAATGAAAAGTTATGAACTTGCAAAGCAATGGGACTCATAATTTGGGAACTTTGAAATTCTCACTTGAAAATCATGGGCATTTTAACCATTCAATGCAATATTTAAGGAGAGGACAAAAATATATCATAGGGAGAAGGGTGATAACCTTTTTCCAAGTTCAAATTGTGTGAATGTAATGAGTCCAATACAAGTCCATGACCTAAAGTTGGCTTCATTTGCATTAACCACCTACATTGTTTACTTTGTGCATGTGATTTATCTGTGAGGTGTTGATGAACTTGTCACTTCATCTAGTCCTCATCCTAGAGCTCCTATGCACCCTTTTTTTTCCTAGTGTGTGGAGTTAAGGAAATTATCTCCAAGTTTTTTTTTTTTGACCTTCTTTCCATTGTTGTCACTTTGATAATTAATTTTCAATACTTCAAGAACTTAAGAACATGTCAATGACATTGACCAACTATCTCTTGGTCTCCCTCCTCTTAAAACACCAAACTATTAGTGTTTCATACCAAACACATTCCTTAAAATCTCTCGATATCCTTTTTCATAACACCCAATATCCTTCATTGCACTCCAAAACACCAAGTACAAAAGAAGAAAATACCATACCATCTCCACTATGATTAAAAAACAAAAAAACAAAAAAAAATTATACTAACAACTATCTTGCCAACTAAAACCTTTTTAAAACCTAATTAAACTAATTAACATCACCTCTTTAAATCTAAAGAAATAAAAGATAACGAACCTATTATCAATAATTCTTAAAGTTATCAAGTTTCCTACTAGAATAACTAAGTAATTAAAAGACAAATATTATTTACATTTTAACACAACCTATCTCCTCTACTTACATATTTACTCCCTCTCAAACCTACTTATCTACCTACCTTCTCTACCTATGTATCTACATCCTCTTGTGTCACGCGAAACTATGCAACACAATTCTTTGAAAAACCATGTAAGGTGCAAAAAGACAAGCCCGAAAATGCATTGGACAAAGCTCATTTGGGGAAGGGGGGGTTATTTAATCTCCCTTAAGTCAATGTAGATAAATAAACGATATAACATTAAGTGGTAGGTAATGCTTGAGGCCATGGACTTTAATGGGATAAGGGCCCATGCAAAGTGGAACCTCATGTGGCCCAATTGAAAGCTTGAAAGCTTGAAAGCCCATGTTCAAGGTTGAAAGCTTTTACCATGTGTAAAGATCTCACATCATTTTTTTTCATGTGATACCCACCAACAAGTATCATGAAAAAAAAAATGAACATTACATTCTTCAAAATTCTCATCATTCATGCAAGAAATATTACAAGGTGCAAGATGCCCTCCAACTACACTAGAAAAGTCCTTCAAGATCTTTAAGGGTTTTTGGAGTTAAGGCTATATAGGTTTATGTGGCTTGGATGTGAGGGAGGAGTGTATATGGATGAAAATATAATGCTTATTTGTAAAGATTTATTGATTTTACTGCCAAACATAACTGACATAAAATAATTAATTATTAGTCACCTTGATGTTGAACTAGCCTAGGTACTATAGCATATTCTTCTTAAGAGCCACAAATAAATTTATTTTTAAAATTATTAAATTTACAATTTAAAAAATTAAATAAATAATAAATTAAAAAAACCCTCATGTAAACTTCGTTCTCTCCAATTAGGTTAATGTACATTCACAAATTGGTTATGGGTTTAGGGTTTCTGAGTTATGGGTAAGGTGTTTATGTGTTAAGGTTTGGGGTTGGGGTTGGGCCCCAAAACATCCAAGAAAGACCCTCAATAGGGTTCTTCCCCCCCAAGGTAAAGACCATTTTCAAAATTTAGGAGTCTTACAAAAAGTGTAAGGTACCTCTTCTCCCCCCCAAAAAAAAAAAGAAGCTGAAATTGAAAATGGGAAATTCATCCAAGGGAGGCTTAATGGTTAGCTAACCACCATTAAGCCTCTTTGATTGGCCCATCACAGAAAAAAAGAAATTGAAACTTTGTAGACTCACCAATATTCGCTTCAAATCGATACATACAAGTCACAATATTGGCCCATGTATTAAAAAATTTCCAAAAGGACATCGGTGGGCAATGCATATGCTACTAAGCAAGCCGCTATTGGGAACACATTGGGAACTTGATGGGAACATTGTGAGAATTTGATGAGAACACATTGGGAACTTGATGGGAACATTGCGAGAACTTGATGAGAACGCATTGGGAACAATTGCAAAAATCCAACCCTAAACTTAAAACCCACCGCCTCCGGGAGGAGGATGTTAAACACCCCCCACCCTATGAGCGTAAAGCACTTGGAGAAAATTTGTAGAGTATGTGAAGGGCACCTTATATCCATCATTTTCCGTCCTAGGAATTGGGTGCAATATTATGCCTACTCCAAAAGCATCGGAAGGAACTTATGCCTACTTGTAGGTGTAAGAACCCTCCCACTATTGAAGAGTAGGCATAAGGACCCTCCCACTATTGAAGAGTAGGCATAAGGACCCTCCCACTATTGAAGAGTAGGCATAAGAACCCTCCCATTCATAGGTTTGGGTTCATGATAAATTTTGCATTGTGCTTTGCTTTACGATAGGTAAAGCCCATGAGTGGGGAACATTTCCCAAAATGCGGCATTTTGGCCTGACTTGGCTATCACCTTGTCCTAGGCCCCTTATTTCGAGAATGCCCCAACCCTAGGCCTTTACCCTACACTAAACCCTAAACCCTAAACCCTAAAACCCCCCCCCCCCATGAGCTTTGCAGGTGTCAATGCGCATGGTTCTCATGGCATGTGGGTGCAAGTGTGTGTATAAATATCATCATGCAAAAAGTTGCTTGTCGCTCTACAAAAAGAGCATCATAATAACTTTACAGGACATGCCCATGATGATTCTTCTTGGCTGCTACTGGACAAATTCGAACCTGGGACCTAATTTTAGACAAAGTGGAGAGAACTAGCCAGCCTACAAAATCCAACCATGGTAAACCAACTCTTGTCTACTACCAAGGCAAGGAAGCATATTGTGTTTCCATGCATTATAGAGTAATAGTAGCTTAAGGGGATTTTGGCCCCTACTAGGTAATAATAATAATAATAATAATAGGTCTATTTTTATTCTATGAGGATTTTTGAAAGGTGATATTTTTGGCTTGTTTTGAAACTTGAGATTAGTTATTATATTAGAGTTTATAATATCTTAAAGGATTTTGGCCCCTAGGTAATAATAATAATAGGTCTATTTTTTATTCGATGAGGATTTTTGAAAGGTGATATTTTGGCTTGTTTTGAAACTTGAGATTAGTTATTATATTAGAGTTTATATTAATATCTTGAAGGATTTATTTTGGTTTCTTCTATTAGAGGATTTCTTTTTTGATGGTTTATATTTTTGCATGGTGAAATAATTTGGATTATTTCATAATTCTTCTTTTTGCCTTCTTAAGATACTTTTTTTTACTGTAAATGGCAAGGCCCATAGTGTGAAGGATGGAACACCCCTGCCACCCACAAAGCTCGTATTTGGGGGTGGGGGGAATGGAGGGATTTATTTAATGCCCACCTCCCCAAAAAAATTTGGGCCCCCCTTGAGTCCATGCACTTCATGCCCCCTTTTTTTTTTTTACTATTTTTGACTTAGTCTGGAATAATGAACATGAAATGTGGGGACATAGAGTGACAAAAGTCATTAAAAAAAATTGTCTTTATGACTTAGAAATTGCTTTTTTGGGTGTCTTTCTTTCAACACACAAAGGGATATATTGAATTTAAAATTGTATCATCTCTATCTCCTCCTTCTTGGCCCTCCCAAGAACCCAATAGCTCTTTTTCCACTAGTGGAAACGACATTAAACATTTTCTAATAAAATGGTAGTTAGATATACAAGAAACAACTCCTTCAACAAGTGTAGAAAAAACATGTTGGCTATTTAGAGCATCTCCACCCATATGGTGCATCTAGATCTACATCAATGTTTTTTCACATTCATTCATTCATTCATTCATTGCTACTTATTTACATATCCTGAGCCTCACATATTGGGCATTTAGGTTGCATCAATATTTTTTACACATTCATTATTACTTATTTACATATCTCAAGCCTCGCCCATAAACTTAATGTGAGATTATGAAAAGTGGGAGACCATAATGATAACAAAGCAAATGAAGCAATTAGATAATTTGATCAATAAAAAACAATGGGAAATTGTGCCATAAGAACCAATTGGGCAATCTAGCCAATGCACAATAAGATTTAAACTGTGCAATGGTATTTGCCAAACATCACATCTTGCACAAATATATTGTCCCAAATCAAATTTTTTGAACTAAATCAATAAGTTTTTATTATTCTACATCCAAAACATGTTCTTATAATGCATGGGGCGCTAATGCGTTTCAAGCATAGGGTAATGATTGTGTGATGATAAACACCTCAAACAAACTTTGCATGTATCAATGCAATGTTGTATTTGACACCAACATGGATCTATGACAAGGTTGGACCTATGGCGATTGAAATTTTCCTTTGTAATTTTTTAATACACAATCCAAGCAAGGTGGATAGTAATAGATTGTAATTTCTTGGTCCTACAACTATGTCCACTTAGGTTTCAAACCCTCTAGCTTGATGCAACATAACATAAAGATTAAATCTTTTATGTCCTTCAAAGCACAACATGGGGGGTTTCACATAAAACACACAATTGAACTATGTAACACATCAATTTTTTATAATCTACAAAACACAATATGTGGGGAGGTCGTGTGTGTTCTAATTGAATTGTGTTGCATGTCATATTGAAACCCACAAAATTCATAAAGGTGTATAACATCCTTGTAATGTCTTAGTAGCAAGCCATTACACCCTAAATTGTCTTGCTATGAAAATATTACATTGCATAAATAACAAGGAAGGCTTGAACGATGAGTGTTTCCACCTATATAATTTGCCTTTTGCAAAGTCATTTCACAAAATTAAATGTTGATGTTATTAGGTGGTAGGTATTGCCTTGGCAACATGGCATTACACCATATGAACTGAAGGCAAAGCTTGAGGTCTAGGGCATTAAAGGCATTACACCATGTGAATCATGAACAAAGGTTTAAGATCCATGGTGTAATGCCTTATTGGTAAGGCATTAACAAACATAATTGTTAGGAGTGTTTTAAGGCATAATAAGGCATTACACCTTGTGAACCAAAGGTGGAGCTTGAGGTCTAGGGCATTAAAAATGTTATACCATGTGAACTGAAAGTGGAATTTGAAATCTAAGATGTAATGCCTTGTTGTTGAAGCATCACCAAAACATATTTGTTAAGAGTGTTAATTTAGTTACTTAGTTGAGTCTTGATTATATTAATGTTAAATTGGGTGAATGTAGTTAATTGTGTTTTAACTTGAAACCAGTTCATGTGTGAATAAAATTCAAATTGTTTAATGTTTGAGATATAAACCCAAGTTGTAGGTTTTCAAATCACTTTTGATGATTTGAATTTCTTTGCACATGGTTTTGTGTTGTTTTTAATTTTGTGTTTTGGGCTCAGATTCCTACTTGTTTGCAAATGGGTCATATTTTTATGGTTTTTGTCATTTATGACATGTGTGTGTACATATTGATAATTATAGGCACTACATGGTAGCGCATGACATAATAAATGAAAAAAATCAATGTTTTTAGTGGCACAACTGTTTCACAAGTCTTGTAATCATGACACTCCAAGTATACACAATGTGTGCATGCAACTATTCAAACATTTTACAAGTGTCATATCAACAAATTGTTGCATTACAATATAGGATGGAAATACATGTGTTATGGTGATTACTATAGGAAATGAACCAAAGTGCGCACTTCAATGAATGTACTACTATTTTGTTGTATGCTCATAAACAAATGTTCCTTGAAAGGATCGAAAAAAAAAAAAAACAAACCCTTCTCCTAGTGTGCTCTTCACAAGTTCAAATGTACCATGTCTTCAAAAGTTCAAATTGTGATGCTCTAGACCATAATTTTGTAATATGAAAGAAACTAAGTCCCTACAACCACATCTTGCACTATTCCAAGTTTTGAAATCTCATTTGCATGGGGAGAGAGCATGAAGAAAAACTAAGCTAGGAAACAAAATTGTAATCGAAGACTCTAGAAATTCAACTAGAGGTGTGGAAGCCTAGACTCAAAAAATGCTTTGCCAATTAAGGTGAAGGGTCCATTGCTAGTGGGCTAAATGGGCCCCGGCCCTTGTTTGGTGTTTTTTCTTCTTGCAATGGATTTTTTCCATTTGTTCCACCAAAACAAAAGCTTTGACTTTTGTATATTCAACTTATACCTTGGTCTTAATCCCTTGGTTTCGATCCCTTTGTTTTCCCAGTTAGTTTTATTAAAGATTACTAGGCCTTATTTGGGTTTTCAAGCCTTTCCACTTAGGCAAAAGATTTATCCTAAAATGTCATATGGGTTTTCAGGCCCTTAACTCAAGATACACCTTTGTTTTAAGACCCTCAAACCCATAACCATCCCTAGTGAGAATGTGGACGCTTTGATTGGTGTTGGGTCATGAGTTACAATGCATCATAACCTTCAACCTCTATTCCATTAATGACCTACCAGTTAGCACAAGGTATTGTAACAACAAAATAACTATTAGTAATTAAAAATATTAATATTAGTGTTGGGGTAATAATATGGATAAAAATAGGGAATAAAATAATGAACCTCATGGGCCCTACAAAGAGAATCTTTTGACTAAGGCATAAAGGTTGATTATGAATAATTTAGGTAACTATTTCAAATTAGTAATAATGGGAGCTCAAGTATGTAAACTTGATCAAATCCTAGATTTCGAATATTGTAGAACCTATCCATAGGAGGATGGAAAATTATAAGTGGCACTTGATGATTGGTTTGATACATGGGGAATACATGTAGATGAATGTGGTTAACTATTCATCCACTTCTTTCCTTCAAGTATATAAAGGGTAAAAATTGGAACTTTTGGAGCATACTTTGCATTCAATAATTTCATGTTGTTAATTGGATCAAGACTTGTAGAAGTATCTTATGTGGATAGGAATTTTTGAAGAAATAAAATGTGGAGATTATTGTGAATACCATGGTGTAAACTTTATAGTCTTTGGTGAACAATCCCCATAAAGGGAAATCTTTAGGCACGTGTGATGAACTCCCTTGAGGTGTAGTTCTCACATAAAGATTCAACTTTAGGCGCATGAATGATCCTATCCCAAAATAGCGTAAAGTCTCATGTTGGAAATCGTGTGAATGATGAACATTGCAAATGTTGTTTTGCAATATGTTTGATAATCTGCCTATGTGCTAGAAGGGATTAATCGAAAATTAATCTTGATAGTTCCAAACCCCCTCCTAGGCTACAATACCACACCTTGAGCTTTCATGGGTGTAATGATTTTGTAACCCTTGGCTATTTGGATGAAAAGATGGCATCTTGATTCTCATGACTCAAGATCATTATGTCCAACAATTGGGTTGAATGCACTAGTTCTCATCGATGGTCTCAACATTCATATGGTCTTTTTCCAAAAGGTTATACACACCCCTCTCCACTAAAGTGGGGTCCTTTCTTCACCCAAATTTTTTTGTCGTTTCATAACAAAGTTTATATGGAAGCCCATCATTTAATTTTTAATTCATTTATTTGGGGTCCAACTAAATATTTTTTAAATTAAAATTTGAGTCATTTGATATTGTAAAGGAGGCAAACTTTTTGCTGAAATAACATGTTTTTACAAGGTTTTCTCAAAAGGATTTCACAAAATAGCAAAAATTGGACACGGAACAAATCTTTGGCCCAATGATGCAATGGACAACTAAGCTTAAGAGGTTTTGATGATAAACATCCAAATATTATTTGGAGGCAGTTTTTAAAATTTTAAAATAAATTTTATAATTCTAATTATAATTTTTTCAAAATATATAATTGATTTTAAGGCAACAACTCTTCCCAAGGATCTTTTTTTGGGGGGGGAATTTTTAAAAATTTCGCCATAAAAGAAGGGGTTTTGAACTGAATTTGCCAAATTTAAGCTAAACACCAATATGAAGATTTATTTTTTTTACTATCCTACATGTCTTATTGCCAATTAATGTTAAATCCTTTCTAGGTTGCTAACCAATGATGCAAGATCCAAATATTAAAAAACAGAATTAGTCCATGAAAACAAGTCCAACAAAAATAAACCGTAATATTTTCACCAATTGGGAACAAAACTATTAAAAATAAGGGGTGTGTCACAATGTGGCCTTGCCATTTACATTAAAAAGTATCTTAAGGCAAAAGAAAAATGATCAAGTATTTCACCATGCAAAAATAGAATCTTCAAAAAATCATTTAAAAGAAACCAAAATATCTCAAGATATTATAACTTTATAACTAATCTCAAGTTTCAAAACAAGCCAAAATATCATCTTGCAAAAATCCTCATATAAAAACAAACCTATTATTACTTAGGGGCCAAAATCCCTTAAGCTACCATACTTTATAATGAATCTAAACACAATATCCTTTCCTTGGTAGGCAAGGCCAACATACTAAGGCCCTAATCATGAGTAGCAAATCATCATTAGCCTATACAAAATTACAAAATTTCATGTGCAGTTTTTTTTAAAATAATTTTTAAATAATTTTTATAAATTATAAATTTAATTATTTTTTTAATTCAAAATTTTCTCCAAGCAATAATAGCCTAGCAAAGGGGTGACAAACTATTGATGTAATAAAAAAAGAGACCACATTTCCTAAAAACCAAAATTTCTCTTGGCTTTTTTTGGGTGAATTCCTTGTGAAGAAAACTAGACATCTCTAATAGAGTTTTTTTTATTTATAATTTTATACTTTTTTGGGTCACTGCAATACGAAAATAATTTCCACATGGATCCATGGGTTACAAATTATTATAAATAAATCCATAGTGGCTGACACACAAACTGTTATATTATCTTTCATATATATATAATAGAGTTATCCGTAAAGTAAGAAAAACACAGCACCAGAACCCTGAGTTTGGTCATACACAGGGTGAGATTCAAAACACACCTCCTGCAAATAATAAGTACATTTAGCATTCAACGGGGGATGAAACTCACAACAAACCATCAATTTTGGTGGTAAACTGAGTTTCATCCTGTCTTTCCTTTTTCATGAGCGCCTCCTCCACTACTGCTACATATATTTTCACTGCTCCTAACTGTACAACTACTATAATTAGTCTTGTGAATGAAATGCTGAGTATCTATCAGCAGTTCATACTGAGTTGCAGCATCACATACTGAGCTCAGATTTATTAAAATGTCTTGACTTTGCAGATACCATTGAAAGAGGGGATAGGGGGTGAAAGGAGGCCCAAAGACAGGGTGAAGACAGGGTTACTTTACGGATAACTCTAATATACAATTATTTATTTATTTATTTATTATTATTATTATTTATATTTATATTTATATTTACTTATTTATTTATATATGTCTATAATCCATCTACCTATGTATCCATGAATATTAAAATTTCAAATATTGATAATTTCATATCATATTTTATTGACTACAATATGGTGGTATAATTATCCTATCTCTTTGTGAGTCATAAATTGCACTATCCAAAGTTCCCCGTACAATTCCACACTGACAATGCCACATTACGCACCGAAAAGGTGCCAACTGTGCCATGTGTTCCGGTCACGATTCTCACCCCTACACGAACGATCGATCCAGGAGAATTGCGTATCTGCCTTTTCCACCCGCCGATTCCGCCTTTCCATGCGCCGTTTCCGCAAATTCCGCCATTCAGAATCCAGACCAGGAACAGCCGCACTTACTGACTTATCGGAGTAACTGGGGGGGACCACCTCCATAAAATCCGCTTTCCCACTACCACTTTTTTAGCCGCTCGCTTTTCGTGTTACCCTGTGGGAGGCGGGTAATGCCAATCTTTCGAAGTGTGAAACCGTATGCTTCTAGGCTTGTACAAAGCCCGTCCGTTTCAGACCTTCGCGTAAGTGTGCCACGTAGGATGATGAATGTCCAGTTTGGCCTCTGGACAAGAGACCTGGTATGTGTTTCTCCATCCGCAGATGTTTGTGCCAACACTTCTGTTTTTTGTGGCTATTAGTAGCCAAAAAGGCCAATTAGAAATGAAAATTTGTAAAAAAAAAATTTTGGGGAGATTTTCAGCAGCCAAAAGTCGCCCAGAATTTAAGCAGCATCGCCAGATTTATTCTAAACAATGGTTCAAGTCAGCGTTTTTTTTTGCTGGTTATATATAGCCAAAAAGAGGTATTACAAATTTAAAATGGCCAGAATCAAGTGTTTTCTGAGATTTTTAGTAGCCAAATTTCTAAATACGGTTGAAATAGGTAGCCAGAAATATAGAAAATTGTTCTAAATTATTTACTTTCATATTTAGCTTTAGCCAAAAATATGGCTAAATATTCATATGGATAATCAACACTTTTGGCTACACCACAAGATTGACTCCCCCCCCAGCGGAAAATAACTAAATTAAGAAAATAAATAAATAAACAAATAAATAAATTGGGTCCGACTCAGCGCATCCCTATTTCGTGTCCCTGTCAGCGCAGACGTGGATCCCAGTCCTTTGTAGATGCGGGGAACGGGTAGGTTACCCGCGCGCGGGGGAGGGGGACCCACATGGAAAGAGGTGTACGATTTGGAACCCGGCTAGAACACCACACTGAGAAAGCTCGTTCTTCTTGTTGTTGTCGTTGCTGTTGTCGTGCTCGTCGTGCTCGTCGTCCTCGTCGCGCTCGTGTTTTTTTTTTTTTCTTCTGGATTTTTGTGTTTGTGAGTTGTTTTGTGTGCAGCAAGTCGGGAGAGAAGAGGGCGAGCGAGAACTTAATCGGGTTTTTTTTGGGTCGGAGACTGAACTCGAGGAGGTGTTTTGCAAACAAGCACAGAGTTTGAAGCCATGGCATTGAAATTGGGTGATACGGTTCCGGATTTCACCGCGGACTCCACAGAAGGACCGATCGAGTTCTACAAGTACATCGAAGGCTCATGGGCGATTCTGTTCTCGCATCCCAACGACTTCACCCCGGTGTGTACCACGGAGCTAGGAGCAGTCGGGAACTTCTTGCCGGAGTTCGAGAAGCGAGGAGTGAAGGTCATCGCACTAAGCTGCAATGATGTGGTGTCACACAAGGGATGGATCGGCGACATCGAGAGCTACACACCTGGTGCTAAAGTGGGATACCCGATCCTGGCTGATCCGACACGCGAGCTGGCCGTGAAGTTTGGGATGCTGGACCCAGACGAAATTGACTCCAAGGGTATTCCCTTGACGGCAAGAGCTGTTTTCATTATCGGTCCTGACAAGAAACTCAAGCTTTCCATTTTGTACCCTGCCACCACTGGACGCAACTTCCATGAGGTTCTGAGAGTCATCGATTCTCTGCAGCTCACGGCCAACTTCAGCGTGGCTACTCCTGTCAACTGGAACGTGGGAGACAAGTGCATGGTCATCCCTTCCCTCTCCAACGAGGCTGCCACTCTCAAGTTCCCCAAGGGTTTTGAGACTGTGGAAGTGCCGTCTGGCAGATCCTACATTCGTCTCACCCCTCAGCCCAACGTGGATTGAGAGTGTTTGTCCACTACACCCCAAAGTGATGTCGGAGTTGGCATCTTGCATTTTCTGTCGATCTTTGTAGCTAATTCCGAGTTTTTTCTTGCGCCAGAATGCAAAACCATGCACTTCTTCTTCTATACATGATAGCTCTTATTCCTAATGCGTTCCATGTAACTGTCCACGTGTGTGTATAGAGTAAAAAGTTGTTCCTGTTCAATCCCCCTTCTACAGTGCATTTTCTTGGCTCTTGTAGCACTGCACAAAGTCTTTCCTTATGCACAGCATGAGCACATCCCTCGAATATCAGATTGAATACAGGAGTGTTTGGATTCATTTTGAGGCAATTTGTGAAACATGTATTCTGTGGCAACTACACATCTGGCTTCAAAGGTATGCTTTGTGAATTATCTCTGGGTCACAATCCCTTTGTCAATTGAGGCCTTGTACATCTGCTCCATCTGTTTGGGGGTGATTTTGTGTTTCACCCATAGTTGTGCACTCCACCTACCTTGCTGCAGGAAAGGGGCCATGACACACAATCTGTGGGTGAAATGTGCAATCACTACATAGTATGAACTCGACTGCAAAGCTTTGGTGATGTCCCTTCTGATTCTTGAGTGCTATCTGACATCATGACTGATTGTCTTCTTCCAGTTGCTTCAGAAAATGCAACAGACACTCTCCCAAGACACAGAACTCAGGACACAGATTGTTTGCCCAAAAATTTGAGCAGATTTCTATGTACAGCGTTGGTACCTTGCTGATGAAGTCAGTGGGCAGTGATGGCAGTGGCTATCTCACTGCCCATTCATGAAGAAGGTGACAGTCAATCACCATTCATGATGCACTGTAACAATCAGATATTTTGTAGGTGAGGCTCATAATGCTATTACTGCATGTGATTCTTGTTGTCTTTTTTTTGTGTTTTTGGGTTTAGCTGGAACTGACACTACAGTTCAAAGTGTTGTTTGTGGAGTTTTCTCATCAATCTCATATGTAATCTCTTTCTCCAATGCAAATGTATCTTCTGATGCACGGGCTTATATGTTGTGCACATTAGTTGCAGATTGGTTACAAGCTTGCGCAACCTTGTCCTGGTAAGCTGTTGTGATGGAAACTGTTTCTTATGTTTGTGTCTAATGTAGATTATGACTGAATCAGCTTTATACTGCCCAGGTGAGTCTTGCTCTGTTCTTGCATGCTGAGACCCCCAATCCATCAAACCTCAAAAACCTCTGCAAGAACTTGCAAAAACTCTGAATCCTTAGTCATGCAGCTGCAAACATTTCACATCTGAACCTGAAAGCTGTAATTGTAGCTGGTGTGATATGGGAAGTGCAACAGGAAGTTTCACCAGACTAAATAAGAGATTGGCCCAACAGGAAGCTGCTTTGAATCCTGAGTGCCCTGATGAATGCTGGAATCACTGTCAGAAGAAGCACAAGCAGTGCCGTTGGAATTGTAAGTGACTTGATCCACCTCCTCCTCTTCTTCTTCATCTTCTTTGAGCTCACATCTGGACTTCATCAAAGACGAAGGTAGCCCAAGTTCAGCTGCTATTTCCCTGCTCCATTTTTTCTGTCAGTTTGAGCTTCCATCTCAGTCTGATCTGTGGCAGATTGGTAGGCTCTTCACCAATGCCAGAGATGAGAATAACAAAGCACAGTGCTGTGATGGCTACCAGCATCATGTGGCTTTTATTGGCTGCATTCACATCAGTACACCAAACACAACACCTGTGCATATGCAAACATATAGCTTACTGGTCATATCTGTGCTCACACACAATAATGGTTCTCCATTTTGCTGTGAAGCACAGAGCACAAATTTAGGTTCTGAGATCTGAGATTGAGTTTCCAGCTGCTATTTCCCTGTTCCATTTTTTCTTTCAGTTAAAAAGGTTTAGCAGAACTCCCATTTTGAGATCGCCCAGAGAGATTCTGAGATTCACCTCCTCTTCCTCTCAACAGAAGTTCAATGCAAATGTTATCATCCGCAGTTCTTGGGGATTGCAAAGGCTTTGCCCTGAACATAGCTGCTGGTTAGGTGAATAGACTGGTACCCTTAACCCTTTGAAGGTGTATTTGAATGTGTCTAGACTCAACACACCATTTGTTGAATGTAAGCTTGTTGATTGTCTCCTCTTTCTACATTTTTCTCATTTTCTCCTCTCTAATTTTTCTATCTTTCATCCTCTTTTGTACATTCTTTTTTTTTTTTCCTTTTTTTTTTTTGTTTTAAGTTTGTGCTTTGTTTGAGCTTTTTGAAGTTTTTTTGAATTTTTTCTTTTTTTATGTTTTTTTGAGTTCCACCATTTTTTAGTTATCTTTTTAGGG
>Ga0116227_10002681_pt1 | contig 40168 bp, 29 predicted proteins | sample S1TSphgellanicum_FD_89693 | JGI IMG/M metagenome (GOLD analysis project Ga0116227, IMG submission 89693) | Host-associated microbial communities from peat moss isolated from Minnesota, USA - S1T2_Fb - Sphagnum magellanicum MG | ecosystem: Host-associated > Plants > Peat moss > Unclassified...
ATTTTTATGTTGGGGCATAATGGGTTTGTTAACTTTCCCCCTTTTTCCCCCCCTTTTAATAAACATCCCCCCCCCCCCCCCCAAGGACTCAATCAATAATCACATGAATTGAGCAACTCACTATGGTGGTTCCAACTTCCCACACTTTAGGGTTAACACATTACTACTGGTTACAACTAGTATGATCTCATAATAGCTTTCCATTGCCTGAGGTTTGTGTCTGTGTGAACAATTGTGTACATAACCCTACTGGTATGTATCTTGTACAATAGAAAGACTCATGATCCTAATGGTTTGAATATTAGCTAAAGGAAAACCAAATACTAACCTGGAGTTTTTCATATGCCAGTAAGTTTATAATCCTTTAAACCCTAGAATTTTTGAGGTGTCACCTTTGCTACCTTTTGGATGCCAGGTGATTTTTCCCTCTAGAGTTCCACTTAGATATCAGTTGCATTCCTCATTTCAGGCCTTCTTTCAGTGGTTTTTAGTTATAAAATGATGGCCGATTGGGCTTACTTGTGTGAGTTCATAATTTAATTTCTATGATATCCAGATCACCCACTACAAGATCAGTGCTGACAGTTCTTTGTGGCAAAAAACTCAAGCCATTTTGCTCGAAGTTGTTGGCTTCAAGCTGAATGAACAGCACTTATGCGAACCCATCTCCTTTTAGGAAAATTCCAAAGTTGGTTTTTCGGTGTTGTGTTTGTTGGGGGAGTGGAGAGAGTCTTCTTTGAAATCTAGTTGCCAGGCCACTCTGCAAATCCACATGAAAACCATAACACAATGGGAGTGTGCCAGGTACAAGCCATTGTGCCCATTTTCTGCACATTTGGAAACTTGGGCTTGCCCAAATTCCTGACAGGCAGCTCACCAGGCATTAATGCGTCTGTACTTGGCATGCTCTTAGTACGTTTAGAGATCTCTCTATTTTGAACCACTTGATGAAGTACCTCTTTGCTTTGGTGAATGCATGTCATGTAGATTTTGTTGATTTCATTTCAAGTAGGCCATTTTTTCTTAATGACTACATTTATTCTACAATGCAATGTTGTTCATGGGTTTGCTTCAAAAAGTGCTTGTCTGTTGATTTAGTACAAATACTTCTACATGTGTGTCGGACACATGTTTCAATGCAGGAACCCCCTCAGTTTGATGGCACTATGTCCTATAGCCTCGCCTCTCAAATCAGAATTTGCATGCAAGCAGCCTTTATTGTACTTAGACCAAGATTTTACAAAAGAGACCTTTGGAGTTTTAAGAGTTTTGTGATGATAGACTAGTACATACTCCCTGGTTTTAGATGGAGACATGATTACTTCTTAGTAAAGCACTTAGACAAAATTCCAAAGTGCATTTGGAAGCCACCTTATATCTATGAATATTATGGGCTGCAAGGCACCCTCCAACTACACTAGAAAAATCCTGCAATATGTTTATGAAAGAATTGCAATGGGATTTGGAGGAGAAAGAGCAAATGGATATTCTTTTCATTCCTTTGCTATCAGAAATGGGGAACCCATGTATCTCTGTTTTAAACACGAGAAAATGTGCAACCCAATTCACACTAGAACTGAGAAAAGAAAGATCTGAAGCACCACAAGCCATAAAATCATCCAGGAATATGCATAAAATACCACAAGATATCCAAACGGATCAAAAACTGAAGAGTATTGCCAAGGCTACTGTTGCAAGGTAATTTGCAGACTATCTGTAGACACAAGAAACCTAGTAGAGTAATAACAAATTAGGTTTGTGAGCACAAGTTACAGCAATTCAAATTAGTACATAATTTTACTCACTCATTATAGGGCACACATGAGAATTTTTACATAATTTTGAAAAATAATGAACATGAAAACATGCATGTAGTTGAAAAGGAAATGAAAGTTGTATGACTTGGGAATGGGGAGTGAAACAACTTGTGTAATCAAAGAGAGTCCATAAAACTTGCATGATTCCCAAGCATCCTAAATGGTTTGTGAACAAAAAGAATACCCCATCTGAAGAATAGCTGAAACCCTCCACTTCTGCCATGCAATGTAGATAAATGCCTGTAGATGCATAGATTATCTCTTGGGTGAAAGTAAAATACACTCCAGTTGAAGGTTTCTGGTGTAGAAAAATCAAGTAAACAGTCCAATCTGCATGAAACACTATGTTCATCAACCTCCAAATCAAAGTTCCAACATCAGGAGATTGAAATTAGTGTGCACTCCTATTCAAAGTTTAGATGATATCCTCCAAGATCGGTGCAGACCAGGCCATCAGAATTTGCAACACCAAACATGAAATAATTCCCTACTGAATTAAAACTACATGAGAACTGGCATCCATTCAACTTCTCCAACATATGATCCCATAATTTGCAAAGAATTTGGGAAGAGTTTCAGCCCGAGATTCTGACTTACCATGTCACCAAAAACTGCCAATAAAATGCAACCTTACAAGTCACTCCTTCCTTGGACCAAGTCTACATGTACAATTCAACACCTACTCAAACACACGAGAAGGTTTGTCAAAGAAATTACTCTTATGGAGTGCAAACCAAAGCCATACATAATAGCAATCAAAATTGTCAAAGGTGACATACTTATGAACTTCAACCAAAATAGTGCACAAATTTGTCTATAGTGATCGTGATTGTATTGTGGAGATGGCAAAGATATTGATGAATCATGGTTTTACTCTTCTTGCAATTCAACATCCATCCTACAAATGAATTGAACTTTAACCTATTAAAATAGCTTGGGTTGTCTCAACTTGGCTTCCCGAGCCTCATATTCACAAACTTGTTTGCATGGTGATCTATGGATGTTGGAGTTGTTCCCATGTGAACTATGCTAACTAAAGTAATTAATGTCATCACAACAACAATTTGTGCTACATAAGATGGTGAAGCATAATTTTTTTAATTAAAAAGAATAATGCAAAAAATGCATCCAAATCAATGCCCAAAATAGTTGTACAAGCATCAAATGCCAATTGCAAACTCTCAAACTATAAATCTAGCTTTGTTTCTTAATGTGGCTCTTGTCCTAAACCCTATCTATAATATTGAAACAAGACTAATTATGTGAGTCATCATTGGAGCTATTGAGGTGCTTCATCCTCATCATCTTCAATTGTGCAAAGATGTTGTTATGGTTAAGGTTTCACTTTAAGGTTTTGCCCTTACACCAAATAACCCATCCAAAAGAAAATCATGAATTTATACCTCCCCTTCCCATCTACACATAGATGGACTAGTTTCCAACTTTGTAACAATTTATTACATCCTACTAACAATTAATCAAACATGGTTTCAATTGAACCCTCCTATATGGAATTCCAACATGTGTCAATTTCGACATTTTTAAGATCTAAATGTTCTAGTAATTAGATTGAAAACTTGATTATTGATCAAGCTACAACACTCAATCAACTCCTACATCATTATAGGGTGAATGCATGATATGGTGGCTCCTTTTGTGCATCACACACATGATTTCTACAAGGTACTCTTAATTTTAACACCTATGGCAAAAAATATGTTTAGATTTTTCAATAGGCTATTATATTTAGATGAATAATTTGATTGTTAATACATATGAATATTTTTTTCAAAAAATGTGCATTTATTTTTACTACTGGACTTTCAAAGTTTAAAATATGGACTTACCAACAAATTGGAATGAAATAAAATTGAAATCTTAACATTGAATTTCACTTTAAACCATTTATAGGAACTCAATATATGATATAATGACATAATAAACTCATATGTGGAATCCTTGCCTCAAAAACCTAAGCCAAAACTATGCCAAAACATAACTTCAAGACTACATATGTGACTACATTTGTACACATATATGCTACTCATGATTACATGACTTTGAAGTCTGTAAAGCCATGTTGTTTTGTGCCACTAGATATCCATGGCTTCAATTATAAATGTCATTTACAATTTGTGTCTTCCATGATTATAATCATTTTTACCACAAACATGGAAGACATCCAAGGTTCATATTTTATTTTTAAATCAAAATTATAAATTTTTTGACTATTTCATTGTTGCCACATTTCAAACATAGACCTAAGATCTAATAACATCTTAGAATGCGGTAACCTAAGCAAGGATATTGAACTTTTTATTATTCAATTACATGTTGCAGTGGCAACCTAAGCATTTAGGATTTTAAAACCACTTATGTGTTACCATGTGGCCCACCTTGGACCTAAGCAATGAATCTCTTAATGCCTAAGTAAATGTTGCCATGTGACAACAAGCTAAACATAGAAAAACTAAACTAGGTGGTTTAACTTAGGAGGCATGGGAAACCTAGCTTAAAAGGCCCAGGTTAAAAACAAACCTACATTAAGAGAATGTGTAAGTTACCTAAACAAGAAACCAAGGTAGCCACCAAAGGCACCACCTTAGGTTCCAATTGAAAAAACTTGAACCCTTTATGTCCAAGGTGAAAACACATTAAACTATCCATAAAATGTTGTCACAAGGCAATTTTTGCAAGATTTGAAATTTATAATTGACCATGTGCTACCATAAAAATGATTAAGTTGATAAAGGATTCAACATTACAATGTTATATTTTATAATCACATTGTATGATTTTCTTGAATAGTTTTTGACTTGTCATAACATAATGAACTTTTTAAAAGTACCAAAAAAACCTACAACAATCCATAATTAATGAATATGGACTTCATGTACCTTCCTATAATGTTTTTTATTAAATAAAAGACTTAATGATAACATCGTGTGGTAACATTGATACTAAGGAAGTTTTTTAAAAGAATTTTGAAGACCAAATTTTCTATGTACCTTGAATTAGGGTTTTTTTTCCCAATAAGTCCTTTCTTTAGTGAATATATTAATTTAGAAGGTCATATTTCAAATTTAAATTTTTCATAAGATAAAATAGGGTCGAAATTTCTTTTATAATGAATTTTTAATGATAACTTGCAAAATGACTTCTATGATTCAAAATATCTTACCTTCACACTACCTTTAAGTTGTGATCAACATTTGTCTTTATTTAATTAATTAATTTAGGATTTTTTTCTATTTTCCTTGCATGGTAAAGCCCCAAAGATTTTTTTTTCAAAAATAAATCACCAAATTTATGAAGTTTCTAAGATTTATTTTTTTTGAATTTGCCAAATTTACACAATAGGTCCTAGTTTGTCACCTACCCAAGTAGTATTCTTATATGTTTTCGACTTGAGTGAACCAGCACCCACCAATGCACCATCCAAAAAATCCCATTCTAGGATTTCATGGATGGGATGAAACTATCCCCCAACAATCACTTTACTTGGTCAGTAGTTTTTCTTTTTTTGGGCCTTTTTTTTCACATGGTTTTTTTTTCCCTCCCTCTCATTTTTTTCCTAGGTCTTTTTTTTCTTTTTTTCTTTTTTTTGTTATCATCCTTGAACCCAAATTTTTTTCTTGGAACTCTTACCTACTCCTCCAACCTACCTACCCCACCACCCATTTGCACTCCTATCCATCGCTAGAACCCCAGAGAGCTTTTGGAGCTTGTGGAGAGCTTGTGGAGTTTATGGAGCTTGCAGAGCTTACAGAGCTTGTAGAACTCGGGGAGGTTGTGGAGCTAATGGAAAGCTTGTGGAGCTTGAAGAGCTTGTGGAGCTTGGGGCGTGAAACATCAAGTGGAGCCCTTGCCTTTAATTTTTTTTTTTTTTCTTCCTTTTAGAACCAGGATGACAAGCTGCAACTCGTTGTCTTGGGTTTTTCTCATTCTAGCTACATCTAAAACCAGGACAATGAGCATAACTCATCATCCTAGTTCATTTTTTATGTTGCAAGCTAAAAGACCAAGACGACAAGTGCAACTCCTTGTCCTAGTTTTTTTTTGTGTTGTAGGTTCTGAAACCACAATGACAAGCCATGTTCGTCGTCATGGTTTTTTTTCTATTACTCTAAAACAACCATGACAAGTGCAATGCTTGTCTTCATGGTTCTTTTTCTTTGTGTAGCTTGACCAAGATGACGATCATCTTGGTTTTTTTTTTGTGTTGCACATTTTGAAACCACAACGACAAACATTGAACTCATCATGGTGGTTTTATTTTCTTTATGTAGCTTATAAGACCAAGATGACAAGTTGCCCTCATCATCTTGGTTTTTTTTTTGTGTTGCACACTTTGAAGCCACGACATTCATCATCATGGTTTCAGAACGTGCAACTTGTAAAACCAAAACAATGAATGAAACTTGTTGTCCTGGTTTTTTTGTGTGTTGCAAATTTTGAAACCATGACGACGAATGTCACGTTCATCGTCGTGGTTTTTTTCTTTGTGCAACTTGTAAAACCAAGATGATGAGCGTAACTTGTCATCATGGTTTTTTTGGTGTGTTGCAAGCTTTGAAACCAAGACGATGATTACAACGTTTCATCTTGGTTTTTTTGTGCGTTGCATGTTCTAAAACCATGATGACAAATGTTGCATTTGTCATTTGGTTTTTTTGTGTGTTGCAAGCTTTGAAACCACGACATCTTGGTGGTTTTTTTCTATTGTTGCCTACAAGGAAGAACATGACAAATATTTTATAACTCTTTTGGGGTTTTTTCTATTTTATGGTGCTAGTAATAAAATTAGAAAGTATTCAACTAGTGTGTTCATTTTGTTAAATGCACATTCAAATGAAATCGAGGAATTGTGCAAGTGGCATTGGAGGTGTCATGGAAGGAGGTGTAGAAGTTGGGGTGATTGGACAACAAGTGGAAGATGTGGTTGCACTAACTCCAAATGGGAATATCGAGGAAGGAATGCAAGCTAATGTTGAGGTTGGGGAAACCTTTACTATCGTAGATGTTTGTAGAATTGAAACTAAGTTGCAAAGGACTATTGACATGATAAAGGACTAAGAAATTGTAGCTCATGGGTAAGAAAATGCAAATGGGGACGTTGATCCTCATGCTCAAATTGATGGAGGTGAAATATTGTACCTTATTTATTATAATTAATTGCCCCACCCATCCTTTCTAATTGAGAGGATGGGTGGGGTTTTTTTTGTCAAATTTGTGATTGCAATACCTTCCTTAGTTGTGGTCCTTAAAAAACCTTTGCTTGCCCCACCTTCCTTCTCCATGGAGAAGGTGGGTGGGGCATTTTTTTGTCTAAGTTTGTAAGTAATACCTTTAGGCTTTATAGAAGATATTGTTATTTTTAAGGTTTTCTTCTTTTTATGCAAATTTCAACTTTGGAGTTTAGCAATAACTTCATCTTGTATTTTTGTTATTTTAGCTTTATGTGTAATACTCTCATCATGCGTGATAATCTTCTATCTATCTATGCAGTACCTTCATCTTGTAGGGCATAATTTTCATCCATAATATTAATTTTCACATTAGGTTTTATGTTTTAGTTTTGTTGGTTTCAAATGTGGTTGCCCCTTTCTCGGTTGCCATAAAGGGTGTGCATTGGGCAAAGGATGGGCCCAAATTTGCTTGTAGCATTGATGGGTGTGATGCATCTTATACGACCAAGTATAACTTGGTGTAACATTTGCGAGCACATCACAATATTACCATGTAGCCGAACAAGCTTGGATGCCCATCTACTCGAAAGTAGGGCCCGAGGGTTCAAGATCATGCAACGATGAATGCATGGGTCTTGAACAACTTTTTTGTTTGATTTCGTTGCAATGAACAAAAGGCTATCGTTAGGGCTAAGAGGCACACATTCCTAGAATGGGATAAGCTCTAGGTTGATTTGTAATACACATTTGAGGTGCCTAAGCCTGCACTTGTGAGGTTAGCCTCTGGCCACATTTTTTGATTTTTTGGCATGACTACATGGGGTGTGGGGGCCATGCCTATCAATGTGCAGGCCAAGCTGGAGCACGATGAGGACCTTGCACTTGTGATTCAAATGACTTGAACCGGGTATGCAAAGGCACTCAAAGGCGCTTGGATGGAGCACAATTAGAAGTGTGCATCAAATAAGACAATGCAGTGTAAGGAGATTGGCCTCTTTATGCAATACCATGATTCATAAATGATCTATGGTTGGTAAGTTTCCAACCATGCAATATTGAATTTTATTTGAATTACAGGTTTTAGAATTCATATGTAATACTTATTGTATTATGTTGTTTGTTTTAAGGTTTGAGGCACCACCAAGGAGGTGTTTGTGGCTAATGTTGTGGACATAACATTAGCCAATTGTAGGGTTTTTACACAATAGCACGCCCATGATGCAAAGGTTTCATTAACACGATACAGGAAGCTAATGAGATTTCATCCCCTTCCGATAATGATATAGATAACACATAATTTATTTTAGTTTTGATTAGGGTGTGTTGTTTTGGTCTTCATAATTTAAGCTAGTAATTTTATCTTTGAGCCAACCACATATTTACTTGTATGACATATTCCCCATTTTAGGTTGGGGTTGTTTTGGACTTGGGGCATTTTTTGCACATTTTTGTAACACATGTTACCCATGTTATTTTATTTAAGACATTTTACTTTCATTTTGCACCATCTTGTGTTAATAGTTAAAAATACATTTTCAACTATATTTAATTTTTATTTAATTTTTTTAAATAAAATATTCATTAAGATATTATATGTATAAGAATGCAAAAAGAATAATAAATCCACAAATTAATTAATTAAATATATCAATTTTTGATATATTGTAAAACAAATTTTACATAGAAGTAAAAAATACATTGACTAAATGTACATGATATTAGGTACTTATATTTTAAAATTCAATTAAAACCTTGATTCCTAAACCTTAATCCTAAACCTTGATTGAAGGAAGTTAGGGTTTTAATTGAAACTTTTTTTTTTATGTTCCAAGAAAAAAAAACAACAAGGAGGATGATTTTGCCAAACAACAATTCAAGCATTAACTCTTTGTAATCAACTATCATTTTTAGAACAATATGGAAGTTAATTATATTGTTGTTGTTTTTCTTTGTTGTTGCAATGATAGTGGTGTGGTGGGAGATGGAAAACGTATCTCCTCTACCATATGATTTACTGGATCGTTCCCATGCTCTTCAAAATCACACTTCGGTTTTCCACCACAAAGAGAATTTGGGCTTGTTTAATGTGCAAGTGCCTATCCAAGTGTTTGCATATGGGTGCCTTGAAAGATTATTTGAAATTGTCTATACTGTTGTCGCCAAATTAGGCATCTACTTACAACATTGTTATTGCACTTCATTATCATTTAGTTAACAGAAATTCCACCTCGAATATCTTGTTAATTAGATGGGTAGAGAATCTCTAGTAGACTAGAAAGTCGGCAATTTGCTTCTTCATATTTGCTTGCCAATCAGAAGAAGCATGACAGTTGTGTGTTTGTTGTGCAACTAATGTGGGACATTACTTAATGTGAAAGAGCCATAAGTTACACCTAGTATAGATTATAAATCTTCAATGCTAATACTTTGTTACAAAATTCCAAAGTCTCAAATTAGAAGTAACAACTTACATAATTTTTATATTGGTTTCATGGTGCACTATTTTCATTTTGAAATTTCACAATTATACTTAAAGAATTTGATTCACAACTCACAACCACCTTTGATGTAAGGGATGCATGAAAATGGAGACAAAACTGTGACCGGGAAATTATTTTGGGTTAACTTTATGTAAGTTGATAGTATTTTAGTTTATAATCATCATAAATGCAAGGATTTAAATAATGGATATTGGGTAAAAGCATGCTGCATCCATTACAAGATGATTACATACCATAACTTAGTTGTTATTTTCAAAACATTTGGAACACAAATTCTAAACAACCATAATTGAAAAACATTTCAAGGTTTTAGAAGCTTCATCTAAAGAATGCACTTTTTAAGAATACCCCACCTTCCTCCTCCATCAAATGTTTAATTAAAATTTCTACCAAGTTAAAATAATTATGCAAATATTATATCTCTATAAATGCAAATATATATAATTTCAACTAAGTATATCATCATTTAATACATTGTAAATTAAAATTTACATAATAATAATAACTTATATTTCAAACTTCAATTACAATGTTTCAATTTACATAGAAACAATATCCAATTACAATGCATTAATAAAATATACAATGCCAATAACTTATCTTTTGGAATTTTAAAATTTTCATTAAAAATAAATTTTACAAAAACATTTGCACTATACATAACCATGGGTTTATATAGTTTTAATTTAATATATATTTTAATAAAATTTTATCATATTTAAAATAAATATGGAAACATTTATATGCATTAAAATGAATCAACAATATGATTCCATAATATCATTACTTATATATAATGTACTACTTGATATGTTATAAATAAAAATATATTTAGACCAATATTTAAGCCAATATTATACATCATCAAAAATAAAATTTACATAAGGACTTTTGTTATATCTTTATAAAATATAAAATATTACCAACCTCCTATATAATATTTTAGGCTAAAAAATATTTATTATATGTCAAAAAAAACTTTTAAATAAATTTTCAATCATACATAGGATTATTATATGGGAAAGACCATTTTTATTATTATGTGAACCATTAAAAAAAATAGAAAAGCATGTGCTTTAATTAATTTTTCAAAACATGCATTAAATTCTTATTAAAATATTATTAAATTAGACACTTCATGTTTTTTTTTTTTGAAATGAGTTTACAACTTTAAAAGAAAAAAACATAAATATATACATCATTGAAAAAAAGTAAGCATGAATTTTTAAATTTTTTGATTTTGACAAATTCCAAATTCTAACATTAATTAATAAATTTTACATTAAACCCTAAACCTTTGTACCATCAATGTGATCAATTTGCATTATGTTCATTTTTATATATGTTAAATCATATTGTAAGGTGAATAAATAATTTTGAAAACATGAATTTCATGATATATTGGCGGGGAATCAAGTATTTAGAAAATATTATTATGTTTCATGGTGAATGCAAATATCCCATGACGATGCAAGTATTGCATTTAAACTCCATAATTTTGTTCAAGTGACCTACCATCAATGTGAAGAACTTTGCAATACCTTCATTTACTTGAATTAATTTGTAGGGCATGTTATATTGAACATGGAATAAATATTTTTTTAAATATCCTTTTTTTTCATGGTTTAAGATATTATTGCAATATGACGTAAGTATTGATTTCCTTTTAGGTTTTGGTATGGCTATGCATTAGCCTTCCAAGTTTGAAAAGATATGTTCTGAGGCCCAATGTATTTTTGGTATAACTTATAAGGGGTATTGTGTAGTTTTAAACACAAGCAATACCCCTCCAATAATGTAGACCCATGGTGTTTGATTACTGAATACTTTAATGATAGTATTGGTTTCCTTGGAGTTTTTGGTAGGGTTACGCAATACCCCTCCACATGTCAAAAGATATGTTATGGAGCCCAATGTATTTTTGGGATACCTTGAAAGGGGTAATGCATGTTCATTGAGTATTCCTTGCCATAAGCAATACCACTTTGATAGTTTAGACTAAAATAATTTAGCCCATGGTTTTTATTAAATACCTTAAGTAGGGTATTGCTTTATTTATAGGTTTTGGTAAGGCTATGCATTACCCTTCCACATTTCAAGTTATGGAGCCCAATGTATTTTTGAGGTAACTTAGGGGTATTGCACGTGCATTGTGTAGTTTTGAGTTTGAATAATAGCCCTCCAATAATGTAGACCCATGGTGTTTAATTATTAAATACCCTTATGAGGGTATTAATTTCCTTGTAAGTTTTGGTAAGGTTATGTAATACCCCTCCGTGTGCCAAAATATATGTTATGGAACCCAATGTATTTCTAGGATACCTTAAGAGGGGTAATGCATGTTCATTGAATCTTTTTGGGCATGAACAATACCCTTCTAATAGCCTAGACCAAAATAATTCAGCCCATGGTGTTTATAGTGTAGCCCACGGAGGGTATTGCATCTTTTCTAAGTTTTGGTAGGGCTATGCAATACTCCTCCAAGTTTCAAAATATATGTTATGGAGCCCAATGTATTTCTATGATACCTTGCAAAGGGTGTTACAGGTGTATTGAATAATTTTGGGTATGAACAATACCCTTGCACATGTCAAAAGATATGTTATGGAACCCAATGTATTTATGGGATACTTTGAGAGGGGTATTGAATGTTCATTGAATCTTTTTCGACATTAACAATACCCTTATAATAGCCTAGACCAAAATAATTCAACCCATGGTTTTTATAATGTAGCCAAATGAGGGTAATGCATCCTTTCTAGGTTTTGGTAGGGTTATGCAATACTCCTCCAAGTTTCAAAAGATATGTTATGGAGCCTAATGTATTTATGGGATACCCTGCATGGGGTATTGTAAGTGTGTTGAATAGTTTTGGGCATGAGCAATACCCCTCTAGTAGCCTAGACCAAAATAATTCAACCCATGGTGTTTACAATGTAACACAATGAAGGTATTGAGATCGTTCTAGGTTTTGGTAGGGCTATGCATTACCCCTTCACATGTCAAAAGATATGTTATGGAGCCTAATGTAGTTATGGGATACCTTGAGAGGGGTATTGTCTTGTGACCCAATGATGGTAACACATTCTTTTTAGGTTTTGGTAAGGGTATGCAATACCTTTTGAATTGTTGAAAGGTATGATATGGAGCCCAAACTATTTCAGGTGCATTTATAATTGGGTATTGCACGTTCATTGAATATTTTGTTTTATGAACTTGAGTACAACATGCATTAAATGCATTTAAGTTGAATTAGAATTCCGTATCGCTTTGATTATCCACTTGGTTTGCAATACCCCAATGAAAAACATTGTTTGAACAAAACTTACAACACCCTTATATAAGGGGTGTTAAATACTTTAATCGTCTCCTTATTTATTTTGTTTGAATGAACAAGAGCAAATTCCATGCACTACATTCATTTTATTCTTTCCTCATCGTTGTCAATCGTTGAAGGTCTATTGCAGTGGCAACCATGTAGGTGGGGTTTTGACATAGCATTATGTTAAGATGGTGTTAGTGACCATTGTTAATTACATTAAATCTTTTTTTTAAATAGATTTAAAATAGATTTAAAAATCAAATATCAATGGTAACTAAAGTTTTGAAAAAAATTCACAAATTAATTCAATGTTTAGCATGCATCTTTGTTTTTCCTAATTTTTGTCTCTTTTTCACACAAAGAAAGGAGAAAATTTACTTTTGTAAGTGTGGATTAAATTGTAAACTTAAGACACATTTCAATATTAATTATTAATTAACATTATGTGTGGACATATTAAAATAATGAAGTTATATCCAAAATACTTGAGAATGGGGATGGAATTATTTATTAGAGATTCAAAACAGGTCAAAATGATAGACGAATATTAAATTGCTTAATTAATTTGCATTGGGTGTCATAAACCAACCATCAAATTATTTTTGGCACTTTCCCCAAGTGCTAAAAAGAAAAGGTTTAGTCCTGAATGCAATAGTACATTCAATGAGAATGTGATACCTCAATTTTGCACCACAGTTTTGTTCGATTGAAGAAGCTATGGTAGCGGCAACGGTATGTGCAGTGAATTTCTTCTTCCCCGTTTTGATCTCAAGTCATGAATATTCGTCGGCAATTCAGTCTCGTGCCAGGTTTGCAAGCACGATGATGAAGCGTCACAACTCCAGCTCGCTAGTTTTGTTGCAATGGGCCAGCAAGGAGAGGAGGACTAGGGTACGCGAGGCTTCTTCGCTGGTTTCCTCATTGGAATTGGCGAAGAGTCGAGGATGGATATCGAGGATAGGAGCCCTTGAAGAAGATGACCAAGGGGCTGTAAGCACTACTAGTAGTACTGGTACCGAAGAAGAAGAAAAAGAAGAAGAAGAAGAAGCATCTAGTACCTCTGCAATAAAGCCCCCCCCTCCTATCAATGAGAAAAGAGCTCGAGGTAAGAAGGTTTCTTACTCTCAAACACTGCATTTGAGTATCTTGGCGATGGCCAAGTAGATAGATAGGGTCCAATTGTTATCTGTATTGCAGCAAACTGGCCATTCTTTAGGGGAATTTGAAAGCTCGTTAAACTTTAGGGTTTAGAGTTTTTGGGTAGAGGAATTTCAAGGGTTGTTAAGCTGTGATAATTCTCAGTTTTGCTCTTGTGGGCAGAAATGGAAGCATTCTGTCTTCTCTTCGCTTCATTGACCTTCTTCACTTTCACTTTTTGCTGAGCTGAAATAAGATATCTGATCCTTAAGAATGGACATTTGTTGTGAGGGTGTATGAGAACTTAGCCTAGATGAATAACAATTTCGTGTTTTGTCATGAAACAAGTGTTTTTACACATAATTAAAAGAAGGGAGTGGAATGTTTTTTTGAAGGGAAAGGCTGGTCCACGAGAAAGTGGTGATTACAATCTTTACATGTCTTTGTAACCCTGAAAACCATAAATCTAGTCTGACTTGGTCTCTTTCTTGCTAAAACTGGTATATGCTTGTGGTATGTATGCAGCTAAGGCAGCACAGGAGAGAGGTCAGGCAACAGCTATAGTAACAGGAGCAGTGGCAGTGTTGCTGGGAGTTGCTTATCTAGTGCTTGTGAGATTACTTGACACACGGGGTGTCACTCTCATACCCCCTCCACCAGAGGCATTCGACCCCTAAAAGATTGCCTTGATGCATCCAGGTTTATCAGTTCATTCCTAGTAGTTAGTGATGACTCTCTCTCTCTCTCTCTCTCTCTCTCTCTCACCATTCATTATTCAACTTTGCAACATGCTGGTTTGTTCAAGACAATGAAGAACAAATGGGTACCTGAATGTTACTTGCTTATGGATGTGAGTCTTGAGTTTAATTCACATTACTGTCTGCATGGATTTACTTAACAAAGTGCATACAGTTCCCTTTGGAGACATGGAATTTGATGGGGGATGTCAAACCAGTGCTGTCAATACTGAGTACTTCCTTTGGTCTTGCTGATAAATATGTATGATGGAAGAGGTAGCACTCATAACCTTGTAAGCAGCTACCCTTAATTTGTCCCTGGGCTCTTGTTCTGTGTGCCCATCTTCCTTGCAACATACTTAGGTTCTCTTTATTTGGGTGGGAATTTGTAAGCTAACTGCATATATGCATTGCCAGCAAACATTTGACATATATTGGAATTAAGTGAATTGAGTCAGAGCCAGAGACATTTTTGCAGAGTTTGTAATTGCATAAGCTTCTGTCCTAAATGAGCAACATCCCATGCAAGTGCCCCCAGAAATACATGGAGTGGTGCTTGTTCAAGAGATAAACAATGATACCAGCCAGCCTGTAGTCCTCATTATCACAGGATCCTAGCCTACTTAGTCTTGGATGCAGCTTCTGAGGCTGGAGCAATTATTTCTAAAGTTCAAATTTGACTTCCATAGTTCTCTTCTACTCAAGATGCTTGCTTGTATATAGGACCAAGCTAAAATGAAATGAAGATTACCCTCTCAAGCTTGTTGCAGTTTGAGTGAGGACGGTATTTAAGATTTTTAGATATCCCTCTGAGAGCTAGCTGCTGATGTCATGACTAGTTCTTCTTGTTGCTTCCAGAAATGCAATAGAAACCATGACATAGAATTTTGTATAATTACTTGTCAGTGAAGCTGATGGTCTAATGCTGTGTGAGTGACTCAAGGTTGTGAGTTGTGACCACAATCATTCTTGTTATGAATGTTTTGAACTGGCCAATGTTTACCTTCAAAGAAGTTTTGTGGAATTTTCTCTGCAATCTGGTGGATATTCTCTTCTGCTTTTTAGGTGCAAGGAAAAGCTTTTGATTTCGCTTTCTATCTTAAACCATTTTATCTTCAAGAGGTCAACTTGGATTGCTATGCCTTGTGACTTGAAATCTGAGCTATGGTATAAGGAAATGCTATTTGTAAAAATGTAGCAAAATGGTTCACTGTCATGTAGGTTCTGAATGCATTTTGCAGGCACTGCAGCGCAGGAAGGTCAAGGACTAGATCATCAGACACCTTTTTTTAAGTCTTCCTCTGGATGTCATGCAACACAAATTTCATAGCTGGCACATCATGCATGATCTCCACAATCTCCAGTTCTGTAAAAGTTTCAATCATCTGAGGGTGGTTTTGATCATTCACTATAAAAGTATATTCCTCATTATTCACTTCAATCCATGTGTGGCTGGGCTGCTTCTTCATATCTCCTTCCTTTCTCTACTGTATGACATTCTCACTGAGATCCTAGTTGTCAGCACAGCATATATGTTTGACAGCAGCACATAGTCAGCAGCATTTTCATGATCCAATTCCAGAACCTGTTCAGCGGCTTTTTTTTCCATCTCCACATTACCATGAATTCTGCAAGCACCGTGAAAAGCCATCCACACAACTGCATCTTGTTTACAGGGCATTGCCACAATCATATTTTCTGCCTACTGCAGATGGCCAGCATGTCCAAGGGGGTCAACCATGCAGGTGCAGTGCTCTAGTTTTGTAGAAGTCCTGTAAAATTTCCCTCATAGAACCACATGCCTTCATCATCAACCAGACCTGCATGGCTACAGGCTGATAGAAGACAAACAAAGGTGACATCATCCGGTTCTTTGCCTTCTTTGCACATCTGTTTGCATTCAAGATACCTACCACATTTCATGAGGGCATCTTGTTCAACACTTGGTGAGCATCCTCCATGCTCCCACATATTGCACAAATGTTGACCAGGCTACTCCCCCCAAAAATTATCTGACTCACAACTACTTTGAATGATCTGCTCATGAGTACTCCTGCCCTCTCCAAGTGCAACTACAATTGCACATGCATTCAGCAACCCCACAAAAGTGACAGGGTGCACCCCTTCCTGTTGCATTTCTCAAAATGATTCCAGTGCCTTGTGCACTTGACTACATCACATGAAGGTATCTTATGGAAGAACACTCTACAAGCATCTTCCATGCTCCCACATCTTGTATGCATATCTACCAAACAATGCCCAACAGAGACATCTGAATCACAACCACATTCAATGATCTGCCAATGTGCATGCCTGCCTGCCCTCTTCAAGGCCAACAACACTTGCACATACATTCAGCAGCCGGGGGCCAATGTGATGGGATCTGGCTGCACAACTTCCTGCTGTGAACATGCATTTGTACATTGTTGTAACATTTCAAAGGAACCTGTTGAAACCAAACATTTCAACATGTTAGAACATGCATTTGTACACACATCAATTGCAAAACCTAATAATTGGTCAAATTTAGTTCTTATTATGCCCACTAAAAAATGTTAATATTCAGTGGCAAAGGATGGAAATATTCAGAACAGTTGTGGGTAGCCATCATACTAACTTACTTGAAGTGAATTTTGGATCTATCAATGAGAACAAACACTAGCATTTTGGAGACATAATTCTTAACTAGTGGGAAGATAATCAATTTATAAGTTAATCAATCTTATAATGAGTTAATCTTATCAATAAGCAATTCTTATCATTTGCTCTTAAACTTGAGATAATTACAGGTGTATAGTGCCGAACTTATGTTTTGACTATTACAAAAGGAATGTGAAAGTCATGAAATTGTTGTCTAGACATCAACATTATGAAATCGGTTTCCTTGGTTTTATTTTTGTGTGCATACATGCAACTATATGTACATTGATGTAATTGATTTTTTGACCATTTGCATCTTTATGTGACATTCCTTTATTTGTCATGGGATCGTGCTTGTGGCCATGCACGAATTGTCATCAAGTATGGATGAAGATCATCTTTGACCTACAGACTACTATTACAGTTCTATTGTCAATGAACAAATAATGAAACGATTATGTATTAATGAAACAATCATGTTTGAAATTATAGGGCTCTAAACAAACTTCAAGCTAATGTTAAAAATATATATTTTTTCATTAGTAATCTACTTACCCTATATTGCAAGTTTTGAATCTCCTTGTAGAAGATGGAATCATTCCATCTTGGAACATGTTGCTAATAAATGGCTGACTTTCTCTAAGCAAATTTGAGGCCCTTTTGCAACCAGTTCATGTTAAGAACTGGTTTGGATTCATTTACATTGCACTAAACAAAAATATGTACTCACACTCATGAGGAGTGAGGTATCATGTGGTTCAGTTTGCAACAAAGGGGATGAAGAGTATGGTTTAAGCATTTGAATTCCTCCTATTGCATAAATGTAAGACTAAGAACAAATCCACCAACACACTCTACCATTGTCTAGCACATCCAAAACAGTGTGCAAGTTAATTATTCCCCCCCTGGGCCACCCAGAAGCATGAAATCTTGGAGATTGTAGAGTGAGGAAAAGAGTCATCAATGGGCCATCTTTGTGACCAGCCAATCAAAGCTAATCATATTTTCTTTTTATGCTTGCTTCACAAAGAAATGGATTTCAGATTCCGCTTGGTAGCAGTATATCCAAGCCAATCTCAGTATATTATCAAGTATGTAAGACACAGGCTGTAAAAGTCTCAAACCAAATGTCTCATGGTTTTGGGGCGTCTGAAGAACCTGCTCACATTTCTAAGGAGAAGTGCAACGGCCTACGTAGACCACTAATGTCTGCACTGAGTGATGGGTCTCAAGCCAAGAACTCTACAGTTGCTTACAAACTTCAGCTGACCCACAATGACTAAATCCTTTCCCTCACACCCCACACCCTTCAGCAATTGAGAGGCAAAGGTAAGAAATGATATCAAGCAGAAATTCCAGAGATACTTAATTGACCATGTTTGAAATAAAATTTTCTTACTTTCGTCTTTACAGCTAAAATTCAACTTAAATATGTTTTTTCTAGTTCCTACAAATTTGCACCTATCAGAAGTTTGGCATCAAAGTGTTTTGTATTCCAAAGATGCAACAAACTTATTAAGTTATCTTCATGAGCCATCCAGACTGCTGCAGATGGACTCCATTTCATGTTCTAAAAAATGGCTCATGGAAGTGAGAATGAGACAGGTGCATTTCCAAACTTCAAATGGTTTAGACAGTTAAAATTCTGGGTAAGCAAGGCTTCTCTGCACCCAGCACATGTCCATTAGTATCAGGAAAGCATTCAAAGCCTGGAACATTGCCAAGCATGCCATCTTCTTTGACAACATAAGGGTATCTCAGCAAGTGGCCCTTCATATCAGTGATTGGCTCGGGCCTTGAGTATTCTTCCCAGTATTGAGTTGCCAGTTCAGTCACCCTCTTCATACACTCTTTCGTCCATGGCTTATTGAACACTTCCTCACGTAATGCCAAGTGTTCGAACCACATTGACATCCGGAACCCATAGACACCAGCACGGGGGACATAGTCTGGTGACTGCCCAACAGTGTAACATGGCTGAAATGCACCCATCGAAATTTCAGTGTCACGACCACCATCCATAGATCGCTGATTGATATTTGCTGAGCCAATGATCACATACTCATCATCAACTGTAAAAGATGAATACCCCATTCAGAACACTATGTTAGTGTCTCTGGTATTCTAAGGCGACCACTCAAATGGTTCTGATCTGCAAAACTGGATTGTATGCTGCACTTGAAGGTGGAAGAAGATGATCAAGATATATGCATTAGAACAAGATGCAGAGAAGGGTTACCGTCAGTGGATACTTACCAACCATCATTTTGGCATGACAATATATCATGAATCGCCGATTATCTTGCGACATCTGGTAATTGGTGCCTTTCTTGGGTCGCTGTTCTGGCACATACTCATTTGGTTCCGGAGCCTCTCTATTGCCCAGAGAAAAGAAGCCAAGGTAGTCTGTTGGATTCTCATTCAGACGGTTTGTGTCTTTCAGAGCTTTGGCAATCATCCCATACATCATCTCCAGTGTCTTGCGATGCCACAGACAAATATCTTGACCTGAAGTGCTTGTTGGTGACCCATGAGGCCACAAAGGATTCACTATATACACACTGAATGGCTCACCCGCATGAATTTTGCTCACAATCTTGAGTGCAATTTCTAGGGGTATCAGCTGCACAGCCGAATCATCCTTGATGCTTGAATCCCATGCATGAGAACTTCCCAGAAAATATTGATTCTCAATGTAGAGAAACCGTTTTGCTCGTCGTATTGCTTGGATGTAAGCATCCTGGACACTACGCTCTGTCACATTTCCAGCTGCTTGACGAATGAGGCCTAGCTTTAGAATATCAGCTGGTTCCTGGGGAAACCCAACAACTGAGGTATCATCAATCGAGCGGAACAACTGAACGTTCCATGCTTCAGTGTCATCTTCATCTGTAACTGCTGATGGTGGACAAAAGATTGCAGTGTCATCAATGGGCACCAAAAACGATAACCTCTCCTCACCAGCTTGCTTCAACCACCGCTGTGTGAAATTGGTATGCACATCCCAAGCTATGGATCCTTCAAGCTTTGAGTAACCATCATGCCAAGGTTCTCGTGGTCCACCCAGCTTCAGACTGGCACCTGGAATACTGCCTTGGCAAAAATCATTTTTGAAAAGAGTAGTGAGGTGCTTGAAGAGCGGGTGCGAGGGTGTATCATACCTACCATCACAAAGATCTATACCTCCTTGAAATGCAACCAACCGGCGTTGATTTGAATCAGGAACGAGATCTGGGTAATCCATGACCACTACCTTTTGATGATGTGTGAAGATAAACCCTTCAGCCAACTGGAACTCTTTAGCATCTGGGTTCCGAGGACAGAGTAGAAACTTCACCTTGGTATTCCTGAAATATGCAGCCGTGTCTTCATCATGGGAGTGCATTATGCCTGGTCGATGTTTATCTAGGTTATCTGTTTTGTCATCCCAGACAAGACACAATACGCTGACACCCTGATTTGCTTTCCGAATCAATAAGCTGCCCAAAGTTTCACCCAAGTTTCCAGGTAGCTCTCTCCCTTCAGGATCCCGAACAAGAGAAATTCGCGCATTGACAGACCAGCCAGCAATGTAGATGAAGTGTTTGGCATGGTCGAGAGCCCAGTAGAGATCTTCCCAAGCTTTCCCAGGTTGGTAAAGCTTACCAGTTTCAAGCATGATGTTGGGAGAGAAAGAATCATCAATGTGTGCATTGTGGTAGGGTGTAACTTTGCATCCCTTTCTCAGGGGAAAGAAGGTATGTGACACACCTTCAAATGCGCCACCTGCCAAACCTGCATTCCAATACTTGTCCAATTTTGCCGCCTGAAACTGCATGATGAGATGTATCTTTGCTGTTCCCTCATGATCAGCTTCAAGATTGAACCACCCATCCAGTTTCTCTCCACTGAGGAGGCTCTCAGAGACTGCAACCTTAGCTCTCCCCTTGTACAATACCCCAGAGTGCACAAGCACGTCAATGGATGCAACTTCATGTGCACAGAAAACTCTGAAGGACTCATGCCAGCTGACTGTCTTCGCTCTACTTGCAGACAGAGTGCGTGCCACTTTCACTGGCGGTAGCTCCACAGTAGCAATCACACCCCCTAGATTATTTTGAACAGCCTGCAAAAAAAGAAAAAAGAATGGTGGAATCAAACCCCCTCTCTCTCTCTCGCTCTATACACGAGCTTCATGTACTAGCTGGTCATAATTTGGGGGAGAGAGAGAAGGGGGGGGCGGGGGGATGCAAAGCAAAAATGGGAAATGGGTGAGATTGAGGTTTCATGTTTGAGACATAAGGAGCTCTTGGATGATTCCCTTGTGGGAAAATTGTCTAACTTCAACTCCAAGAATAGACTAAAAACAGGGAATTGTTCAACACAGGGAGTTTTGCAACATTCCTTCCCCGGGAGCCAGCCTCACAGGGAAAGTTCAATTATGCCATCTACAAGGGTACTGTGAACCATTGTCAAAGGCCCAGAAGTTGGTGATTATTTCCCTGGTTGGAAAGCACCTATTCAAGCGGGAAACCGAATGACATTGATCCCTTTGACATTGGTTCTAAGATGGATTTCTAACAGGGATAACTGAGACGCTTTCTCACAGTCAAGCACACAGGGAGTTTTTGTACCAAAACTCCTTGTGAGACCAGAAACCAAACCTGGAGGAACTTGGGAAGACGCGATGTGTCCATTTCCGCTATGGTGATCTCGAGAACACCGTGCAACAACACTGGGGTTGGTGCTTCAGCTGGCAATGTCCCAATGTGAGGAGCAGCTGCAGTTCCTGCATGATGAAGATGATGCGGACGGGGCAAACACTTGCAACATGCCCCCATAGATTTCCCATTGCTATTCCCCATCGCTCTTATTTTATTGTATTTTTAAATCCAGCTGAAGAAAGAAATAAAGAAATAAAAAAAACACAGATCCGAATTCACTCTGCAATTCAAACCACTGCTGAATTTTTTTGTAAACTTCAACTATTCCCGTCAAGAAAACCTCTTTTTCACGCACTTGAAACAAGCAGATAGATGATGCCTCCTCAGTCCTTCTTCACTACTACTACTGCAAATAAGGGGAAAAAAAAATGCTGCAACTTCGATTTGCTAAAGAATGAGTATAAGCAAAATGTCATCGAGCAGCAAACCAGGTCTTCTAAATCCGACAGCTGCATGCACACCAACCACAAAAATCACGCCAACAACAACGATCACTAGAGCAGCGAGAACGAGAACGGAACACGAAGCAGGGAAGCAAGGGAAGGCAAGTCATCAAGGGCTCAGTCTGGGCGGGCAGTTTTGACGGGCAGCAATTGGGGGTACGGTGTGCGCCGATGTGACGGCAATTCGGACTCTGTCAGTGTGAACGCCAACTGTTTCCCACATGCATTGGGCTTTAGGGACTGGAGATGCACGTGTCAGTCTGTGATTGATCCACGTGTAGTCGATACGGATCCGGATATGCTTTGTCAGCCCGAAAGCAGCTCCGTTAACGGTTATATGGTTTTTGGAGTTTGTCCTATGCCCTGATTGCTTTTTTATTATTTATTTATTTATTTATATTTTTTTGGGTGACCAATTATTGGAGGAGTTTCCAAGAAAACGTAAGTCTAATTTTTGGAGAGACCCAAGTCTTTTTTGATTTTTTTAATAAATTTATTTTAACTAGTGGTAACCCTTGCCTGCAAGGCACAGGCGATTTTCAAGTGTGGCACATTTCAAGTGGTCGTAAGGTTATTTCAAACTTGGAACACCCACTAAGTTGGAGCTAAAATAAAAGCCCAGTTAAAATATGGAGGAAGGAGGCATCCATCCATCCATCCACTCATTCATCCATTCATCCCAAGGTTGAGGGACCGTATAAACCTAATAAGAGACCTTACAAACCCAAACCCTCCCTTGCTAGTATGCCTTATCTCCAAATTTTTCATCACTCCTTGAAACAAATATTTGCTGGAGAAAGAAAACCCCCAAAAGAAAAAGAAGGACGCTCAGAGCAGCCAGAGGGCCCCATTTCTCAGTGTGAAAAAATATGTCTCCACCAACGGACCCCTCCCTGTCCGCCCCCCCCCAAAGCAACGTCCTTTAGAGTCGGACGGGCTCGGCACCGAGCACACGGCAATATTGTTTATTCTCTGTCCAATGGTCTCTCGCCTCGTCACCCACCAGTTCCCCCCCTAACGGTCCATCCCACCCCATGTGTAACTTCCCAGCTCACCACTTTTACCCCAACACGATACTTACCCTTAAAAAACATCATTCCACCCGTCCGATTCCCGATCCAACGCTCCTAACTCACTTTATCACATCTTTATTCCTCTCCCCCCCAGGGTAACTTAAAGTAACTTAAAGTAAGATAAAGACACACGGACTGACAGACTAATAGACGGTGGTGACGACGTGATCGATGGCTGGCGTGTGTCTCTCCGCCACCACGACCCGCAGCGCCAAAATTATACAGAGGCCGATTCTGCCATAGAAAATGCAGAGGCCGGTTCTGCCATAGAATGCTTTTGCAGCAGAATTGTCGTGTCACAGACAGACAAGTGAATTTACATATAAGATTATGTTTTTCTTTATTTTTTTTCTTTTGAGAATAATTTTCTGAGTTAGTTTCTTAGTGACCTATGTTACACATGGCGTGTTTTTTTCACCCAATTTTGTGATATCGAAAATTTTGGCTAATTTTCTTTAAAATTAGCAAAACTAATCAATTTCCCACTAGAAAAAACAAAATTTTCAAAAAAAAGTATTAATCTCCTATTTCTGTCCAGAAAATGAAAAAAAATTTGTTGAAAAAAAATCACCCATTGCTAATTTGCTAAACCTATATTTTCAATAACAATTTCAGCAAAAAGTGCCAATAAATGTTAGTTGTAGCTAGGTAAGGTAAATAGGTCAGAAATTCATATTTAGCATTGAGTTTTACAATTTCTAAAATTTCATTTTTTGGAAAACATTTCCAAATCTTTTGGCAAGCTGAGTGAAATTGTACAAGGTTTTTTGAAACAATTAAAAGAAAGACATCCACTTTTGGAATGTTTTGTATAATTCATTTTCCTCTTTTGCTGATGAAGTTGTTTATCTGTTTGCAATAATAGTACAACTTTCAATGAAATACCATTAAAAAATCATTTTTATTTTCTTTTCTAGTTTTTTGTATGCTAACATTGGCAAGTTCTTTTGACATTTTTCACTTCATTTAATTCACACCTATTGCATTTCTATATATATTTATTTATTATTATTATTATTATTATTATTTCTTTGCAAACCTTTTGTCAAGTTTTTGAAAAGTGTTTTTGAGGATTCATATTTTTGAAGCTTTGAAATATTAAACCATTTGCAATTATCAAAATGGCAGTTAGCAAATAACAAAAAGGATTGATTCCATGTTTCACTGAATGGACAAGAAAAGAAAATGATGAAACCCTGGCAAACTCCATTACCCAAAGCACCCAGCAAAGGGTGGGGGGAAAAGAAGGAACAAAGAGAGAGGACCCCAAGTCCAAGCCAAAAGATCAAAACCCAAAGTGAGTCACAAAAGAGCACCGCAACAAATCGTGTTCTAAAGCCCCCACCATCGCAAGAAGCATATCAGAAAGAGAAAGAAATGAAAAAGGAGTACACTTAGAAGAGCCCTCACTTGCAACAACATCATGCCTCAAAATAAAGATGACCTCAGCTCTCTGCAAAGCTACCTCAGCTCATTGCAAAGCTGTTGACATCCTCTGCTTAGAAAAAGCACACAAAATAGATGACCTCAGCTCTCTGCAAAGCTAGCTAGCTCAGCTCTCTGCAAAGCTGTTGACATCCTCTGCTTAGAAAAAAGCACACAAAATAGATGACCTCAGCTCTCTGCAAAGCTAGCTCAGCTCTAGGCAAAGCTATCGACATCCTCTACTTATACAAAGCTCTAGGCATAGCTAGAGCACATTCACAGCTCATGTTTAACATTAGGTCTAACTGTGATTGAACTATTTGTTAAGAGTTCAAGAGCTACAAACACTCTCAAAGGAAGTCCAAGGAAACAAAGTTAAAGCAATTTTGGTTTTACCAAAGAAGATTACACAAGAAGATATTGAAGATGATGTTCCAAATTCTAGGAAACAAAGAGACAAGTTATATGCACAAATTATTTTGAACATATCTTTGGTCTCTTGTCTTTGCAACCATGAAGGAACATGGTGATGCCACAAGAACATTCCAAAGTTTGAGACCTTTAACAAAACCCCAAGAGGAAATAATGGTTCATATGAGAAATTGAGTAAACTCTATGAATGGTTCACTTGAAGAAGAAAGAAAAACCACAAGTGAAAGCTATAATAAAAAAAAAGTGATTTATTCTATGGTTACAAAAATATGTTTTTCAATTATTAAAATAGTCATGTTAAAAAAATTTAACACAATTTATTTAAACATAATTTAGATAAATTAGGTGTTAAAAAAATATGTGAGCTATTGAATGAGGTCTTTTTGCACTTGTCGGACAACCAACGGTTTAAAGGATAGTTAAATGTTGAACACTTGACCATTTAAGGACACCATAAAACAAGGAGGATCAAAAGTGATTTTGCCTCATTGGGACATAAGGAATGAACATTTTCTTTTGTCAATTTTTGATGTAGCTAAATTGACGATCTTCCATAAAAAGATTTAGCCAAATTTGATATAAACTATATATGAAAAGAAAAAAGCTTAAACATATTCTTATATTTTGATTACCTATTTTGAACCATGTATAGAAATCTAGCCACTTTTATTTAAAAAGTTGGCACTTAGAAAAACTAAAAAATCACTTTTTGGGAGAATTTTGCTAACAAAAAAAAACTACAAGGGGTATATCAAAACAAACACCATGAGAGACCAAATGAATTGTCCTACTAATGTTTGTGAGGTAAAAGTATTCCAATTATTGGTTTAAATGAAGAGTTATGTTTGTGTCAACTAAAGTTTTTAATGAAAATAGGTTATTATTATTATTTATTAAAATAAAATGAAAATGTTAAGTTTCATAAATAATAAAGGTTGAAGGGTCTATGAGAATTTAAGTTCAAGTAATGTTTTGCAAAAAAATTTAAAACTTTGAAAATTAATGATTGGGAGCTTATAAAGGACCAATAATTGGTTTAATGATAGTTGGACCTCGTGATTTATTTTTTTTAAAAGATGATTAAGACCAATTTAGGTTAATTTATAATCCCCCATTTCATCTATTGAACATGCCAACTTCTTTGTTATTACCTAATCAAATTTCAAGTCTAACCTAAAATATTAATTTAATGTAAAATGCAAGTCTAAGAAATCACTTTAGCAAATTAATTATAATTATTTACTTAAATATAAATAGGGTGCTTAAAATTGTGTATAAGAATATACCTACATTATTTTCAATTTTAATAATTTTATATTTATTTGTTCATAATATATTTTTAAAACATTCACTATGACAAAATTGTGTCCATTGCAACTCATTCAATGCAATTAAAAAGTGTTTGATAGAACTAGATTACAACTAGACAAACAAGTTACAACAAACATGATTTTCTTATATTTATTTTATATTTCATGCGTTTCATAATATGTACAAAGAGTATTTTTTTCAAACTCATTACATTCCACCAAAAATGTTTTTGGGTATTCTATAGGCATTAAATTCATCTCATAATTTTTTTAATATTTTTAAAACACATTTAAAATATTTTTGTACAAGTTCATTAAAAAAAATCAATTTCAATTTAATTTACCACTTAACACAATGAAAATTTCAAGTAGATGTTACAATGGATGTGCCTTTTTTTGGGCAAAAATGTACTTAATCCAATTCTGATTCAAATAACAAGTTGACTCAATGATTTGATTATTTCAATTTAACAAAAGCTAGTTCCAAGTTCAGTTTTTCTTTCCAAAATTGAGCCCTTGCAATATGTGTGAACAAAAACTTGATCCAAAACCAACTCAAATCAATATTGGTGTGTACTAGTCAAAAGGATTTTTCTATGGACAAATTTTTTTGAACAATCATTTTAATTCAATGTTAGTTAATTGTTACAATTCAAGGTTCAATTATTACCAACATGGCAACAAGAAGGTATGCATATGGCACATAGGTATCTTGTTTTCAACTAATGAATCAATGGGTCAAATCATGTAATTGAAAATCGTGGTAATCATAACAAGTTGAGATGAATGGTTCAATTGAATTTTATGATATTCAAATTTTAAATTCTTTTAATCCAGCTTGAGGTTTGGGTTCTAGATAAGGACTTTTCAAAGTGAACTATAGTTGTATCAATTAAGGACAATTTTGCAAAATTGATGAATTTTTTTTAAAAAAACAATAAGAACTTATTAGGTGCTTTCAAAAAGCAATCACTATCTTTACAATCTGAAATTTGATTTGATTTTTTTGAAATTCAACATATATTTCAAAACCTTAAAATTTCAAGAGTCCTTTGAGAATCTTTTATTACATGTAAATGAGGTATACATACATGATATATAAAGAAAAATTACCACATGTAAAGGACTTTCAAAAGACATGATTTCAAAGTTTATAATCAACACCTTGTGGCAAGCCTCCAAAACACCTAATTCCAACCTTGTAAATGCATTGAGCTATAATCAATTCCCCCATTTGTCATTTGTCTTAAAATTGGTTTGATCAACATGCATAAATGTGTCTTTAGGGTCCAATATGACCAAATCATGATTAAGCAATTCATATATTTTCTTTTTTTAATAGAAAAATACACAAATGAAGCAAAATTAATTGCCCACCAAAATTTCACATGGTCATATCATCAATGGGACTTCTCGCGTTTGCAATGAAATAGGTGCGATTGGTTTATTAAACATCACACCTTTTAACAAATGTAATGAACTTTTGAATTTTATGTTTTATATTTGAAAACATTTCCTTTGACAAAATTTCCCATCTACAATTCCAAGGATCTTACAAAAATGTAAGGTGCTTTTCTTCGAAAAAAATGTACTTACATTTTTGTAAGATTCCTAAACTTGAAAATGTTCATTATGTTTTTTTTGGCCTTGGCTAGTCCCTCAAATCCAAAAAGACACTTAATGAGGTTTTTTACCCTCTACAAACTATGTCCAAAACTTGGTACATAATATGGCTATGAGAAATCACAAGATGGGAACATCAAATCCCAAACCTAACTTGCATGAAACCTTATAATTGCCAAGATACAACGAATGAAGCATATGATGAAACCTTATAATTGTCAAGATACAATGAATGAAGCATATGATGAAACCTTATAATTGTCAAGATACAATGAATGAAGCATATGATGAAACCTTATAATTGTCAAGATACAATGAATGAAGCATATGATCTCCAATGAAGTGTCATAAAATGAACTTTCTTAGGGTTTGGTTGTTGACATCCATCTAGTTCATGGATAGGCTTGTTGAAGTCTTTTGGATTAACAAATTTGTATCTCCAAACTTCTTAGTTGTAATCAAAACAACACACTAAACCAAGTTGCAATAATCTACATTAACTAGGTAGACTCACAACTAATGTGAGACTCTTCTACACTTAAAATGGTTATTTGGTCGTAGCTATGTATTTTGAGTGTATAGAAGCTAATTATGAAATTACACAATTACAAGAATTCACTTGATTGAACTTGAATGATTTAATGCAAATGCCCAAACTAATAGAAAGTCCATTTTGTAGGCCAATTCTAGAAAAGTTGTGATCATGACACCATAGTCAACTATGTCAATAACATTGCTCTTGGCAATTAGCGAGTGATTTGGTCTAGCCCATTGTTCTTTGTTGAAAGAAGTTTGAAATTCAATATCACATGTCTTGTAATATGAGTCTCTACACATAATGGATGTTTCATGGACAATATGGCATCTGTATGATTGGCCCACCACCAAATGAGGTAGGCCGAACAAGCATCAACTCACCTCATTCTAGTATTGAAGTTTTTGAAATTATTTACATGCCTTACAAAAGGCCTTTGTCCACAATGTGACTTGCTTTGTTGCTATTGCTTCCAAAGAAAAATAATTAAACTTCAAATTGGGCAACAATAAATGAAGTAGACTCATCCGGTGTTTCTACAATTAGGTTTCTAAACGCTTGATGTTACCACAGGGTTACATCTTCTAAACACTTAATGATGCCATAGAATTACATCACATATGAATGTTTTGTTGGCTTAATTATTTTGTGTTGTACTAATTATGCTTTCAAAGTTCCCCAAAGATTAACTTGTTATGTTTCCATTCATGCCAATGAAGTCCCCACCACTAGTGCAACTGGTAATTTACATTCGACTCCAAAAGTCCCCAAGCATGGTGCCATAAAACATACATTAACTTTATATAAAGATTGCCTCATTAAGTTTATACATAACGAGTTGTATTCCTCAACATAAAATCAAGAAGACAATTAAACCAAAATTGCTTGAAAACAGAAGAACTCAAAATGCATAACAATGGAGTAAGTCTTTGAAATATATGGTATATCAAATCATTTTCCTCCCCTAATCCTAAAGTTCTTCATCCAGTACTAAGTTACTAGGATTGTGGTTGGAGATTAGCAATTTCTCACCTTAAAAGTCCAAGCTACCAATCACTGTGTTTTGGGTTCTGGTAATTTTGACTTGGAATGGACCGCTGTTTGAAAAGTTTACTGGCTTTGCTTGGCCTTCCACAGCTGCCTAAACAAGCCTGAGTAATAGCCACTAATGGATTTGGGTAACCAAAATTATATAAGTAGCAAGTGCCAAATTAAAAGACGGGTAAAAAAGAACAAATACTCATTGAGTACTATGTTGACATATGGGTACACTACTGTATCAATCACTATTTCAGCAGAAGTGTCTTTCGACTTCATTTTCAAGCAGCTGCACTATGAAATCTGACAAGTTGGAAGGCCATCATGCACATCATAGATCAGTCATGTGATCCAGCAAATAATTCTACACAACAACTCAAGCCCATATCACTAGCGAAATTGCCTTTCACATGGACAAATGGCCATGGCTTCAGCAAAGACCTGTCATCAAAAAGACAAAAAGTATATAGTCCCCTACAGCCAAGGTCAGTCTTTATGTATTATAATAAGACCTTGATAACAGTGTTAAAAGTAGCAGTTAGGATTACATCCTTTTGACCGAGACCTTGTAGTAGTTCTCCTTCACAAGTATAAGAACGACAAAATACCAAATGGAAAACATGGACAGAACAATGCAAATTGACCATAATGTATGACAGTTTTTCCTGAGCTGTAGTGGGAGAGTCAAGTCACTCAGCCAGTAATTCAACAAAACCAGAAAGCTGTCACCCCAGTGCAGAAAATAGCAAAGCTGAGCGAATCTTATAACCCCGGGATTATGTGAGAAGGATGGACACAGATGAAGGCATTAGGACACTATATCCTCAACCCCGAGACTGACAAAGACCATGACTACTTAACCTCAAGTACACATCAGCACCCTAAATATATGTTGGAACTTCAAACCATCATTCACTAAGCCAATGACTGGAGCCAGATTAATGCTTCATTTCTCCACCAATGACCTTTGGGGCGCAACAATCATCATCGCCACCTCCCCTACAAGAACTCAAGTGCAGCACATTGTGCATGTCCTGTTATGTTCTGCAGCTCGAGCAACTTAACCCATGGCGTACTTCTGGGTCCAGTTTCTGGCCGTGCCCTCATACTTTGACCTGTCTGCCTTGTACATGTGAGCAATTTCAGGAACAAGAGGATCATCGGGATTAGGATCGGTAAGCAGAGAGCATATGGACAGCAGCACCTGCCAACCCCTCACCCATTACAACAACACAATTTTGTGAATGCCAAGCTTCTCAAGGCAGTTCTGCTATGATCTACCAAGAGTAGATTATATAGAGAGCACTAACCAGCCTACATGTATGATGAAAAAGCATAATTCACACACCAATGATGCTAGCCCACTTGTGCCAGGCTGAAGGTATGGAGACAAAATGCCAGACTGGATTTTGCAGAGAAAGAGAGATCTAAGAAGGTACCCAAGTACATAATCATGTTACAAACAAATCAGAAACTTATACCAGTCAAAAGAACATTTATGTACAGCTTTCTAAAGATGTGAGAGAGGTCCCTGGCAACAGGAATGGTAGGCAAATGTCTTGGCCAATGTATCACACACAACATCTTGATGTCAAAGTTTGCCATGATTCTACTGCAGTTCAAGCTACAGAACAAAGATGCTGTTCATCTAACCAGTAGCTCTTTAGACAACCATTGAACCAATGCACCAGACAGAATGCAAAGAACACAAGCAATCCAAGGAGGATGAAACTGGAGATATACAAATGTAAATCTTCACCTTTGAAATAGTCAATGCAGGACTCCACTGCTCCTTGAGAATATCCAAGCAAATACTCCCATTGCTGTTGATGTTTGGATGAAACACCTTTGTTCGAAAAGCAACCTGTACAGGTGGCACACAGCATCTTGAAGAGAAGCTGAAAAGTCTCATTCAAACTAATTGCAAGTTGACTTGCAGCACAGATTGTATCCATCACTGCTTCCAAGCTTATTATTTGCAATCTTCACATCTCGGTCATAGAAAACATCTAGAGTGTGTAGCAGCCAAGACAAAAAAATGACAAAAATGTACACAGTGACTTTGAATATGGAGCATTTATCTACAAGATTGCAGAGAAAACTCCACAACAATGCATTAATGATAATGTGACAATGAGTGTGGTCATAACCTTATGAGAATCACTCACAAAGTGTCAGACCATCACCTTCAAAATGAATAACAGTGATGAGCTGCCATGACTCCCCACTCACATCATTCGCTCAACTGGGGGTGCAGAAGAGTACATAATAATCCACCCAAATTTTCAAAGAAACCATTATGCAAACATCTGCATCCTGACTTTCTGTTGCATTTCCAAAAGCAACAGGAAGATTCATTCATGAAAATGGCTAGCACTCAATATGGAAGACTGTAGCATGTTGTGCTATAAATGTCTTAGTGAGCATGCCAAAGCATAATAAGTCCTATCAACTGAATCCTGGAAGAATGTCCTGTGTCACAATGTGAGCCAAACGTGTGCTAATTGGAATAAAGTCTCTTCTTCGTAATGCAGCCATATGAGATTACAGATTGTAGCATACCCTGGGTATCTTCCACGATCTGAGTGTTTCAACTCTTTTGCAGGAAGGATTTAAACTTGCTACAATTTTAGGCTTCAAAATGTATGTTTCAAAAACAACATGCATTTCTATATTCTCTGCATCTTCACACAGTTCTCACTGCATGGTACAGATACAGCAAAAGATGGGAAAATCAGCTTAGATAAGAAACCTGTGCATCTAAGCTCATTCAAGCATTCGGATGTCAGTTCAACATCATGTCATCAACCCACAACACGGACAAGAAGAAAAACACCAAAAAGCAATCCAACCAGGTGTCTTGCATGCACAATCTCATATCCAACATGTAAAACACAGACAGCCATCATCACAGGCAAGTACCAAGGTACTTGTCAGAAATCTGTTACAAACAGACTTCAGGACTGGATTATGGTCTGAATGCAACTAAAAGAGATACATACCTTAGGGGGCTTGAAGGGGTAGTCTGGGGGGAAATGAATGGTGACCAAAAACACTCCTCCCGCATAAGGACTGTCTGGAGGGCCCATGATGGTAGCCTGCCAATGGAACATGTCCTCTGCCACAGGTCCTGTTACAAACAAGCAAGAAGAAGTCAATGCCATTGTTTGCAATTACAAAACCATCAACATTAGAGGTGGAGTGGCAATTGTGTGCTCTGACCACGTCTATGTATTATATAAAAGCTGCAGCAAACCATAATCAGGCCTTTCTCTAACAACAAACCTGAAAAGTAAGGCCTCCAGTGAGACGGATAACAGTGATAGTACAGACACACCTAAACCACCCATAAACACGCTCTAAGACGCCTGACTAATTTCCTTTGGGGCCGATTAGTAAAAGAGGAAAGAAGTGAAGGGCTGCCAGCCACTCTAGAAGCTCAAACTACGGGCAGGACAAGCAGATACAAGCACCAGACACATGCAGAATCTCACACAGTCAGCACAAAGAAAGTACACACCCATCGGCAATGCAAAGAAGGCATACAGAGCGAACACACAACCGCATCCTTCATCAAGCCACACTCTCACAGACATCGAAAAGAATCTTTAAACCTAACTTCAGAACCCTGAACATCGGTTCCATGTTCAACACCCGACAACTATAACACACAAACAAACCCCGCTATAAACCATCGTACAGAAAACATAGACAGTCAGATACATGAAGGCAGAATCAACACAGGGACAAAAAAAAAACCGAACATCAGCAAGCGTCCCCACACTTCTCGCACTTCCACTTTCTGCTGGTACGATGATGTCAACACCGGGAAAAAATACACCTACAGAGCACATGGATAAAACCAAGAAGAAGAACAAGAAGAAGAGCTCAAAACACGCATACCGAAACCCTGAGTGAAGAAGACAAGATCATTTTCCGCCAAATCTCGTTCTTCTAAAAAAGCTACAAAAAAAATAACGACAGTTTCCAAACTCCCCTTTCAACAATCGTCGACCAAATTCTCACCGGCGCTGCATGATGTTGGCGGATCCTTCTGCAAATCTTTGAGCTCTTTGAGGATCCGCTTGGAAGCCATGTGGGGGCAACGTCCTCCTCCCTCTCTTCCTCCCTCCTTCCCTCCCTCCCTCCTCCTCCTCCTCGTCCTCCTCCTGAGCCGATCTGCCAGAGACGGGATCAGTGCTCCCCGTCCGTCGCCCACTCTCTTCTCTGTTGCAAAGATTCTTCTCCCTGCGAAGCTCGCACAACCCCCGCCGCAGCCCCACCCGGCTTTCGTGGCTGCCCGTCCCGACGCCTGCCCGTTCGCCCATGACCGACCCCACATCACTTATTATTGGTACTCCTGCTTTTCAGATCCACTGTCAAGATTTCTGGGGAAAAAAGAAAAAGAAAAAGAAAAAGAACAAGAAAAAGTAGTTTTATATTATATTATATTATATTATATTGTATCAATAATTTTATATAAAGTATGATGTTTCAAATTCAGGGTGTGTTTTTTTCCCCTTCAATTTTGTGATATTAAAAAAAATTTGGCGAATTTATATCCCTAAATTAGAAACTTTGGTTGAATTTACTACACTTAGAAAAAAAAAAAAACAATTCCCAATTTATTTTTTGGTCTAAACAAACACAATATTTTTCAGCAAAAAATAGAATTCAGATATTATATTATATTCACTATATAGCTTTTTTTTGTTAATCAATAGGTGGTGGTGTTTTCTTCTTTTTATAATTATTTTATTTTTCAAAAGTGACCCCCCAAAATAAGATAAAAATTGCTGAAAGAACAATTTTTTTTCCAACTTTTTTCTCACTAAATAATAGCCAAAATTTGCCACCACAAAAAAAAGTTTTGTGGTACAAGCTTCATTCTTAGGGTTAGTAAACCCTAACTTGTTTTGTACCCCTAACTTGTTGTACAAAACAAGTTAGGGTCTTGTGACTACCCTAACACAAGTTAGGGTTTACTAAACTATGGTAGGGTCTTTTTGTTGCATTGATTTTAATCTCTTCAAAACTTCAGTTTATTAATTTGTATTATCATCATTTATTATAGGTATAAAATTGACACATAAATACAAGTTTATGTGTTGTGTATATGTTGGATAAACTTGGTCCAATTTCTTTTTTTAATCTGAATTTTATTTCACAAAAGACAAAAAAAAATAGTTCTAATTTCAAGGAAAAAAGGGTTCCACTTATGCTAGCTATTATGAGCATCAATGAAATATTGATAGTTAAATTCCTTTTCACCTATATATATATATCCCTTGACCTAACAAGATGATGGTTCAATATGATTTGTTGCATGTGAAACAAATCCAATACCATATAGCCTAGGATCAATTTCCACATTGACAAAACAAATATTTATTTATTTTCAAAAACTGAATTCACTTTTCTTTTTTTAATTATTATATTATTTTTTTCCATCATCTACTATAATATTGTGATATGAGTAGTGAAATTATGCATAGTTATAGCCTATGATAATTATGATGATTTTCAACATGTCAACTTCATATTTTTCACAAAATTTCATTTCATTATTTGGAGAATTATTTAATGATGAAATTTGACCTTAGGGTAAGGTACGCATGCAAGATTATTGTTATGAACACATCATCACACATTCGTGTGGTGGATGTGCATAATGAATTATATTGGAAGTATTCATGATTATTATCATCACTTGAAATGGACATTACATTCTTTTTCTTTTTCTTTTTTGGTAGATATTAAAGTTATTCATAAAGTCTCGCGATTAGGGGGTGAGTTCAGCTAGTTTGATCCTGATAGGTCATGAAATCGAATAACAAAGGGCTGAATTTTAATCAAATGAAATTAAAGGGAGCAAAACTGAATTTTTCACTGATTTTTTTGGTGCAAAAACTAGTTTCGTCCCCTATTTTTTTCCTTTTTCCTAAACACCTGCACTATTGTTGCTACATTTTCCCTGGCTTTGACATGTATTATTGTCATAATTACTCTCAAACCTTGTGCATTTAATCCTGAGTTTTAACATTTGATGCCTTAACTTAAGAAATTTTCATTATTTTACAAATAACAATAGTGCATAAGGGTTATTAAAATAGGGGTTAATGGATGAAAAAGGGCCCAGAAATGAAATTATTTTACGGATTGACTTAATAAACTTGACATAAAATCTCACCGCCACCCAAATTGGTTTTTCATATTTCATGATCACATATCGAAGCCCTTTTTAAAGTAGATAAGATTATTATATTAAGCCCTTTTTTCCTCAATGAACGAGTTGTTGATGAATAAATTGAAAACTTACTCTAGTTCAAAGATGGTTTTCATTTTATTTTGTTTTTTATTGATGTGAATTATTCATGTAGAATGATTTGATGGATTGTCTTTTTAGTATGCAACTTTAAGGTTTAACCATCGTATCTATCAACTAAAAGTTATGAAAATGTGTTGAGACTAATGTGGCCTGATTCTTCCTTTTGGAAAGAATGTTTGGTCTTTGCTTTTGACATTTTAAAAAGTTTTAGCCAATTCTTTGAGTCTAGGTTTGAGTTCAATTTTTCAATTTTTAATATTTTGCAATTTTATTTTCAACAATTTTTTTCAAATTAAAAACCTTTGGGTTCAATTTCAAAATAAGGTCTAATTCTATTTACACAATACACACTCTCCAAAAGTTGAAAATTTTGTATTAATGGAGTTTTACAACAAGTTAAAACTGAAAATTTTGAAGGAATTAGGTTTTAGAACAAGTTAAAACAAAAAATTGTTTTACATCAAATTATAATCAATCATTTTAGCTTAAAATGTGTGTCCTTATTAACTTTTCAAATTTTTCAATGTGTCTACCTTAAAAGTTTAGCCTAATTGTTGATTTTTCAAAAAAAATCCATTATAAGCACCTTAGAAACCTAAACATGTTTTCAAGAGTTTACTTCCAAAGTTTCAAAAATTATTTTTGGTTCTAGCAAAGGACTAGTCCCATTGTCCAAATCCTTTCTCCAATTTGACCAAATAGGTGTTGGGTCAAATTCAAGTCACAAAAACCTAATTCTTAGGTTTAACACTCTAAACTAAAAAAATCTTTCAACATTGGTCGAGACCATGGAAAATGTATCCTATTTTAACTTTTCATTGGATTAAAAAAATGTCCAACTTAAAGTGCATAACTAATTGAAAGTGAGTTGTGTGTTGGATTAAAATTAGACTATTTGTGCCAAGTTAAAATTGAAATGTTTAATGGGTAGTCTTAAAGTCATAATATGAAATATTTGTCATGTAAGAAATCTAAATTGTTCATCATAAAAAAAAAAATTTGTGAAGAAAATGTAATGCTTTCCACATATTTCGTTTTTTTGGGTAGGATTAGTTGTAATACTTGTAGATCAAAGCCTACAAAAAAAAAATCACATTTTCATGGTGCAAAACCTTCCTAAAATGTTCCACTACCTTTCAACTTTCTTCTCAACTTTCATTATGACTTGACAAAAAATGAATATAATAACAACATACAACATTTTTATATTGCCCAAACCCAAAAAAAAATTGTTCACACTACAAGGTTGTTTTGTTCATTGATTACCATAATATTTTTACTATTATGACATCTTCTTCACAAAAAAGAATTTCATTTCTTCACTTCAACAATAAAAATAAACATATATTAAAACTCCTACAATTAAGGTGGGGGGAAGAATGCCAAGTAATTTTGCACTACTTACACACATTACACCACCAATTTTGAGGCAAGCAATCAATAATAACATCAAACAAATTTCTAAAACTTTTGACATCGCAAATAATTGTTTTTGAAAACAAAACATTTAATGAAAATAATTTAATGACTACTATAATGGTAAAAGTACTATGGTATATATATTATTCTAACCACATTCACACTAATGAATGAATATCATTCCTCAAAAGGCATGTTGATTTTCATTGATATAGTGTACCCTTCATACTTAAGGTCCATCCACACCAAGGGGTACATTGACCAATTAACGTTAACCCCACTAACACCATATACTTCCTTAATCTAATGGTAAAAAATGGGAACCCTACCTACCTTTGTGTGATAATAAAATGATGTTGATTTCACATTTTTTGTCATCAACATATCCACACTTGTTGTCAATGGTTTGTGTGACATCATGTCATTGATGAAGTTTTTCTCAATGCTCCACACTTGCACACCATGGTAAATTTATTTTTGTTACATTTTTTCCTAACTAATATTTCTATTATTTTAACTTTGTTCTTTCTCATTTTTTAAAAATCCATTGTTTCTCCCAACTCTTCCACTCTATTCTTCCTAAATTTGTCTATGTTTTAACTTTTTTTTCTTTTTCTCACATCAAGTTGTATTTTGTTCTCACATGTCTTTACTTCAGATCTTTTGCTTTTGTTTTGTGGCATCTATAACTCCTAGCTCACTTACATTTACATTTCATTTGCTTGTTTGCGTGACTACTTGATTTTCACTTATGGTAGATGCTCATGATATGCTTGTTGTTTGTTCATGTTTACATCTACCCATTTGTTCATTGTTTATGTACATTTACAACTTGTTCATCTACATTTGGACATTGTTATGTTTGCATCTATAGCTTGCTACTCATCTACATCCATAACTTGTTCGTTCATTGTGTTTTTGTTGTCACTTTTGTTTTATTGTATCTAGATAACACTTTCAAATATATGTTTTATCCTACTATGTTTATAACACATCCCTTTATATAAAGGCATCAAAGACCATGTTCATCTCATAATAAGCTCATTTGTCTTATTAATCAATACATTGATAACATTATGTAATACATGTTAAATCATTTGTTTCTTGTTGTAGATGTTAATGAATTTTTTTTAATAACAACTAACATTCACATATTTCTTTATGCTACAATTTGTATAGGAGGACAAAAACACACTCAAAGAAGCTAGAAAGAGTGTTGGGTCATAATCACAATTGCATTTATTATTAATAAATAAATAAATCCATTCGAAAACCATGGTAATCAAGGCAAGTTGTGTTAAATGATTCAATTGAATTTTAACCTATTCAAATTCAAAATTCATTTAATCCAAACTTAAGTTTTGGTTTTAATTAAAGACTTTTGAAAATGAAAATATGTGTATCCAATAAAAACAATTTTGTAAAGGACTTTCTTATTTTTCATCTTGCAAAAGCATTTAGATGATTAAAATATTTTACATTTCAAGAACCTATTAATCATACTAAAAAAAACATTCACAAATTTCAAATTTTGGAATTTAAATTTTTTAAGAATTCAAAATATGAAACATGATATCAAATTTTTAGTAGTCCTTTACCACACTTGGACTTCACACTACCAATGATGATCAATTGATATAAGGTCAAAAGAGTAATATACTTAAATTTTATTTAAATAAATTATTCAAAATATATAATTACCAGACATTGGTAATCCATGATCATATTTGAATTGTCCATGAAATCATTTTCACTTCCATTAATTTTAAAATATTAGATTTAATTTTCATCTACATAAAACAATAACATTTATAACACCCATGATGTTCTTTTCAACACCCCTCATTACCTCAAAGCAATTTTTTTTGGGGCCTTTCCAACATCCCCAACATCCTTCCTACCATACTTTCTATTGATCCCTAGTTCAAAAATATATAAAATATAAAACATTTTCAACCTTGGTGCCCACAATGGCCCCGATGTACTTAATGTCCAACCTCATGCCATTGGTTTTTTTTTAGTGTCTTTTTTCAACACCCTTAATATTATTTGTTGTCATTTTGTCATTCCTTGTTGACGTTGCCATCTTTTTGTTATTCCCCATCCTTCATTGTCCTTGAAGTGGTATGGATGTGTTTTTGTTGTTGACTAAACTTAGGTCATCCCCAAACCAAAACATTCCATCAATTTGAATTTTGATTAAAGATATTTGGATTTGTTAAGTTAACATTTCATATTGGGATTTTTTTTAGAACCTTGGCCTAACAATAATCATAATGGGTTAAAGCCTCAAGAAACTTTTGAAATGTTAAACATGCCAAATCTTCACAAATTCTAAAAAAAGACCAAAGTTGAAAGGGAAAATATATTATATTGAATTGAAGAAAAAAAAATTAAAAGAAGGGGAAAAAAAAAAAAAAAAAACCACATTTAAAAAAAAAAATATTTATATTTGAAAAAATAAAATTTTATATTTTGAATATTATATTATAATGA
>Ga0116227_10002682_pt1 | contig 40159 bp, 29 predicted proteins | sample S1TSphgellanicum_FD_89693 | JGI IMG/M metagenome (GOLD analysis project Ga0116227, IMG submission 89693) | Host-associated microbial communities from peat moss isolated from Minnesota, USA - S1T2_Fb - Sphagnum magellanicum MG | ecosystem: Host-associated > Plants > Peat moss > Unclassified...
ACTCGACCCTCTACCCCTTTCTAGAGTTGGAAGCCGGGAGCGTGCTACCAAGTTCAACTTTCCGCAACTTGACTTTGTGAAACCCTCAAGTGGGTTTCACCTCGTGACTTGGGAGCGCGTCACGTTATGGGATGAATTCTTGGATGTGATGCCTGAAGAGTTGTTCGACGAGTTGCCCCTGAAAAGATGAGTTGATCGTGCAATCGAGGTGATGGTGGGAGTGGCACCTCCTACCAAGGCCCCATATCAAATGAGTCATGAGGATTCAAAGGAACTTAAGGTTCAACTAAAAGAATTCCTCGCAAAAGGATACATCAAGCCCAACAAGTCACCATATGGCGCACCCGTCGTCTTTGTTCACAAAAAGGATAGGATGTTGAGGATGTGTGTGGATTATAGAGCCCTTAACAAGGTGACAACGAAGAATTGATACCCATTACCTCAGATTGATGACTCGTTTGATCGACTTTCGAGAACCAATGTGTTTAGTAGGATTGACTTGCGTTTCGAGTACTACCAAATTCAAATCGCAGAAGGGTATGAAGAAAAAACCAGTTGTCGCACAAAGTGTGGCTCATACGAATTCTTGGTGATGCCTTTTGGACTCACCAATGTGCCCACCACATTTTGCACTTTCATGAATGACATTTTCTAAGAGTGGTTTGATGACTTCGTGGTCGTATACATAGATGACATTTTGGTCTATAGCCACTCTATGGAGGAACATATGGAGCATCTCCGGAAGGTGTTCCAAAGGTTAAGAAAAAATAAATTGTATGCCAAGTTTGAGAAATGCAAATTTGGGGTGACAAAAGTGGACTTCCTTGGACATAGGATCACCTAATAAAGCTTGAAGATGGATGACCACAAGGTGAAAGCAATTATGGATTGGGAACCACTTAGGTCGGTTCTAGTTTTAAGATCTTTTTTAGGATTGGCCTCCTATTATCACAAGTTCATCAAGAACTTTACGAAGATAGCCACACCTTTGACCAACCTTTTGAAGAAGTCATTCGAAACTTACAAATGAGATGAAGCATGCAACGAGGCCTTTAAAACCTTGAAAGGCATTTTGGTGAAAACATCAATGTTAAAATTACCTGACTTTGACAAAGATTTTGAGATCCACTCTGATGCTTCTGACTTTGTGATGGGAAGAGTCTTAGTGCAAAATGGAAGGCCAGTGGCATTTCAAAGCAAGAAATTGAGTGAAACAGAGTGAAGGTGGCCAACACATGAGAAGGAAATGTGGGCCGTGATACATTGTCTCAAGACTTGGGGCCATTACATAGGCTCCAAGGATGTGGTGGTGTGGACCGGCAATGTCACTTTGAAATATTTTGCCACTCAACCAAAGTTGTCATCAAAACAAGTGAGATGGCAAAACACATTGGTTTTGTTCAATGTGGACATTCGACATAAGCCTGGGAAGGAAAACGTGGTGTTCGATGCGTTAAGTCGAAAACACCAACTTAAAGTGGTGTATGTGGGGAAATAAAAATCCAAAAGGAAGTTAGACTTGGGAGCTACCGTGACGAATTCGCTAAGGAAATGAAGCAAAACATTCAAAAGGGGATCAAATCGCACTTCCACTTGCGAAATGGACTATTGTGGTATAAACAAAATCGGCTCTACGTTTCAAAAGGGAAGCTCAGGGATGTGCTTTTGAAGGAATGTCATGATGGGCCGCTTGTTGGCCATGGCGGTGCATAGTGCACTATAACATTCCTCAAAAGGTCCTACTATTGGCCAAATTTGAAAGACGATGCAAAGGAATACGTGAAGACTTGTTTGACTTACTAACAAATTCGAACACTCAATAAGAAATAAACAAGATTGTTGCGACCATTACTGATTCCTGAAGGGCCCTGGGAAAGTGTGTCCATGGATTTCATGGTGAGTTTGCCACCATCAAGGGGATTTGATGCCATCATGGTGGTGGTGGATTGATTTAGTAAGATGGCGCACTTCATTCCCACCAAAGAAATTGCCACGGCCCAAGAGACGAGAAGGTTGTTCTTCACGCATGTGTTCAAGCATCATGGCCTCTCAAAGGACATTATGTCAAATCGAGACCCAAAGTTCACAAGCAAGTTTTGGCGAGCCTTGTGGAAGCGCATGGGGTCGGAGCTCAAGATGAGCACTTCATTTCGACCCCAAATAGATGGACAAACCGAGAGAGTGAACTTGATCATCCAATAATTCCTAAAAAATTATGTGGTGGCGGATCAACAAGATTGGGTGGACCATTTGGAGTTGGCGGAGTTTTGCTACAACAATTCCGAGCATTCGGTAATAGGTTCCATTCCCTTTTAAATGGTGAAGGGTAAGTCACCAATTGTGCCTGCAACTTGGGTCGCACTTGGGTAACCCCCAAGTGATGCAAGTGAAGAAGTGCGGATGGTCACATAATTTAATGAAGAGAGGCGGCACTTGTGGGAGATGGCTAAAGCCAATCTTGAAAAGACGCACAAATAATACAAGGATTTTGTGGACAAGTCTTGACAAGAGGTGAATTTTGAAGAATGAGACAAAATGTGGTTGAACATAAAAAAAATTTAGTTGCTAGAAGGTTTGACTCACAAGTTCTTGGGCCCATATGTGGGCCCATTCAAAATGTTGGAAAATAAAATTTTCGACATTTACAAATGAAAACTACCGAAAAATCTTAAAGTTCATCCCACATTTCATGTTTCGTTTTTTAAGCTGGTCACCCGTGATGCCTCAAGGCCTAGTTGAGAACACAACTCGAGGCCCGCATCGGACTTCATTCATAATGAACCAGAATTTGAAATGGAGGCCGTGCTCAAATTAAGGCAATTAAAGGGGCGAGAGTGGGAATACTTGGTCAAGTGGAAGGGGTACCATCCAATAAATGCATCTTGGGTGAATGAGTCCGATATGGAACATGCCCAAGAAGCCATAAAAGAATTCCACAATAGATCAGCGAAGAAGTAAAAGAAACATAAAACGTGATGAGGACATCACCTTTCTTTTAGTGGGGCAGAGGATTACACAAATGTACCACATTAAGTTGCAAGTGAAATAGAGGCAAAAGCTTTTCAAGAGATTACATCATGGACATAATGAGTATGACTAAAATAGTTATCAAGTGGCATGAACAGATGGAACTTTCTTGCGTAAACCCAAATCAAAATCGGACTCCCACATTGCGATTAAGAGAAACTTTGGCCTTAAAAGAAGAGGTAAGCAAGGTGAGCTTGTGGGGACGTGCATATGCTTAAAGTGCATCCCAAAGGGTTGGTTGGTAATGGTGGCCAACATGGGAAATCATGACCCCGTTTGCGTACTATAATCACGTAGCTTGGGACTTAGGTTTTTTTGCAAAGCCCAAACGTTGCTTCTTGTACCTTGATAGGCATACTTTTAGTTAGGCTTGATTGTTGTGATCGAGGCGCAAGGTGGGGAAAGGAATCATGTAAAGTAACTTAGGTCAAGATTAAACTAATAACACCTACAGTAATTTAGCTTCTTCTTTCACACATCATCAGCACCCCCGGCACCGCCAGCACCACCAGCACCAACAACAGTAACCACAACAACAATATCTTCCATTTGAGAAGCTCTATCAAGTGCAATTTGCAGGTCTAGGGGGCGTGGAGGTCAGTGAAAGCAATAGAATCACAGACAACCATCCTTTGGAATAATCCATTTAGTTGCAGCATGCTGGTGGGACAACCTTAGGTAACTTTCTTTCATCTCTTGGTGGGTTAGGGTTAGATGTTGCAAACTCCATGTTGGCACTTTTCCAGTCAAATAATGAGTTGGAAGGAATTCCAAGTTGTGGAATGTCCAGGAGTGCTCATCAGATCTCAAAGGTCACCAATGACTTGGTGCACACACTAAGCTTGCAGGTGCATCATCATTAGCACCATCTCCATGAGGTGCATGCTAGCATGCATCTACAAACATAGACAAATTCTTTGAATGAAAACTTTGGAAAGTTTGTTTCATTGTAGTAGCATTGTGAGGCAAATGTTCAAAATGGTACACATGACAGGCCCTCTAGGCATAGTTAGCCATTTTCTGAGCTTGAAATCATTGTTGAGAAAGAACATAAAAAACTATTGGCATGTAAGGTCCTGATTGAAAGGAGAAAGCAAACACAAACAAACTCTTTGAATGGAAAGTTTAAAGAGTTTGGTTCACTGCAGCAACATTGTGAGAGATCTTTGTTCAGCAGCGCCCAATAGCAGATGCTCTAGGAATTAAACAGGCAAAGCTTCATAGCTCAAACTACAAGGATGGTAACAGAAAACACTTGCAAAGTTTCCTAAATTCTTAGTAAAATCCTTGTGCTATTGGCATGATTCAACCACCTACACATGATAGGCCCTCTAGGTAGAGTCAACCATTTTTTGAGCTTAAAGTCATCGTTGAGAAAGAACCTAAGAAATTGTTGGCATGCAAGGTCAAAGTAAACAAACCAGGACGAGACGGACGGACGGATGAATGATGGGACAAATGGATGAAATGATGCTTCATGACGTCCTTTACTATATGTAATATACAAGGTTTTTATAATGTGACACATTGCTTGTTAAAATTAGGATTTGTGGGTAATGCTTCATTGTTGTAGGTTGTTGTATGTCCTATGTTAAATTTAAGGTTTGTGGGTAATGACTTCATTGTTGTAGGTTGTTGTATGTCCTATGTTAGATTTAGAGTTTGTGGGTAATGGCTTCATTGTTGGAGGTTGTTGTACGTCCTATGTTAAAATTAGGGTTGTGGGTTAATGGTTTCATTGTTGTAGGTTGATGTATGTCCTATGTTAAATTTAGGATTTGTGGGTAATAGCTTCATTGTTGAAGGTGGTTGTATGTCTTATGTTAGATTTGGGGTTTGTGGGTAGGTAATGGCTTCATTGTTGTAGGTTGTTGTATGCCCTATGTTAAATTTAGGGTTTGTGGGTCATGGCTTCATTGTTGTAGGTTGTTGTATGTCCTATGTTAGATTTAGGGTTTGTGGGTAATGGCTTCATCACTCCGGGATGATGACGATGACGACAACATTGTAGAGCCGACTGAGAGTACAAGACCTGGAGGTAGCTGGAATTTGAGGTATGTGTGGCATTGTTGTCTTTTGCTGCTTCTTTATGAGGAGATCGAGTTTTACTGAAGAGGATATGTGGCTTTGTAGAGATGTGTAGGGAAACTTTGGGTTTTGTTTCTTGGCTGTCCCTTTTGTTCTCACTCCCTGCTAAGGACGATGAAACACTAAGATTGTGCATTCTTGAGAGGTTTTAGGGCTTCCTTTTTTTGAGTCTCTTTTTTGGCCTTTTAAGAAAAATAAATCAATGACACTCTTAGCAATGTAGCTTCTGTCAGCTCAATTGGGTTGCTGCTTTTTTCCACAACTTCCTCAACTGGCTTTTTGCACAGCCTCCTTGTGAAATGATCTAGACTTTTTAGGGCATTTTTGTATTTTCATAAAATCCTTCACTGTTACATTGTTAAACCCTCACCTCCAATTTTTTGCATTTCCAGGTTTAGGGTTTGAGGTTAAAGAAGCATGTGAAACTGTTGTTGTTGTTGTTGTACCAGGGGGGAAAAGTAGAATTGAAGGTGAAAGCTGGAGAGCCCCATAGGGCTCAAGACAAGACAGGGAATGACAGCAAGTGGTGGGATGGGGGGGAAGAGAGACAGTGTGTGCATGGAGAGGAGGAGGGCATCTTTGACCAGACAAGCAAGGCGGAGCCAGATGATGAAGACTTTGAAGATCACAATAAAAATAAGTAGTTCCATGAGCTTTGTGCAAGAGAGGATGGGCTGACATTGGAAGTTGAAGAGGTGAACTGACCATTAGCAATGGCAAATTTCTACCATGATGGTTGTTGACACAGTCTCTGCAAAGAGATTTTTTAAAGAAGCAACGGCAAGTTCGAAATTCACTGCTGGAATCTTGAAACAATGTACAGATGTAGCTGCTTTAGAACCTAGGTTGAACCTGGTAAATTTCAGAGAGATGATGACTATGACAATACCAGTTGGGCTGTGTTCTGATGTGGCTAGAACTGGACCCATGAAGCACAACGTGCACCTTTACAAATCAGATCCAGAATACATTACTGTAGGTGAGGAGGGATGTCAGGTGGTTGCTGGGCATGAATTGGAGGTGAGAATAGAGGTGTGTCTCATGCTTGAAGATGTGGGTGAGGAAAGGTTGATTGAAATGTACCTATCTAAGATGCGAGAAGGTAAGCAGTTGGACATGATACTGGGAATGGAGTCAAAAATCAGTGAGACAACACAAAGTCCTTTGCTGGCTTTGAACAAAGAAGTTATGGGTAGTGATGCAAAGAAAGGATTGGTGAGCTCAGAAATAAACTATGGCAATTTTCACAAACAAGTGATTGCAATGAAGACTGAGGAAACTTCTGGAGGAGTTATACTACCCCAGAGTCAGAACCAGGAGCTGGGTTCTTCTTGTACAATTGTGGGAAGATTATGGAATTCTGAAGAAAGTCCTACAGTTTTCAGTGGAGGACAGGAACTTCCATTGGGGGCTCCAGAATATAACAGTGCTGTCAAAAGGGATGGCAGTTTTGTTGTTGCTTATAGAGAAGAGGTTGGGCAAGAAGAGTTGGATGCAGTTGGAGGCTTCAAGAACAGCATGATCTCTGCAAACCTGGGCAAGAGGCCTCAATGTGTTATTGCTGAAAATGAATGTGAAGTTCATATCTGTGAGAGAGAGCGTGCAATAGACTTGAAACAGGCCATCAGTATGATTGTTTCTGCAGATTTTGCTCAAGAGATTTCTCATGAGAAGACAGAGAGCAAAAGGAGCAGCACTGCAGGATCCCCTTCAACTGAGAAGCTGGTTGGCAGGGTAAAGAATCAGGAGGAGTCAAAGATGGAGAAAAGTGGGTTGGTGGCAGAATCTGGAGTGGGGCAGCAGTGTGCAACTGGCAATGATAGCTCAGAAATGGAGTGGTGGGATCACAGGCTTTTTGGCCAGGTACAAGCAAAGTTTGTTCCCAACATTGACAAGATGAAGAACCAAGCTCATTCAGGTCATCTCAAAATCAGTGATGTCCCCAAGACCACACAACCACAAGGGACTTCAAAAATCAATTGTCCTGTACCCCTCGTGATTATGAGCATCAAGGCAGAGGAAGACAAACAGGATGGTGCAGACACAAAGATGGAGGCACATCATCTATTTGAGGACCTGCAACAACCCACAGTTTCAAAAGCTACCAGTTTTGAGTTGGTGGTGCTGCCGAAAGTTAGGGAACATCAACTGGGTCTGGGTGCAGTTGCCATGGAGGATTGCTCTTTGCAGTCTGAAGTCAATACTGCCAGCAAAGGCATTCATGGAAAGAGCTTCAATGATCAGAATCATGGAGATGAAAAACAGGGATCCTGTCAGGATGTGCTAAATGTTGTTGCTAAAAAGAGAGGTTGCTTAGATGCAGGCATTTGTGTCAACAAAGATTCCCATCCTTGTCCAGAACCCATTGATGATGCACATGCATTGCTTGGGTCTCCAAGAGTTTTGAGTTCACAAGAGGAGGCTGTAGCCTTGGAAGTCATAACAGCTGAAGAGGACAGGTCCTCTTTGCAATGTTTGTTGCCTGGGAAGACACCATCTGCTGAAAATCTCAAGGCAGGGGAAGAAGGTCAGGAGCTACTAGACACTTTTGTACAAGCTCTTAATTTTAACAGTGTGCGTCTCAGGTTTTATGTTTTCTGTGGGTATAGCTGACAGTGGCAATTGTACTTCTCTTTTTATGTTTTTACCCTTTTGTGCATGAAGCGGCAGAGGATGCTCAGAAGGCAATTGTGGAGGCTGGAGGGAATTGGTATTCAAATCAGGGAAGATGGAAAAATCTGCTCAACACAGCTGCTGACAGGCAAAGCGTGATAAGACTCTTTGGGGCAGTTCTTGGTCTCAGCAGAAGAGCCAAGCAGGATGTCAAATTGCAGGGCGAATGGAAGCATGTGAACAGTGGGCAGCTGGCCTTGGAAAAGCCACCCAACATGCAAGACAGCAAGGAAGAAGCAGCAGTAGTTTCTGAACAGCATCAGAGAGTGCAGGGGAAACACAAGCAGGTGACAGAAGAGGATAAGAATGCAAACATTCAGTCTAAACTTCGAGATGAGCCAAAATGCAACTATGAGAAGAAAGGTGTGAATCCACATGGTCGGAAGAGGATGTATCTGCAGGGATTGGACAACAGGAAGAAACAGAGGCAAATGGAAAACCGCAACAGTGAGGTGCCTATGAGAGAGCTACATCCTGAGAGAGTTTTACATCCACAAGTGGCAGCCAATCTTGGCATTCCTGAATGCGGTAGCCCTATGTCTGAGGAGATTCTTGACCAGTCTCCTTTGAATGCAAAGGGGCAATGCCATAGTCAAGGTTTTACAGCACATCAAATTGGTCAGCTCTACTGCATGATGCATGAGCATGTTCAGCTACTTTTGCAAGTCTATGCACTGTGTCTGCCTGCACCGGAACATCAAGCCCTTGTTCCTAGTCTCCATGGAATGCTAATGGAACTCATTGAGACATGTGAAGTTGAGCTTTCATGGAGCAACATCCCATTTCCAGATTTTTGTTTTCACCCTCCCTTCACACACCCATCTGTGCAGGAGGACAAACCGCTTCTTCCTTGTCTACCTGTTAAGTCCATCAAAACCCCTGCGGAATCACTAGTGTCAAACACTGCCAAAACTACTTCACAGCTTCCTCTTACCTCATCTTCAGTACCTAGATCTTCACTGCAGTCAAGCACACCAACTGCCACAACCAACTCCTTCCCCCAGTCATCTCTGACAGGTTCTCTGTCTTCTTCCTCATTCCCACTAAGCTCTTTGAACCAGAAATGTTCCACTGGCTGTCAGACAACCCCCCCTCCACAATCTGTGGCCTTCTCTCTATCTCCTCAGTTTCCCAGTCTCTCTGTAAAGTCTGCTGCTGTAGTAGTGCCTTCCTTTTCTGGAAATATTCATCCAGCATCAACTTGCCATGGATGTGCTCCTTTTGAATCTTCAGAAAGAACACTGCAGCCGATCACTTGTGGAACTGAAGATCTTGTTATGGAAGTGCAAATCAAACAAAAGTCAGCCAGCTTAGCCCTTAATGACCTGATCCCTGAACAATCTTCTAGCTTAGATGTGCACATGATGGCAGATAAAGAAAACTCTGTGCCTGTACCAACATTGCTTGATCATGCATTTCAATCATTGAATGCATCAGGGAGTTCACAATCTCAATGGGTGCCAGTAGTCTTGGGTCCAGTGCAATCTGTGCTCGATGTGGCTCCTCTTGCTCTCATCAAAGATTTTCTGGCAGAGGTTGCTAAAGGTATGCTCCATCTAGCTTCCTCTCTTTATTGATGCATTCTTGAGCTGTGAGACTCTTCAACAAGAAGTGGAGTGGGTCTGATGGGTATTTGGCACATTTTGGTTCCTGTCAGTTCCAGAGCAACCTGTGGAGACAAACACAAACTCTGAGCAACATGGATGGGTACCACTGTTCCCAGAGAAAGTTCAAATTCATCAGACACCAAGGAAACGGTCAAATAGTCATCACAAGCAATTGAGCTTGATGGAGGGAGTCCCAAACCAGAGTCCTGACTTGAACCCTCCTGTGAGAAAGACAATGGCTAGATCACTCATGGAGAGTGTAAAAAGGCAAAGCTTAGCACTTGTCCCTAGCTATATTGCAAAAGCCATGTTGAGATTCTTCCCTCTTTTTGACAAACGTCTCTACCCACACAAAGCACCACGAGCATCAGCTGCCAACCGTCTCCTCTTCACTGATGCTGAGGATGAGTAAGTGCCAAAATTTTCTCTCAGGCCATTTATTTCTGTATTGCAGAACCAGTAGCCTGTCATATCAGCTATCTGTATCTGGGAATGACCTATGTTTTCCTGTTGAAATTTGAAGCTGTTGACCATTATGGACCTTAGGAAATTCTTATGTCTAAGGTTTGGCTGTTGTTCACTGGGTTGTGAAGGTTACTGGCAATGGGGCTGATGACACTTAACACTAATTGGAAGGCGATTCAGCGTCGTTATCTCCCCTCAAAGACCACACATCAGGTAGCTCTTTGTCACTCATGTTCTCTGGTTTTTCATTAACAGGTGTCACTCTCACCAAGCTCAACGAGAGTATTTCCAGTGGTGCCCAGTATGTGACCCCACAAAAATATTTCTCACATCCAAGTTTTAGTTATTTACTTTTCCCCAACCTGACCCATAAAACTAAAACTGGGACTGCAAATAGGTGGGAGATTACTAATAGCAACCCACCTGGACCAGTCAAACTCACTAGCCCATCAAAAACAGGGAGCAGTCAGTAAATACAATTTGACTGTTTTTATTAGACTCTTCCAGGGCTCCTGCAGGGCCCTGGAAGCTGTGCATTTTTCCAGGGTCACAGCAGTCTTCCAGTGGATTCAGTGGATATGACTGCTGCACCTCATCCAAGATTTTCAATGCAGGGCCACATACTGAGCACTGGTGGAGATGCTCTGACAGCTTGATACATCAATCAATGGCAAATGATGGACCACATCTGATATACACTATCATTCCTACAATGACATAGAATCCATTACCCTACATAGACCTGTTGTGTTTGATCAAAATATTTTGTTCCTCTGTTTAAATCAGTAGTCTGCTTCATGGTCAAAGTCTCGAAGGAGAGACTTGATTTTGTATCAGATGCAATGAATTGCTGGTATTGTTGGTCATGGTGCAACATATGTTGTCTCTGATTTGCAGAAGTTGCTGTGCATTTCTTTCAGGTGCTAATGATCCAGCTTTTCTTGTTGAGTATGAGATTTTTTTCTTGTTGCATTTTTGGGTTTGGGAATATACTGATAGACATTCTGGCATGTGCTTCAGATCTACGTGAGGCAAAAGAATCAATGTGCTGGAAAATCTATGGATAATCCTGTCAAGGTGAATTCTATTTTCCAAGTCCTCCACACTATAATGAGTGTGTATCAGATACACGTCATTTCCTCCTTTGTATTTTGTTGATTTGTGGTGTGGATTACATTCCAGGAGGTGCGGCAGATGAAAGCATCCCCACTGACGGCTGATGAGATTATGTGCATCAACCGGGTATGATTTCCCTGGAGATTTTCTTTTGTAGGGATGTCCAAGCAGAAATTGGCGATCTTGAGGGCTTTTGGGTGTCTTGGGTTTTTTCAGAACCATGTTGAAAAGTTTGGAAACTGTGTGATCATTTTAGCACTCTTTTGTAGGCACCTTTATGTTTTCCAAGAAAGCTTATGAAAGCTGTTGCAGAAACAGATCTGTAAGAAAAAAATTCTTATGTCACAGGCTCTGAGGATCTATGACAACTGGGGAGATGTTTGGAAGTTTTGCCTTCCATATCGTGACCCTTCAAAGCTGTATGGCCAGTGGCGGAACTCTTTCAACAGCAGTCACAAGTCATTCAGTGTTGCTGACCAAGAAAAAGATAAGACAGAATTGGGCAATTCAGTCATGATAGAACCCAAAGTAGGACAAGAAAGCATCATGCACAGAAAGGTGATGACCAGTTCCCCTCTAATGCATTGTACAGTTCCCTTGAATCTGTTGCAATAGTGTAGAATTTGTGCCATGTGCATCACATACAAAAGATAGAGATGGTCTTCTTATCTGTTTAGGATGACAAAAGCCATCCAGCATTCTGAGGAGTTCTGTGTTGCTTACAGGGAGGAAATGATTCATTATTGGAGGTCACCAACAATGGGAATCAGAATGATTCTCATGAGAATATAAACCAACACAAGTTGTTTTTAAGCAACTGGAAACCTAACTCAACCCGAAGCTTGCTGTCTTCCCAAAGTCCTGTGCTGAGTGATTGTCATGCTCACTTGCACCATGTGTTTCCAGTTTTCAGGAGACCAAAGAGGATTGTTGATGGAGCTCTGTCAACAAACTTTGTGTGCCTTGAGAACCCATATGAGGCTCCCACTTCTACATTGTGCCGGCCCACATCTCAGACACTTCAATTAGCCCCCAGTTTACCATCAATTAAGCTCCCTCTCAGTGGTCATGTTTCAGGATCTCTTGATGCTGTCAATCATATCAACCCAAAGTTCAGTAAGGCCCTGCCACAGAGTTTGCAACCTTTTAAATCAGGGTCAAGGATTAAGGCACCCATTTCTCTCACTTCAAATGCATCAGCCCCAAAGCCTGAAGCCACCACATTGCCAGCATTGGAAAAGTGGAATGCTACAGAGAACCCCCTGAATTCACAGAATGTTCCTAGTTGTGGTGATAAACCTCCTGGGCAACAAGGCACACAAACATCAAGTTCAGAGTCTCAGCCTGTGATTGAGCAACTGTCTCATTGTAACTTGAAACCCACTGGTTTGGTTATTGAAGTGGAGGCTGCAAATGAGAATCTGCCTTCCAAGAAGGCACGATACAGACCTGTTCCTGCAATTTTGCAAGAACATTCAACTACTTCACAGATTGTGGAGATCCCCAAACCAGCAAGAACTCAGAGATCCTCTAAGGTTTCATGGCCAATGACCCCAGATATGGCAATTACCACAGGGGAAGCTGTGCATCATACATCCTTGCAAGCTTCTGATGAGGTAGTTGAGTTGTCCCATGAGAGATTTAGGGTAAGATTGGATGAGATAGCAAGGAGGAAGATGCCTTGTACAGCATTGAAGCAAGCTCACAAGAAACAGGCTTCAAGAAAAACTGAGCCTCTCAAGCATTGCAGAAAGAAAGGAGCTCCAAATTTGGTTATGGAAAGCATTACACATAAGAGCAGCAAGAAGCAGCATGTACAAAGATCACAGAGATTGTCGCCTGTCGCAACCTTGACCCATCTCCCTGCCCCATGTGATAGTTCGTATTGCATGGGCTCTGAGGTGAGTGGGAAAACCTCCCGGACTCGGAGACTTCGGGGTGCAGGTAACTGAGAGTTCTGACTGTCTCTATCTCTCAAGACCCTAAACACTGATTCTCTGTTTGAAGGTTTTATGTGCTTTGATTTTAGCTAGCATGCCTTTTGTGTGTAGTGTGAACCTCTGAAGATGTATTCCCAGCAGTTATGGTCAAGACAATTTGTTGCAGGTTTTCGGACAGCAACCCAGATTTGCAAAAAGAGGAAAGAAGTGAGGAAAGAGCAGGAGAGGACATCTGATAGTGCGAGGGATGAACCACACATTGAAGCACACATGATAGTTATTGAGCATGAAGATGTCAGCAGCTCAGAACACAACTTCACCAATGAGAACAGCAAAAGCACCAGCTCACTGAAGGTCTATCAAATCCATCCTCCAAATTGTGATAAATCTGTGGTGTGGTTTGGCTCTCTTTTTGCACTGGACCCATTTCATTGTAGTCTACCCTTATGAGGAGGACAGGATTTTCATGCCCTTGTGAAGAGTTAGGATGGACATTTTCACCATGGTAACTGTCTTTTTTTTCCTTCATTTATTCTAATCAGGCTGATAGGAAGCATGCACATGAAGATGCAATCTGCTTCTATCACACAGGCACAAGGATAAATCTCACCAACCGGTCAACTGCCTTGGGTGATGCCCAACATCAAGCTGTGGATGAGGGGAAAAAATCAGTTCCATCTCCACCTGTCTGTGAGGAGAAGGCAGCTTTGGACCAAGGAAGGCTGAAGCAAGATGCTCCAGTTCTGTCTTCCCCCAGCTTAGAAGGCGGAGTGGAGCTTGACTTGAGAAGAATGAGACAAATGCAGAGGCCACAAAGATGCTGCAAGGAGCAAGGCTATGAAATCGGTGCAAGATCTGGAGTTGGACATGGAAAAAAGAAGAGAGGTGTGAAGCGAATCATGGAAGCAACAGAAGATAACTGTAGTAGTTCTCATGAATGCATCGATGGAGTAGGGTATGGGTTCAGTAACTTGGGAAAGAGATGGGGAGGAATGATCAAGGTTGCAGAAGATGAAGGCTTGCAAAAAAAATTGTGACATGCAGAACTGGATCAGATAATGCTGTGGAGATAATTGATCACAGTGTGGAAAGATGGTTGCTAACAGAGGAGCCAATGAGGTTGATCCTGTCTCTACCTACTATCCTTTGTGATGGATGCAACTCCCAGTGTAAGTTTCTTAACAGCACCTCCAACAGAAAGGCTAGTGCAGTCTTCAAGGCACAGAATCTGAGCACCAACTTTTGTAATGCCCTCTCTACAGATTTGTCTCCTGATCTCCTGTTGAGAAGGGGTTTTGGGGCAGAATTGAATTGCTAAGAGGTTCAAAGGAGCCTTGCTGCCTATCTTCACAAAGCCAGCAGCTTGGGAATCTCTGTTGGATCTCTGGTTGTTGTTACAGTTGATTTTTGGACTGGATGTCTCTACAACTTACAGTTGCATGTCTCTGAGCATTGGATCACATGTCAAGTGTGTTTTCCCTTTATCAAGTAATGCTCTTTCTTCTGCAGGTTCATTGTGCTTTCCCTTGATCAACTAATGATCTGTGTTCTTACAGTTCTTGCTTCCCGAGCACTTTCTTATCTTCAATCTCAGTTGAATTTTGGTATGACATTCTAGTTTGACCTATTACTTGTCAATTTGACAGAATTCTCATCTACATCTGGACATTGTGGGCGTGCTGATTCTTCCTCTTTCCTGCCCTCCAAATTTTGCAGGGGTTGAGGCAAGGACTCCTGAAGCTGCTAAGGTCCTCCCCATTCAACTTTTGCAAACAAACAACAGCTCAGAAGCTGTCTGCAAGGACCAGCACTCCGGATTTTCTTTGAGAATCTTTGTTCTGTGAAGTGACTGGCATTTTTTCCAGGTGAGGCATTGATAAAACATCCAGGAATTTTGACACTAGATTTAATATGCTGCATATGATTATATGGTCTGTATTTCAGAACTTTATGAAATAGAATCCAAGGAGTTTGTCTCTTGTACTCTGCTTTGGGAAGACTAGGATGAAAAACACATTTTCCACCTCAACCCTGGACGTTGATGCTGAGAATATTGTTGTTGGAAAAACAATTACGGATACAAGTGGCCTCATGGTCTTGTGTACATGTTTCTTGGAGTGATTTATTGAGAAGACTTAGCAAACCTGTTGCACCAACCCATTGCAAGTTTTCAAATATTCCTTCTCTCTCAATAACCTTTGCACTTCTGTTGATTAGTTGTGTGATGGTCTTTTCTCATAAGTGAATCAACAAGTGGTGGTTTGGAGCATATCGGGTTTATGTATATATGAGTGTTGGATGGATATCACTTTTTTTTTAAAGAGTAGTTCACACAGATTCTTCCTTACAAAACTGAAGTCAATGAAGTTCAATTATCATAAAATCTCAATTTTTTCCTACCACCAGATATTTGTCAAGACAATTCTCTCCAATATCATGAAAGTTGGATAGGTGAAATAGGTTCTTTGATTAGGGTTTAAAGTTTTTAAACTCATATGTACAATGGAAAATTAATTAGTTAAGGTTGCACGTATGCCCGAGTGCTGGGTGGGTATTTGATTTTTGAAATAACAGTTGCTTCTGTTTTTTTCTGTCTTTTATCTAAAGATGGAATTGGCTTTGGCCAGGGTTCTTTTTCTTTAAGGAACTGCTTGGGTATCGGTTGTTTAAAACACATGTTGGTCAGGTATTATGAGCCAGGTGCAAAGGTTTGGTCACTTTGTCACTTGTGAAGTTGCAACAAGTTCCTGCCTTCAACAAATACCTGCCCAAAGTAACAACCATGGGTTTGGTATCAAGTAAAACAACAAGTGGAGTTTGGTGCGGTGTTGAGTGGGTACGCTTTCTAGGTTTTTGAACCAGTTTTGGGTGGGCGCTATGGGAAGCAGGTCTTTGAGATATTGACCTCCAACCATCATGTTCCTGTATCAAACTCCGCACTGAGGGTTTGGTGCAAGGTCTTTGTGGCTTACAATGTCAAATGTTGATACAGAGAGTAAAGTAACAAGTCATGTTGTTGGGTATAACTCCAAGAGTTGTTAACCCTGAAATGTTGTTTGTTGAAACACACTGCCAGGAAGAGGGATTTAGTCCTTTTACACCTTCTTAAAATCCATGTAATGTGGTGGAATTTGGAAAATCAAACTTGGTGGACTTGTAGATGACTTCAAGCCAAGAGATCTTTCAGTATGAAAAAAGGGGGTTTTGGTTGAGGTATGGAAAATCAAAACTGTTGAAAGGTGAAATCTTTTTTTGGTTTTAGGTAGATAAATGACATCTATCTGTGAAGGAAGGTAGTTTGTTTTGTTTTGCAGTTATGAGATCCACCAAACCAGGATGCTTCAGATCGTGTTCTTGGTGTCTTTGGAAAGCTGTAGATGAGGAAGAGAAGGGTGCATGGGCTTTGGTTGCATGGTGTTTGGGCTTGCGGTGCAAAAGTTCTTGAATATTGAATGATTTCTTCACTGAAAATTATATGAAATTGTAGTTGAAAATTTCGGAGGAATCAGAATGTGCCTTTGGTGTTGTTGGAAAGATCTTGATGGGCAGGATTTAATGGAACTTATTTGGTAAGATTTGGATTAAGGCGGTCAAAACTCCCCCATGGCCCCTGTTCTCACCCCTTGTTTTCCTTACTAAGTTGGAAAATTGAACAGACAGATACGAATTAGACTGTGAAACTCAAGATGAGTTTACGGATATCTCTAATAACTAACTACCCCTCCGACGATCGTCAGTTTCAATTTTACAAACAACTTATGGCAAAAGGGAGTTTTGGAAGGGAGTTTGGGTCTCCGGTCTCCACGTGACCCTCCACTGCGTTTTTTTCCCATCCCCTCTTCCCCAATTTCGTCCCCAGTTTTGGCAAATCTTCCGGGATACTGAATTCTTGTTACAAACCCTAGCTCCGATCTCTCGCGCGCCATCTCTTCCTCTTTCGTCATCAGGATCTGCGTTCCTCGGATATCGAGTCGGTCCTTTGGACACAAGAGATTCTACGGTAAGCAAGAAGTCCTAGGAATTGGCCATTGCCGAGGATTGCTGAGGAACTTATCGTTGCAGTTTCTGAAGTTTTTCATGGTAGTTCGTTTCTTGCTTGGAAGCAGCAGCTTTTGGTATCGTTTTTGCACTTGGCGCAGATGGTGATGATTTGTTGTTGTTGTTGTTCTGAAGAAGAAGGAGAAGAAGAAGAAGAAGATATGCTATGTTGGTTGGTTTGGGAATCCTGTGTCAATTGATTCATCGGGTACATGATTTGTTTTTCCTCTGACGTTTCTTGTGGAATTGACGTTTCTTAGGGATTTCTCGGTTGAAGAAGAAGCGCCGTGAAACCCTTTCTTTGCAGAAGAAGAGCAGGAATCGTGTTTGGGAATTCAAGACATCCATGGCGACAAGCTCCTCCTAACAGGTAGCTCCTCATCTTGCCTAGAATAAATGAGAAGAGGAGACTAATGAAACCGCTTGGTGCAAGGGGGGTGAAGAAAGCCATTTGGAGATTACGTGCAAGAATTTTTTCTTTTAGCATAAAGTGTTCGCTCATTTTGGGGGCTGTTGGAATTCGCTGTATTGGCTTGTGCAGAACGCATGCGAGAGAGACCAGAGGAATGAATGATGGTTTCGATCTCATAACTAGTAGCTTTTCTGCTCTAGTGTACTAGGAGGCACACGAATCAAAAGAGGAAGAAGAAAGAAAGAGGAAAAAGGGACAGGAAGGTAGATAAAGCAAAGGGACAATGGCAGAAGAGGTGGATGAATGGCTCAAGGAGTTTGAAGAGGCCTTGAGGTTGACAGAGGAAACCATGGGAGATGTACAGGAACAACACAGTGGCAATAGTAACAACATAGATGGCATGCTGACAAATTCTGACAAGCTCATGCACCCAGTTTCAGTGTCTTCAGCCAGGCGCAAACTTACACAGCTTTCCAAAAGAATTGAGCGTCTTGAATCTCTTCTTCAGGACCCTGACATCAAAGCTACCATGTATGATATCACTGCCTTTCTCGCTTCAAACTTTTTTTTCCCCCCCCGGATGTCTTTGAAGCTCCACCTGCTTTCATTTTCTTGATATATTTGTGGGTCTCTACTTGAGAATTCAAAATGGAGTCATGGCATTTAATGTAGCTCCTGTATTTAATTAAAAAGGGTTTGCTTCCACAAAGATATAAAGACACCAATTGCCATCTCTCCTTGCCCTTTGCTTCCATCCTCACACTCCAGATTTTCATACTGGTAATGTTCTTATACAGTTGGTTTCCTGGTGCCCAGAGCTGGTCGTGCACTTGGGGCGAACTATTTCTGCTTCTGTCTTCTGTCTCCTGCCTTGTCCTATTTCTTGGCCCATATCAAGCCACTTTTACCAATTCTGGACATCTTTTATTTCACAATCTGCATCACATCAAATGTTCCATTAGAAGATGGCGACAAGGGAGAATCAGGGGAATTTCAGTGGTTTGAGGATGTCTGTGACAAATTAGCTTGTCTCTTTTCTTGCATAAGTGATGTTTTTTGTATTCCCCCACTTACCTACACCCATTGTCATGAGCTGATGAAGTCAGTCAGGAGACATGGCAGCTAGTCACTGTTATGCATGTTGAAGGTGTTGGTCTGTACTTTATGAGTGCCCACAAGATTATCATGACACTCATTCTTGTTGTATTGGTTTTGGTTTGGCTGGAACTGACATAGCAGTTCCTGTCTGCAGTTTTGTAGATATGTTCCTGTCTTCCCCATACCATCTTTCTCCAACATCTGCCAAGCCTTACTTTCATTCTGAAGTTGTGATACTTCTTTGTTGCCTTCAGATATGGTTAGTTGAAGGACCTTCCATTGAGGTCAGTGCAGGTCCAAGGAGTGTGATGTGGTAGCATCTTTTGCTTTGGGCAGTGCAGTGGTGTATGCATTTGTACAAATTGTTAATGTTTGTATGGTGCTTGCAGAAGCCAGAATGAGATGTACAGTCGGCAAGATATGCTGGTTGGAATTCAGTTCAAGGCAAGACAAATGGCTGGTGCTTTGGCATCTTTCAAGTCTCCTAGTAGGTACTAATTCCCTTACAATATTGGTCTCCAGAGGCTTGCAAGCAAGATCCATCTCGCTCATTAATCCTATATTTTCTGGTAAACTCTTTCATATGAAGGTCCACCATCCTGGTACATAATTCCAAGGAGTTCAATTGTCCTTGTGAATAACCAACTAATCTTGGATACATCACCTTGGAACTCTCCAATTCTATGGAGTCATCAGTTGATGGGTGACGGATTTCTGCTATTTATCTCCACTTTATGTTTAGAAGAGCAAGAGTCACCCAGCTGGACCTAGCATCTTCCCTTTTGAAGAGTGATTTGGCTCACTTCAGGAGGTGAGACCATCAATGTGATCTGTCAGTATAACACTTTTGGTGTACGGTACAGACCCTGCAACAAAATTGTTATGTAGTCCACCTTTGAGAGCAGAATGGTCTCAAGAAATAGGGTGAGACATGAAACAAAGGATTCCAATTTGATGTGACACCTGACACGATGTCTGGTGTTTTGTGAGCAGGGATGATTTATTTTCTAGGGAGCAGTCAAAGCCTTCACCCAAAGTTGGAGTCCCGAAGCAATTCCTCACTGAAAATTTGAATGACAAAGGGCTTGTTGGGCTTCAGAAGCAAGTAGTGACAGGCAAGTTCTCGTATTTCAGCCAAAGCATATGCAGCTGTCATGGTTTTTGATCTGTCCATCTGTCACTATAGCAGCTTTTACTGCATCTGTATTTGTGGCAGCAGTTTCCATAGAGTGAGAGTTGCAGCAGCTGGAGATTTATCACATATGTTATAGGCAATACTAAGATACATGTGTGTCTATTTGAAGCAGCAAAAGATGCAGACTTGGCAGAGCTTGAAGGCAATGTGTTGGGATTGAAAGATGTTGCAATCACAGTCAGACATGATTCAGATCTCCATGCCCCGCTGCTGGTGAGAAACCTGGCCAGCAGGTTTAGAAGAGGGTTATGAATTGCAATGTAATGCAATTACCAATGTTGTGTGGTTGTGGAATTTTCTAAGAAGTGCCAGTTCTGGTTTTCAAATATTTCAGAATTAGAGAACCACCAGTTCCAGTTCCTTGAAGAAACAAATCAGAGTCAAAGAACCACCTGGTCCAGTTATTTCAAAAACCTCAAAGAACCTGTGGTTTTCATGAAAGAACTGGTAAAAACTGGTGGATCTATGGCCAGTTGTTTTTTTTTTTCAGCTTTTTTGAAAGCTGTGGTTATATACCAAAACTGGGTCTTTGATTCTTTAGAACTGTGACTATGAATCCTAAGAACTGCTCTGATAATGACTGGGGGTCTGTTCCCATTTCTAATAACTGCCCGACACTGCAATTACCATGATGTACTGTTTGTAGAGGGAACTCTTGGGGGGTGTGCTTCACTTGTGCTGTTTCACCGAGATGGAGGAGATTTGTGGTTTTCTGCTGCAGGTAAATATGGACCAAGCTGAAGAAGATTCAGAAATTCCGCAGAGACAGGTTTTCACTTGCAGGAAACCCTTTGATTTTTGGCATTCATTAATCGGTTTGATTTCCAGCCAGCCCTTCATCATGGCTTTTAATGGCAGGATTAACCACTTGCAGATGGAAATGTGACCATAGCTTCTACTGTAGGTATCACCATCCTGAAGGATTATGTGATTATCTTCATTGTGCTCTTCAACATGCCCAAGCATCTCTTCCTTGATGCCAGGCATGTGCATATGTAATATTTCTCAACAGTTTCTCCTATGTGATGCATTTCATCAGGGACTGATTGCTCAAGATGTGCTTCTCCTTGCAGGTTGCAAAAAAGCAAATGATTATGGTGACCACCAAAGGAAATGGAGGGTGCTCAATCATCTGGATCTGCTTACTTTCTGTTGCAACTGCAACTGTACTCCTGGTTGTCATGGGTTTGGCCAAACTTTAGTAGGGCTCTCTGGAGAGTCGATGGCAAAAGAGACCAATTGAATACAGAGAATTGTCAGAAGAAAATGTACTTGGGACAAAGAACCACTAGTTATAGTTCGGTTTATGATTATGTACATAGCTGTGTGGCTTCTTGCCAAGTGCAGGCATAAAAGAAGTAAAATCAGATCCTGTAGTGATTGAAGTCCATAATGCATGTATGAACGTTTGTTGCATAGTTGAATTGTACATACAATTTCTGGGGCAGAGTCACAGGGTATGTAGGAATATTTGTTGCATAGTTGAATTGTACATCCAATTTCTGGGGCAGAATCACAGGGTATGCTACAGACAACCTGAAGCAATTTAGTGCTCAGCGCTATAAATATTGAGATGGTGTTTTGTTATCCTTGCTGTGAGGAGACAAAATGCAGCCACATTATATGTGTAATTTAACGTGCTGAACTAAATGAAGACTGAAAGTTTAGGAAACCTTAAATCTAATGCTTTCAAATGTTTCTCTATGCAGACATTTTGTGTGTTTTAAAAAAAAATTCTCAACAAACCATTTCGCAAGTTCAACCGACTTGGAATTGTGAACCCAAAGCATTAGTATGCAACAAAGGACAAGGTTAAGAGGAATAAGTACTAAAACATTGCAACTGTAAGGAATGCTCCAATGCAGGGGTGGCTGGTTTTGCCACCCTAGTAGCCATTTTGTGCAGTAGAATCTGGGGATGATTCTGCCATCTAAACCTACTGCTGCCTGCCCATAATTCTTAGTAGAGGATTGGCTCGGTACTGCCAGGTGCACCTGTGCAGACCCTGCCTTAACGGGCTTTGCCCTGCGGCACACTTGTCTGGCAAAACCAGTCCCATGCCCATTCTCCACTAAAGAATTTCTGTTCAATTCTCAAAGATCCTGTAGCAAGTGCCAATTCTGCCTCTCACAATGAGTATGATATCCCCTGCTTGTAAAGAACTTTATGGTGTACTAGTGTAGTTGGAGGTCACCTTAAATGGTGGAAAGTGCACTACATAAGGCATCCCCTGTATGAGGTTGCATGCATGTATGCAGAGGTGACTTAGACATTGAAAGTTACCTCCTTACACACATTAAAACACCATCATCCAGGGGTTGCTTTCTTCTTTATGCCCAATAGTGCCCTGACAGCAGAGCATTATGCCCTGGAATTTGGGTTCCACCCAAAGTTCACTGGGCATACCACCTAACTGTCAGGGAATTAGCCTACACTTAATTTGGAAGTTTGAAATGGGGTTGTGACCCATGATACAGACATGGGTCTCAAAGAGGTCCTGTTCATGTGCAATTGTGAGGTGCACAGCTGCCACCTTGTCCGAGGCCCCTTATTGTGGGAATGCGGCCCCCTGGGGCTTCACCCCCATGTGCACCAGCCTCCATCCAACAAATGGAAATTCTATACTTAAGCCTGAATTCTTGGCCACATATCCACATCAAATATATACAAAGGAAGGTACTCTTTCAAATATATGCATTAACCCACATGCCCAGGCAAAACCCAGGGTTTCCTTCTACTCGCATCAACTCTTCCCCATGTCAACATGAATCAAGCCACTAATGTATCACATGTGCAACCTTTGCATCTCCCCATCTCCAGACACTGCCATGGCTTATTAAAGGCAATATCTACTAAATGGTGACTGAAGGAGAGAAAGGAAGTACCCTGCCATCTCATTTCGCCACCTGCTCTATGTGTATATGTATAGGAATAACAAAGCTCCTAAAGAATAGGATAATTGGGCAATTACACAGGGAAAATAAGAGACAAGAAGCACACGGTGACAGTTTCAGGACCCCTCAGATGATGCAATTATAGGTACCATCTCACCCTCCCCGGTGTTCTCATCCAGTTTGGCAAGTCCCGGTTGCCACCACCTATACTTTTCAGGCCATAATCTGCAAACGCTCACAAATATTGTGTATGTCAATGTACTCCACAAAAACTTCAAGACACTACAAAATCAGAATCCTTGTGTGAAGCTGTGTTGACAAAGGACTCTACAGCAAGCCTGACAGCAATCTGCTAATCCTAGACCCTGTCTGTTGAAGTGTCCTATTATTGACCTGACAACATCTCAAATGTATTGTTTGTTTTGTGGCCCACTATCCAAGAGCCATTAGCCAACAGTACTAGGGACTATGGGATGCTTACAGGTCCAATCTTTCTTCAAGACTGCGTCGCACTGAGGCATTGAAGCCATAAGCTATGGAATTAAAGAGGCCCTGCACATCTTCCACAGTTGCAGAAAGAGTAAGAGAAGGGAGAAGATCCATTTGTCTCCAACAGTGCAGAGTCAATGTATTTGCAAGGGGCAAATCTGTTAACCTCGATTCCCAGGTCTATACTTTAGACACGACAGTGGAAACATAATGGAATACTAAGAACTGCACGAGCTTGAGAGAGGCTCATGCCAAAGCTAAATATATCAATGAGATGGCAGAAAAAACTCCACAACAATAACATCCCATAGCTAAACCAAAGAAGACACAAGCTAATCTTATGCAAAACAAGTTCATGATTCAGGGGCCAGGATTGCCAGGAAGCCCTCACCATGAGAGAGGCAGTCCCAATATCAAGGCAGTACAGCCAAAAAAGGTGATGATGTGGCTCAACAAATGCATGGATGCGATTGATAGTGCCAAATGTCCATGATCCTATGAGTATGAGTGGGTAATAGCCCCACCTGTTCATGGCCTGCAACATCAATAATATCAATATCAGGTCAAGGTACACATCATCTTCCATCCATTTCACTCCAAGCCCAGAGACACATAAGTTTCTGTCAAGTCCAAACAAGTAGGATCATCTTTGAAAGTATGGGTGATCAACAGTCTCAGCCTCAGCCTAAGCCAAGCCTTGTGGTCATGTTGCTCAAGAATTTTGCCAGGATGTAGTTTTTGCAGTTACTAGTTAACTTGTTCATCAGGCCCAGGTTCATCAACTGTCTAGAAAGTCACCTAATCCAGTGCCATCTGTAAATCAGGCCTCCAAACACATGTTTTGCGAATATACAGTTGTCCACTGCCCATGTCCTCAGTCTATGTCTCCACAGCTACTCTTCATTTGCAATAACTAGTCTTCCAATCAAATAAAAATTCCACACTATTTCTGAACTGTCACTACATGGTAGCTAGCTCTGGTTATCATATTCTTCTTCTGGTTGGTCAGTACCGTGCACTACTCTAATGGGCTCGACAGACAGAGAGGTGGGTTTGAACTTCAGAGCCCATTTATCTCTGGCAGCAGGGTGGACTACACTTCCAGAACAGACAAGATCAAATGGAATCCAAATCCCAGACTTTGAACAACGATGCTGAAGTAGATAGACCTAGAATACTTGGCCCAAGCCACTTCACTCAAATTTGTTGAACCAGCTTATATCTGTGTCATGCTGAGGGCACTTCACCCGCTACCAATCATCCCCTAAGACCTGGGTTCATGTTACGCCTGCTTTGGCTGGTGTCAGTCTTCCTTCTACAAGAATTTGAACTGAAGTCAAAGACACGAAGGACCACACAACTAGTAATTTTCTTGCTGACTTCAATATAACAGTGGGAATCCCACCATCTATATTGCATGATTACTCTCTTGAGGCTGGATATGCACATTGAATCCCATCACAGCATACAGAGAGGACACTAGGTCCTGCTTGCAAAATACATGCATCAGTCATCAGTCACCCACAAACTTGGGCATTGTTCAGAGAGCTGGAATCACCTTCATGTCCACCTTACTTTGTACTTGTCGCTGTCTGTCTGACATGCCTGCAGCCATCTGAAAAAGCATGAAATATCCCATCACTTTTTGTTAACACTCCTGAATTTTCACCAGCATACCATCTTAGCTCATTGCCTACACTAGTCATGCATCTTCAAATCCTCTTCATTAATGTAACTGTTGCCTTCACACATCAGAACATCCATAACACCTAATTGTAATTTCTACATACTTCAGATAAAGAAAATGGAGCAGGAAAAGGAATGAATCTGTACACGAGTTGCATGATTCAGCATCCGAATAACTTGGAAATATACAGTGCCATTGAAAAGAATAGCACCCCATAAAGGCATGTAGAATGTCATAAAGCGCAAAACCTGCACCAGAATTGCCCTTTAATAGCATAGAAGATTTTACACATGGTCAATTCCATATCTTAAGGAGACACCTTCAAGCAAATTCAAACTGCACACATAATCTCTAAGCACCTGTTCCAATATAGAGAAAACCCTAATGCAACAATGTACAACAGAGCCAGGCTGGAGAGAACCACTCCAGCACCCAGCTTTTGAACATGGCATTTCAGGCATGATTGACATTTTTGTTTTACTGCATGGCATTCTAGAGGATTGTCATACAGAAAATCAAAGGAAGTAAGGTCTCGCATGTGATAAGCTAATTGATGATAGAATGAGCAGCCCACACCTTGCCAGCAGTGGTTTCTGTTCTAACCCAGCACCAAGCACCGGCAGGTCCATAATCATTTCCGATCAATGGTATAACAGTCATGATCAGTGATGTTCCTGCCCCACATATCACACATCAACTGAATCTTATGTAATTGTGATGTTGGGCATGTTCTTGCAATCACACTATTTGCAATTCTCCTGATTTGGAAGTGGGTCCATACTCCATACCATTGGTAGTCCCACCATACTGAATGGGCTGGTTGTGTTCAAAACTTCACTCTGTACTCCCATTGAGAATACTATCATTATTATAGCTTCATGGGACAAGAAATGGTAGTGAAGGAAGGATCAAAAAGAAAAGAAGATATATAATTTCACAGGTACTGAGAACTTCTCCATACTGCCACCTTAAGTCAACCTGAACAGAATTGAGAGATGACTTGATAATAAGGTAAAAATGATACCAGATAAGAAAGTATATTGGTGAACAGGAGAAGAGGAGACCTCAAACCCTAAAAAACATAGAACAAGCTGGGGGGCAGGTTGAGCAGTAGGCACAGCCACATTCATGTTGAGGATCTTCATCAGCAACATGTATGGTAGTGACAAGCTACAATAACATCCACTGACAACATCAGCTCCTGGCAGTGGCTGGGGGCCAATGTCATACATTAACCAACTCATTGAGTTTCTGTCACAAGACCAGGAGTGTGGGGAAGACTGAGCATGACGATGGCAAGCTCAACAAAACATAAGAGAGAACGAGATCAAGAAGAAAGGCCACGAAAAAGAGGGGGAAAAAATGGAAAAGAACCAAACAAGGAAAGAAAAAGAGGAAAGGAATGACATGGAGAACTTTAAGAGCATGATCTTTGGAGGACTAGAAATGAGAGATATAAGGAGATTACCCCACACATATCCATGAAAGTACAGTCCAAAGCCCTCAACATCAACTTTGTGCTTCACTACAGTACGATGTAGAGTGAAGGCTATAGTGGTAGTCCAAAGAAAAGAAGCAACTGAGAAGAACTGTGTGCTGTATCCTTGTGCATAGCACAAAAGTCCCTCGCCTGGGTTCCTGCCAAACTGCCAAATCCTGTCAGGCTGATCCTATTTCCTATGTCAGCATTAGAATTTTACTAACTGCTCAGCTCTACTCAATAACTGCCATAGTGCAAGGAGTCAAATCACAGGACACCTTTATCACTGGGTGAAGCCAGAGCAACATAGACATCAGTGACAGGTAAGGATATTTTTCACACATTGTACTGAAGAACAATCCAAACAGGATAATAAAAAAGAAAAATGTAGGAAAGAGTTTTCTGTTAAAGCTGGACAAGAATGCCTTCAAAGTGCATTAATCCTTGAGAATGTACACAAGTTCTGCATAGCTGTAATTGAACAAAATGCAAGGGATCATAACCCAAAGATCCTGGTTAATGGATGGCCTGAGATTAATATCATTTGTTACCCAAAATTAGCAATATTCCAATATGATGGCACAAAGACTGTCCTCTTGAATATAGGTGCTGTTCTCATTTGTGAACCATATCGCAGGAGAAGGAAAATGGACATACTCAAATCAACCAGCAAGCCAACATATTCAGCTGAGAACACTCTGAAGCCACAATCATTTCCTTTTCAGCCTTGCTCAGAAGGGAAAAGTCCAAAGGTTATGAGACTTACCCTAACAAGTTGAATAAGCTGCAAAACATGTCCTGCAATCACAATGTGAACCAATCGTGCTATCAGCTGCTAGAAACTTTGACCCTAACCCCCTCCTGTGCCTCACCCTGGTCCCCCAAGCCCTTTTCCTTAAAGCGACAATCTGAAGTTCAGGAACGGAAAAACCCTAATCACGAAACTAATGCATAACAACAGTTCCCAGGACCTCCCAGCAACACTTATTAGGTGCACAACCCCTACAAAGACTTCCAGATCTATCCGAAGCTTCCAAATGTTGCCGGAGCGATGCGATAGGGGAGGGAGGGAGGGAGGAAGGGGGTATAGAGAGAGAGAGAGAGAGAGATCAAAACCAAAAACACTTACGGAAAGACTAAGATAAAACACAAGCTTGAAAGGAAAGCTGCGCAGATCTTTGAAGAAAACATAGCACAAAGCAATGAAGAAGGACCCCGCAAAAGATAACGCCGACGCCCCGACATTGATCCTCGTCAACGCCTGCGTCTGCCCTGGCGTCAACCCTTCTATCATCTCGCCCCCCTCCCAAGCTTCAAGCTTCCCACAAAAACTCCTGCACTACTCAAGCTCCTCCACGGCCTGAAACACTCGTGCATGTTACGTTCTTTGCAGTTGCCGACAAAGAGAGAGAGCCTGCAATAGTACAACGCGCTTGACGCTCACGTTGTAAAGCTCAGGCTAATCCCTTCCCATAATCTCACTATTTTCACATAATTCATAGATTAGCTTTGTTAAGCTCTCACTAATCCAATAACATAATCTCACTATTTTCACTTAATTAGGTCATCATTAGCTTTCTAATAAAGCTCACACTAATCCCTTTTACTAATCTCACTAATTTCACTTAATTAGGTAATGAATTAGCTTTTTAAGCTCATGCTAATAATCCCTGTACATAATCAAAACTAATTTCACGTAATTAGCTAAGCAATTAGTTTTTTAAGCTCATGCTAATAATCCCTGTACATAATAATCACTCTAATTTCACGTAATTAAATAAGCGATTAGTTTTTTAAGCTCATGCTAATAATCCCTGTACATAATCACTCTAATTTCACGTAATTAGCTACGCAATTAGTTTTTTTTAAGCTTATGCTAATCCCTGTACATAATCATACTAATTTCATGTAATTAGCTCATATAGGGCAATGTAATAATCTAAAATTATAATTAATATAGGGTGGTTTTAATATGTAAATATTAGAAAAATTAAATAATAATAGGATGATAAAAAAATAGGTTGGATATTGTCTAATACCCCCATAAAAATGGTCCTTTGACACACGTAGATCCCAAATTTTACACTAAGTGTTCTTTGTAGGCTTTAATGTGTAAAAGGTTTTATCCCTCATCATATTATAAAAAATAAAAATAAAATTTTATAAAGAGGTGGATCAAACTCTTAACCAATTTTTTGGAAAATGCATTGGCTCTTTGCATTGTGTTGTTATTCAACCTTCATTTGCAAGCAAGAGCCACTTGCCCATTTTTGCCACAAATAAAGTCTATTTGAAAATGTTCTAAAAATAAGGGACTCTCATTAATTGGCAATAGTAATTAAACACGTAATAAGCCATTACAATGTTTAGGAGCTTGATTAATGCATGCATTCATGCAATGTAAGATCATTCATCAATATTTAAGAATGACTCCCATGCATTTTCAATATTAACCGTACCAACATTGATTTATTAATCAAACATAATTTTGTCTAAGTTAACATAAATAAACTTGAAGTTATGCAATAAGTAATTTATGTAATTTCAAATTACATTGTTGACATCTCCAAATAAATTGATAAGGTTCGATCTTCAAACCTTAAACCACGATGATTTTTTTAAAAAACTTATTTCAAAATTGAATCTCATGAATTTTTTTATGAAAAAAATTACCACTGTTGTGTGGTTATTAGAATCCATTATAGATACCTATTGGTTGTCAATCTAGGTATATACCCAGTTGCCTAAAGAATATGAAGATTTTTAAATGAGGCTTCTAGAAATGCTCTTGAGGTGGTGAATAGTTCAAAGAACTCTGGCTTGCACAAATTGAAATTTTTGTTTAAACTTTGGTTAGAGTTTTTCCAAATCAAATGCAACATGTTCCTTGAGTTCTGTTGGTCATGTATGTGGTGCATGCATGTTCTTGCATTTGGGCATTGAAACATCTATAATGGATGTTGAAGCTTGAGGTGTTGAAGCTTTAATTAGCTTCTTGTTTATAGCCCTCAAATTTTCAAAATCTAGTTTTTTGAAATGTCTTTCTAGAAATACTTCTTTGCCACCTTTCATACGTTTGTTCCATGATGCTTTTTATGGAACCTTTCTATGCTTGTAGAAATCTATTATTGGTTTTTCTAGCATTCATTGTGTCTACTAATGAATCCTTTGATGTTTACGTAGTTCTTTTATGTTTTTTGTGGATCCTTCCTATACTTGTAAAACTCTGATGTAGTTTTCCTAATGCTCATTGTGTTCATCAACAAATCTTTTATATTTTTTTCTTTCAATTCCTTTATATCCATGACATTCATTCTACTTGAGTTCTCAATTACTTTTGTTTGTGTTGAATTGTTGTTGTCCAACTTGACACTCCATTCGTTCAAAGCAAGATTTGAATTTCGTTCTTTTCATGTAAAGCTTTCACTTGGTTTTGCAAATGTAAGATCAAATCAAGCATAAGTATGAGGAAGTTGGGCTCCAAATGACACCTTTTCTAAAAGACAATGCATGGGTTTTTTTTCCAAAATGATGCAAAGTGATTTAATTTTTCATCCTTTTCAAATTTCCTATGTTTAGGAACTTTCAAATAGTCAAAAGTTTCATGACTATGCTAAGGTTAAATTGACCACATGTTTAGAACCTAGTTTACAGCCTAGACTACTTAGCTTAAGTGACATCGAGCTTAACTAAGGCTAGGTAGGTTATCTAACATAGGCAACCTAGCTTAGGTTGTAAGTATGAAAACTTGAACTTCTCACATTCATGATGAGAAGTTAAGTCCTTAATTAATGAACCACATTTTCATAAGGTGTGGTATTTCTTCAACATATAATACATAAATGGTTTTTAATATTTTGTAAATTTATTTTCATACTTGTATGTAGGTAATGTAATTAACTTAAATAGGTAGGTAGTGCATCCTAACCTAAATAGATCAAAGGTAGGAAATTATAAATACGTAATTAATTTAAGTTATGTAGCCTAGCCTGCACATTTAGCCAACTTAGCTTATAAACTAAGTATATATGGGTTAACATGTAATCATATTATAATCACAATAAAAGTAGTTATGTAATCATGTAGTTTTCATGTAATTGCAATAATGACAAAATGTATATGATTAAAGGCATATGACTACATGACTAAAACTAGGATACAATCATTATGAGAAAAAAGGGTGTTTTGCAACTGGGCTTACAATTTAGTTTTTGAGTTGCAATGACCATTTGCAACTTGTTGTATTTCTACACCCATAAGTGTTATTGAACAAGTTGCATGAGTTACAATTCATTGTATATACGATCTCACTTTAATGCAATTCTTTGCAACTTTATCGCAACAATTCCTTTTCAACAATTATGCAACTTCCCTATAACTACAACCATAACGTCATATTGATGTCAAATCTTGAAAACAAAACATATGAGTTGAATCTTATAATTTCTCCTTAATTGCAATTGAATTACAACTAAATAAAATTTCCCACATTTTTTTTGTTTGATTTTAATTTTGTAATTAATCGTTTAACATAATTATTTGAATTAAATATATGATAATTAATTATTTGGATTGATTATTTTTATTAATTAATGTAATTCAGGAAGTTAATTAATTGTATAAAAAATCAGATAATTAATCATCAAAATAATGATTTTGATAATTGATGATATAAATTCAAATAAAATTTAATCATTACTCACATAAATTAACAAAATTATTATCTAAACTATTTGAACTAATTGATCAAATTTAAACAGCTAGTTAATTAGTGAATTTGGATAATTTTTTATTAGATAATTAATTATCTGATTTTAGATATTTATTTATTATCTGATTTAAATTTTAAAAAATATTTAAAACTGATTAATTAATTCATATGAATATTTTTTATTCAATTTAATTAATTAGTTCCTAGTACTTAAAAATATTACATATTAATTACTAATTAATAAATTATTAACAACTGGTAGCATTTTAATGGGCATGTAATGGCATAATTGTGGCACAATAGTGGGCAACTAATAAAACAATAGTGGTCACTTAATGGCAAAATAGTGGCCAACCAATTGCATGAACAAACTTCATAGTTGAAAACCAATTACAAAGTTTGTACCTCACGGATGGTGGGAATGTGGACACATGGCATAATTACACTTTGAAAGTTATAAGCTAGTTGCAGAAAAGTTGTTCAATGTGTAGCTTATTTTTAGTAGTCCTAACTGAGTTGCACATTATAACTACAATGTAACTCTTCAAAAAGTAAAAAAAAAAAAACTACAGTAGCCTCCCACTTAAGTACACACCCGTTTAAGTACGCATCCCAGTTACGTACGCATTTTATGACAAAATTTTTAGGGATCAACATTTTTCAGTGGAACATATCATGAATCGTCATCTGGCGCAGGTTTTGGTTTTTTCTGCATCTGGCTTTGAGGATGACTGCTCGGACCTTGGCCTGGAATTCTTCAAATGTTTTTTTGGGATCGTCGAATGCTTCTTCGGCTTTTGTTTGAACGTTAAAATAAAGTAGCTGATCCTCAATATCGAGAATCTGCTTATACAAAGACTCAAATCCATGAAATTCAACTCTATCATGTGACTCAACAATCTACTCTGGTTGATTAACATCGCTATCTTCATCAAGCCCTACTTCATTAATCTTCATCGATTCCAACAGCTCTTCGACGTCTTCCAACACTACTGCGGCATATTCTTCATTGCTTTCGTTATCAATATGAACAAATTCTTCCAGTTCTGATTAGTTGATCGATAAATTTAAGCTTTCGATGGTTTGGGCTAACTTCGTGGCAATGACATTATTTTCACTCTCAACCCCTGGTTCCGGTTCCAAGTTCATGAGCTCTGCCTTACTGAATGCATTTTTGATAAAGCTTGACGAAACAAAATCCCAAGCTTTTTTTACATAGCTTGCGGCATCTAGTAGGTGTGCTGGATTTCCGTACGAAACTCTTGCTGCACCTCGTCGTAGTCGTTTTCCCAATTCTCTTTTTCATTGTTTTAACTGCTCGTCAAGCTCGTAGAAGTCGAGGATATCCTTGAGATCTAAATATTTGTATCGTTTCTTGAGAGTGGCGATGATTCCCATATCACAAGGCTGTTTCCAGCTGGTACAGTTCGGAGGAAAGAATACTACGCAGATGTTATCGCGTTCGAAGGCATCGAAGTGTCCTGATGCATTATCCATCAGTAAGAGAACGGGATGTCCTATTCGTCTTTTGACTTCTGGAACAAAGATTTCGTTGAACCATTTCCAGCAGGTTTCCACGTCCATCCATGCTTTCGCTTGATTGAAATAAGGAACTGGCCAGTGTCGGTCTTTAATACACGTTGGCTCTTTCGGCTTTCCAATCATTATGCAAGGAATTTTATGTGTTCTAGATGCATTGACGCAAACTATTAGAGAAACACGATCTTTCGCTTTCTTTTTGCCTCTAGTGCTTGAAATGTCTTCATTCAGCATCAGAATGGAATATCTGGGAAGCAAACGGAAAAACAATCCAGTCTCGACCATGTTGTAGACATTCTCAGGGTCGTATTGAGCGATGATAGAGTATAATTCTTCTAACGTTGATAGTAATTCTGGGTCATTTTTATCAACCTCAGCTCCTTTTCCATGAAGAAGCATTTTCTGTAGACCTCAGCGTGTCCTGAAACGACTAAGCCAGTGCCATGAAGCCTTAAAGTCTGAATCGGAAATGGATAATGTAGAAGCAATATTTTTTACTTTCGCAATGGCGAGAGATGGCGGTACAGGGAGCCTGGCATGGCGCATGCTGTCATCCAAATGTACAACATATCTTCAAGTTCGGTAAATTGTCCAACTGAAGCTCTGAAGGTGTTCTGCTTAACTTCTTCGGAGAGTAAAGTGGATCGTTCAAGAATTGAATCTCGTTTCTCCCAAACCTTTCGGATAGTGCCTTCGCTAACATCGTACTCACGCGCTAGAGTGCGTTTGCTTGGAGGGTTCGTCTTGCTTAGTTTTGAGATGATCTGGCAACGCTGGGACTCATTCAGGCACTTGTTGGTCAATTTCTTCGACATTGCAGCGAAACGCAAGCAATTTGGGAATGGAGTGTTTAAAGTACGCACCTACTGATAAAGTACGCACAAAACTCCGAGGTTCAAGTTGCGTACTTAAACGAGAGACTACTGTACATGTGTAAATATGGTGCATATAAATTATCGTATATGAAACACATTTAGAATTATGATGTAACTATTACACAACTCACTTATTTTTTGACATGGAAATCTATTTATTAAATCACCGTATTTATAAAATGTAGTTGCATAAGAGTTGCACTTTGGAGGATGTAGTTGCAACACAAATTGTACTTGAGTGGTTTTTGAGCTTTAGTTGTAAAGTAGTGTGATCTTTGTGGACATGATTTTTCATAGTGAATTCTTAAATGTTTTAATCATGAAAAACATGTTTTGATGTTATGGCAACATTTAACACAAAAGGTAAAGTTGATGATGAAAAAAAAAATAACCAAGTTTTGTTTTGTAATGCATGTGAATATTTTTGTGGTTTGTAATATACACAAGTTGATTCACACATCTTATGTCACATGCACAAAAATTACAAAGACAAATGACAAAAGAATAGAACTAAGTTTAAATCCAAAACATTAAACAAAAGAACCAAGATAAGAACACAAAGGTTAAAGTAAAAAACATGAAGTGTACAAAACAAAATTATAAATAGATTTTTATTGTGATAAAGTAAGAAAACATAAACATAAAAAAATTTGAACAAGGTTATGGTGTAAAATTGTACCTTAAATTACTTTTGAACAAATTGAAAGGAATGAAGGTCCTATTTTTATTTATACCTTTTAGGGGTTTTAGCTCAAGGAATTTTCCATTGAAGTTTCCATGTGCCCATCACCTAAAGAAGCTTTTTAAGAGGTTTCCTAATTACAAGTGAATTATATGTGAATTATGACTTAATTAAAAATGAACTAGAAGAATTTAGGAGTGAATCAAAAGTTAATTAGAAATTATTTAAGAGTTTATGAGTTATTTAGGAGTCAACTATTAATAAACTATATGTGGACTATAAGTTAATTATGAATGAACTATGAATGGACTACGAAATCAAGAATGAAATTCCAAGTATGAATTCCATTCATCATGTGACCATGTCTAATATTAACATTTGTGACATCTCAATATCTACATTGTTTTGATCTTTTTGTTATCAAACAGTTTATTGTGTGTTTCATGTTACATGAATTTATCTCTATCATAAACATAATGTTAAAGATTTAATTCAAATGGCCTAAGGGGAATGAAATAATTGAAATCATCACTATATTCAAAAAGTTTCATGATGCCATAGATCCATTTGCAAAATCCAAAGGATGAGATTTTTTTAGTACTCTATTGTAGACCTTAAAAGAAATGGAATAGGAACAACTGGCAAAATTCGTACATTGGTTCCATCTTAACTACCACCAAATGTTATTCCATTAGAACATGAATTACACATTTTTGATTGGTAATTGGTATCTAAAATGGTAGCTAATGAAGAACAAAAGGTCAAAATTGAAATGTTACATGATGTTGCAAAGGTTCCTTGGCAAGAATAGATGTTCAAACTTTTTATAATAGTTACTTCTCTTTCACATAGCAAGGGTTATGAGGATGGAATCCAAAGTATAGGGGGTAATGTTATGAGACAAATACTTGGAATAAGATTGGACAAGTAGACAGTTTAAATTAGTTCATGTTTGGACATGAGGTATAACTTTTGAATTCTTGTTGTTTTTTTTTTCAAATCAAGTTTTGGAAGGAAATGGGGCAATATACATTTTTTTCTTTGTCTTTTTGTTGGGTATCATTTTTCCTTTGCAAGTTGGCGTGTTGGAGGAACATTGAGTTTGTGTAGTATAACACAAAGAGGTTATGTTGGAAAAAACTAACATGAATTAAGGACTTGCATAATAACTTGTCAATATTTGCAAGTAAAGGAGCTATTAGGATTGTTAGTAACAGAGTTGTTAATATATTTGAAACATGTAATCAAAACATCATTTTGATACATGTTTTGATAATGTTTTTTATAAAATTAAGTTAGTATTTATTAGAGCTACTGGTGTTGTTAGATGACTTGTAGGTGTTGATGAAATGTTCACAAGATTGACAAAATTTGTAACATTCATTGCCTTCGCTAAATTGTGAAAAATTACCCAAGTTTATGAAATTCACATAATTCCCTTATATTTCATTTGCAACTTGCTATCCTTCATTTCCATGTTTTTAAAGCATGTAATCACTTCCCAAAATTTTTTACCTCAAGATGTTTGAAGTGAAAAAAACCTTTTTTTATCCAATCCTGCATTTGGTGGCATGTAAATTACATATCTTTTAATGTCAAGATTTTCATGTGTTTAGGGTTCATTTTCTATCCTTGGAATGCTTAAATAACATATTATAATTCTTTGTTGAACTATCTCACAAGATGGTGGTGGTTGTGCTTTTCAATCGTTTGTTCCTAAAATGGAGTGTGGTGGTTAGTCCCCATGTGATAATTTGAGATTATCTTGTAGTTGAAATTTAAGTTGAATTTCATTTACCTTTGCATGATCTTTGCACATTTTTCTTTTGTGAGAGGTTTTCAATTTTGGGTACATTCAAATTAAGGAGCGATAGTGACCTTTTAGTAAGCGTTAAAATGAGAGTTCATTTCAAAATATTTTCATTTGTAAATTTAAAAAATCATCAAAATTTTCTTATTATTCAAGATTATGCTACATTATATGATTATGCATAGATGTGTTTTAAAAATATTGTGAAAATATTTCATTTTCAAATCATTTAAAAATGCATTAAATAATGAAAATCATTAATTAGAATGTGTTAAGAGTGCTTTCGAGTACTTTATCCTTCTTATTTTCTTTTCAAATTATTTCACTTCTTTTATAATATATTTAAAACATTGCGATGTAAACACATTAAAAATGTTTATAATGTTAATACAATTTTAATTAAAAACATAAAAAATGCAAGCATTGGTTATACTATCATTGGCTCCTTTTAGGTTAAATGTACCCCTTTTGTGATGTTTTGCACCTTTTTCAACAATCTTCTATCATTTCAATGTGGTAAATATCATATGTGAGAATGAGGATCAATAGATTCTTTTAGAGTTGTGTGCTCTAATTTTTTTGCATTGAATTAACAACAAGGTCTCAAAATGTTTTTAGTTAGTTACCTTGTTGTTACGCACAAAATATTTTAGATTTTGTGTTTGATGTTGCTTACAAGGTTGTTAGTTGTTTTTAGCATTGTAGTTGTTACTTTTGTGTTTAATGTTTGCTTGTGACATTACAATTGTTCTTGAGACTATAATTGTTTGCTCTTATGCTCAACATTGCATTTGTTGATCTTGTCTATACTCCAGGCGATGTTGTAGCAATCTATTCTATTTTTTTCTTCCATTCTTTTCATTCTTGTTTTTTTGAATTTTCTTGATCTTCCTAATCTATCTCATCAAAAAAGCTTCTCTTGGGAACACTAACTAAGTGGTCTTCGACTTTCATTATGTGTTTTTCAATTTTTGATTAAAGAGCAAAAGAAGCACTCATTTACATAGCTAACTAATAAATCCTTTCCTACGAAAACAACTCAAAGCAGTTCAAGCTCTTAGAGTCTCCCTTTTAGGGATGAAAAGCTTAGAAGTCTCTCCTTAAATGCTCAAATCAAAGCTATGAAACAAGTAGCTGAAAAACTCAAATTAGAATTGACTCAATTCGTAGAAAACCTGGGAACATAGAAATATAGCGAGATCTCCCCCATCACAAAACTAACTCCCTAGGGATCTTATGCTTGGGGAGGAGATCCCCCAAAATACAAAGACAAATAAAAAGAGAGGTTTTTACGACATATAGTTTGTGTCCATCACTAGAATTACATTACACAGATGTCATGAAGATTAAATGTCGTCTATCCATTGCAAAGACAGAAGTGAAACTCAAGCATCGACAACATGAAACTCAAGCACATAGGAGAAAAAACTTGAAAAAAAAAATACCATAGCACGTTCATAGTTTTGGCACAAATTATATATATTTTTTAGAAATGCTGAAATTTTCAAAAAATCTGGGAATTATTTATTTAATTTTTTTTGGGTGAAAGAAAATGAAGAATATTTTGAAATATCTTGAAATATTTATTAATTATGTGACATGTTGGCAAGGTACTATCATAGATTTTTGCCAATGCTTTGGGTTGGAGTGAGGTGTTTCAAAGGCATGTGTTTTTTTCATTTTTCTGGTTGCCATTTTTTTTAATAAAAAAAAAATTTCTTACAAAATCTTCAGATTTTCTTTATAATGGAGCTCCTTAGCTAGTAGGTAGCCAAATATGTGAAGGATTCTTAAACTTTTTCACTTTCATAACTTGTTTATTTGTAGCCAAATTTGGCTAAACTACCTTATGGATGATCGCCACTAAAAAAAAACCCCTGGAGAGGGACATTCCCAAGATGTTGGGGGAGGGGGACCGACCTACCACCTCGACACGTGTCACACATCGCGACCGTCCACGTGGCTACGGCTGTGGCACAGTAGGGTGGCGACAACAGGCTTGCAACATTGTGGCGAAGATTTCCAGACACGGTCAGTAGCGACGAGGAGACTTGTCGACAGGCGGAGCGCGGGAGGGAGCGAGCGACGACGTTTGCTGCCAAAGATTTGAGAGCTCCGGAACTTCCTTCTTCTTCCTCTCTATCTGTCGTCGCTTCAAATTCGAAGCTCAAATTTGGGCACCCATCTGACGCCAGTTGGCGCAATTCCTCTTTTGTCGAGTATTCTTGTTTGCAGGGGCGTGTCTTGCAAGCTCGGTTTGCTTCGGCATTCATTCGGATCAGCAGCTCGTTTACTTCGCAATCACTTTTGATTGATTGATTTATTTTTTCTTTCTTTCTTTCTTTCTTCTCTTCTTGCAGTCTTGCGTTCTCAATTGGTTTTCTTTCGGTTTTCACTTTGGTTTTGAGATAAAAGTCTGCACTGTTTTTTTGTAGTTTCGTTAGTCTTTTGACTTTTGTTTTTTCGTTAGTCTTTCGTGCAGTTCCTGAGTGAAGGGGGTTTCTTTGTGTTTAATACGATTGATTGATCGTCATGATGGAATCGTTGTTGTTGCGAGCGTTGGAATCGACGCTGCGCTATTGGTTGAAGACGTTCAGCAGGGATCAGTTTAAGCTCAGGGGACGCAGCGTCCACCTTCACAATCTTGGTAAGGGAAAACTGTTCCCCACCCCCCCACCCCCCCCCACCAAAAATGAATAAAGAATCGTTCAAGAATTGTCCCAATCCCACCACCCCAAGTACATTTCAGACAAGCCATTCATTTTCATTGTGTGTGTGTGTGTGTGTGTTGTTGCTGAGCGAGTTTCTCCGCGTGTTGAATACGATCTGAGGATTCTGATATATATACATTTATTTTATTTTATTTTATTTTTGTGGGTTGTTGTTCAAGATGTGGATGGAGCTGCATTGCATGCAAGCATGGGGCTACCACCATCTTTGCAAGTCACAGAAGCTCGAGCCAACAGGCTGGAGCTCAAGGTACAACAAAACTATTGACCTTCTTTTTTTTTCTTTGTTGCATTAAAATTTTCCTTTTTTTTTGGCTGTACTCAATTTCATTTTCCCAGAAGGTATCTTGCTTCTTGACAGTTTTATAGATTGAAATTCCCAAAACTGTTTCTGATGCAGAAACCTGATTTTGTGCTAATGTAGACTGACTTATGGATTCATGGTACCTATGCTTGCCAGATTCCATCCTTATCCAATGTGAACAGAGAGCCGATTGTAGTTGAGATTGATAAGCTGGAGGTTATTATCGCTGAGCAATTGCTCAGTGATCTAGGATACATCCCAGGGTGAGCACACCCATGACCTCTATCTAATTCTCATCAACTTCATTGTACATTCCTCATCTTGCTTGCACAAAGACAGTCATGTCTGGTTTTGTGATTGATTTGGTAAGGAATAAGGTGATGCCCATCTCCTGAGATTGCTTCTCATGGATACATTCATGCAGGACAATCTCCAACTATTCTGGTGAGAACTACAGCTATGGATACTCTGATAAGGTGAGAGAGCTTGTCCCTTTTGTTCTTGTTTCCCCAATGACTGTCAAGAGCTAGATATATTGCCCGGGCAAGAGTTGCAACTGTTTTGGGTTTTGAATTTGGGGTTTGGAATAAGCAGTTGTTGCCGTCCACAAGGAAGGTTTGGTTTGTATGTTTGAAAGTGAACAGTGTTCCAGCTGGCAGATGGCATGACAGTGCATGTGGAGACAGTGTACATGTTGCTGGAGACCAAGGCTGGAAAAAAAGGTGAAGGAGGAGCTACCTGGTACGTGGCTTTGTTTATTGGTGCCTCTGAGCATTTTGCTAGATCTGAAATCCAGCATAAGTCAATCAGGAGTTTCAGGACTGCTGCTGGCATTGCATTTCATCCTTGCTTGCTTGTATGTATGTCATGGACATTGTCTTCTCCTCTTGATGAAAATCAACTGCTGTTTGACTCATCTGAGTTTTGGTCAAGCTGAATATTGCTGATTATGCATGTCACAGGGGTTCATTTGTCTCCATAACCATGCGAAATTTGAATCTTTTCACCACAAATGAATACTGGCAGGTATGTGAAGATGGGTACCCATCGCATGTTTGTTGTTTTCTGTCTACTTATGTACTTCCTTCTCATCATTTGCATCTGTTTGACTTGTGCCATTGTTGCTAATCTTAATGCATTGTGAGTTTGAGATGCAGTGCAAGAATATATGTTGCTGTTAAGAAAGGGTCGGTTCTTTTTCTCTTTTGTAGTTATGTTTGATCCTAGCTTGGGGGTGTCCAAGGATGGCATCTATTGAGGATGACACATGGAAAAGGTACCTCTTGCTCTGATGCTGTTG
>Ga0116227_10002683_pt1 | contig 40158 bp, 35 predicted proteins | sample S1TSphgellanicum_FD_89693 | JGI IMG/M metagenome (GOLD analysis project Ga0116227, IMG submission 89693) | Host-associated microbial communities from peat moss isolated from Minnesota, USA - S1T2_Fb - Sphagnum magellanicum MG | ecosystem: Host-associated > Plants > Peat moss > Unclassified...
AACAAGACCCATATTCGAAAAAAAGAAAAATAATTACTTTAGGCCACCATTTAACTTCAAAAAAACCCCCCGCCCCCCCCCCCCCCCCCCCCCCCAAAAAAAAAAAAAGAAAAAAATGTTCCCTCTTCCAAAAAAACAGAGAAAATTTAGTTTACCAATTTGGGGTCCAATACAAAACAGCCACTTAAAAACAGGAAACCCGAAGATGCTCACAGCCATCGCTCCAAGTGTTCCAGTTGCAAGTGGGCCAGATGTAAGTGGGCCTGAGCGAACGAACACCCACGAGCACACCATCCACTCGATGTCCGTTATGACTCAGTTGTGGATGAACATTAACTGAGTTTATTTCCGGTTTCACCTTGGTAACTCCTTTCTGTAAAAAGTAAGTCCATAGGTAACGAAAATAGGTGACTACTAGGTAAAGTAGCTGGTTTATACATACATACATAGGTAAGGACTTGTCTTTACTACCTACTAAACAACCCGTTGTACCTACCTAATAGTAAAATAAAATGAAAATGCAACTGAGGTAACCACCATGGTTAGGTAGGGAACTGGAACCCAACAGAAAACTGTTTTTCTGACAACTTATTATTCATCCATCCTTTGTGGTGCGCACTAGTGGGTGCTGGACCCTCTCCTTTGCGGCCCACTGCCACGGCCAAGAAACACAAACAAAAAACAGAGTCGTAGCTCTCGAGACAGACTGTTTCGTGAGAGGATCCGTAGATTTGTACACGACGAAGACGATGATGATGATGAGCATCATGACAGAAGAGCTGATGATAGTCCAGAGATGCTGGAGTGTTTTGTTTTTATATTTACTGACATTAAAAAAATTTGTAAGAAAAAGCAGCACTCAATCAAAGAGATAGCTCCAAACAGATCCGCTCTTAACTTGTAGCCATATTAAGCAGCAGCAGGAGGAGGAGTATTAGAAGCAAGAATAAGCAGCAGGAAGAGGAGGAGGAGGAGCAAGAAGCAGAAGAAGAAGAAGAAGCAGAGGAAGAAAAGTCGTTTAGTTTTATTTTAAGAGCTCAAGGGCAAGGTTGTGTTTTTTGTTTTTGGTGGCAAAAACAACGGAGCTTTTTTCTCAAAGCGCGTGTGTGCGAGATTGTGTCTTTTTGACAAGAGAGTTGGTGATATATTAAGATCGGTGCTCCGACTTTTGGAGCAAAGCTTAGTATTGGGTTGTGGAGTTATTGGGGAGTACAGAAGAGAAGTGAACAGAATGCTAGTTCAGAGGCAAAGTGAATAGTGTTGGTTTGCTTAAAGTTACCCATTTCGTTCATGTTTTTGTTTGTGACCCATCATGAAGCTTGAAGAAGAAGCTAAAGAAGCAGTAAAAGGAGTGTCTTTGATGAAGTCTTGAAGTCTCGGAGTGCGTGCAGCAGCAGCAGCAGCAATCAAGAAAGGAGGGGTCTTTGATGTGCACAAACAGTGAAAAGATTGTTGAAAGCGCGTTGTTTTTATTGATAAGAGAAGAGCTTGGCGTTGGGTTTTAGCATCAAGGCAGGCAGCAGCAGCAGCAGTTTCTCAAGCTAGTTATTGAAGGAGCGAGATGCAGGAGAGGAGAGATATACACACGGAGCTGTAGAAGGTGGGTTTTCTTCTTGCGAAAGTAGAACCTCCATCTGCTTCTTGTTGTTTAGGGGTCCTAGTTGTTCCTCCCAGGAGGAATCAGGAGAGAAGAAGCTGGCGTCCTAAGCTAGGGTTCTGCTAAGAAGGTAACCTTGTGGGTTGCTTTCGAAAGGAACCATGCCTGATCGCTTTCTGGTGTCCTACCACCTTCTTTTATTTCCATAGCTAGCGCTGATTAGCGAGGCTCTGTGTGCAGCAGATTCAAAGAAGATGATGGTCCCCGCTCGACTCACCCGAACGAAAGAATGTTATCGCAAAAGAGAAGGAAGACAATTGGACTGGAGAGCACTTCGGAGTGAAGAAGAAGAAGAGGCTATGTTAACTTCCGTTCCCCTCTGACACTGTTTGCAAACAGCTTGTCATTTGAGAGTTTCAAAGAAGAGGTGAGCGCTTTCGACCTGAGACCTCACACTCTTTGCACTTTCCTTGCTTTTGCAGCTCTCTTAATGAAGTAGTCACAGATTTTTTTCATATCAGTATCATGACTTATGCAGCAAAAGCGTACTCCTGTTGTCCCATGAGTTTTCCTGTACGAGCTATTCTCCTTTTGACTCTAGGTCTTGTTAGATATAGATGTTTGGCTGCGCTTCTTCCCCCAGTGAAGTTTGGGAGACGAGTAGGAAAACATCATGTCCATGGCTATCTTGCTTTTACAAGGGCAGTGAAGCAAATCCAGAGCTTTGGATGATGTGTGGGATGAGTAAATCCTCAGGCACATTTAGCTGGCATTGGAAAACCATGAAAGAAACTCAACCAAGTTCTGTCTCAGGTGTAATGATCTGAACTGCACTGAGAAATGGAGTTGAAGAATTCAGCTGGTGTGTCTGTTTGCAAGGTCTTGTTTTGAAGTTGCAAAAGTTCGGTGGGTGACTGTTTCTGCATGAACTTTTTTACTCTTGACTTTAGGTCTTGTTAGATACAGAGCTTTTTCCCTGCTTCTGTTCTTGCATTGTGGAGTTTGGATTTGAGAGAGTCATTTCCATAGGTATATCTTGCTTTTACAAGAGCAGTGAAGTAAATTGGAGCTTTTGATGTGTGGGATCAGTATATACTCTGGTGCATTGACATTGTCAGAACTAAAAAGAAACTCAACCAAGTTTTGTTCTGACGTGACTTGATATAAATGGAGTTATTTTGGCAGTGTTTTTTGTTTTGTGTGGGACTTGGTGGTGTTTGTTTGTATGAAGCTTATATTGGAGCTCTGAAGTGTGTTTCTGGGTTTTCTATTTGGGAGTTTAGTAGGGGTTCTGTTGGTTACTCGTTGCCATCACTTGCAGTTCAATGATATTTCCAGCTTCTAGGGATGTTGATCTTTGTGATTTCTTCAAGATTTGGTTCTTTATCTCCTAACCTTTATGAGACTAGGAATCAGAAGGGCAAAGTTAAGTATGGGTACTTCCTGTAAATGGCATGTCCTAAACCTTTCAACTGTTTGTCTGCAGGTATTTGAAGGAGATAAAACAGAGCATTAGTGAAGAGGAGCAGCTTACACAGAGTGGTGCATTGCTGTTGTTCCAGGATAAAGTGAAGACATGGGTGGTAATAAAAAAACTGCTGCGGGTGCTGCTGGAGACTGTGTGGGTGACTGTGTTGTTTTAGCATGCTGTTGTCCGTTCACCATCCTGCACGTCTTGGTGCAGGTGTGTGTGAAAGTACCCACCAAGCTGGCACATAAGGCAGCATCGAAGCGTCAACAATCCAAGCAGAGAAAGAGAAAGGCTGCCATGCCAGACTTTCTACTTGATTCTGATGCTGAGGAGACGGACAATGATGCTCGAGGAATTGCTGACTCATTTTCTTCAACCTCAGTCTGGGAGAGATCAGAGGAAGAATCAGATGGGGACATTGATTTGCAGGCTACAGCAACACCAAGTCTGGACTCCCATGAGCGACTTGCTTGGTTTGATTATTTCCATTCAGTCACTTCTGAATTTGGTGCTGACTCTCATTCAACAACGCTTAAGGAGTGAAAAAACCACCAATGGACCAATTCAAACCTACCTTCTGTTCTCTCATTTGCAATGATTGAGGAGCTGCCTGCTTTGAACCTCTGCAAAAACTTTGAGGAGCCGGAGCTGGCTTCCAGGTTTTTCCCCCCATTTTCTCTTTCTGTTTTTTGCGCAGTCAGGACATCTGGCTCCATGATGAGGCGACAAATCATACGAGTACCAGAAGCATCAATCTCTTAGTCCTGGACATCATGAATATCCAAATTGAACTTGATTCTAGCTATACACATGGTGTGAGATTGGAGGAGTCAAAATTATGGCTATGATGCTGGGCACATGTGCAGAATGGGGTACAAAGAGGCAGTTGGGCTTTTATGTGAATCCTTCATGTCGTGTGAGGATGGATGAGTCCATGAAGGCTACGATTCTGGGCACATGTACACAATAGGGCTACAAAGAGTCAATTAGGCTTTCTATCTGAATCCTCTAGAGTTGCTCATTGGCAATCATTTTTCTTTGTAATTATGCTCAATCTAACATGCAGAGAGTACAATTTTTTGCCACAATTGTGTGTGCCACTGTTCTTTTTTTGTTTGTTTGCTTTGATTTCCAATGTGTGGAGGAAAGCTCTGATTTCTTATTTGCACTTACTACTACGGGGGAAAATCCATACTGGCTGGGAAATGAATGGAAGTCATCAACCGTGTCATTAATTATTTTTACGCTCTAAAAGAACTCAACCCATTGCCAGGAGGTTCAGGAAGAAAAAAAAAAGAATCTATTTTCTGAGCGGAAAAAAGGGTTCTCTTCCGAGCTGCCGGATTCGAACCAGCGACCTAAGGATATTCTGCACAACTACAGTCCTCCGCTCTACCAACTGAGCTAAGCTCGGGTTATTATGCACTGTTCTCAGACCATATACTATATAAACAGTTCAATTCTAGAACCAAAAAATTTACTTTCAATACCCTACCGTACCGGAAACTGTAACAGGCTCTGCAGGTCACTGAGCACATCTTGTTCCTTTTTACTTTATTCCAGCAATCAGGTCTGCACTCTGTATATTTACTTTTGCAAAAACTAGTGAGAAAATGATATATTTACATATGTATAGTTGCAACATATTTGATGAGGACAAAGGGTGATCTGAGTTTGTGCACAGAACTGAACAAGGGTGTTGTTAAGTGTATAAGAAAGAATTTTCTGGATGCTCATTTTCTGGATTTGAAGTGATCCTTTTTCCATATAGATGGATCTGTGTTATAGTTGTATATAGTCAACAGATTGAAATTTGTTGAAGCTATGATAACAAAGTTTTGTTGACAACCATTTTCAGCACATTGATTTGATGTTGGAAATTATGACATACCTACTAGGGTAGAAAAAAACAAAAAAAAAGGAAATTTGGGAGTTTGATAAGTTGCCTTATGGTCAGTTATTTGGAAATATTTAAGTATCAAAACAAGAATGCAACACTAGTTTTGAGGTAGCTAATCATAAGGGGGAACATGGCACGGTGTCTCAATTAAACGAGCGGTGGACTTTATGCTAAACATGAAAAGCATGCAAATACATAGAGAGAAAAATTTAGGGGCAAAAAGGTGTTTAGAGGGAAAGTGTGGCTCACAGCAACCCATGAATCGGCATCTCTGCTGACTGTTTGTAGTTATTCACGTCTGCACATAGACACATGAACCACCCAGCAGAATCCACATGTTTAAAACACACCCTATTGATTATGCTCTTCGCTGAAAAATCTTCCACTCTGTGAAAACAGCCGCTGCGCAAAATGCTCTATTGTGAAGAAACCATTGACAGGTAAGCTTGTCTATACTGGAAATGCTGCTTACAAACTTGAAACCCAGATCCATCTACGTGTAAAAGGATCACTCTCTCTCAAAAGGGATAGTACTAGGCAATTGTGGCCCACCATAAAACACCACTGAAGCTTTTGTCCCTTTGAACATGGATGCGAACACATCTCCACAAGGATCCCACACAGCCAAGCAGACAAGGCTTAGCACAAACGTGGTGGTGCATCTGCTTTGATTTCTTTATGTGTTAGGCCATGGAGAATAATTCAGTGCTCCAAAAGCTCCAAGTATGTACAAGCACTGCATTAAAGCTGCTACAAGGAAGGACCTAGGTGAAGTGTTTACTGGATGATCTTCAATTGCAGTTTTGTGGGAATGGTTGGTCATCCCCCTTAAACTGTCTCCTACATGTCTCCATCATCTCCACTGTTGCTAGTCATACTCTGTTGGATGACCATACGATACAGATCAAAGAAAATCTTTAGTCTTTCTATATGACCAAACCTCAGATATCAAAGATGCAAGGCTGTTCTGTGGCTCACCATTGACACACATCACAGGTACCAATAGGGTTCCACCATAGAAGGCTCTGATGCAGAACTGGATGGTCTAGCTACATGGGTCCAAATACAATAACAGACATCTGCTGTTGTTGCATTGGATTCTCTCCCTTGTATCCAATCATGGTCGTTCCAAACTCTCCTGCATCTCCTGCTATATTTCGATTGCGTCTCTATTTTTATCCATCGAAGCTAGCTTTGTGCTACACAAAAATCCACAACATTGCATGAGTCCAGAATGCACAAGGAAGGAAAACAGTACTCTTTACAGTGACAAAAAACAGGAGACACTTAAGGCCATATAAGACTGCATACTTACTAATGCACATGACCTCCTTGGAACCATTCACCATACCATTTTCAGGCTCTGGCCACTTCTCCACATCTGGCTGGGTGAAGACAGGCAAATGATCTGCAAAATACAAGACAGGCACTTAGTAATTCCCCCTCAGACTAACAACAATTCAAGCAAAGGAAACAGGATCCTCTTTTCTAAGACTTCTCATCAAAAGAGCTCCTAAAGACAGGAATAGAACTAAGAAAGGCTGCAGACAGAACAAGACCAAGCCAAAAAAAAAAGGGTCATGTTAACAAACAGAGACCTTTGTGCAGCTTTTTTGCTGCACCCTTGATGCCCCACTCTTCTCCAAGAGTGAGATGGCAATGTTGTTTGATCGATTCCAAAAGGGAGGGGAGTTCATCCAAATTCGACATGAAGGTCTGCCCTGTGAAGCCCATCTCCTTTATCTTGGCAACTGTTTCCGGTCGAACTCCAAAGCCTTCAAAGAAGTTCTCCAAATTGATTGGTGGTGACATTACTGGCCCCTATCATATGCCTTGCACAACAGAAGCAAAATAAGGCAGATCCTGAAAGTGGGAATGCAAGACAGAGTAAAGTTCTCTGCAGTGCAGGAGAAGTGAAAAAGCTTTGCTTAGGAGAAAGACGCAACCAGCAACAGCAGAGGGAAAACTTGTCGTTCCAAAGCCCTCTTCTTCGGACTAAAGAGAGAGAGAGAGAGCCCGCACCCGTCTGAGGGACTACAACATCCAATTCACAAAACTATACAACTTTCTAGACAGCTGCTCTTCTACACCTCTACGACATGAAATTCATAGCATTGCAAACAATTTGCCAAGAGATCTCAGATATAAGACAACAGTGCACGTGGCGTAGGAAGAGAAAACAAGAGAAAGCACACACCGCTTTACATGGCGATAGGTTGACGAAATTGAGAGGTAATCCACCGGCTTGGAAAACCATGCTCTTGAAGGCATGCTCCACGGCCGTCTTCTCCCCCTTGTGCAACGACGGCATCAGATCCACAGGTTGCCCGCTGTTGTCCAGGCTATGATCAGATGGCGCCGAGGACGACATGGTGGTTCTGGTGCTGCTCCTCCTGCTCCTGGCTTCCCGTTTCCGCTGCGTCAGGCTCTTAGCCTCGTCGACGAGACGAAGCTCCTGGCGTGCCTTGTCGGGACAAGACGGGCAGCCGGAAACACCTGCGGCACGCTTGTTCCCCACCAGATGCGCGCGAATACGCATGGCATTCCCCTGAAACTCCTTCTCGCAATGCGCACATCTGACCAGCGTCGCCATGCCATGCTTCTCCGGCTCCTTCACTACCACCACATGGTTCCATTCCACTCCCTTCACCTTCACCATTCCCTGATCCGGTCCCCACCCGCCAGCGGCCGAGTTCCCCACCTCCCGCAAACATGCAAAAAAACACGTCGCCAAACACAACTCTTTCGTTCTCCAGAAACACGCGAACCTCGAGAGTCGAACCTAATTATTACTCTCCTCTCTATTTGGCCACGAGCGCCAAACCCTAATCACGGTGGGAACTGGGAACCTCGTTCCCAACGTAGAATCCCAAAGCAAAACAAGGGTTACAAAAACTAACTAAGGTCAGTCAATTCTCAATTTCTTTGACAAGGGTTAGAAAAAAAAAGTTAAGGTAAGTAATTTTCATTTCTCTGACTAGGGTTAGAAAACATTAACTTGAGGTACGTAATTTTCGTTTCTTTGACAAGGGTTAGAAAAAATAACTAAGGTAAGTAATTTTCATTTATCTGACAAGTGTTAGAAAAAATTAACTAAGGTAAGTAATTTTCATTGTTTTGAAAATAGTTAGAAAAAATGAAATAAGGTATAGAATTTTCATTTCTTTGAACAAGGGCTAGAAAAAATATAAAAAGTAAGTGATTTTCATTTCTTTGACAGGGGTTAAGAAAAAAAAAACTAAGGCAATTTTTTAATTTGACAAGGGTTTAAAAAATTTAAATAAGGTAAGCCATTTCCATTTCTTAGGCTTTGGTGGTTTTTTTTTTTTTTTTGTTTTCAAGGCAAAGTAAAAGAATTACAAGAAGGAGAACTTTATAACTAAACATATTAGATCTATCACATGGGGTTGGAATGTCCTTGAATTTGCCATTTGGCCCAATAAGAACTATTTGAGAGGAAATTTTCAAAGGGTGCTAATGATTTTATAATCAAGGACATGCAAGAAAAGGTAAATTAAATAAATAAATAAATCCAAGAGTAACCTTCAATGGTTGTGGGCACTAAAAAAGGAAACCTAGGATGCATTTTTTTGCTTTGGGAACAAACATTTATCAAGATCAAGATTTTAAAGCCATGAAATTATTGCATAACCCTATGGGCATGGACCAACTTAGCTTTCACCGTCTTTGGTTTGCCCTTGGTTGATTATTGGTTTAAAAAAGATGTCATTGGGAGAAGTTACAATGTTAGATTTGCATAATCCATGTAAACCTAGTAAGCTTCATCATAAGAAAATGTATCAACAAGGTGACAAGGAAGAAGGAAATGGGAAAAACAATAAAGAAGGTTTTAGTTCAATTGGAAAATAAATGGGAAGAAAGGCTTGGGTTGATTGCTAAATTTCAAATCTCTCAAAATAAGGATTATAATATTGTAACTACCAATAGTGTATAACATATAAGAACTATAGTCCCTCCATGGATTTGGCAAATGTTTGTCAAATAATTAATATATTAAAAAAATTAAAACTTTAGCATTGAATTTTTGGATTTTTGAAAACTTCAAAATAGACAATATTATTAACAAGTGACCAAAAAAAACCATAACAATAAACAATGGTCCCAACATGTCTAATGTGTGTTGGGTGCCTAGCTTTATAGAATTGGGTTTAGATCCCATATATTAGAGAGCTTAATTATTTTGATTTTTAGCATTGTGGGTAAATACTTTTTCAGAAATTTGACAAATTTGAAAATAATTTAATTAATGTCAAATTTGTTTAAGTATGGTATTCAAATTAGAATGGAGGAAACTTGCATCTTTTGAAGTGTATTTTAAACATGTTTCAAGAAAGTGATTTTGATTAAAAGGAAAGACCTTTCATATTTTAAACTTTGTTGGTGCAAATGCATAAAAAATTATCAACTTATTTATGCAAACCATTGAAAACTTTTATCATTTTCACATTCCAAGTTTTATGAGGAAACATTGTAAAAAATCATAAATTAATTTTGTTCAAATTTTCCTATTTATTACATGTTTGCATCTTACTTATTATAAGTTAACTAGGGTAAGCTAACTTGGAACTGGTTTTAGTGCAAATATGGTTCTGGATATTTAATATGGGAGATATAATCTCAAATTGTGTGATCTCAAATTGTTTTTATGATTTGAGATTCTAGAACACAATGTTTTTTTTTGTAACTTCTTATGAGTATTTGTGTTAATTGTTTATGACATGGTTTGTATGATTTTCCTTGTGTTTTTTGGGTTCAGATTTTTGATTGTTGCAAGTGAATTATATATTTTGAATCACCAAAAGTTTCATGTTTAGTTTATTGGTGTGGAGTTAGATGTGTTTTTGTGCAGTGGGTTTATAATTGTGTTTTATATGATAAAGTTTTGAACTTGTTTGGTATTTGGTTAGCATTATTTGATGTGAGTGTTTTGTTGTGATTAGTAATTATATCATTCTCTTATGATTGGAACCGTAGTGGGTCTTGGGTACTTGGAGCATGGATAGGAAGCTAAAAGGAAAAATGGTGGTTGCAAGGTAAGGTGGCTCACTTTTTCTGTCATAATCTAATTTTTTGCAGAGTGTTGCACATTTATATGCTATTAACATGGCACAAAAACAAATCTGTGGTTAGATTTAAATTTTCAACTTGAATATATATATATATATATATATATGTTCAAAAATTGCAACATATATAGATCAAATATATAGTAATGGACTTTTAAAGTTGAAAAATATGAAGTGGTTTGTTATTTGTGCCTTTATATACATAAATTTTTGTGTATGAATTTTATTTTGGATATATTATATAGATTCAATATATGATATGTTAAAACAAAAAGAACATATGTGCAAAAAAATTGTTAGAAAAAATTTAACCAAAAACAAGTTATGTATTTTTTAATGGCCTAAAATGAGCCATATTTTCATAAATCCATATCATAATCATTTTTAGATGGATTTCAATTTTTATTTTCTTAACACATACAATAGGATATTTTTTAGAATAGCTATTCTTCATATGGATTTTTTAGTTCATTAATCACCATGTGATTCCCCATCAAATTAATGATATCAAAATAGACTGTCATTTTAACACTACCGTATGGACTTTTAAGGAGTGGAGCATTTGCCAAAAATGAACCACTTTAAAGTGGATACACCCAAGAGTTGTTAGAAGAGTAGTCCTTTTGTGGCTTGGAGTTGGGAGAAATGGAAAAAAAATTCAACAACATAAGAAAAAGGCCCTACTTTTGTCATAGGCCCCCCTTTTTTTTTCCGTTTCTTTCTCTTTCCCTCCCCTTCTCTTTTCTCCTTGTTTTTGGTGTCCAAGAGCATCACCGCCACCACCATCATTAAGAGCTCAAAGCTCTTGGGCTTGGTCATCATTGGCAAAAGGAAGGAAGGGTAAGGAGGCTTTCCTTCCCTATCATTTGCATTGTCATCATGTTGTTATAGTAACAATAGTTGGTGTATTCTTGAAAGGGGTGAAAGACCCTTTGGGGCATAAGGAGAGGGAGTTGAGCACTGGGTGGAGCTTAGAGCTCCATCACCATCATTGGTGTCCATTAGTGAACTTGGGCAAGCTTGGTGTGAGGGAAGGTGTGTGAGTTTTAGGAGCCTTGGGGGTAAAAGTAAGCTACAATGGACTTTTATGGACATAACAATGGCAGTTTTAATGTGGGTGAGACATAAATTAGTAGGCACAACTCATTAGCATTTTATGCATTTACAAAAATGACTTGAGAAATAAAAAGTCACATTGTAATTCTTTCAACTCTAAACAAATCACATTTAAAAATTAATACTCGATCCAAAATGGACTTTGCAATCTAAGCAACAAGTGTAACAATCCATAAACATGATGGATATGGACTTTTTGTTACTAGTGGAATTAGAAAACATGCCCACAATTTTGGGAATCCTTCCATTATACACCCATTATACTTAAAATGAAAGGATCTAATAGAAATAGGTCCTTTTTTTAAAAGGAATTTAAATGGATTTGTTCATAATCACAAAAATTTGCAAAGTCCATATGCACATGAAAATGGATCTTTTTTGTTACTTGTCTTCACAAAAGATGTTTAATAATATGAATAGCAAAGGCTTGGAAGGTCAAAAATGCAAAAGGATAAGTTTTGGGAAAAAATGTTGGAAGTCGTTGTGATTCAATGACATCATCTATAACATCAGCAAAATAGGGTTATGGTTGTGTGGTAAGGTTGTTGTTGCAACTTTTGGAGAATGCGCACTACATTCAACACTTTGAATGTGACAACCTTGGTGGTGCATTTTGTTCTTTGCGCTCACCACTTGGATGCAAAATGGGTCTTATGTATTTTGTAGAACTATGATTTAAGCAAGTGTGGCTATGGAGGGTGCCAAGTTGTTCCTAACATCTCCATTGAAAGCTAGGTTTTTTTTTGAAAATGCACATTACATTCCTTGTTTGCATTTTTTTGTATTCAACAACCTTCACTATGCTTTCTGCACTTATTAATGTAGTTACAAGGTGGGGTTCTAATATATTGTAAAGGTGACAAGCACTTTGACCTTTGCATGGAAGGTGCCAAGCACTTGTTGACCTTTGCATTGAAAGTTGTAAGATCTCATAGTATTGGAAATAACATGCTTCACCAAAAACAAACATGGTATTGGAAACAAATTACTTGATTTAAAAATGAGTGCAACATTGTTTCATGTGCCTTCCTTCGGATGTTTTTGTAGGTGAGGTTTTTGACCTAAATTATCTTAATCAAACTTGAAATTTTTGTGTATATTTTTTATTATTGTGTTGGGTGCAAGGAGGTATAAGAGACATTTATTACATAGTTTGATAAGGCAATCACACAAAATTTTAAAAGTTGCAAATCATAGTGTTGTTTAAAGGTAGTGTGAGCCTTAAGAGATGTTAATTTATGGAACCATAGTTGCCACAAGTATGTTGTCTTGCAGATTTATCGATAGAAATAATGTTCATGACTTTCTCTCAGGTGGCAACTTGGCATTCCAATACTCTCCTGGCCTTCACTTTGTTTTTCATGACTTTTTCCTCATTGGTGGCTTAGGTAAAACCTATCCCACTTTTTATTGTCTTTGCATGACTTAAACTCAATGCAGTGGTGGCTTGGGATGTAATATTCACCCTCATTTTTTATTTGTCTTTTCACAAGGCTCTACCACCCACATAATGCTAATGCATTTTTATTGCAATAATATGCACTAAGAATTGCAATGTTTAGTAGGCTTCTTCCTCTTCAACTTTCTATTTTATGTATTATTGTCCTTCAATTTTGTTAGCTTTGATTAAATTGATAAAAAATTCTATCCTTGTGATCTTCTTTTGTGATTGCAGCAAAATTGTTCTTGGGAAATTCTCTCACAAACGGTGCTCAAGTAGTTTCACAAATATGCTTGTTTCCAAATTCTCTCATTGGTTTTTGGTCCTTTATGTTAGTTGAAAGGAGGTATCATATCTACGGCTAATATTTGTGCTTTTGCATTAATGGCTAAAGGAGAAAAAACAATTCAAAATAACTTGTATTTCCTATTTGTCATGAATGTTGTGCAATTTGGATTGATTTGTTGTTGACACAATTGTTCCATTATGTAACTAAGGCTCAATGTTGAATTTCATCAAAGTAAGTTTGTTTTCAACTCAAAATTGAATAAATTAGGATTATCCTAAATTTACATTGTCTTGAACATTTGATTGATTTGTTTAAATTGTTCCAAATGTGACAGTAGTGTCACAAATGAGGCAGTAGTGTTCCAAATGCCTACTATTTACCTACATCCAATGAAAATTCCTATGCGTGTTCTTCTTCCTCCATCACCCACATGACTTTAACCACTTACTATGTCATCACAATCCAAGACATTTAAGCTTCATACAACAACCGAAATTTAGCGAAGTTGAAACAACATTTGTTTTGCAACCTACTAACTAAATAACACAATAGAAATCTCACACACACCACGCCTCTTTACTTCTTTGCAAATATGAACACAAATCATGGCTTTCACCACCCAACCATGAGCATGGAAGCGCTTTGCTTTATTGCTTCTTTTTAATCTTACTAACTAAACTAAAAAAACCAAAATGTTCTCTTCTAGCCTACCCTCCTTTATCTTCCATGCTCTCATGTGTGCATGTTTTGTTGTGGTTAAGCTTTTAAATGCTTGCCACATCCTAGGTAAATTTACAAATGCCACCTCCTGCTTCAAAAAAATTTTGAAATTTTTTAACATCCTTTCATCACCTCATTTGGTTGCCAATGTGCTCCCCTTGCTACAAACTTGTTGCCTTGATGAAATGTACAAGTTTTAATGAATGCTTCCAACTTGAAAACTGTTTCTTCTAAGTGTGCTTTCGCAATCAAGTTGCTTGCCTGTGGAACATAATGTTCTCCATCTTCTCCTTGGAAATACTTTGACAATTCGAAATTCAATCCCTCCTTTGCTGCTATAATGGTGTTTCCTATTGACAAGCCAAAAATTAGTGAAATCGTTTCACCTATCAGGAGCATTTCCATTCTTCGTGCCCTTGCGTTTTGTGTAAGATACCTAAAATTACAGATCATTTCTTTCACTAGAGGTGAATGAATTACAAGCCAATCCTTAGCCTTGAACTTCTCAAGCCTGACTTGTTATGCAAATTCTTCTTCTTTACAATTTTTCAACTAGTCTACGTACAATGTGTTTATACACATTGAAATTGACATCTTCCAACTCATTAATGGTAATATCATGTGTGATATCCTTGTAGCATTACTAGTTGGCGAGGCTGTTGCCCACAGATTCTCAATCCTTCTTCATGGTTTCACCAAGTGAGATGGTTATCTCCTTATATTAATTATGTTCACGGTTCCAAAGGATCATAGTATATCCCTCATGTGGTGACATGGCAATCCAATACAACTAATGTTTAGAAAAAAGAAATCAAAGCCAAAGTATAGAATTCTTTCCTCAAACCTTTGGATTTCCTTCGCAATGTACACAAGAAGCTTGCCTTTCTTCTTGGTAGTCCGATAGTTCCAAATGTGCCACCAGCTCCTTTCCACTTCTTTGTTGGTGTTGTTTTGGTCATCCTTAGCAAATGCTATGTACCCACTTGTTGAAACAAGCATCTTGATTTTCTTGAGTTTCATCCAACAATCACCAATGTCAATATGTGGATGGCTAAAGTTGTTGTTCTACTCCAAATCTAAACTCCTTGGCATTGAAAGTATTCTCTTCTTCATCTTCAACTCTTACTTTATCTTTTCACTCTATTTTTGCAAACTAAATTTTCCTTTTCTATCCACACTAGTATAGAGTCCAATTTCACTATGAGGTTTAGAATATCCTTCCCAAATGGGTTGAGACCAAAAACCTTTAGAAGCTCCTTCTTTCACTAATCTCTCATGACTATGCAACTTTTTTTCAACTTGTGGCTTATCTCATAAGCTCCACTCGACAATTCTTTCACAATCTCTCTTTCCATACACTACCCAACACTAATGGTGCTATTGAATGGCATGCAACTTTTGCCTTTCTTCCTAATTAAAGAATTGCTCCAAGGGCCAATTATTTGTTGCCATTAGCATCATAGGCTATGGATAATTAGGTGAACGTGTTAACCTACCCTTGTAATTACCATTGTTTTCCTTCCATGACTACACCATTGCAACTTCTTGAGGCCACTTTTTGAGTTTTTTTTTAAAAGGTTAATTCACTCTTTGTTGTGGTGCTTCTTTAATAAATATTGAAGGTGGTGTGAAATAACTACATTTTCTTAAATTGTGACGATGATAGTAACAATTTCTTGCCATAACCTTGCTCTCATGATGTAATTGTTGCCATTGCATGATGTCATTTTCCTTTTTCATGGGCAAAATAAGGATTCAGTTTATGGCTAGTTGATTTCATTATAAATTTTCTTGCTTTTCTCCCCATATTTTTTGTTTAGGTTCAAGATGACAATACATCGCAAGCTTATGAACTCTCCATGACTTTGTTTGGGAAGCATGCCGAGGTTCGACAAATTCATCATAATCTGGAATCACCCACACCGTTGCAACCATGATCATTGTAGGTTTGGGAAGTTTAAATGGTTTTAATTTATTAACATTTAATGTTCCCAAATTATCCTTGCCAAGACTTTTGAGTTTGATAATATTATTAGTGTAAACTTTTCCAACTTTATAAGGTCTTTCCCATGGCATACGAAATTTCCCTTGTTTGATCTTTTCATCCTTTAACATCCATAGAACAAGATCTCCTTCTAAGAATTCTTTCATTCTCTTTCCATGGTCAAATTGAAGTTTTACATATTGTTTGGATGTAATCCATTTTGTCACTTTCTTCCCATTTGAGTTCATCGAATAAGATGAGATCTTCCATTCAAACTTGTAATGTAGCATTTAGATTTTCATCCTGGATTGTCTTCATCTGATAAGTAGGCACAATAAATTATGTAGGCAAAACCGGCTCGATATCATAGACTAATTCATAGGGTGTGTGACATGTTGTAATTTTATATGCCATCCGATAAGCCCACAATGTAGTTAATAACATAACATCATAATTTGTAAAATTAGTGTTTATGAACTTAGTAATGATTTACTTCAAGGTTTTATTTGTGAACTCCGCTTGCCCATTTCCTTGATGGTAATATATTGTCGACTTATATTGATGTGTTATCATGAATTCAACTATTAAAATTTCAATGGTCTCATTAATAAAATGACTATCTTGATCACTCACTAGGTGTGTGGCACATCCAAACTTGGTGACGATATACTCATAAAAGAATTTAACAATATTTTTTGTTGTGTTGTCCTTTTGGGCTTTGGCTTCAACCTACTTAGTGGTGTAGTTTGTCACTACAAGTATATATTAGTTGTTCGTATATTGGGTAGTTAGTTTAATTGGTCCCATTAAGTTGAGACCCCACTTCATAAATGGTTCAAAAGCCATAACTGGCTTTAAGGGTCCTTTGCCACTAGCCCCTAGAGGGCCTAATCTTTGACATATTTCACAACTTTGACACATGTCAATTGTGTCTTTTTGCATAATTGGCCACTAGTAACTAGAGTCAAATATTTTTCTTATTATAATGTTCATACCAAAATGACTTCTAACATCATGTTCATGTAATTAAGCTAAAAAGAATTTGTTTCCTCAATGGACAAACATTGTCATAATACTCCATCCGAACCCATCTAGTGTAGAATGCCATTAATTAGTGTGTAGGGTTGGGCGTTAATGGTTGTAAGCAAGATAAAGTGAACAACTTGATTACCTTGATAAAATTGAAACAAGTAGATTTAAAATAGCGACAAAACACATTATAGAATTGTGGAACATTAATGTTTTCATTTCAATGACTAAGTATGATATATGTTTACCTTAATGTGCATTGATTTTCATGTTTCAAATTGTAAAAGTAGGTTTTTCAAAATGTAAGTAGCTTTTAACGTCTACTTTTCATTGTGGGCTTTTGGTTTCAAGTAGGTGTAAAGTAGGTTCTTACAAAAAGGGAAATTTTTTTTTTTGATAACTTACTAAAACATATGTTGATACTCATTTCCTAACTTATTACATATCAATTTCATTAATTTTTCTAGCCAAAAGTAGGTTTCAACACATTTTTTTAGTTAGTTTCAAATGTATTTTTTATCTACTTTTAAAATTCATTTAAAAAAAATTTGTTTAGAATTAGATTCTTATAAACTTAATAGAGCCAACTAATGCTACTTGACACATACTTTCATTTAATTTGATGCTACTTTATGGTAGTTATTTGAGAGGTGCAAGGTTAAAGTGGAGACATCTACTTTTTTGGTATACTTTATCTTACTTTGACCTTAATGGTAATACATTTTCAAACTTCATTAGGGACATGATCCTTGAAATAACCTTGCTTTAGATATTCTTCCACTTATCCATATATATTAGTCGATGCTTATTGAAAATAGAGCAACATCGAGTAGTTGGTCTTCCATTCCATAAGCCAACTCTCCATGATCAATTCTAGAAAGGTGAGCAAATACAAAATGGACCCATCTTGGTTTGTATATTACACCAAAATCCAATTATTGTAATAATAATAACCACCTTGTGATTCTTCCAATGACTATCGGCTTGTTTACTAAATATAACAAGGCTTGGTGGTCAATGAAAAACAACTATTATTTAAAAGGTAGTGCTGAAATTTTCTTATTATATAAATAATAGCCAATGTTTTTTTTTCAATGGTCATATTATTTTTTCAATTCTAATCATTAACCGACTTGCATAATTAATAGGGTGATTGATTATATTATTTGGATTTTGAGCGAACATTACTCCCAAAGCAAAATTAGATGCATCAACATGCACATGGAACTCCAATTCCCAATTGGATATAATTAAGATAGTTAATTGGTTATCATGGATGTCTTCATCTATTCCAATGCTTTTGTGCATGTTTCAGTCCAGTTGAATGTTTCATCCTTCTTTAGGAGCTTACACATTGGGGTTGTTTTGGTAGTAAAATGTCAAAAATACCTTTGATAAAATCCAACTGTTCCAAAAAATCATTTGATTTTCGTTACATTGTGGGTGTTAGCATTTTGGTTATAATTGCAATTTTTCTCAAATCAACCAATAAGTCCAAGCTTCTTCTAGAGCCTTTCAAAAATAATATTCACCCCAAATTGTCCATCCAAAAGGACATCACTTATGCCAACTCTACCAATTTGTATTTGTATTATTAGCATGGCTTCATCAAAATCATTTATTTTAGCTGTAGTGACTTTATAAACGTCAACAATTCCTTGCCCTTTTATTTTAAATATGGAAATTTCCAACATATTCCTTACCTGGTGGCATATATTTAAAAGTTTACCCAATTTCACTTCAATTTTTAAATCCACAATGGTGTTAGTAAGCTCAAATTCTTTCTTGGCTTGTAGGGTTGGGTTTATAGTGAACTTGTCTATAAGTTATTGGCTTGTCTCCATTAGCTTGTTCCATTGAAGTTCTTCATTTTTATCGGCTTGTTATGAAATAACCAGCTTGTTTGGGTTAGTTGGTTTGTGAGGATTTACATCCATTGTTGGATTTATATGAATGGTATCTAGTCAGCTTATCGTGCTCAAAGTTGTCTTCTAGTATTAATAGCGAAATATCATCCAATAATTGAATTTGTTGCAATTCTTTAACTACATCACAATGGATTGCCTTTTCTTTATCCCATTTCACTTTTTGTCCTCAGGTAGGATTTTTTTTTTTCTTGGGCCACCTTTGCTAGCGTTTGAGCCGCCTTACTCCTAGTTGTAGCGCATACATCTACTAATGGTTGATCCCAATCCACCATGGCAACACTTACTCCCACTTTAGCTTATGCATTCCCAACCTCTTTTTCATAAATATGCTTCCATATTGGGAAATCTTTCCTAAGATGCCCTTCCTTATGACAAAAAAAACACTTTGCATCATTATTATTTCGAAAATTCCAATTGTGGTTGTATCCTTATTTATTATAGCCATGCCCTCGATTTCCTCGATTTTGTTGTCCTTGGTTGTCACTATTACACCAATCATCCCTTCTCATATGTTGGTTGTGTGGTTGATTTCCAAATTGACCTTGATTATTGGTTTTCTTATACCCTTGTTAATGTGGCTACTCATCGTTCTTCACCTCTGTTTATACTGCATAACATGCATATTATTCTTTGGACAATGTCCCACTATATTTCTTTTTGAACACTAATTTGTGTCATGATCATCACTTTTACATACTTTATATAGTTTTTGTAGTAGTTTGCATTTTTTTGTGTAGTGCCTTTCATCATAACAAATCTACAATAAATACTTCATCGATAGGTGTTTTATATTCTTTCTTTTTGGATCATTTATAGTCATCAACATTTGACTCATCCACAAACTCTTCATTGTTTGTTTCATCTTAATTCTTAGTTAAATACTTTTTAGTTAAAGGTAGTTCTTGCTCCACCATTTTGGCTAAATTTGCCATTTCAGTAATTGTTGTTTTCCACCTACTTAGTATTGCCATCTTAAGTTTAAGTTGCAACCTTTCCTAAAAGGTTTCTTGTAAATATGCATCATTTGGTCACCATGCAATTATGGCACACAACCTTAAAAGTTTATCATAATAGTCTTTTATTGACTCATGTTTCTTCTACTTGATACATTATAAAATGTGACTTTTTAAAACGTCCAACTTGACTAAAATGTCCACATTGACAAGGGGATGGTCATTTTGACTAAAGGCCTGGGGCATGAAAGACACGAGTTATTTTTGATTGAAACATTGCTTAAAGTGATCTTTTTGACCATGTGACAAACCAAACATATGGTCAAAAAAGCTAAAGGTTCATCAAGATGACCAAAGCTTAGTCAAATTAACCATATTCAGTGGCCATTATGATTTACAATTAGTCAAATTGTCCATTTTGATTTGACATTTAGTCAAATCAACCATATTAATTTGGTTATTTACTTACAAGTTTATTTTGCTTAGGGTACATACCAAACTTAAATTCATATCTAGTAGGCCGTAGGTTAGGCATATTACATTTAATAGGTATTTATAAAATTTAATAAGCTACCTACATGTTACCTTTAGGCACATGTAAATATTTAAACTTAATACATTAATTAATTGATAGTTAATATTGAATAATTAATGAGTAATATTTTATAATTAATTAATTAATCACCAAATAAGTGTTAATTAATAATCGATAATTAATTTGTTCATCAAATTGTTAGTTGATTAATTATTATTATCAAATTAATCTAATTTTTGGCTATTATTTGATAATAATTTATAATAAATAATACTAGTCAATATATAATTGTTATTAATTATTGATAAGTGATTATTTTAAATTAATTATTTATATGTTAATTGATAATTATTATTTCATTGTAATTAATTAATAATGATTAAATAATCAATAAATAATGTTTAAAATTTTAAAATCAGTAATTAATATTAAATTAATATTATTAAAATTTAAATATTTAATACGTCATAAGAAATATTCAATAATCAATCATTTATATTGAATAATTATTTATTATTAATAAATAATCACTAATCTATATTTAATATTTAATAATTGATAGGAAATAATCAATTATTTATCATTGATATTATTCATTTATTTAGAATTCATAATAATTAATCAATAATTATTATTTATTTTAATTAATTAATTATTAATTGAGTTAATAACATGTAGTACCCTACTATACTAAGTGTAGGTACTTACATGTTATCTAAATAGATTATTTGGTACATGGTATAACCTCTTACTTAAATAAGTAATACAAAAACATTGAAGTTCATTGATGATTGTTATAATATGTATATCAAAACAACACTCAAGTTTATTACAATATGATGACAAAAGTTTTCAACTTTTGAAATGGTAGTCCATTGGTAAAGACTTGATTTCTCAAAGTGGAAGTGAGGATTGAGTTCAAGTCCTCACACATACAACTTTGGTTACCTAGGCCACCTTGGTTTTACGTGGTTTAAATAGCTAGCCTAGGCCACCTAAGCAAGTAGATCTAAAGTTAGCCACCTAGCCTAAGCAACCTAGGCTAAATAAGGTAGGTAGGTAGATTATTTTATTTTACTTTGAACATTAATTATTAGGGTTGTTCATAAGGAAAACAATTGGGAAAGACCTCGGTGGCAAATAATGATATACTTGAAGGTGGTGGTAAAGATTGTGCTTGTTCTTCCAAAGCTTTTCCAAAGATAGTGTATGCTGATCCTTTTTCAAAATTAAGGTTAGCCCGAAATTCCAAATCTAAATAGGTCAATTCCCTTGCAGTGCACTATTGAGTTTTTTAATTATTTAACCAATCCACCTAATCAACTAACCAACTATGTTCAATTGAAGAACTAACAATTGTTGCATTTGTTAGTGGTGTGGTTAGTTTAGTTACTTCTCCTTCAACTAAATCCATACCTTCTTCACTCGGGGATTGAATTTTTGGTTCATTCATATCCACTATGGTCTATGGAATTATGACTATTGTATGTTCTGTAGGTGGTTTAAATCATTCATAATCAATAACAATAGTTATTGGAATGTTTGTTTTCCAGGGTTTCCATGGTTGTGCTAGCTTGGATTTATATAACGGTTTGCACGTTTCTTCACACTATAATCTTTTTGTGTCCCACAATAAATCATTTTCTACCTTTCCTCTACCCTTACCTGACATGAACACCTTGTAAGAAGTTACAATTTGTTATGTTCATGGTTCCTTTAGAATGTTTTTAGTTACACAACTTTGGAAGAGTTAATGTAGCAAGTGGTTTTTTAAAAAAACATCATAGAAGGGCTGATTCTTTGGGTTGCCATGGTGTTTCATGACATGCCATATAAACCAATTTGAATCCATAGCATATTGCAAAGCAACCACTTTTCTGCAAGTGCATTAGCATTGGGTCGAATAAACTCACAAGCTCCTTGAATTATAACTTGATGTTGGTTGATGATGAAATTTTCCAATGGTAGTTGAGTTGACAAACATGCTAATACAAGTAGCCAACATCTGTATTTGGTTCATTCCTTGGCTTGAATCACCACAGTTCGATGTTGCAAGCTCCACACTCTTATATTGGCATGTAGCTTCTTCATGTATTATTTTTTGAATTGGTCTTGCAATTCCTTGAATTTGTTGATGAAGTAGTCCCAACCATTGTACTTTGGAGTATTCCTTGGGGTATATAAATAAGCTACATAGCTCCAACCAAATGAATCATGTGCTCTAAGTAATTTTTCAACTTTTTCCTTAGTAACAATGTTTTTACACCAATTATTTTCTTTCAACATAATAGTCATCACTCATCTCTCTTCCATTTTACACTTATTAAATAGATCATATTGATGGTTTAGTTGTAAATCCTTGGTTGTTTCTTGTTCAAAAAAAGTGAATAAGTTGGGGTATGCTACCACAAATTCTACTCCTAGTAAGTTAATATTTCCAATTTAACCTTTGCTGTATTCACTCAATACTCTCCTAGCTATTGGGTGAATTTGCATGGGCTAATTCCTACTATTACATGCAAATAACAAAATCCCAAATCTATTTCATCCAACTTTACTTGTTTTGGTTCATAACCTCCTTCCCACATTCTTTATAGTTTTGATAATGATGATAATGCTTCTTCATAAGTCATAAGAGGAGGCCAATACATTTCTCTTCCCATGGGGTTACATTTCACTACGTTGTCCCATTCCTCATTACTAAATACCACCATATCAAATGGTGGGTGAAAGCACATTAAGGTGGCTAAGTTTCGGCAGATTAAAGTCTCCTTTCAAAGTCCTTTTTTTTAGTGTAGTTGAAAATTGGCTTAAAATATGAATATTTAGACTATATTGAAAGTAACATTTTTTTTCCATTTCCAATTTCAAGTCATGATGCTATGAGACATAATAAAAATATCATAATTCTAAAAATAATTATTTTTAAATGCTTAAACAAACTTTTAAAATAATTATAGTTTTTGAGATTTTGAAAAGTTCATAACATAATAAATTAAAATCACATTTCATTCATTCAATGGGTCTTTAGTTTCTTAAACATAATTCATCCAATATCCAAAAGTTTTAAATATACAAGACTAATACATTGTAAGATAAAAGTTCATATCCATGAATTTTGTAGGGTGTGATAGAATTTGTTGCTAAGATTTAAAAGTTCATTACTTATTAAATATATAATATTTTGATGTATTTTTTTGCATTTTTAAAATGTCAACTCTATTAGCATTACATATGTGAATCCCCTTCTTGACATTTTAATGAAAATATTAAATTTTTATATTTAAATTTCAAAGGGATGTAAGAAAAATTGCAAGTGTGACACCTAAAAACGAACTGCATAATGTGCTTTCACCCTTGTAACCATTTCTTTGACAAGGTAGTTATTGGAAATTGGTAACCCAATTCTTCTTCTAACTCAATGGTTACTAGAATTGCCACTAATCTTTTGATTGTGATGAAAGTTAACAAACTATTACTAGTAGCCATTTTCTATATTTTGACAACTCACTAGTGCATATGTTTAGGACTCCTCGCTCTAATGACCAAACTTTCATCCCATTATGAATCGGTGCAAGTATTTTTTCTTGTAGTGAAGAAGGTAGTTTAGATATATTATTTTGTAAACAAAACTAGCATTTTGGTCCATTACATTCTTTGGAAAAATGACAATAATCTTGCCAAGTCCATCCGAAATGAACATTTCATTTGATTAGCTCTTCAACCTATTCTATTGAAATTACATCCACTAGGTTAGGATAGACTGATCTTTTTGATGATTAATTACATTTCCTAGTTTAATTTCAGTCAAATGTAAAAGTTCATTAGTCACAATTCCAAAAGTCTTTTAATTTTTAAAGTTGTATTAATGGTAAAGCTTTGATGTTATGATGCTTATGGACATACCTTCTAGTAATCTTGTTTCAAGAATATTGTCTTCCCAATTTAAAGTTTTAAAAATTATCATTTTTATGAAACCTTACAAATGTTTGCCTAAATTTTCATTTAGTTTGAATACTCAATAGAAACTTTCAATCGTCAAACCAGTGGCAATTGGAAACTTTCTATCACCAATCTTGTGGTGACCAAAAACTTTCTATCATTAATCATATGATAATCAAATTTGCTTTCAATCATCATACATAAGGGGATGTAAGGTATATAGTTTAACTAGTCAGTTAAAGATAGAAGGAAGGCAATTCGCATCATAGAAACTAGAATAGATCTAATGTTAAAATAGGTCGTCTTGTAATAGTGATTTGTTGCAACCCAGCATGTGCAAGCTGATTCATACAAATCAACATGTGTGCAAGTCGACATGCACAATTAGTGAAGGCAACTTGTACAAATTGGCATGTGTTATGCAAGTCTACAATTTCTATGCAAGTCGACATGTGTTATGCAATTTGGCATGTGACTATGCAAGTTGACTTACAATGGAAATGTTTAGGCATCCAAATAACAAGCCAATTTTGAGTAGTTCAGTAGTTAGAATAACTACATTTTTTAACAAATCAACAAGGGGGGATATAAAAGGGATAGCAAGACAGAGATCCAGGAAGGGGGGAGTAGAACGAACATGGACTTTTTGGAAGATGGTTGTATTTCTTGTGGGAGAATAAATATAATTAATTCTATTATGAATGGGTGCAATATCTAGAGAATGATGTTTGTCTGGAATTATTAACTGTAGTGGTAAGACCAGCTAACACAATAGGCACTAATTAATAGTTCCATGTCTTGGTCTATCTGCTTTGGCCACTGGGTACTTGGTACTTAAGTGGATGTAATTTGAGCAAGACCCGAATAGCTTAATGTTGAAGTAAAATCAGTAAAAAAATTAAGCTAACATTTGGCAACCATGCTGGGGAATGGCATGGCCAAGATGTTAAAACCACCAAATTGCTGATGCATGAGGTGGATCAAGGTGTACAAATATGATTTGGGTTTTTGGGTTTTTGTGTTTTACATGTGATGATCCATGCCCAACCCAATGGAATTGATTCGGATGATAAGTACACCATGGCAGCTTATAGAATTCCAAAACTAAAAATGTCTATCGAAAAGCTAACTAAGGATGATGTACTAAAGGTCATTAAGTATCCTAACCTTTTCACTGCAGAAGAGAGTACTTTCACTCAAAAATTCTCTGAACATTTTTCAATTCAATTAAAATTTTTGGACTTATTAAATTGTTTAATATTATCCTTGATGTCTATCATTGCCTCTCCCGTTGTGCACATTAGTTCTATTCTGTTAGCAAGTTGGCATCCTTTGTTGCCCCTTTTGAAATCCAACATCACCCCTTCTATCACTAATTACATTTTGTTTCTAATGACACACTTGAAAATCAAATCCCGTTGCTTTGTCAACCAAATCATGTGGATTTGGACTGAATTTTTACTAAGATGTTGAGACATCTAAGTGGTTGACATATTGACAAGGTGGGGCGTTAGCAACTTTGATTCAAATTGACAGGACCAAAAAGGACTTAAAATGCATGTGTCATTGGTAATGGTTGTGAATAATCAGAGACGAAATAAGTTATTGCAAATTGACTTGAATTAATGTGGGTTTTAATAAAGAAAAGCTTGGTAATTAGAAGGTGACCTCAACTAATACTCATAGTTGATGGATTAAACAATGAGTGCTTCACGTTTCTAGCTAAAATAGTTTGTAGAATTTTTTTTGATGCATAAAATATATTAAAACAAAAAAAAAGAGTTAATCAATGTGAATCCCATTTCACATAGTTCTAAAATAAAACACCTTTGAGGTTGAGTTGAATTCATTTGCCATGTTCACTCAAGTATTTAGTGAAGAGGAAGGTTAAGAAGTAGATTAATTTTGTGTGTTTGGGGTGTTGAAAGTAGAAAAGCCTGATGAAAAGAAAAACAAAATACATGCTATAATGAACCTACTACATGGGAGAGAAAAGAAGCCATAAAAAAAACCCTCATATACTAGGCCATTTGTTTTGATGTCTTGAAACCATATTACTTAGGGTGGAATCATCCTATTTGGGGTGTATAGAAATTACATTTAGAATTCACAACTGAAAAAATTTGAAGTGACTTTAGAAGCTTATCAAAGAATCAATAGATTGAACTAAAATTATTAATTAAAAATTTCAAAGAAAATATTAAAAAAATTATTTTGAGGCATAGTTATTTAATTGTCACAACCATATCTCAAATGCCACCTTCATAAGGTAATGAGTCAAAATGGAGAAATGGGAAAAATGGATTTGCCAATCTTAGGAAATGTTAAAGACATTTGGAGAATTCTTTCAAAATGTGGATTATTAAATACCCATATTAGAACACAATTTTTTTAGTTCATGCATTCTCACATAGAAAGGATATGACTTCAAATGATTGGTCAAGTAGCTGATTTTGAAAATCAATACTCCTAGAAAAGAATAAAATTGATCAACTTTAAGAATCAATATTACTAAGACCACACTAAATCAAACTTTTAACCATGTATGAAATGTTAGATGTGAAATAAACCAAAAAAAAGTTGAGGAACATCCCACAAATAGCCAAAATGCACAATTGCCTTGCAAACAAACAGTGTGCATTATTTTAGGTTTTATTATAAATGCAAATTGCTTGAATGTGCAATGTCATGTGAGTGTAGACCATAGTAACATCGTTTAGCTTAAAATGGTGATGACTTATTCCCATATTGTTCAACAAGTAAAGATTAATGTTGGCAAGTTTTTTGTTTAGTTTTCAATTTGGTTTCAAGTAATTAGATCACAAGTCCAACATCATGTAAGAATCAAAATTTGAATTGGAATGTGCTACCATTCTCTTGCTAGAATCTGATAGTGCTACCAACCTTTTGCTAAAATCATAACATTGTTATAATCCTTATTGATGTAGGCTATGATTTCCTAGGCAAGTAATTAGTCATTAGTGAACATGTAAAATTACCTTATACTTTTCTTTGTCTAATCATTTTTAATTTGTCATCAACATTGATAGTACAAAATTTCCAATTTTGGGTTATAGATTATATGTCAAATGAGCAAAACTTGGCTCAGAATTCTTTTTGGAAAACACCAGAATTGAACATTTACACACTTGAAGAATATTGTTTAAAACACACATGAGGTTCCATCAAATTAAGAAAATGAGTCATAACTAGAATTAAAAATTCCAATCAAACGTTAAAACTAATTGAAACTTGAACCAAATGTTCTTTTCAAACCCCATAATTGCACAACATTGATAATGATCGCATACACCATGCTGATAATTCTTGTATGCAAAAAAATAGGGAGAATATTTCCACTACAAGGAAATATAGGCACAATTCACTAAACATTTCACTCATTTTAGAATGAAATTCATGAAAATTTACTTTAATGAATTCGTAACAAGAAATGTGAACAACAAAAAAATGATTAGTGAACTAGGATTAATGTTATTTGACCAAGTGGAGATACACGGTTTGTTCACATGTAGATTTTTCATTTTTCAATTCATTTATTAATAGTTTAGTTACGATGTTACTATTTTTAATATACATAATATCTTACAATATTTTAATTATAATTAAAAATAAATACTAGAAATATTTTAATATTGAAATTAATTTTAATTCTAGAATGATCAAGTGACATATTTAAATAAAAAAATAGTTTAAAACAAAATTTATTTTATTTCAAAAACACATATTCTTATACATATAAATCATATATATATACACATATGAACATCATGTATGACCCAAAATAGGCAATAATTTGAACTCAAAACCAAAACCTCATTGAGGTTTGGAAATTAGAAACCTTTGCCATCAAACCACACCATCACTTTGTGAGAAGAGTGGGTCAAAATTTTAATTTTTGATTATGTATCAAATTTATTTGGCAATCTAAACTTTGATCTACCTTTTCTTTTTCAATTTTTTTTTCAAATAAAGCAAATGAAGACATTACAATCTCAAAGATGTTTCAAAAGATCCATTCAAAAAAATAAACATGAGTTCTAAAAATTCCAAATCATTTTAAAGAATTAAAAAAAAAACTCAACTATATTTCACAAATCAAATTTATCATTCCTTTATGAATTTTGTTTTTGCTTGAACTGGCATACAATCTTTTAAAGATGCTTCAATTCAATATGAAAATTGTGGTCACAAACATACCATTTGTTAAAATTACTAATGATGATGAAAAAAAGTGATGTTTGCATATTTAAAGGTCCTTGCTTTATATTTGCAACAAATTTAACACAAACATATTTGAAATGGAATGACTTTTTGATTGAATATGTGTATTGTGTAATTAGATGTGCATCTCATATAATGAGACAAGGTGCATGTGATGTTGTGGTCATGTAAAATAGCATCACATCATTTCCATTGGAATGACAATTTAGTGAAAAAGAACTGTAAAATGTCCTCATGTTTTATTGTAGTGTTCCTTTTACTATCTGGTTCCCTAAGGTCCCCTATTCTTGTGAATTAGACCCATATCTTATGATGTACATTTTACAAAGAGATTATTTTGGTGAGTTTTGTGGACCTCTGTAAGGACCCAACTCTTTCCCATGTTCTCCCTATCCTTGTTCCTCCACTCAATAAGGACCCTACAGTAAGGACCTAGCACAAGCACATTTCTTATCAACCAATCCTTAAATTGTGGAATTGCCTTGGGGATGGGTCTTACTTTACACACAATAATTGGGCAACGTTAAGTGAGCCAAAACAATGTAAATAAATGATGTTCTGCGATGCAACAATTATTGGAAGCTTCAGTAGCTAGCAACACATTTTCTGAATAAATAAAGAACAAAGGCGTCGAGATTTTAATCATCTCTTCCTTGCAATAACTTCTGCTAGGGTTACGAATCTACCAAGCTCGATGGACTGTTGAGCTGCGACCCCAACTGCAACTGACATCAAACCTTCCTCCAATCCAACTGTTGGTGGTCGTTCACCATTGGACTTGATAGCTGCTGCAAACTCCAAGTGTTCCAAGAAGCTTGATCCATGGTGTAGGCCTTCATACCTGAACAATATTTACAAATAAGTGTGTGAGAAGATCTGAAGCTTTGAAAGAAGTACAAAACTGAGCAGCAACACCTGCTTTTTTAGCAGTTAAGAGAAAACAGCATTCATCAGTTTTTTGTTCAGATGGTAACTACTATCCAGTAGAGGGTTGGAACACTAGAAAGAAACTCAGGAACCTAGAAAGTAGTCTGTTTTGAAAATGAGGAAAAGCTACCCACTCCTACAAGCTTGTTTCCCACAATTGTGACCAGGAAAAGGTCAAAGGGAGTGTAGTTGATGAAACATCGTACTTGACTCGCTTGTCATGAACTTCATATGTCAAAACTCCTTCTCTGCCACTATCCCGTGCCCCAAGTCGAACAATGCTCTCTGGTACAAAAGCCTCCCCCTGCACAAAGAAGAAATTGACTGTTTTTCAGAACTGCTGTAGAAACTCAGATTTGATTTTTGCATCCCCAACATGAGCAATTGCACATGGCAGTTTTGCAACATCAAAGGTCAAGGAATTCAAGTTTGTTTCTGACACTTGTTCACACTATCTTTGGAAGACGTGGCTATAGAGGTGCTTATGCATACCTTTCCTCTGGTACCAACAACACATATTTCTTGTTCATTACGGCTGCCTTCAGCAAACATGCACAAATCCAGCATTCCACGAACACCATTTTCATAATCCACAACTACATATGCATTGTCAAGAATGTCTGGCACCTGCAATTGTGAAGTAGAAGTATCAGAACCCAACCACCAATCATCAGAAATGAAGCAACTTCTAAGACAGTAGAGAAAATAAAATTTCCTCTTATAGAGCAGACGCATCAAGATTGACAAACCTCGCCATGATAGCTTTCATCCAGATGATTGATATCTTGCCCGCCTGAAGCCATGACACGGACAGGCATGGAGTCTGCTATTAGTGTCATTAGGTCAAAAAAATGACAGCACTTCTCCACCAATGTGCCACCTGAATTTTTGTTGAATCGATTCCAGTTGTTCACCTGAAATCATAATATGTGAATTTTAGCTTTCTTCCAAATACTCAAGACTTTGATGCTTCCTCCCAACACAGCAGATTTCAATAACAACTCTAAAGGTTCAAATGAGGTACAGTGGGGTTGCACCTTCACAAGGAATGGAAATCGGTGCTCTCGAATGGAAACCATGCGCACACGCCCCACAGAGTTAATCTTGACCTGCTCAATGAGCTTTGCCACTGCAGGGATATATCGATACTCCAAGCCCACTTGCACCAAGACCTCAGGCCGAGCTTGTGCAGCTTCTATCACCTATGTTTGCAAAGGTATCTTCAGATGAGCCTCAAATTCGAAATTCCTCATGTCAAAACAATTGCTCATTTGAACAATTCAGCAAAGCCTGTGGGAGGAAGAATGAAGAGGACTCACCTTATAGCAATCTTCAACTGTGGTGCAAAGAGGTTTCTCTACAAGAATATGGTGAGCTTTGGGGTGGTTGAGAATGTCAAGCAGAATTTGAGCATGTGTCATGTTGGGAGTGGCTACCACTACTATGTCACACATTCTACTGTCCAAAAGAGATCCATGATCTTCAAAGACCTGCAACCATGCCATCACAGGACCCATAATTCAGGAAAACTGCTAATGCAGAGGAATTGGAGAACAGGACCTTTTGGAGAATCTCTTCTATTGTGCACTTCCTGTGTGGTTGCATCAAGGGATGCAATTGCAGGAGTTTGTGAATCATCAAAACAGAAGTTGAACGCTTTACATACTGGTGATTCCAAAGCTCAACATACAGTATTATAAGGACAACTACATCCAATTTTCTCTGACAATGTTTTTTGGGCCTGTGGGAGATCCAGAGGAAAAAATGGTTGCCTGGTACAAAATTTGTGACCTGAAGGGGCGGAGCGGGTCTGGATAACTGCAATGCACTTGCTACAGCAACAGCTTGCTCTCGGGAACCAGGATCAGGGTCTGCAACAGCCACCACGAGAGCTCCAGGTATTGCTGCGAGATTGTACAGATGCTCTCTTCCCATCATCCCCACCCCTATGATCCCATACCTCAACAGAACGTCCTCCATCTCTTCTTTACTGTTGTTCTGTACCCCTCAAAAATTTCTCCACAGATCTGGAATTCCTTCTGGATTGAGAATTTCCCTGCACAAAACTGATGCAGTTTCAGATCACCTGACTTTCATTGCTCAAGACGATATAAAAAAATCCTGCATCTGGATTGTGCGCATTTCTCAGCAGTATAAATGCAAGGCAAAACGAACAGTTCCGCAAAAAACAGCATACTCATCAAGCGTGCAAATAGGAAAATGTTTTTTACGCAAGCTAGTTCTCAAAATCTGCGGAGTCATATAGGCAAGGCTCTCCAGAAATTCGAAACATCTTCACGAAACGTACAAGCGGAGTAAGGAAAACAAAATAATTAATCAAGATCGAATTAGCTGCAAGGAGGGACAGAGAACTGACCAACTGAAATTGCTTGCAGCAAGCAAGTCCCAGGCTACACACAGCAGCAGAGTCAACTCCAAATTGCTCGAGTCAGCAATAGGGCTCCATTGTCGTAAGGAGAGTCCTGGCATGAGGAGCCAAATTTGGTGCTCAGCGTATCATAAAAATCTCATGCGCCACACTCTGTCAAAATCTAAGGAGAGCGTAGATACGCGGAATGCAACAGCAAACTACAAAAAGCTGACATCTACGCAACCGAGCTCAAGGTTACAGTAATCGCTTGAAAAAAGGTTAGAGAGCTTACACACTAGAAAAAGCTGCCAGGACTTCCACTTCCCCCGCTGAAAGCTCGCAATATGCAACTTCACTACACAAAAAAGAGCCGCAGATTCCTCGCGTCAGGAAAAGAAACCGATCCATCATACTGACATCTACTCAATCGACTCAAGATTGTGACCGCTTAGAAAACAGGCAGAGAGCTTACAGACTAGAAAAGGCTGCCAGGACCTCCAATTCCGCGCTGAAAATTGCTCCCAATATGCGACTTCACTACACAAAAGAAGAACCGCAGATGGCTTTCATCAGGAAACGAAATTTGATCCACCGGCATAATTCAGAACTGCTAACATTCTGAACTGTAAGATGCTCCAAAGAATTCTTCATATTATCAAAAATTTAACTCCATATCAAACGGCTAATACGTTAAAAATGGTCGCAAACAGTCTCCAAAGTAAGGATTCAAAGAAACGACTGCGGCAGCGGCAAAAGACGCAATCACAAGTATCAGCAACCGCAGATTGCTTGCATCAGGAAACAAAAAGTTATCCACCGGCATGATTCAGAACTGCTAACAATCCGAGCGAACAAGAAGCTCCAAAGAATTCTTCATATTATCACAAGAACTCCATATTAAACGGCTAATACATACGCTCAAAATGCTCCAAAACAAGGAAAAGAAACCAATGCAGAACCGGCAAAAGATGCAATCACAAGTATCAACAACCGCAGATTACTTGCATCAGGAAACGGAACTTGGTCCACGGGCATAATTCAGAGCTGCTAACAATCCAAACTGTAAGATGCTCAAAGAATTCTTCATATTATAACAAACGTAACTCCATATCAATCGGCTAATACATATACTCAAAACAGTCTCCAAAACAAGGGGAAAAAACCAATGCGGAGCAGCAAAAGAGTCACAAGCATCAACAAACGGAGTGCATAATTACGAGCGTTTACCACTGTTTTCGATGATCCGAATTGCGCCTTGAACAGCAACAACAACAGCGAGAAGATCAACTCGAGCGCCGCACACATACGCAGAAGAGAAACCAACAACGTACTTATCGGGTTTGCCTTCGGAGACGATCACGGGTGCCCCTGGACCCGGGGACGCAGACCCCGGTTCCGGACACGACCCAGGAAGCAGACGCCGTTGGATCCGGCACGGGTCCCACTGTTCCACGGGTGTACGTCACCGGACCCGTGCTCTGAGCTGGCGGGCGCCGGTCTGGTGCATGACCGGAGAAGGCGCTTTGCGACCTTCTTCTTTCTTACGTTCATTGAACCTGGACATATGACTTTGTGTTCTTTTATGGTGACTGTCAGAGATTTTTTATTTTTTATTTTTTCAAAAAAGACACTGGATTCTAGTCCCTTGCACTTTTGAGGCCACGTGTTAATTTTCAATTGGTGGACTGAGTAAAAAATGTTTTTAATGAACTGATCAAAATAAATAAATAAAGATTTATTTTTTAATCAATAATCTTTTGTGTTCTAGTTCAAAATGTTTTCAATTTATGGGCTTCAAAGTTCACATCATACACACCCTATTTGCACATGGAGTTTTGCTTCAATGTGTGTTCAATTTGCAAGTGAACATTAGTAGCTTTGTCAACTTTGTTTGCATATGAACTTTGCTTTGATTTGTGTCAATTTGTAAATAAAGATTTTTTAGCTCTTGTAACTTTGTTTGCACATGAATTTGCTTTGATTTGTATTAATTTGTAAATGAAGATTTTTGAGATCTTGTAAGTTTGTTAGCACATGGATGTCGTTTTGATTTGTGTTGATTTGCAACTGAACATTGTTAAATCAATCCAAATACTTTTGTTTGTTCATGGACTTGCTTTGGTTTGTATTAATTTGTAATACATTTTGGTGCACTTTAATTATTGCACACGGAGTTGTTCTTGTTTTGATTCATTCCTAAATGAGCTTGTTTTATGTCATGCTATTTTATAATGTGTTATTGAACAAAATGGGACATAGTTTGGTTCATTTTAGACAAGCTTGCTTCATGTGATGTTATTTTTTAATGTGTCATTGAATAGAACGGGTGACGTAATCAAACCCGTGAGAACATTTCATGGATGCAATTTTAGTGGAACAACTATGTGGAAGATCTTACAATGTAAAGTGCATTCTTACATCACAATAATCTAGTAACACGTGAAAAACATTTGCTTGATTCGATTAGGGTTGAACCAAATTCACCTAAAATTTTAGAGTAAGGTGATGCCATAGTAGCAAGGCTTTATGTTGTGTACAAAATGAGGTGAACTCGTACATTCGGTCCGTACAATTGCATGTATGGGCCCATTGTACGTATGACATTTTTATAAAATGAAATGCCTTGCATTGAGGTTATTACGTGTGTAAAAATCAACAATTTTGATTGGTTATACACAAAGCATTACAACCGTAAAGTGCATCATTGCAAAAACCGTTAGGAGAATGTTTAAACGACATTACATCCATGATAAGGAATCATGATGTGTTTTTGTCAAGATTGCAAAATGTAAAAGTAACGTAGCCTTCATTCAATTTCATGTTAAGTTCACCAAGTCAAGACAAAAGATGGCTAGATACCCCAAAATGTTTGTAATCTTCATCATTTTTTATTTATAAGATTTTGTTTTACCTTTTTCAAACCTAGAATAATTTGTGAGCACAAGTGAAACATTTGTATGGAACCTCCAAGATGTGCATTTAAGGTATTTCTTAAATTTTTTAACAATACATTTTTTAAAAAGTAACTTAACGTACTAAAACCTTTATTAGTTTTGCATGCTAAAAATATTTTGTGACAATAAGGTTGTATTAACTTGTCACTTTAATATGTGTGATAATGGATAATTACATGTTGAAGAATGTTAAAATTTTCACATTTTGGGCCATCTATATATTAAGGAAAATTAATTTGTTTGTTTTGCTTGTTGTGTTGCAATCTCCCAAATCATAATGCCTCGTGCTATGGTCTTGGTACTATTGGAAAGCCCTCAATGAATAGAGGTGCATCAAGGTTGTGTGGTAATGTTTAGACCTATGGTGCAAGAGTTATTGAATATTGAATAATTTTGTCAACTAAAATTCAACAAAATAATAATAATAAATAATAATTGGTGCAAGGTCATGATTTTTTTTGAAAGTCCTTGATGAATGGATTTCTTCGAGGTGCTTTTATAAATTTTTAACTCAAGGTGATGAAAATATTGAATTTTGAGTAAATGTCGTCATTGGAAATTCATTTAAAATTTAAAATCGTTTTTTTCACAATTAAACTTCACCATCAAGATCATGTTCACACTTGAAATAATAGTCATATTCACACTTGGGCTAATGGCACATGCCATATTAGTCTATCTATCAAGTAAGGTAGTTTCCTAGTTTTGTGTGTGCCATTTCTTTGTTTTGTTTGCCACATTGCGATCTCACAAACCATGGTGCCCTTTGCCATGAATTCAATACCACTAGAGAGCCCTCCATGAGTAAGGGGTGCACCAAAGCAGTTTGGTAATGTTTAGATTTGTGGTACAAGAATTAAATGAATATTGAAACAATTTTGTCATTGGGGATTCAATCAAATCAAAACTAAATCCTTTTAGGAGGGCAAGATCTTAATACTATTAGAAAGTCCTTTATGAGTGGGTTTGTATGTGGCAATTTCTTAATTTTTTGACATCAGGTGGGGGGAGATAATGAATTTTGAAATTAGAAAAAAAAGGAAATTAGATAAAATTTTTAAATAATAATTTTCAAAATTGGGCTTTGTCATCACAATTTATGTTCACAATTTCACATCAAGGTTATTTTAAAACTTTCTTTTCCTTGTGGTGAACAAGATCTAAATGCCTCACAACTTTAGCTAAAACTACAAATTCAAAAATATGTATATGATACCGAAATTTAATGCAAATATAAGATTTAAATTATTAAATTTAGGATGATTAAAAATTTTGAATATTAAAAATTCAGATAATAATAAGATGAAAAAATTTAATGTTCCCTCACATAATACCCCCAAACAATATCCTCTTTGAGACACCTAATGTTAAATTTTGACATAAAATGTTATCTTGGGATACATATTCAAAATGCCTAAAATCAACCTTTGAAAGTTAAATGTTCGTTTGGAGTTAAGAATCATTATTTGGACTTTTAAAACATAATGTAAAAATCATGTATTAATTATCATTGGCATCACCTTTTGATACTTATAATTAAAATCTTGATGTATCACATCAACTTAGCTAGTTAACCCACTCTCATTTAAAGAGTCACCTAAGTGGAATAAAAACATTTTTTGGGAGCTCACTTTTGGCTTTGTGAACATTTGCTAAAACTCTTGCAATATGATAATTAACAATTTATGCATTCAACATACATTTCCCTATGCTACCAATATCAAAAAAATTTACAAGGAAAGTTTCCATGCATTTTATTCTTAAACACTTCATTGTTGTTATTTAAGTGTTGTTATTTTACATTGAAAAAAATAAAATTGAACCTACTATGTCATACTTTTTGAGTTCAGATGTGTTGGGTTTTACTTTGTGATTAGGATAATATTTAGTTTTTAAAAATCCATTATTTATCCATTCTTTTGTTAGAATTTATTCATATATTTAAATATGATTCTCACTAAAATCTATTTGTAACATGAATAATTAAAAAAATTCTAACGTTAATGTTGAATATGGCTTTACATTTAACGTTCATTCATAATATTAAAAACTACAAAGGTGATAGTAAAATCTATTCATCTAATTATGCTTTCACCCAGTGGGCATGTATGGCTCATGCTATAATGTTTCAACATTTCAATGTTTACTAAACTTAAATCAGTTTTGAACTTGATTCCTTATTTAGAATGTCATAACTTCTCCACACCCAGAATTATTTAATTCTTGTAATGTCAAGAACATGTTTTCTTACATGATCACAATCTTTGTATTGTTTGAGATCTTTGACAACTTGATATACAAATATGCACTCTCTTTCGATTTATGAACATTTGAAAAATCCATGTGAATTGTGGAATTTTAGTTCAGTATGTGGAGAAATTTCAATGTTTGAACATTGTATTTCACCCCAACAGATTGATTGCATTTGAAATAATTACCAACTTGGAAATCTTATTCAAACATTTGTATTGATAAACCTTAAATATAAGAAAATAAGACCCAAAAAAGTTAGTAACATTCAGATTGTTAGATGAGAAAGATTTTTCTTACCATCTCTTCATATGAAGTAAATACTTTGAAATTTTATTTGCATTTAATTTTGCATGTTATTGTCATGCTTTTTGTAATTGTTACCTATTTATTAGAGAACATTAGCTTTATGGAGGGATTTATTTGTTGTTGGAGCCCATTCAACATGAATAGGGTGCCAACATTTTCGTGCTCCATGTCCAACCCACGCACTCTCCCTCCTAGCCTTCCCCTCCCCCCTCCCGCTTCAATTATTTCTCATCTTTAGCAATTTTAAGTATATGTTGTAACGTGTGTGACTTTTATAGTCTTTGGCCCTGATCTAGTAGCACACAACATATACTTAAATATTGAAGAATTTTAATAAGAAAATCATAAATTAATAGGAATTAAAATATGAAAATCATTATCCAAGGGCCTTCCTTGGCATGAAAGACTGGCAACCTTGATCTAATCCAATGGACAGCTAAAGTTGTCAAAATAAGAGCACGACACCCTACAAAAATGAAGAGGGTTTCTTACAAGGAAGATGCTGTCCTCATGCTTCATAATGCCATTATGCAAAAAAAACAAGGATCCGTGAAAATGTAAGGTGATTTTTTTTTTTGAAGTGCCCAATCTAAGATAAGCTGCCAAAATGAAAAACCAAACACAGTTGCGTAAACATTTTGCATACGCCTTTTTAAAAGCTCTTGTTACACCCACATTGTAAATTTGGCAATCCATAGTAGCTTAAGTTGAGGTGAAAATCTTAGGAAACTTTGTCCAAAAAGAGTTTGTTTCTCGATGTGACTTTCTTGTGACAATTTTTCCTTAATTGTAAGCTATTAAACTTATATGTAAAGTCACCCTCTCTTTCACCCCCTTTCCCCTCTTTCAGTAGTATCCGCAAAGTAAGGAAATTATATTAAATCTCAGTATGAGATGCTGAAACTTCGCATTTAATGCACAAGGTCGAGAGTAATTATAGTGGATGTACAGGTAGGAGCAGTAAAAATATATGTGGCAGCAGGGCAGGCAGTTAGGAAAAAGGAAAGAGAGGATGAAACTCAGTTTACAACCAAAATTGGTGGAAAAACTAGTTTTGTAAAATTTTATTCCCAATTCCGCATTTGATGCCCTATTATGCTGAAACTGGTCGTTCTCGCCCCCTAATCGCCTGACTTTACGGATAACTTTATTATTATTGTTATTATTTTGTCAGGGGGTGCACGCACACCCAGACAAAACACACACACACACATAAGTATATTCATCTAAAGATTTCATTCTCTTTTAGTTATGTAGGACATTGGCAGCTTCAAGACTCATTATATCCTTTGTAAAAATGTTGAAAATTTCAGAAACAAAATAAAATTCAAAGAACAAAACTTTGTGAAGAAGATACAGAATCTTTGGAATATACAGGAATTTTCCATTTTTGACATGAAATCTTCAAAATTAATCAATTAATTAATTATTAGACAAAAATGTGTCCAAGGTGCCCTTGTACAATGGTATTAGTTTTGTGAATTTCATTCTCACCGCAGATTCTCATCTTTCTTCATGGTCCCACCAAAAGCAAATGGTTTGAAACTTTGGTTGGAGATGATGTGATATGATGACTCTGTATTGTGTGGCAATGTGTCATGAACCATACTGAGGAAAAGTGCATAGCATGTTGTTTGGAGGTTCCTCATCTAATGTCCTAAATCTAAGGCTAAGAAAGCCGACATTTTATCCGATTCAACCAATCATACTCCAATTGTGGAAGGATTCCGATGTGGCTTCTCACAAAAAGGTCATGGGTAAACCTAGATGAAATTGTTCTTCAAGTTACCATGTAGACTCCTGGTCATCAAGAGAATGAACCTCCGTTCTTTTACTCAATCTATATTCATGGGTAGCTCTTGCTCCTGAAGCAACCCAAGTTTAAAGAAAGGGCAAACCATCACCTCCAAAGGAAAGTATAGGTAGGATGATTTGCTTTTGGCAATGGGAGTTTTTGGTCAATATTTTGCACAAAATGCCAAATTCATTTTCTGTCAATCTCCTACGGATGTGTCAACATGCTAAATATTTGGACACCCAAGGAATGCTATTAGATGCCAACCCGTTAGAATAGGAAGGGTTTGGCCGGTTGCAGCTCCTCTCAAGCCTATGGCCAAGCGCACTTATCGCTGGAATCGGAGTGGGCCAAACCCTATTTGCTCCGTAGCATTAACAGCTGGGGAGGGGGGCTTATTTCCAGAATGCCCGACTTCTCGGGCATACCCTTATGTGCCTTGCACCAAACCAATCGTCAGGTCTGGTTTTGAATTGTTTGAAAAACCCTAAAAAGAAAATTTCAACTGAATTTTTCTTTTTCTTTTTCAAAGAACAGGTCTTTGTGGGGGGGGGGGGGAAATAGGAATCTTCCGGAATAGGAGGGAATATTCTACTTTTCAGCATGGAATCTTGTAACGTGAATTGACTGTGGAGAATATGCTTGAGATGTGGATCAAGGGTGGAGAAAACCCGTTACCATCTGGCACACATCTTGGCCCAGCCCGGGTGGAACCCATTGCCACCTAACAGGATAGCGGGCTTCTCCTACCAGTCTTGCTGTATTGGGGTTGAGCACGCCTGGCTGGTAGGGCCCCGTTCCATAGTGTGGAAAATGAAGTCCCAACCATGCCTGCAACGGCAATTGTGAAATGTTTCTAAGAGCTCAAGACAACAACAGCTCATCAGCTCTGCTCTCAAGCAAATCCAAAAACAGATGACTAGATAGACTCTATCCTAAGACCGTCACAATGAACAAGATAGACTCTACCCTGAGTCCATCACAATGTACACGATAGACTCTACCTTAAGTCCATCATAATGTACATTTTAGACTCTATCCTAAGTCCTTCACAATGTACACTTCTTCTTGCACTAAGGTTTTCCTGTGACTTGATACACAAGTGCTGCATTGTAGATTGTTCGTTGTGCAGCAACATCTATCATGATAAGTTGGATACACGTTACAGAATTGCAGTCTTTCTTTCCATTTCTTTGTCTAAAAAGTCTACCTTTCAATCATGTTGGGCACTCCACTATCCCACCCCCCCCCCACCCCCCCCCCCCCCCCCCCCCCACCCCCCCCCCCCACACACCCCACCCCCCCCCCCCGCCCTCCA